>Ga0183098_10254_pt1 | contig 155350 bp, 148 predicted proteins | sample BioMet9_FD_128884 | JGI IMG/M metagenome (GOLD analysis project Ga0183098, IMG submission 128884) | Microbial communities from bioreactor (seeded with sewage sludge) at Lawrence Berkeley National Lab, California, USA - Biofuel... | ecosystem: Engineered > Bioreactor > Anaerobic > Unclassified ...
ATCATTGACTTCGATTCTTATCGCCTGAAAAGTCCTCTTCGCCGGATGCGGACCCTCTCTCCTTGCAGAGGCAGGTATCGCTGCTTTGATTATGTCCACTAGCTGGCCCGTAGTTTCTATCGGAGCCTGTTTTCTCTCTCTGACAATGAAACTGCTGATCCTTGATGCCCACTTCTCTTCGCCGTATTTTCTGATTATCCCGGTAAGATCTTTTTCACTGTAGTCATTGACTACCTTGTAGGCTGTAAAGCTGTCATCCCGGTCCATCCTCATATCAAGAGGTGCATCATGCATATATGAGAAGCCTCTTGATTCGTTATCGAGCTGGAACGATGAAACTCCCAGATCCAGGATCGCCCCGTTTATGCCTTCAAGTCCGAGCCCGCTGACGACTTGCTTTATTTCCGTATAATTGTTTTGTATGTATTCTTTCCGGCAGCTGTATTTTTCGAGTCTTTCTGATGCTGCCGCCAGAGCTTCTGCATCTCTGTCTATTCCGATCAGCATTCCGGAAGCGTCCAGCCGTCTGCAGATCTCTTCTGCATGTCCTCCGCCGCCTAAAGTACCGTCCACATATATCCCTTGAGGACATATGTTCAGATTATCGATACACTCTTTCAGGAGCACCGAAGTGTGTTTATATTCCATACTGCTCCATGCCGGCCGCAATATCAGACCCGTCCAGACCTGCTGTATCCTCATTGGCATCGAGAGAATCTCTGTCCCAGACTTCGATCTTTTCACCGTTGCCCATGGTCATCAGCTCCTTGCTGATCCCCGCATACTCTCTGAGTACCTGAGGCAAAGTGACTCTGCCCTGCCTGTCTATTTCACATACTTCTGCATTGCCGTAGAAATGTCTTACAAAATTCCTGGCTTTGATATCCGACTTGGGCAGCGCCTTCAACTTCTCGGCGAAAGCTTCCCACTCATTCTCAGGATATATGTACAGGCATTTATCTATTCCCTTTGTTATGACGCATTTCAAGCCAAGTTCATCTCTGTATTTAGCAGGGATGATCATTCTGGACTTGACGTCTATTGAATTTTGATAACTGCCTATAAACATCTGACTCTTCCCCCATACCAGAAGATCTCTGTACAAGCATCTTTCAGTAACACCACTTTACTCCACTTTGCTCCATTTTTCAATAAAATACGACCAAAAAAAGGGTATTCAATCCATTTAAGCTCTGTAAAATGTGGCATTTTCCAATGTTTATGCGTTCAAAGCACAAGATATAGTGCTATTTTGAATATAGGCCCCTACATGCTCCAATCTGTTTGTATGTTTATTCTACAGGTATGACCGCCCGCCGCACCGTACCTGCGCCCTGAGCTTCATCTTCTGCAGAAATCTCTGCCTGCAGTTCTTCATACCTGTCGATAAGTCCCTGATATGCACGCTTTACTCTCATATCATATTGAGAAATCTCCGCAGGCAATGTATAATATCAGCATTGATATCTTTTGCAGAAAGGCAGATTTATGTCACATCCTGATCCCGTGGCATTCCAGTTGTTCGGACTGGACGTGAGATGGTACGGTATAATAATGGCAGCGGCTATACTGATCGCTGCGGTCATAACATGCAGGCGCGCGCCCCGGCACGGGATAACTGCGGATTCAATGCTTGACATCCTCATTATCGCTGTCCCGTGCGGCATCGTCGGAGCAAGACTTTACTATGTGATCTTCAGCTGGCAGTATTATGCAGAAGACCCCCTGCAGATATTCGACCTTCGTGCCGGAGGGCTCGCGATCCACGGTGCTCTGCTCGGCGGCTTCCTCGGAGCATGGCTGGTATGCAGGCATAAGAAAATCAATTTTCTCAACGGATTGGATCTTGCCGTTCCGGCAATAGCACTGGCACAGGCCATTGGCAGATGGGGCAATTATTTCAATGGAGAAGCCCACGGCGGACCGACAGATCTTCCCTGGGGCATAATGGTAAACGGAGTCAAAGTACATCCTACTTTTCTCTATGAATCGATATGGTGCCTGATACTGTTTGTTCTGCTGCTGCATATCGACGACCATCGTAAATTTACCGGGCAGACAGCCTGCCTGTACGGCATCCTGTATTCACTGGAGCGGTTCTTTGTTGAAGGTCTCCGTACCGACAGCCTCATGATCGGCCCCTTCAGACAGGCACAGGTGCTGAGTATATCTGTGATAATAATCTGCGCTGCAGCCTATATGATCCTGCGGCGGCACGCTTCAGATCCGGCCGCAGGCTCCGGGCTCTCTGAAGAACAAAAGAAAGGAAAAACAAAATGAAACTCGGGATAGTAGGACTTCCAAATGTAGGGAAAAGCACATTATTCAACGCCATAACCAAGGCAGGTGCAGAGGCTGCAAATTATCCTTTCTGCACGATCGAACCTAATATCGGCGTTGTTACCGTCCCCGACGAAAGAGTCGACAAGCTTACCAGCATATACAAATCCAGAAAGACCATTTATACCACTATTGAATTCTGCGACATAGCAGGACTGGTAAAAGGAGCCAGCAAGGGCGAAGGACTGGGCAATAAATTCCTCGGACATATCCGCGAAGTCGAAGCGATCGTTCACGTCGTACGCTGCTTTGAAGATGAAAATGTCGTACATGTGGATGGCAGAATAGATCCCGTTGCTGATGTTGATACTATCAACACTGAACTCATCCTTTCCGACATGGAGGTCCTGGAGCGCAGGATCCAGAAAACCACAAAGGGTCTCAAGGGCGACAAGGGGCTGCAGAAGGAACTCGATATCCTCAATAAAACAGCTGCCTGGCTGGGAGAAGGACGTTCTGCCCGCGCCATGGAAATGGATGAGGACGAGAAAGAATTCATCAATTCACTTGATCTGCTTTCATATAAACCTGTTATATATGCAGCCAATGTAAATGAGGACGCCGCCGTATCAGAGGACAATGAATATATCCGTGAGCTGCGCGCATATGCGGAAGAAGAGGGTTCTGAAGTCGCGGTGATATGCGCCAAGATCGAAGCCGAACTGTCAGAACTTGATGACGATGAAAAGAAGCTGTTCCTCGAAGACATGGGCATCAGGGAATCAGGACTCGATAAACTGATAAAATCCTCGTATAGTCTGCTCGATCTCATCTCCTTCCTTACTACAGGCGAAGATGAGACCCGGGCCTGGACTGTTACACGCGGTACCAAGGCGCCCCAGGCTGCAGGCAGGATACATACGGATTTCGAAAAAGGCTTCATACGCGCGGAAACTATCTCGTACGCAGATCTGATAAATTGCGGCGGCAGTCTTTCTGCTGCAAAAGAAAAAGGACTGATACGTGCAGAAGGAAAAGAATATATTATCAAAGACGGAGATGTTGTACATTTCCTATTCAATGTATAAGAGAAAGCAGGAGGAAATATGGGCGGATTTTTTGGATCATTCGGACCGCTGCTGACGCTTTTGTCAGTACTGGTACTGATAGCTATCGTGGCTTCGGTGGTCGCTGCTGTCAGAAACAAAATCAACAGAAAATAGTGAAACATGACCGTATACGAATACGCAAACAGAGGTCGGATGAAATGATGGAACTCAACAAATATATAGATCACACACTGCTCAGGCCTGATGCCACGCCTGAAATGATACGCAGTCTATGCCGCGAAGCAAGAGAATATGATTTCCGTGCTGTCTGCGTCAACTCGTATTATGTTTCGCTGGCATCAAAAAAACTGTCCGATTCAGATGTGCATGTCGCATCTGTTGTCGGCTTTCCGCTCGGGGCCATGGATACGAGTGCCAAGGCATATGAAGCCGATATTGCGTGTGAAAACGGAGCTGATGAGATCGACATGGTCATGAATATCGGTGCCATGAAGGCCGGTGACTTTGAAACAGTTCTTGATGATATATCTGCAGTCGCGTCCATCGTATATGAACACGACGCGATACTCAAAGTGATACTTGAAACGTGTCTGCTGACAGACAGCGAAATCGTAAAGGCCTGCGATATAGCTGTAGAGGCAGGTGCGGACTTCGTAAAGACATCTACCGGTTTTTCATCTGCAGGCGCCTCATGCGCTCATATTGAACTGATGAAAAAGGCTGTCGACGGCCGAGCACTGGTAAAGGCTTCTGGCGGCATACGCGACCGGCGCACTGCTCTGGAAATGATTTCTGCCGGGGCCGACAGGATCGGCTGCAGTGCTTCTGTAAAAATAATGGAAGAAAAATAGACAGTTGATGGTATCAGAAATAAAACAGCAGTGCAGGGCCATGCCCTGCACTGCTGTTTTGCTGAAAAACCGGGGAGCGTTTTGCGCTCCCCGGAAAAATGCTGTTATGCAGTTTTGATTTTGACTAATTAGTCATAGGCGTGCTGTGAATGCTTCATGATTTCATCTTTGCTTGTCTTCTTTACGCCTTCCTTGAATTCTACCTTACCCGGTGTTATGCAGCCTTCAACAGGACATACATTCAGGCAGAGGTGGCAGCCAACGCATTTATCTTCGTTGAGCTCAGGTTTTCTCTTCTTTTCGTTCCAGTCGATAGCCTGATGTGCGCCATCAAAGCAGGAAACATAGCATCTTCCGCATCCGATGCACTTCTTTGTATCGAAGTTCGGGAACAGTTTGAAGTCTCTGTTCAGCTCTTCAGCAGGAATGATGTTCGGAAGAGCAACACCAATCATGTCGTCCAGAGTATTGAATCCTCTTTCATCCATGAAGTGGAGCATTCCGTCGATCATGTCTTCCACGATTCTGTAGCCGTACTGCATGATGGCTGTAGTAACCTGCAGGTTTCTGCATCCTACTACCAGATATTCTGCAGCATCTCTCCATGTTTCGATACCGCCTATACCTGACATTTCATGACCGTGACCGAAGTCATATCCGTTTTTCTTTGCCAGCTTGTTCATCTTGGGCTCCTGCAGAACCTGTGCACAATATCTGAGCGAGATCGGCTTGATAGCAGCTCCGGAATAACCAGAAATCGATGATTTGCTGTCTACAACAGGCATAGCTGTCATATTGTCAAAGTCGATATCGGTTATGGACTTGTATGTGTTTGTTGCCGATACTGCAGCAGCTCCGCCTTCGAGAGCAGCAACAGCAGGAATCACCATATCAGTGATGTTAGGTGTCATTTTTGCGATGAACGGAATCTTTGTAGTGCTGGAAACAGCCTGGCTGTATTTTGTAACCAGTTCAGGATTTGATCCTACATCGGAACCCATGCCTTTGTATGTCATCTGCGGGCATGAGAAGTTGCCTTCGATCAGGTCTGCTCCTGCCTGTTCTGCCATCTTGGCCAGTTCTTTCCATTCTTTTTCGTTTCCGCCCATGATGGAAGCTACCATTACATGATCAGGATAGTCCTTCTTGAGTTTGTAAACTGCCTCGAAGTTTACTTCGGGGGGTTTGTCGGAAATCTGCTCCATGTTTTTGAATCCTACCCACGGCTGACCTTCTTTGTTGACCTGGTCGAACCTCGGTGAACATTCATTCATAGCCTGCATGCCTATTGTTTTATAGAACACGCCGCCCCAGCCTGTTTCAAAACATTTTGCAACCATGTCATAGTTGCCGCCTACCGGGGATGATGAGAGGAAGTAAGGGTTCAGGCAATCTACTCCCAGATACTTTAATGATAAATCTTTCTTAGCCATCCTACTTCACTCCTTTCTGTAAGTATTCTGCTATTGTGGCAGCGGCTTCCTTACCGGCTGCAACAGCCTCAACAACAGTTTTGCCGCCATTGACGATATCGCCGCCGGCGAAGAATTTCTTATTGTTTGTTTTGCCTTTGGCAGTAGCTTTTACTCCGCCCTTTTCGTTCAGCTTTACAGGAGCAAAATCTGTAACATCTTCTGCGCCCTGGCCTACTGCGAATACTACTGTGTCAGCTTCAAGTTTCAGTTCAGCTTTGTCTGAGAGCGCAACTTTCTGCTTTGCATTCATTGCTCTGCCCTTGAACTCTGCAACTTCAACTTTCTTTGTTCCCTTGACAGCTGCCGGAGCCATGTTTGTAGTGATGCCGATGCCCAGTGAAAGAGCATACTGGAATTCTACCATGTTGCCCGGTGCTTCTTCGAGAGTTCTTCTATATACTATACGTACATCTTCTGCTCCGAGAAGTTTTGCAGTAACTGCACAGTCAACTGCTACGTCTCCGCCGCCTACTACAACGACTTTCTTTCCAGGTTTGAAAGCATCTTTCTTTGTTCTTGCTTTCTTGAGGAATTCGTTGGCTGCGTATACGCCCTTAAGATCTTTTCCTTCGATGTCGGGGATCCTGGGTGCCCAGAGTCCTGTTCCAACATATACTGCGTCAAACTCGTCAAGGTCGGATGCCTTTACATTCTTACCCATTACGAATTTGATTCCAAGTCCCTTGATGGCTTTCAGATCCTGATCAACGACAGCCTGAGGCAGTCTGCTGGGAACGATTCCATATGTGAGGACTCCGCCGGGTTTTTCTTCTCTGTCAAATACAGTTACTTTGTATCCGGCTTCAGCAAGTTTAGCTGCGCAAGCCAGTCCTGAAGGACCTGCTCCTACACAGGCAACTTTGCCTTTCTGTTTCTTGGCGGGCGCTTTCAAGGTCTTCATGTTGAAGATCTTTTCCTGTTCCAGCGCATACCTCTGCAGTTTTCCTATTTCAATAGGTCTGTCGATTCCGCATCTGCTGCAGGCTTCTTCACAGAGTCTGTCATAAGGACATACTCTTGAACATGATCCGCCCAATGGGTTGTTTTCTCTGATTGTCTCTGCAGCACCCTTAACGTTCCTGAATCTGATAGATCTGATGAACTTTCCAGGATCTGTCCCCGCAGGGCAGCCCGCTGAACACGGTGCATCGTGGCAGAGCAAGCATCTTGCTGCTTCTTCCATTGCTGTTCTGTGATTGAATCCAGCAACGGCTTCAGCAGTGTACTTTGCTTTTACTACTTTACTCAATTTTCTACTCCTCCTTCGAAACTAAAATAATATTCTTCAAGCTGATAGCCCAAAAATATACAATTAGAATTCCCGGCCATTTAATAACGACCTCGTTCTTAAAGTGTATCACAATTAATCAATAATGCAAGCCTTTCGCTTAACTTTGTTACACACTTGTCACGCATTTTTTACTGCTTTTTTCCCTGTGTTTTTCTGTCTGTAAATAAAATGTTTTTCGACTGCATACGTTTGTTTTTTGCAACAACAAACGGACAGGCATGCCTGTCCGTTTGCACATATTTCTTTCGAAATCGAATTTCTCATTCTCAGAAATTAGTCATAGAACTTGTCAGCTTTGAGTACTGCGTTCAGGCATGCTGATGCAGCTGCTGTGCAGTCTTCATCTGAAACATGCTCAGGTTCGCAATGCGACAGTCCATCTTTTGTCCTTGAGAATATCATTGTTGTAGGAAGCATGTATGCGCAGAACTGTGCATCATGACCTGCTCCGGAGAGGATCTTCTGCCATTTCAGTCCGAGCTCTTCCATTGATTCTTCTACGAATCCAACCAGGTTCTTGTCAAAGTAAACAGTATCTCTTACCCACTGTTCCTTTATGTCGCATGAGCACTTGCACCATTCCTGCTGTGCCAGTTCTTTAAGAGTATCCATTACTTCTTTACGAACTGCCGGATCAGGATGTCTTACATCCAGTGAGAACTCTGCTTCATCATTGATGCATGTATGGATTCCGGGGTGTACATAAATCTCACCTGTGGTGTATACGAATTCCGGATCGCATTTCTCGTTGATAGCATCAAATCTCTTGTGCATCTCGCACAGGAATGCTGATGCAGCATAAAGAGCATCATGTCTCTTGCCCATCGGGAATGTGCCTGCATGAGCTGTGAAACCATGGAAGTATACGTGATAGTTGAACATACCCATTACCAGCTGTACAGCGCCGACTTCGTTTCCTGCATCTTCGAGGATCGGGCCCTGCTCCAGATGAGTTTCAAACATTGCGCATGTGTTCTCGGGGCTGATTCTGTTTTCCTTGGGTCCCTTGAACTTTGTTGCTGCCAGTGCTTCTCCGAAATTAGCGAATTCTGATTCGTCGATAGGAGCTGATTTCATCATGTTGTCATACTGGAAGTTAACTCCCAGTTCTTTAGGAAGATAATCGTTGCAGATTATTCCTGATACCATCATTGCAGGAGGATAGAGCGAACCTTCTTCGTTCGTCCAGATCATTGCTGTCAGAGGATGTTTATGGGGTATTTTTTCTTTGGCTACTGTTTCCAGTACTTCCATACCGGTCATAACGCCTTCGATACCATCATAGTTTCCGCCGTTCTTAACAGAGTCACAATGAGATCCCATTGCTATTCTCTTTGCTTTCGGATCTGATCCTTCCAGCGTTGCGTACATGCAAGCTACATCGTCGCATACAACCTTTGCTCCGATTGCTTCCATTCTCTTTTTGAACTCTTCTCTAGCCTGATGAGCTGCCGGAGAAAGTGAATATCTAGTGATACCGCCGTGTCCTGCATCTCCGTACTTGGAGAATGTCTTGATTTTGTCGCTCATACTTTTTTGATCACATTTGTAAGCCATTTTAAAGCCTCCTTAAAAAAACATTATTACTAACTTTTGCAACTGAAACATTTTTATATTCAGTGTCAAAATTGTCACCAAAATATATTATATACTCATACGTATTTTTTTCAATAGCAATCCCGAAAAGTCTCCCGATTTTCTCGTCATTTTTTTTCGGATACCGCTGTTCCTTTACCGTAAACACGTATCAGCAGTTCACTCTTCTATTGTTATCGTTTTGATTTTCTGCGGCTTTTTCGGCTTATCGCCGAATCCGGTTTTTACAGATACTATTTCATCAGCTGTTTCCATACCTTCGGTGACTTTGCCGAAGGCTGCATACTGTCCGTCGAGATGAGGAGCGTCAGCGACCATGATGAAAAACTGCGAGCCAGCCGAATTGGGACTCATCGATCTCGCCATCGACAGCACTCCCCTTTCGTGTGCGATATCATTATCGACTCCGTTATCCGAGAACTCTCCCTTTATAGTCCAGCCCGGTCCGCCCGTGCCGTCTCCCTTTGGACATCCGCCCTGGATCATGAATCCGGGAATGACTCTGTGAAAAGTCAGTCCGTCGTAAAAGCCGTCTTCTGCCAGCTTTATAAAATTATCTACCGTCTTCGGAGCTATATCGGGATAAAGTTCACCCTTCATAGTTCCGCCGTTTTCCATTTCAATAATAAATCCTGACATTGTTACCTCCTTACTTTATATACCTTATATCCTTCGCGGCTGCCTGCAGCCAGTTCCCATAATTCATCTCTCAGCATTTCCGGAAAAACCTCCGGCAGTTCGGCGATCTCATCTTTTGATACGAATGCCGCTTCACAGAGCACCTGCTCGTTTTCGCCGAACTCGGGGTCGGTCCCCAGTTCAAGCTTTCCTCCGATGACATCGGCAATGAAGTAGTTCACAAAACGCTGTCCTCTTTTTTCGTTTACTTCTTCTATATGCCATATCATATCTCTTATGGATATGATCAGTCCGGTCTCCTCCATCACTTCCCTGACAGCCGCATCATGGGCATCTTCTCCGTCTTCTATGGCACCTCCCGGTACCATCCATATATCACGCCCCTCGTGGTGCTGCCTGACCATCAGAAGTTTTTCCTCTTCATTGAATATTATTACTCTTACGCCGCCTGTCCACATATCACCGCTCCTGCAGCCCCCATGATCAAGGTAATGATTATCGGGCTGACTTTGAATTTTCCTGACAGCAGTATCGTCAATACTGTCATCACTATCAATACTATATTTGTCGTATCCAGATCCAGTGTGTACGTCGTCTCTGCCAGATATACCGCCGCGGAAGCTATCAGTCCCACAGCCGCCGGTCTTATCCCGGTGATGACTCCCTGCATCAATCTGCTTTCCTTATATTTGTCCATGAATTTCATCACTATCAGTATGATCATGAACGACGGAAGCGACACACCTATCGTAGCTGCTGCTGCTCCCGGTATGCCTGATGAAGTCATCCCCACATAAGTGGCCGCATTTACTGCTATCGGCCCCGGCGTTACCTGCGACAGCGCTACCAGATCCGAAAAATCCCCGGAAGACATCACATCGAATTCTGTCACTGTCTGGAATATCAGAGGCAGCATCGCCAGACCGCCGCCGAAGCTGAACAGACCTGTACGGAAAAACATCAGGAACAGCATCAGGTACGTCATTTGCCGTCACCTCTCTTCGCCTTCACAGTCACAAAAACATATCCCGCCAGTGCCGCTGCCACTATTACGATTATAACAGTTATTCTTAAAAAAACCACAATTGCAAATACTGCCGCTGCGATAACGCAGGAGAAGACATTTTTTAAAGTATGTCTGCACATATTATAAAGCGTAACGCATATCAGTCCGCATATGGCAGCCTTTATGCCCATCAGGGCTCCCTGCACATAAACATTGTCATTAAGATTATGCAGGAACATCACTATCAGGATTATAATAACAAAAGAAGGAAGGACGACGCCCGCTGTAGCTGCAGCCGCGCCGGCCATTCCTCTTTTTTTGTTTCCTATATATGTGGCGGCATTCACCGCTATCACGCCCGGCATAGACTGACTGATCGCGACACAGTCTATCATCTCTTCTTCCGTCAGCCAGCCTTTTTTGTCGACGATTATTTTTTCCATCAGCGGTATCATGGCAAGACCGCCCCCGATGGTGAACATCCCTATCTTGAAAAACGACAGGAAGATAATGAACAGTTCTTTTATATCTCTCTTCTGACCCATGATCGATATTATTTTTCTCTTTCTACTAATTCTGCCGTTCTGCCGACAGCTTCAGCGACGGTTATTTTTTCCTTGCTGCTGTCTCTTCTCAGTTTATATTCCACCATGCCGTCGGGAGCATCCCTGCCCACAGTTATGCCTACCGGCAATCCCAGCAGATCTGCATCCTTGAACTTGACGCCCGGCCTCTCGTCTCTGTCATCAATAACGACCTCGCAGCCTGCCGCCGTAAGTTCATCATACAGCGTCTCTGCCAGAGACATCTGCACAGCGTCTCCCGGTTTTACTACCGTTATCATCACATGATATGGAGCGATCGCCACCGGCCAGATGATGCCGTTCTCATCATGGTACTGCTCGACTATTGCCGCCAGCGTTCTGGTGACGCCGATGCCGTAGCATCCCATAACTATCGGATGTTCTTTCTGGTTTTCATCTATATAGTAAGCGCCCATGGAATCCGAATACTTTGTGCCCAGTTTGAATACCTGACCCACCTCTATTCCTCTGGCATGCTTTACCGGAGCGCCGCATACGGGACACGGATCTCCCTCATTGAGCACCTTGATATCAGTAACGATATCAGCGCTGTAATCTCTGCCGTAATTCACATTTTTCAGATGACAGTCCGTCCTGCAGGCGCCTGCGCAGAGATTTTTCGCTCCCGGGATCTCGCTGTCGACAACTATCGTACAATCATGCAGTCTGGTCGGACCTGTGAATCCTCCGACGCAGCCCGTTACAGCCGACATCTTTTCCTCATCGGCAAATTCGATCGCATGTTCAGGGATACCGAGAGCATTGACAAGCTTTGTCATGTTCATATCGCGGTCGCCTCTGACAAATGCAGCCACATATCCGCTTTCTTTTCCCATCTCGTCGTATGTGACAAAGAGCAGCGCCTTCAATGTTTTTTCTTTGGGCAGATCCAGAAAATCCGCGACCTCTTCGATCGTCTTCGTTCCCGGAGTGCTGACTTCCTCTATAGGCAGCTCTTCTTCATCTGATGCCGGAGCATCTTTACATTCCGCACGCTCGACAGTTGCCGCCATATGACATTTTTCACAATATGCCACTTCGCTTTCGCCTACTTCAGAAATCGCCGTGAACTCGTGCGAGTTGCTTCCGCCGATCGCGCCGCTGTCGGCTTCTACTGCTCTGAATGTCAGTCCGCAGCGCGTAAAGATCTTTTCGTAGGCTGCATACATCTCATCATAGCTGCGATTCAGCCCCTCATTGTCTTTATCAAAAGAGTAAGCATCCTTCATAATGAATTCACGGCTGCGCATGAGGCCGAAACGCGGTCTGGCTTCGTCTCTGTATTTTGTCTGTATCTGATAAAGACTTTCGGGAAGCTGTCTGTATGATGAGATATCATTCCTTACTATATCAGTGAATATCTCCTCATGTGTCGGTCCCAGGCAGAAATCTCTGCCGTTGCGGTCCTTGATCCTCCACAGCTCCGGCCCATACGCGGACCATCTGCCTGATTCCTCCCATAATTCTGCCGGCTGCACTGCCGACATGTGTATCTCCTGACTGCCGGCTGCATCCATTTCCTCTCTTATTATGTTCTCTATCTTGCGTACCGATCTCCACCCCATAGGCATGAATCCGTAGACGCCTGAAACCAGTTTCCTGATCATGCCTGTCCTGAGCAGGAGTATATGGCTGGGTATTTCCGCTTCATTTGGTACTTCGCGCAATGTCCTGAAATGCATTTTTGATAGTCTCATGTTCTGTTGTCTCCTCGTTTATATATTACTTTCTGTTTATGATACAGACAGCCTGAGCGGCAATACCCTCTCCTCTGCCTGTGAATCCCATTCCTTCACAGGTGGTGCCTTTGATATTGACGCATCCCGGGCTGATGCCCAGGGCCTTCGATATCATGACAGCCATCTTTTCTGTATGCTCTGATATTTTCGGCCTTTCGCAAATCAGTGTAACATCAATATTGCCTGTCGTATACCCCTCTTTTTCTATCATTTCTCCGACACGCCGCAGCAGGGTCATACTCGAAATACCTTTATACGCATTATCACTGTCCGGGAAAAGCTTCCCGATATCTCCCATCCCGGCCGCGCCGAGAAGCGCATCCATGACGGCGTGAGTCAGCACATCGGCATCAGAATGTCCGACCAGTCCCTTTTCGAAAGCGATCTGGACTCCCCCGAGAACGAGCTTCCTTCCCTTTTCGAGTCTGTGTGCATCCATACCTGTACCGGCACGCGATTCTTTTTTGAGATCGGACGGCACCGTGATCTTGATATTCTCATATCCGCCTTCCGTTTCAGCTACTCTGAAGCCCAGCTGTTCAACAAGACCGGCATCGTCAGTTGCGCTCAAATGTCTGGCAGCGCCTATGGCGTGCGCCCTGATGATCATGTTCTTTTCGAAACCCTGAGGGGTCTGTGCCGCTCTGAATTTTTCTCTGCTGACAGTAACGCCGTCGTCTCTGATCGTATCCCTGACAGGTACTACAGGCACTGCGGCACCGGTTTCGACTGCCGCCGCAGTTACACTCCTGATCGTCTGTCCAGAAACAAAAGGTCTGGCCGCATCATGAATAAGGACATACTCGACTGCGGGATCCATTTTATCCATGACCTTCAGGCCCCGGAAAACCGAATCCTGTCTGTCGTGTCCTCCTGAAAGTATGGCTTTGATCCTGGCGAGCTCTTTTCTGCTCAGTTCCGTCTGCAGGATCGTTCTGCTTTCTTCCATATATTCTTCCGGCGCAACTAAAAAAATACAGTCCGGGATATCCGAACCGGCAAAGGCCTTCACGGCCTTTGTCAGTATCGTTTCTCCGTCTGTTTTTATAAACTGTTTGGGAACATCGCTGCCCATGCGTCTCCCGCTTCCTCCGGCGGCAATGATCACACCTATTCTTCTGTTATTATACATTTGTTTTCTTTCCGGGTTTTGCAAATATCATCCGCCCTGCAGAAGTCTGCAGCACACTTGTCACTGTAGCGCTAATGTTTTTACCGATGAACCTGCGCCCGTCTTCAACTACTATCATTGTTCCGTCATCAAGGTATGCAACAGCCTGATTGTGCTCCTTGCCTTCCTTGACCAGAAAAAGCTCCATGTCTTCTCCCGGCAGCACGACCGGTTTCAGCGTATTGGCCAGTTCATTGATATTAAGCACCTTTACACCATTTATGCCTGCCACTTTATTGAGATTGAAGTCATTAGTGATGACTCCGCCGTTTATCTTCTGTGCCAGTTTCAGCAGCTTCACATCTACTTCAGGTATCTCCTCAAGAGATTTGTCTCCGGCAGTATTGTATATCTCTATCCCGAATTCGCTCTGTATCCTGTTAAGCACATCCAGTCCCCGGCGGCCTCTGTTTCTTTTCAGACCGTCTGAAGAATCTGCAATATGACGCAGTTCTACCAGAACGAAATCCGGTATCACTATCTTGCCTTCCATGAAGCCGGTACGCATAATATCAGAAATACGACCGTCGATAATTACGCTGGTATCGAGTATCTTCGGCAGCGCCTCTCCTGATTTGCTTTTTCCCTTGCCGGATCCCTGTCCCTTTTTGCCGGAAGCAAATGAAGAGAAGATTTCTTTTCCCCGTCTGGTTGCTATTACGGCACCGACATATCCAAGTATCAGATATGTGATTATCGTCAGAATAATAGGCAGATACGGAACATTGATCAGTGCATATATCTTGCTGATCAGATATGCCAGCACCAGTCCGGTAATAAGGCCCACAGTCCCTGAGACTATCTCATTCGTGGAAAAATGCTGAAGATCGATTTCGATGCTTTTGGCGACTTTTTTGCTCTTTCTGTCGAGGGTCGGTGTAAGTTTAAAAAATAATAATCCGAAAATAATTACGAATACAGCAGCTATACCGATCTGCTGCCAAAGAGTGAATCCCCCTTCCGGCCAATATCTGCTCTTTGAAAACAGAAACTTTGCCAGAGCGAACGCACCGTAACCCGCGAAACAGCCGATGAGCGTGAAAGCCAGCCTGAACAGTTTTTTCAGCATGGTGATTTTCACCTCCTTTCTCATATTATTGATTTGTATCTATATAAACAGACTGAACTGCGCGCCAATACTATACAGCACTGCAGATCAGTTTATCTGCTTCGGAAGGTTCGAGATTTGTAGCCAGTATTATCTCGCTCTTCAATATCTGACATGCATTTGTCAGCATTTTTTTCTCTCCTGTGGAAAGATGCTTTTCTCTCTCTGTACGCAGAAGGTTCCTCACGACTTCGGCCACTTCTTTTACGCTGCCGGTCTTAAGCTTTTCCATATTCTCGCGGTATCTGCGATTCCAGTTAGAAGACATGACAGTAGAAGGCGCACCCAGTACATTGAGTACTTTCTTTACTTCGTCCGACGATATCACATCGCGCACGCCGATTTCATCGCTCTTATCGACAGGTATCATGATTTTCATGTCTCCAAAAGGGATCTTCAATATATAATATTTTCTGTTTTCGCCAAGTATCGTTTTATCTTCTATTTTCTCGATAATGCCCGCGCCATGCATGGGATATACGATCTTGTCGCCGATTTTATACATCATACGCCTCCAAGTCTATTCTTTATATATTATAAATCAGAAAGCGCCATAATGTCAAGAAAGTAAATATGTAGTGTATCACAATGATTTATATGTGTCAATGGGTTTCATGGCATTTTATGGACCTGTGCGGCAATGCACTTCTGCACTGTTTCAACACAATATCAACACCTGTTTCTTGACATCTGTGTTACAATATATAACTGAAAAGAAGTGTGGGTAATGGAGGTCAAACATGTACAAACTGCTAGTTGTAGACGATGAGGCCAGGATCCGAGAAGTTATCCGGGAATATGCAGAGTTCAACGATTATGAAGTTACCGAGGCAGAAGACGGCATGACAGCCGTAGGTCTCTGTAAACTCAATGATTATGATATTATCATAATGGATATTATGATGCCGAAACTTGACGGCTTTTCTGCATGCAAAGAAATCAAAAAAATCAAGGACGTCCCTGTTATCATGCTTTCTGCAAGAAACGAGGAATATGATAAACTGTTCGGATTCGAACTGGGTATCGATGATTATGTAATCAAGCCTTTCAGCCCGAAAGAACTGATGGCAAGGATCAATGCCGTAATTGCAAGACACAGTTCTTCTGCTGCGCAGGGAACGCCGGAAGTACTCGAATTCGGGGGCCTGGTAATCAATATCTCAGCGCGTACCGTCACTGTGGACGGAGAAAAGATCGAACTCACGCCGAAGGAATATGACTTGCTTTTCTATCTCGTCCAGAACAAGAACATAGCTTTGTCCAGAGACAAACTTCTCTCTGACATCTGGGGATACGACTTTTTCGGCGATGATCGTACCATAGACACACATATCAAAAATCTCAGGAACAATCTCGGCGATTACCGTGACCATATAGTTACATTACGTGGAGTAGGATATAAATTTGAGGCTTAGGTTCAATTTCAAAACAATCAAATTTCGTGTATGGGTATATTTTTTGCTGTTTGCAATCGTACTCATGATTTTGATGTGGTTCCTTCAGATCCTGTTCCTCAACTTCTACTATTCGGATATGAAACAGAAACGCCTTGAGAACATGGCTGTTTCTATTTCGAGTTCCTATAAGGAAAGCGGCACTAAAAACCTGAAAAAGCTGATACAAGACGATCCTGACGGCGACGACAGCTATGTGCTCATCAGCAAAAATGATCAGACTCTGTATCCTGAAGACCCTCTGAAATCGTATGATAAGTCTATCTCCGAGGCGCGTTCAGGCCTCAACGATCCGAAAAACGCTTCCAAAGATCCCAACAATCCGAGTAAAACCAAAAGCGACAGATATGAATCGACCATACCCACAGAAGGGACCTCGCAGAATTCTTTTGTGTATGCGCAGTACATGGATGCTTCCGATGGCAGTTCGGACACTATTCTGTTCATAATATCGCCATTATACCCGGTCGCTTCGACTATCAGCATACTCCAGAACCAGCTGCTTTATATAATGATCATAGCCCTGGCCATGGCCTTTATCATCTCATTTTATCTTTCGTCAAAGATCTCGCGTCCTATAACCACGATGACGCGTTCAGCGAGAAAACTTGCCGACGGACAATACGGAATAACCTTTCCCGCAAAAACGGAATATACCGAGATCAGCGATCTGGCCAAAACGCTCAACAAGATATCATATGATCTGGAGCGCTCCACCATGCTGCAGAAGGATCTGATGGCCAATGTCAGCCACGATCTTCGTACGCCGCTGACGATGATAAAATCGTATGCCGAAATGATAAGAGATCTTTCCGGCGACAATCCCGAAAAGCGCAACGCGCATCTCAAGGTGATCATCGAGGAAGCCGACAGACTGAACAGTCTGGTCAGCGACATGCTCACGCTTTCAGCCATGCAATCAGGCACGCTTTCTATCGATATGTCCAGCTTTGATATCAGCGAATCTATAAATGCTATTCTGATGCCTTATCATATACTCGAAGAGCGCGACGGATTCGACATCGAATTCAACTGCCGCCGCGGCACATATGTGGAAGGCGATGACGAAAAGATACGTCAGGTAATTTCAAATCTCCTGACCAACGCGGTCAAGTACTGCGGTACTGATAAAAAGATCATTATCAATGTCAAACGCTGGGGAAAGAAAGTACATTGCGAAGTAGTAGATCACGGTGTCGGCATCAAACCCGAAGAGCTGTCGCATATATGGGACCGTTACTACAAGACCAGCAGCAACCATGTCCGTACTACCAGCGGTTCCGGACTGGGTCTTTCGATAGTGAAAGAGATCCTGACGCTCCACGGAGCCAAATTCGGAGCAGAAAGCAAGGTAGGCAAAGGCACCACTATCTGGTTCGAACTCAATGCCGTCAACCCGCCTAAAGATATCATCGTCTGATCTCCTAAAGGCAGCATCATCTGATTCCCTATAGACATCATCACCTGATTCCCGGATCAGATCCCGGCTATCTGGGGATGCATATTCTCACAGCCTCTGTGATATTACGCGCACCTTCTATCTGTATGCCCGTCTCCGCGCAGATATCCGACAGCTTCCTGGCCTGTTTTTCCGGCAGAACTATCTTCGCGAATCCCATTCTGGCTGCTTCGCGAATTATTTTTTCTGTATTCTGTACCGATCTCAGATCTCCCGTCAGTCCGATCTCGCCGAGGACAAGCGTGTCCGCACGGCACGGCCGTCCCGAATAACTGGAGCAGACCGCCAGAGCGACCGCCAGATCTATCGATGTGCCTTCTGGCCTCAGTCCGCCGACGATGTTTACATATACATCATAATCGCTGACAGGGATACCGGCCTTCCTCTCCAGCACGGCAAGTATCATATTGAGTCTCGATGCTTCCGCCCCGATCGCAGTCCTTCTGGGGAAGCTCATATTGCTCGATGCCGTCAGCGCCTGCACTTCCAGCAGCAGCGGCCGGGTGCCTTCATAGACGGCAGTCACGACCGAGCCCTCCGCTTCCTTGTCCATTTCCTCCAGGAACCTGCCTGACAGATCGCTGATCTCAACAAGCCCCTCTTCAGCCATTTCGAAAGCCCCGATCTCACTGGTGGTCCCGAAACGGTTCTTGAGACTGCGCAGAATCCTCAATTCTCTGCTGCGCTCGCCGGTGAAACTCAGGACACAGTCGACCAGATGCTCTATGGTCCTGGGTCCCGCCAGTTCGCCGCTTTTTGTTACATGCGCGACAATAAATACAGGTATATCCATGACCTTGCCGACACGCATCAGTTCATTGCAGCAGGCCCTCACCTGTGAGACGCTGCCTGGCGATGACTCCAGCTCCGATGTATACATCGTCTGGATAGAATCAATAATAATGAGAGCCGGCTTCATCTTTTCCGCTTCTGATATCATATTTTCCATGCTGGTATCAGCCATGATATACAGATCATCGCTCAGTCTGCCGCACACTCTGTCGGCCCGGAGTTTGATCTGCTCCTGCGATTCCTCGCCTGTCATGTAAAGGACGCTGCCTGCCTCCTCGGCGATAGATGCCGCCGCCTGCATGATCAGCGTGGATTTGCCGATGCCGGGTTCTCCCGATATAAGGATCAGCGAACCTTTGACCAGTCCGCCTCCCAGCACCCGGTCAAGTTCTCCTATCCCGGAACTGATCCGTTCTCCCGCATCCGAAGCCGTCACCTCGGACAGCTTTTCTGCTCTTACGCCTGTCTGACCGGCTGCAGAAGATCTTCTCCTGCGGTCAACACTGTCATCATCTGTTATCTTTTCTTCCACCATCGTATTCCATGCGCCGCATATGCACTGGCCCATCCATTTCGGGCTCTCATATCCGCACTCCTGGCAAACGAAAACGGTTCTGTTCTTTTTCGCCATTGATACTCTCCTGTCCTCAGACTACTATAAAAGGCTACCATTCGGCAGCCTTTTTGTCCAGTTTTAATCACATGTATTTATTCATATCTCAGCAGCGGTATGACCGCTCGCGGCAGAGTCTACAGACCCCAGTGCTGCATTATTCCGGAATTGCCGGATTTCCTGATCACGTTCACCATGGTATATATACTCCATGTGCCGCTCTTTCTGTTGTCTTTTCTGTAAGTGCCGAGACTATGCTTTTGGAAATATGCACGCGAGTAATTGTGCTTCCAGTGCGAACCGAACTGCACCAGTCCGACATATTCTCCGCCGCCGCCTCTGGCCGCTGCATGTCCGCCGCTTTCTCTTTTGATAATATGCATTATTGCATTTTCACGCCATTTAGAATAAACATGACGCTCTTTCAGAGTCTTCTTGACAGTATATCTCCATCTCTCTGCGCCATACTTTACGGGAAGCTTTTTGCTCTTGGCGGAAGACCATGTGCTGTAATATCTTTTACCGTTCGCATTGTTATATGCTCTGACTTTATAGTAGTATTTTTTGCCCGGCTTCAGAAGGCTCTTGGAGACTGTCCTGGCCGCTCCCGTGCTGATAGTGTCATATCCTGAAGCTGACGATGTGGAATACGCAAACTGATATCCGTCAGCCCTGCTGCACGATGCGGCAGAAATCTTTACTGTGTCAAATGCTTCTTTCCTGACTGATTTCACTTTGGATTTTTCGGGCACGCAGCTTTCTGCCGCGGCCTTAGCCTGATCTGCCTGGGTCTGGGCGTTCTGTGTCTGATCGGTCTGAGCCTGGGTGTTTTGGGTCTGTTCTGTCTGTGTCTGGTCACTCTGGGTCTGATCGGTCTGAACCTGTTCGCTCTGGGTCTTATCGGTCTGGATCTGAGTACTCTGAGCAGACGCATCTGCTTCAGCAGCTGTGCCGTCTGCCGCCATGGCAGAAGGCGCCGCTGTTATCATCAGCATGGCTGTTATTATTATTGCTGTTATAGCTTTCTTCATTGATTCCTCCAACGGGTTCTTTCTTTTCACATCGATGGCATTATATTGGAAAAATATGTTGAAGCTGTGATGATGGTGTCATAGTTGTGTCTGTTTTAAGCTCTGTTTCAACTGTTTGCTCTACACTTAATGGCATTTTCGACCGTTGCCTTTACTATACTGTCCTGGTATGCGGATTTACATTCGGACTGCCGCGAGAGGATCCTGTGTAACTGTGCACGGTACCGGACCGCCGCAGCTGTATGCTTAAGGAGCGCCGCAGATATGAACCTGTGTCACTGTGTAAGGCACAGCACCGTATTTCCTGAAAACCGTTGACGGCACGGCGTATTTCCGGGGACACAAAAGCCGGCATTTTTTCAATGCCGGCTTTCACAGTTAATCTTTTTATCTTTTTATTTATCTTTTTCCTCTTCAGCATTATGAGCTGCGATAATCTTTTCAGCCAGCTGACCGGGAACAGGTTCGTATCTTTCAAATTCCATGATGAAGCTGCCTCTGGCCTGAGTCATGGAACGAACTGTCACAGCATAGTCAAACAGCTCAGCCTGCGGAGCTTCCGCGATGACCTTCTGCCCGCCGCCTGACAGAGGTTCGGAGCCGAGTATCTTGCCGCGTCTCTTGTTCATGTCTCCCATGATATCGCCCATATACTCATCCGGCACCGTGATCTCGATATGCATCACCGGCTCCAGCAGACACGGATTAGCCTCGACTATTCCTTTCTTGAAAGCCAGCGAAGCTGCTATCTTAAAGGCCATTTCATTGGAATCTACATCATGATATGAACCATCGTACAGATCGGCATGAACGCCCTCTACCTTGCAGCCTGCCAGGGGGCCCTTGGCCATACATTCTTTCAGTCCCTTTTCAACCGCCGGTACATAGTTCTTCGGTATCGATCCGCCGAACAGCGATTCCGTAAACTCGAATTCCTCTTCCGAAGGCGAGAACTTGATATGAACATCTCCGTACTGACCGGCACCGCCTGTCTGTTTCTTGTGTTTGCCCTGCACATCCGATGTGCCTTTTATAGTTTCTCTGTAAGCTATTTTCTGCGGTACCTTCTCTACTTCAACGCCGAATTTATCCTTGAGTTTTGACATGATGATGTTGATCTGCATCTCACCCTGTCCGCCCAGAAGGCTCTGGCTCGTCTCATTGTTTCTCTCGAATACGAATGAAGGGTCCTCTTCCATGAGTCTGTGAAGTCCGGTAGCCAGCTTTTCTTCGTCTCCCTTGCTCTTGGGCTCGACTGCGATATACAGCGTCGGCCTCGGGAAATCGATCGGCGCGTATTTGATCTGGTTCGCCTTCTCGCAGAGTGTATCTCCTGTCTTGGTATTCTGGAGCTTTCCTATCTCGACGATATCACCGCATACTGCTTCTGTCGTATCTTCTCTGTTCTTGCCTCTGAGGAAGAACATCGTGCCCAGTTTTTCCGCTTTCTCAGCGTTGGCATTGTATATTTCCTGTCCGCCCTTCAGCGAACCTGTGATCACCTTGGCAAATGAGATCTTTCCCAGCACCTGATCGGCAACCGTCTTGAATATCAGTGCCGTCGGCTTTCCTGCCGCATCCGGTGCGACTTCGATTTCTTCACCGGAATCGTTGGTGGCTTTATACGGCGCATGAGCCATCGGCTTCGGCACCATATCTATGAGTGTCTGCAGTACTTCCTTGATGTTCTCTCCGTTCTGTGCAGAGCATTTCAGCACCGGCGCGATGTCTCCCGAGCCTATGCCGTTGGAAAGTCCGCGGTTGAATTCTTCATCAGTGAACTCTTCGCCGCCGAAGAACTTCTCGAGCAGCGCTTCGTCTGTTTCCGCTATTGCTTCATTCAGTGCATCCTTGTCGTCAAGCGTGACTACCGATGTGCCGAATTTTTCCTTCAGGTCAGCGATCACCTGATCTATATCCACTTCGTCTTTTTCGATCTTGTTGAGAATAAAGAATCTGGGGACATGATGCAGCTTGCACGAATCCCATGCTTTTTCGGTGCCGACCTCTATTCCGGAGGAAGCGTCAACGAATATCGCTGCAGCCTCCACTGCTCTGAGTGCAGAATTGACTTCACCCATAAAATCAAAAAATCCCGGTGTGTCTACGAAATTGATCTTGATCTTGTTGAACTCTACAGGTACGACTGAATCACTGATGGAATATCCCTTATCGATCTCCATTTTATCCCAGTCGGATACTGTATTTCCGTCTTCAACTTTTCCCATCCTGTTGATCACTCCGGTCGCCAGAAGCGCAGCGTCCAGAAAAGTCGTTTTTCCTGTTCCGCCATGTCCGACAAGTGCAACATTTCTAATATTGTCGCTTGTGTAGCCTTTCATAAATTGGACCTCCTCCATTTTTTTCACGTAGCGGTGATATTATATCATCAATTATATAGTACCGCAATTGAATATACTGTTATCGGCAGTTTTTTCATGATACACAGCGTGATCAGAATTCCGCCGTTTTCGGTGTCCGCGGGAACGGCAGCACATCGCGTATGTTGCTCATCCCGGTTATATACATGATTATCCTCTCAAATCCCAGACCGTATCCGGCGTGCTCCACACCGCCATACTTTCTCAGTTCGAGATACCACCAGTAATCTTCCTCTTTCAGTCCCATTTCCTTCATGCGGCTCTTCAGCACATCGATACGTTCTTCTCTCTGGCTGCCACCGATTATCTCTCCCACTCCGGGCACCAGCAGGTCGCAGGCCGCCACTGTTTTGCCGTCATCGTTCATCCTCATGTAAAAGGCCTTGATGTCTTTGGGATAATCGGTCACAAAGATCGGTTTTCTGAATACCTTTTCCGTCAGATAACGTTCATGCTCGGTCTGAAGATCGATGCCCCATTCCACCGGGTACTGGAATTCCTCTCCGCAGCCCTCAAGGATCTCCACGGCCTTCGTGTATGGTACTCTTTCAAAATCGGAATCCACTATGCTCTGCAGTCTTTCAATGACTCCCTTATCGATGAATTTATTGAAGAATTCCATCTCCTCCGGAGCCTTTTCGAGAACATCGCGGATAATGTATTTGATCATGTCTTCGGCCACTTCCATATTGCCGGCCAGATCCGTAAAGGCCATCTCCGGTTCTATCATCCAGAATTCAGACGCATGTCTGGCCGTATTCGAATTCTCCGCCCTGAATGTAGGGCCGAATGTGTATACGTTCCTGAAAGCCAGCGCGAATATCTCCGCTTCCAGCTGCCCGCTGACTGTGAGCGAAGTATGCTTTCCGAAAAAATCTTCCGTATAATCTATCTTTCCGTCTTTGCGCGGCGGATTTTCCATGTCAAGGGTAGTTACCTGAAACATTTCTCCGGCGCCTTCCGCGTCAGAGCCGGTAACTATCGGAGTATGCACATAAACGAATCCGCGTTCCTGGAAGAACTTGTGTATTGCGTAGGCAACAATGGATCTGACTCTGAAAACGGCCGCATAAGTGTTGCTGCGCGGTCTCAGGTGCGCGATCTCTCTAAGGTACTCCAGCGTATGCCTTTTCTTCTGCAGCGGATAATCGGCGTCGGAATCCGCCTCTATCGTGATCTCCGCTGCCTTCAGTTCGAACGGCTGCTGGGCATCAGGCGTAAGTACGAATTTTCCCCTGACCATCAGCGCCGAAGAAATACGCGCTTTGGATATTTCTTCATAATTGCCGATGCCATCCTCTTCATATACTATCTGCAGATTACTGAAAAACGATCCGTCATTCAGCTCCACGAAACCGAACTTTTTCGATGCTCTGTTCGTCCGCACCCATCCGCGTACCCTGATCTCCCTGTCTGCATATTCACTGCTGTTTCTGAACAGTTCCCGTATCTGTATGTCTTTCATATGGTTTTCCTTTGATTCCCTTTCAATAAATTGTCAACGCTCTGATTATATACGGTTTCCAGCCAATTCTCAACCTATTGACATCACCGTGCATGAATTTCTTTCTTATGACCGCAGAAGGATCTCTCCACGAAAAGTAGATTGCACATCAGAGCCTGTATTGATATGCTGATAAAGAAAAGGAGAACAATATTATGGATCATTACATTACAGGATCGGCAGTGCGGCAGCTTCGTGAAAAGCGCGGCATCACGCAGGCGCAGCTCGCCGACATCGTCGGAGTCAGCAACAAGGCAGTGTCCAAATGGGAGACCGGAAAAGGTCTTCCGGATATCACCCTCATTGAACCGCTGGCAGCAGCCCTCGGCATTTCTGTACCGGAACTGCTGACCGGCAATTTCGTTACCAACAAAAACATGTCGAGCAACATGATCCGTTCGAAAATATACGTATGTCCGGTCTGCGGCAATATCATCTTAGCAGCGGGAGAAGCTGTCATCAACTGCTGCGGTATCTCACTGCCTCCGCTGGAGCCGGAAGAGCCGGACGATGATCATCAGATCATCATTGATCCTTCAGACGGCGGATATCATGTGCACCTCGAACACGAAATGTCTAAAACGCATTATATATCCTTCATGGCTTATGTTACAGGAGGAACGGCAGAGCTGGTAAAACTGTATCCGGAAGGAAGCTCCGAAGCGCGGTTTTATTCAAGAGGCCACGGCAGCATCCTGATCTGCTGCAACAGACACGGTCTTATGAAAGTGAAAGTATGAGATGCCTCATGCTGCCGTTACCGGTAATATCATGAATGTTTTCAGCAAATCAGGATTTGCAGCAATATATTATCTGCCTGTGCTTTAATATGCATTTTGATTATATGATGCTATTCGGTGATCTTTATGTTATCGCTAACATCATCTCGGCTCAGACCGTGGGTACGGCAATGGCCGTTGTCTTCGTTCTCACCGGTATGATGACCGGAGGCCTGCTGGCGGATCACTTTGGAATGTTTCATGCTGAACGCAGAAAAATAACCGGCCGCAAGATCCTGGGCGTCGTGCTCATGGCGGCCGGCATAGCTGTATTCCAGCTTATGTAAGATATGACATGATCCGTACTTTTTTCTGCTGTCTGAAATATTATTTTCCGGCGGCACACCTGTAGCTCGTATCGATCATTGAGCATATATCGCTGTCGGTCAGGCTGCCGTCGAGGCAGACCGTGAACCAGTGCATTTTGTTCATATGATAAGCGGGATAGTATCCATCCTGCCTGAGCAGTTCTTCAACATGATCAGGTTCTGCCTTCATGTCGATGATCTCGGCATTTCCCGGCCTGTCGACTCCCAGTTTGCTGTATTTTGCTTCCATTATTATCGCGAACCATTTTCTGTTGTCCTTGCGCCTGAACACCGCATATCCCGGATAACGCTCCCACATATGCTCCGGCCGGCATCCGTACTCGTTTTCTATATGATCTGCGATGCGGCGGGCCTGTTCTGCCGAAAACACATCCGTGTCGAAGCACTTCTCTGCGATCTCTCCGAGCACCTCTTCACATGCAGTCCTGACACTTTCAACGAAGGCACCCTTTGCTTCCGGCATCCTGACCATCTCATATTCTTCGCGGGAAGCGACATCTGTTACTTTGTAATCCGCCTTTCCTTCCTCATCAAAAGTCGTTTCCAGAATGAACTGCCCGTCCATGATCTCCCGGCTCATCCGAAAAATGACGCCCTTCAGCGTAAAGCCGTACGCCAGCATCTTTTCACGGTTGATTTTTTTATTGCGTAATATATTATCGATCTCTATCATGCCATACAAAATTTTTATCTGTTACTTAAGATTTTTATATGCGCTTTCATCTACTTTTTCCAGCCACTCATTGGAAGCGTTCTCTCCGGATACTTCTATCGAAAGATGCGAGAACCAGCTGTCTGCTGCCGCACCGTGCCAGTGCTTCACTCCGGGCCTGATATTGATGCAGTCTCCTGGAAGCATCTCGACTGCTTCTCCGCCCCACTCCTGGTAATAGCCGCGGCCGCCGACGCAGAGGAGCATCTGCCCGCCGCCTCTGTCTGCATGATGGACATGCCAGTTGTTCCTGCAGCCCGGCTCAAAGGTGACATTGAATATCCCTACCTGCTCTGTCGAAACAGGCGCCAGATAACTCTGTCCCACGAAATATTCTGCAAAAGCATCATTTGGTTCGCCGACCGGAAACATTATCGTATTCGCATATCTGTCTTTTTCCGTCAGTTCTTCCTGCTTTTCAGTCCAGATATCCTTTGCCAGATTGAATACTGCCCAGGCCTTGGGCCAGCCGGTATAAAAAGCAGTATGCGTGATGATGTCAGCGATCTCATCCTTCGCAACACCGTTGTTTCTGGCATTCTGCAGGTGATATCCCAGAGACGAATCTGTTATTCCTGACGACATCAATGCTACAACAGTAATTATGCATCTCGTCTTCAGATCTATCGCTTCACTGTTCCACTCTTCTCCAAAAAGAACATCATCATTGTAGTGTGCAAAAAGAGGTGCGAACTCCCCCAGCTGATCTCTTCCCGCTGTCTGTGTTATTTTTTTACTCATTCTGTTCATTCTCCTTCCGTTTCTGTTTCATGAACAATTTATTACGTACACTCTATGGTCTGCAATTCTTGCACGGACTGTAACCCTCTTTGATAAGGGCCGCCCGCTTTTCATGCACGGTTTTTCTATTTTTGGCAAGCGTCTGTTTTACGCTCGGACAATCCGGCCTGTGGAATTTACGTGTATTGATATTTATAACATATGTATTCCTCCCGGCCTGCGATGTATCCGCATCGGTCTTCTGCTCCGAGACAGCAGAAGAATCACTGCCTGCCAGTGCAGCCGACCCCGATACCTTATGGTTATCTCCGCTCGCATAATCGATAGCGACGCCGGGCTGGACATTATAACAGTACACATTGAACTTGATGCCGCTTCCATGGTCCTCGATGCTTTCCGCTTCCATATGCACCCCGCTGCATAACAGATCCCTGCCCCTGAATACAGGCGTCACTCTGTAGAGAACATGATTGCCGGTGTCTTTGATATAATCCGCAGTTTCTTCTTCAAACGGCAGCTGCCCTTCGATGTTCATATATCTCGTTCCTGTAACCAGATCACGCGCCAGATATTCAGATCTGCCGTCCACACCCGTGAGGCAGAAGGCTATAAGGTGACATCTGTTATACAGATATTTCCCGTTGATAAAATCATACTTGACCAGATGCCAGCCCGAAGGCTTTATCATGCCTATGCTGCCGCGTCCTGTCACAGGCATCGTATCCTTATCTATAAGAGCCGTACATGCTGTTGCCCGCCCCAGGCTGTCCAGTCTGCCGTATTTCTGATACGATTCCTTTGATGACAGCTGCCTGTCAGTGAACTCCGGCACATTGTTGTTGATGGTGATGCTGGCATCTCCCGAATAGGCAGGCACCTCAGAGAGCGATCCCGAATACGACGACTGCGAAGCAGCAGTCTCGGATGAACTGACGGCAGCTGACGAACTGCCGCTGTCAGCCGAACTCCCTCCGGAGCCGCAGCCCGCCATCGAAATCATCACTGCCATCGAAATGATCAGTATCAGTATTTTATTTACAGTCTTATTCATTATCCGTTCCCTTTCAGCCGGATCAGTTTTCCTTCAGTCCAAGCACTCTGCCCTGTCTTCCCGCCATGCAGCTTCCCTGCTGCGACCGGCGCTCTCAGGGCTCAGTGTATAAGCAGATGAAGTATGCCCATGATCAGTACGAAGACGACCACTGTCCGGTGAAGGATGAGGATATATTTTCTGCCTGACCCCTTCACGGCTTTTATCATCGCTCCCAGGATGACTGTTATCACCATAGCAGCGGTCAGTATGGTCCCTGTGACAGAATCATTGCCTGATGAAGTTTGTACGAAATAGTGTATCACGGCGAACACGCCGGCGCCCATGCCGAAATACATATGGAATCTGATCACATACCGCATAAACAGCATATAGTATTTTTTTGCTTTCGATTCCCTGGGCAGTTTCGATATCAGAAACTTGTGTATCCATTTTACCGCAAAAGTGCATACCGACACCAGGTAGCATGCAACTGTGACCCACCCTAAAAACTCTCCTATTTCATGCATGATCGCATCCTCTCTTCTGCAATGTCATCCTCTAAAGCTACTCAGTAATTATACATTGCCGGCCATATTTTTAACAGGGCGTATTATTTTATATTTATTTTCTTTTTATCCTGATCAGTTTCAGCTTTGCGGCCTCCGACGATATATCGCCTCGTGTCTGGTCTCTTCAAATACACCCGCTAAAGCACTTTGCCCAGTATTTTTTTAACTTCATCTTTTTTTAGGACCTTGCCGTATGAAACCACTTTCTCATCTATGACCAAAGCCGGGGTCGTCATGACGCCGTACGCCGCGATCTGTGCAAAATCCGTCACATGGTCTATGGATATATCCTGTTCCATTTCAGCCAGGGCATCCTTTGTTGCAGCTTCAAGTGCCTGACACTTGGCGCAGCCGGTTCCAAGGATCTTGATGCGTGCGCCGTCTCCTTTCGCTGATTCTGCCTTCTCCATATCTTCCGGCGTACAGCTTCCCCCGCAGCAGCATGCTGCCTCTTCGCTCTTTTCTTTTTTCTTGAATAACGACATGTTTTTACCTCCTATTGATTATTTGTTATTTTCTCGCTGGATCAAGTACCGCTTCAGCCATCTGGCTTCGACCTGAGTTATGTACACAAATATATGCTGCCTTTAGCTTTTTCATATTGCCTCGCTATATAAACAGATACTGAAAAGCATTAAAGAAATATCCGACCAGGATTATTCCTATCGTGCAGATAAGTATGAACAATGCCAGCAGCTTCGGCTTCACCGCCTTGCTCAGCATGATGATCGAAGGCAGGCTGAGTGTAGTCACAGCCATCATGAACGAAAGCACTGTTCCCAGCTGTGCGCCTTTATACAGCAGTGCCTCTGCAATAGGAATACTTCCGAATATATCAGCATACATCGGTATGCCTATGAGCGTAGCCATGATGACACCAAAGGGGTTCCCCTTTCCGAGTGCTTTTTCTACAAAGCTCTCCGGGATCCAGTTGTGTATAGCCGCACCTATTCCCACACCGATCAGGATATACGGAAACACCTTTTTGAATGTGGATATCACCTGATTTTTGGCATAAACAGCTCTGTCCTTCTGCGTCAGCACCGGCGCATCCACATCTACGATGCCGGCGTTTTTGACAAAGTCGGCGACATGGTCCTCCATGCGCATGCGTTCTATGACCGTACCGCCTATGACAGCAACTATCAATCCGAGCACCACATATACAATGGCGATCTTTGCTCCGAAGATACTCATCAGCAGCACCAGGCTCCCGAGATCTACCATCGGCGAAGATATCAGAAACGAAAATGTTACTCCAAGAGGCAGCCCCGCGCTTGTGAATCCCATGAAGATCGGGATCGACGAACATGAACAGAACGGTGTCACTGTACCCAGCAGAGCGCCCGTGGTGTTGGCACCGATGCCGTGGAAGCGTCCCATTATCTTCTTGCTCCGTTCAGGCGGGAAGTAGCTCTGTATATACGATATCAGAAATATGAGGAAGCACAGCAGGAAGGTTATTTTTATGACATCATAAATAAAAAACTGTATGCTTCCGCCCAATCTGCTGTTTATGTCTGCTCCTGCGCCTGTGAGACCGCTGCCGATCAGGCTGTTGAGCCATTTCATGCCCAGTATCTGATTTTGAATAAAATCCCATATCATCTGCAGTCACACTCCATGCCGTTATATGTTCCAATGGTATCGCAGCATGAAATATCGGTAATGAACCCTTTGAATTCTTTGAATTTACCGCAGTCGATCGAGTAATGGCACCACTTGCCTTCCTTTCTGCATTTCACAAGTCCGCAATCGCACAGTATCTTCATATGATGCGACATAGTAGGCTGTGTTATTTTAAAAGCATCAAGGATGTTGCATGCGCATTTTTCTCCCTGCGTCAGCATCTGTACGATCTGAAGTCTGTGGCTGTCTCCAAGAGCCCTGCATATGGCAGTCGCTTCTTCTATTTTCATGTTTTTCTCCCCTGTTCTGTCATATTGACGATTATCTATATATCTTTATAGCATTCATATAGATGATTGTCAATGTATTTTTTCTATTATTTAAACGGGGATCGCAGAAGTTTTCATGATGCAGCATCGAAGAGCGAATCGACTATCTTTTCAAAGACCCCGACGGCTGTTTCAGGCTGTCTGTCCTTATACTGCAGCGCCAGACAATACAGGCACGAATAGATACAGTCCAGTTTCAGATCGTTTTCCTTATTGCATTCAAGTTCATTGCTCATATATATACGGGCTTTGAATTCGCTTCCCATCATCAGCGGCAGCCGGTGGAGGATATGCGAAGCGGATCCGTGAGATCCGCAAAACCATATGAACATCTCTGCAGCTTCTTTAAAAACTATTATTTCTTCTGCTGCCTGTTAATGAATTCAGCCAGTGTCTTTATCAGCATATCAGCATCGACCGGCTTGGCGACATGAGCATCCATGCCGCAGTCCATCGCCTTCTTGATATCCTCTGCAAAGGCATTGGCCGTCATGGCGATGATAGGTATTTTTTCTGCATCAGCTCTGTCCAGCTTTCTGATAGCCTCTGTTGCCTCATATCCATTCATATTCGGCATCATAATATCCATCAGGATGCACTGGTATTCATCCGGCGCAGAGTTTTTGAATTTTTCTAATGCTGCCGTACCGTCCTCAGCGACTTCGACCGTGATACCGCTGCCTTCAAGAATGGCTCTGGCTACCTCCACATTGATATCATTATCTTCAGCAAGCAGTATGTGTACTCCCGTAAAGTCTCTTTTCATGTTTTCATTATCAACGGCGGCCGCATCAGTCAGCGATGCAGAACCGTCTATTTCAAACGGCAGAGTCACGATCAGTCTGGTCCCCCTGCCGGGTTCGCTGTCGATTTCTATATTTCCATGAAGCATATCGACATACTGTCTGACGATGGCCATGCCTAGGCCGGACCCCTTATTCAGAACCCTGTTGTTGAAGTCATCTGCCTGCACAAAGGCTTCGAAGATGTGCTCCTTGAATTCCCTGCTCATGCCAATACCCGTGTCAGCAACCTCGAAGCGGCTCATTAGTGTCTTCCCTTCGTCATCAGGATGAGCATCCATCCTGAATGTTATCGTTCCTCCGTCCGGAGTGAACTTGACCGCATTCGAAATAAGATTGATCAATATCTGCCTTACATGCAGCGCATCAGTGAATACATAAGGATATTTGATCTCAGATACTTCTGTGACGACTTTCAGATCGCGGTTGATGACAGAGCTTTTCAGTACCTCTATACATTGATCGACAGCAATTCTTATATCTGTCGGTTCATGTGCCATAGTCACCTTACCGCTTTCTATCCTGTTAAGATCGAGGATATCATTTATCAAAGTAAGCAGATGATCAGAGCTGCGGCTGATCTTCTCCAGTGCATCAGTCGTACGAACAGGATCGTTCACATTTTTCTGGGCGACCTGCGTCATGCCGATGATGCCGTTCAAGGGCGTACGGATATCGTGGCTCATCTGTGAAAGGAATTTCGTTTTAGCTGCGTCACTCTCCTTGAGCTTGACCGCATTCCTCTTCAGGCTCACAATAAAGGCCAGCAGCACCGCCAGAATTATCAATAACACGGCGAGCGACACAAACGGGTTAGAGACTATCAGGTCCCACAGAGAGTAGCTTTGCTTCGCTTTCAGCAGATATGAATTGAAAACTCCTTCAACATACGAAGAAGTAAGATTGTGGGTCGCCTTATTCAGCATACCGTAGAGCAGCATATTAGTGTCTGAATTTACCGCGAGCCTGAACTGGAATGTCACATCGTTCATCTGTCTGGCCTTAATACGGTCATTGTTGTCTTCCAGTATATACATCTGAGCAGTCACGGCATACATGAACGTACAGTCCGCATCGCCGGATTTTACTGCATCGATGCAGTCATCGAAGGTGTCATAGTATGTTATCTTGATCCTGGGATTATAATTCATGGCAATGTCATCGAATGCTGTCGACCCGTTGATTATGGCAGCAGTCTTGGCCGTGCCGGTAAAATTGTCTGATGTGACCAGTGAATAATTTGACTCGGCATAGTTTGAAGTGAGACGATAGCCCAAAACCTCAGCATCATCGCTGGATTCAGCGAAATCCAGAACGATATCTGCATCGACCTTTTGCCTTGCTTTATAGTAAGCAGCTACCGTGTCTGTTTTAGCAAACTTGTATGGCAGGCCGTAATCCGACGCTATCTTTTTGAATATATCGATCAGTATCCCACGCGCCTTGCCGTTCTCATTATAACAAAGAGGATATCTTTCCGGATTATATAAGACCTTCAGTGTTTTACCGCTGGCTTTCAGCTTCCTGACATACTCGGATTCTGATAATGTTATCGGCGTCTTTGTGGAATATCCCGAAAGAAAGTACTTGCTCTGAAGTTCGACCTGCCAGCTCGGATCTGCGGCGTTGAGCTTTCTTATGGACTCGTCGATAGTATTCAGCAGCTTTGAATTGCCTTTTCTGACTATGACATACAGCTCGCGCTGCGCAAATTTATCTATGATGATCTCATCTGTCATTACTCTCAGATCATCTGCCACCATGGCGTCTATTTTCCTGCCTTTTTCTAATGCCGCCTTCATACCGCTCATCGTTGAGAAATAGACCGACTTATATTTTATTCCTTTTTTTTCTGCATACTTGGCAAAATCATCCTGCCTGTCAGTGCCTCTGATGAACCCCACTCTCATGCCGTTGAACGACTTGTAATCATTCTTGGCAAACCTGGCATTCGACGATGTCGTGGTCAATACTGCCGATGTCGAACCTATACTGTGCTCACTGTAATCAAATCTGCTTTCATATTTTGATATTTTTGGCGCATATGTCAGCATATCGATTTTGCCGGCAGACAGCATGTCAAGCATATCGTTCCAGTTTTTCTGATAGCCGACATAGATGTACTTGAAATTGGCATAACCGGATATCATCTGCAGGAAATCGTAACCGTAACCTGACTTTTCTCCTGAGTTATCCATGTTGTGGTAGCCTTCAAAATGGAAAAAACCAACATGTACTGTTTTATGCGCGGTGTTTGGATGTATAGAAACAGAGTTCTTTGCAAAGGCTGTATGTGGTATTGCAAAGAAGCAAAAAATCAGTATCAGAATAAATGCGGCAGATTTGAGAAGAATGCTGTGCCTGTATATCTGGGTAAAACTTTTGGGGCCTTTGTGATCCTTCATTAATACTCTTCCTTAATATTTCCATTTAGACAAAAGCTTTTCCTTTTCCATGATGGTGTTATTTGTCATATCTGCGTATTTGATATTCTTTGGATAGTTCTTCAGAGTAAAAGTCTTATCTTTATAAATAGCCTCCGGCATATACTTCTTACAATTGTCATAATTGAAAGTATTGACAAGAAAATCAAAGACATCCTTTACTGCCTTGTTCTTCTCCTTGCCCTTGATTATCGCCTGTCCGTAAACTGAATATGGAGCGCCTTCTTTGAAGTAAGTGATCTTGAGCGGCGTCCCGTCATTCAGCTCAGTTACTGCTGTCGCCGTTGTCCCCAGACCGACTGCGGCTTTGCCTGATGCCACTGCCTTCAAAGGCCCGGATCCCGACTCGGTGTATTGCAGGATGTTATCCGTCAGCTTATCGAAATAAGCCAGCGCCCTTTTCTCTCCCCAGGCATTTACCAGGGATTTATAAAACATATATCCCGTGCTCGATTCCTTGGGATTCGGCATGGAAATAAGACCGCGATATTCGGATTTGAGCAAATCGTTATAGGATTTAGGCTCATCCAATCCCTGATCCTTCAAGACTTTAGTATTGATTATTACCGCTCCGCTGCCGCGCTCCTGCGGCAGAAAGTCATCGCTTATAACAAGATTCTTAAGGTAAATACTCTGATCATATGATGAAAGGTCTGCCAGATACCCCTTGTCATCCAGCTGCTGCAGATAGCTGTATTCAAGGCTGTGCGTAATATCGCAGTCAGTATTCCTGCCTTCTTTCAACAGCTTCGCAATGTGATCTCCGGTAGCATAAAAGACAACATTAACATCATATTTGGGGAATTCCTCCTCAAGTCTCTTATTGAGATACTCAATACGGTAATCCTCAATGCTGGTATAGATAGTAACTTTTTCACTTTTATTACTCTTATCACTGTCTTTTGTTGATGAGCAGCTCGCCATTACAATACAAATCACAGCGAGACCCAAACATAACCCGAGAATGCCTAAAGTCTTATGGATCTTCATACACGCCTCCATTAAGCCTTCAGTTCGTATAATTAATTAGTGTTAATATTTTATCACAATGCGGCGATTAATTCAATAACTCATACTTTTTCCCTTTAGGTAGAGTACTTCGTGTTTATAGAGAATTATAATTTACTAACGAATTAATCGCGGAATTTGATTTCTTCTTTTTCGGTCGTATCTTTATCAATAAATACCTGTAATTCAATTTTCATTTTCTCATAAATATCATCAAAATTATCAATGCTTCAGAACACAGTATATATGCATTACTTATTATACAAATAATAGCATGCGTCATATATAATGCTCGCTACTGTATATAATACATATAATTTCCTGTCACTCGAGCTCGCTATGATTTTTTTCATCGTATGTAAAATTTATCTTATCTTTGGTCCTGAACATGGTGGTCACCTCGCTTTGCAATCTTTCTTATATGTATAAGATAAATAAAAAACGGCAATCTGCAATGATGCAAATTACCGTCTATAGAATTCATCAGTGCCCTCGATGCTTTTCTTTACGTTTCGACTGCTTTATTTCAAACTTACGCTGCTTCTCCATCAATTTCTGTTCTTTGCTGCAGTGACTGCGTTCTGCTTTTCTTTCTTCACGCTGCATCTGAAGCGCCTGCTGAGACTTCGTACCGATGCCGGCATTCTGTATTGCCTTACCTGCTTCCCGCTGCCTTCTCTTTGGATTGCTTGCAGTTTTTTTCGGAATGTAATCCACAAACTGACTGAATTCCAGCTGATAATAGTACTCGAGAACAAAACCATATAATTCGGCTTCGGATGGCTCTGGACCAAAAGTCACTTTGCATACGCTAAGTTTGTTGTCTATGACCCTTTCAAAGATACCTATCCAAAATGGATCCTCAAATAATACCGTCAGCTTTCCCGTTATCTTATCCATAACGACCCTCCTTTAGTTTTATGGATAAGGAACGGACGACCCGGAGGGGAAGGTTACTTACACCATCATAGATGGTACGGCCGGGCTACCTACCGGCTCTGGCAGAAAATCTCTGCGTTGCGTTTTTATCCTTATCATTCGAATATTATATCATAGCCAGGCAATGCCTCACAATAAATGTGCGATTGCATGTACCGTTTACTTAAAAAAATCTCTGAAAGGCCTGGAATCAGGCCGTTTCAGAGAAATTCTTCAACAATGGTCGTACGATTGTCGTAATTGTCGTATTTTTTAGCTTACTATCGTTGAAATTTCAACGATAATTAGTCCAGTGGCTTCATCGTAGGGAACAGCAGCACGTCTCGTATGGACTGTGCGCCGGTGAGGAGCATGATCATGCGGTCGACACCGATGCCGAGCCCTGCTGTGGGCGGCAGTCCGACTTCAAGAGCATTTACGAAATCCTCGTCCATGGGATGAGCCTCGTCATCCTCTCCTGATTCGAGTTCTGCCTGCTGCTCTTTGAATCTTTCATACTGGTCGATCGGGTCGTTGAGCTCAGAGAACGCATTGCCCATCTCCCAGCCGTTTATATATGCTTCAAATCTGCGTGTGATCCTCGGGTCTATAGGATCTCTCTTGGCCAGCGGCGATACATCTACCGGATGACCTGTGAGGAACACCGGTCCGTCCATCAGTCCCGGCGCGTCTTCGCAGTACTCTTCAAACATCTCCGCGATCAGCTTGCCGCGTGTCTTGCCCCTTACTGTCTCTTCGTCCATACCGTACGCAAGAGCAGCCTTCTGCGCTTCCTCATCGGTATCGATGCTGTGGAAATCGACCCCTGTTACCTCTTTGACCGCATCGGTCATATCGATCTTTCTCCAGGGCGGAGTGAGGTCGAATGTCTTGCCGTCATAGGTTATCTGCATGCTGCCTGTCACGGCCACGGCGGCATTGGCAAACAGTTTTTCGATTATTTCCATATTGTTCTCAAGGTTGCCGTAAGCCATGTAGCATTCCATCGATGTGAATTCAGGATTATGGTTCCTGTCCATGCCTTCGTTCCTGAACTGGCGGCCCATCTCATATACTCTGTCTAATCCGCCGACTACGAGCCTCTTCAGATAGAGCTCTGTGGAGATACGAAGTTTCATGTCGATGTCCAGAGTATTGTGATGTGTCTGGAACGGACGTGCATTCGCGCCTCCGGCTATAGTCGTCAGTATCGGCGTATCGACCTCTACGAACCCGAAGTCTGCTTCCAGAGTCCTCCTTATCTCGCTGATGATCTTGGCACGTTCCATAAAGATCTTGCGCACATCGGGATTCATGATCAGGTCCACATAACGCTGTCTGTATCTGATATCAGTATCCTTGAGGCCGCTCCATTTATCGGGAAGCACCTGCAGAGATTTTGACAGCAGCACGATCTTTGTCGCTTCTACTGTTATCTCTCCGCGCTGGGTCTTGAATACCTTTCCCTTCACTCCGAGGATGTCGCCGATATCATATTTCTTGAACCATTTATACTCTTCTTCACCAAGGAGATCTCTTTTGACGTGCATCTGTATCCGGCCTTCGCGGTCCTGCAGATCTGCAAAAGCCGCCTTTCCCATGACGCGCTTGGCCATCATCCTGCCTGCCAGCGAAACCTCGCTGCCGTCCGTTGCTTCAAAGTTGTCTTTGATATCCTGACTGAAGCTGTCCTGGTCCCATTTTTCGATAAGGAAAGGATTCCTGCCCGCTTCCTGCAGATCCTTCAGCTTGTTTCTTCTTATCTGTCTCTGTTCGTTGAGATCTTCTTCTGTAAGCTCCTGCGGCTCATTGCCGTTCTGATTCTTTGCTTTGTTCTCGCTCATTTTTATCCTCTACTATTGCCTGTTACGCTCTGCTGATGCTGAGTATCTCATACTTTACCTTGCTCTCCGGAAGTTCGATGTCCACCTTTTCTCCTGTCTTGTGACCTATCAGGCCCTTGCCCACTGCAGATTCGTTTGATATCTTGCCCGCGAACGGATCGGATTCTGTCGCTCCCACTATAGTGAACTCCTGGACCTTCTTGGTTTTCACGTTCTTTACCTTGACCTTGCAGCCGACATTGACTTTTCCTCTGGCGGCCTTGCCTTCATCGATTATCGTCGCGCTGCGCATCATGTTTTCCAGTTTTATGATACGCTCTTCGAGTTCGGCCTGCTCGTTTTTGGCGGCGTCATATTCGGCATTCTCGGAAATATCGCCGAATTCTCTCGCTTCCTTGATCCTTCCGGCAACTTCCTTTCTTGTCACTGACACGAGTTCCTCGTGTTCCGCTTTTATTTTTTCATAACCTTCCTTGGTCAACAGTACTTCTTCTGCCATTTCATGTATCTCCTTTCACCCTGAATACATCGCTAAATTATAAAAGATGCCCTGTGATTTGTCAATTTTACTGTTTTTTATTGTCATCGGCATACCTGATTATCTTGTTTGAGGTGTTTTTTACAAAATCCTCTTTCCTTATTATGACCTTTTTGATCTTCTTGAAAAACGGCTGTTTTGCATTGACCGCATCCACGGCGTTCCAGACAGCCTCCCTGATCTCTTTTTCGGAAGCATCATTTCCCAGACTGTCTTCTATCTCTTCATCGTCCAGTGTGACCGCGGCTACTATGAGCTGGTCCGTTCCGTCTTCTGTCTCTTCGTCGAATACCATGGACTCTTTGATCAGCGGTATCTCCGAAAGATAATATTCCAGTTCCTCAGGGAAAACGTTTTTGCCGTTCTTGGTGATGATGACATTTTTCTTTCTGCCGGTGATGATCAGATATCCGTCGTCATCCATATATCCCAGATCGCCGGTATGGAACCAGCCGTCGGTTATCGCTTCCTCGGTCGCCTCGGGCATGTTGTAATACCCCATCATCACATTGCCGCCGCCGAGCCATATCTCGCCGATGCCGTCTTCATCCGCGTCGACGATCTTCATACCGCATGAGGGGAACGGTATGCCGGCCGATTCGGACTTGGGCATCTTATCGGGATTGAGCGCACCCATCGGCGCACATTCGGTCAGTCCGTAGCCCTGCAGGGCCATGATGCCGAAGTCCTGGATCCCTTCGAGGACTTCCGGACTTATGGCTGCTCCGCCGCTGATCATCATCCTCATGCGTCCGCCGAAAACGGCCCGTATGTCTTTGAAAAAGATATTGCCCAGGTCCAGACCTATCTTCTTTGTTTTTTTATTGATGGCTATGACTCTGCGGACAGTTTTTTCCTTTCCTTGTTTGCGTATGTTTTTCCATATCTTTTTGTAAAGCGTTTCAAACAGCACCGGCACCGCCAGGAACATGGTCGGCTTTACTTCCTCGAGGTTTTTCTGTATGTATTTCAGCCCTTCGCAGTAAGCGACAGCTGCGCCCTTGTACATGGGCATGAGGAATCCGCTGGTGCATTCATATGTATGATGAAGTGGCAGGACCGAGAAAAAGATATCCCAGTCATTGACCTTAAGCACTGTCGGCGAAGCCATCAGATCCACTACGAGGTTGCGATGATTGAGCATAACGCCCTTCGACACTCCCGTAGTGCCGGATGTGAACAGCAGTATGCTCATTTTCTCGGCATATATCTGGGCATCGATAAAACTGCGGTCTCCGGCCGCGATCAGCTTGCGGCCCTTTTCGACCAGCTGATCCCATGACAGTACTCCATTGCCGTCTTCGCTCTTGTTCATGTTAATTAGGAGCTTTATCTGCGAATTTCCTCTGTTTATTATCTCTTCAAAAGTCTTTTCGTGCTTGTTGTCCATTATCACGCAGCAGACTTCCGACTGGACTACCAGCTGTTCCAGTTCATCGACATTGAGTTCCTTGTCCATGGGAACTACGATGCCCGTCCCGCAGAGAACGGACAGATACGATATCGCCCATTCCGAACAGTTGCTGCCTATGACTGCGATCCGTTTGTCCTTCAGACCCTGCTCTATCAGGGCCGTCCCCAGTGCATTCACTCTTTCGAGCATTTCCCGGTATGTTATACGTGTATACGGCTCGCCTTTTTTGTACTTCTGATAAAAGCACACATGATCGGGGAACATCTCCGCAGTCGTCTCTATCATATGCTTGATATCCATTATCGGTCTGCTTTCCTTATAAAGGACGCCCGGTCTGGGATCGTTGTTGATTTTATCAACGATATCGAGAGCATAATCCATATCTTTCTTTTTCAGGGCTTCATATTCTTCTTTTGTAAGCATCATGCGTCCTCCTCATTTCCGTTGTCCATGTTGTCCGATGTATGTCTCTTGATCTTTCTGGTCGTAGTCTTGCTGAATTCTTCTTTCCTGATCCCGAAGCGCTTGACATGTTTATACGGCGGCATCTGATCATTGACATCATCTATTACAGTTTTGAGGAAATGTCTGAGTTCGTCTTCGTTAAGGTCTCCCTTTTCACTGGCGATCAGATCGTAGTTCGGGAATATCTCTGCCTTGACCACAGTGTCACCCGTGCGTTCGTCCTCTATGCCGTGGACCAGCGCTTCCTCGATGTAATCGTTTTCCGACAGATAGAATTCCACTTCTTCAGGGAAGATGTTCTTGCCGTTTTTAGTGACGATGACATTTTTCTTGCGTCCTGATATATAAAGGAAGCCGTCATCATCCATATATCCGTAATCTCCCGTATACAGCCAGCCATCCTTGAGTACCTCTGCCGTAAGCTCCGGATCGTCATAGTATCCGATCATCACCGAAGGACCTCTGCATATTATTTCGCCCATGCCGTTTTCATCTTTGTCGATTATTTTTATCTCTGTTCCCGGCATGGCCTGGCCTACGGATTTTGCCTTGCTGTATCTGTCACGGTTCACTGCTATGATAGGCGCGTTTTCAGACATGCCGTAGCCCTGTATCATCGGTATGCCCATCGCCTCAAAATCTTCGATCATCTTGGGATTCATCGCTGCACCGCCGACGATCCACTGCAGGATATTATTCCCGAGGTTATCATGGACCGGCTTGAAGATCCTGCGCATCAGCGGCAGGTTGTTATACAGCTTCAGCTTTCTGGATATGTTTATCATCTTTCTCATTTTTTCGGCGCGGCCTGCTTCTTCCGCCGTCTTCCATATCCTTTTGTATATGCTCTCAAATATAAGAGGCACTCCCAGCATTACTGTAGCGTGTATCTCTTTCATATTCGGCTGGATATATCTGAGGCCTTCGCATATCGCGACAGCAAATCCCTGATACAGGCCCGTGAATATGTGACAGGTCATTTCATATGAATGATGCATCGGCAGCACTGACAGTCCAATATAATCTGTTACATCGACATATTTGCTCATATTATATACATTCGCAGAAAGATTCTTGTGGCTGAGCATGACGCCCTTGGCCAGGCCGGTAGTGCCGGATGTGAACATCAGTGTGCACATAGCTTCTCTGTCTATCTCAGCATTGACAAAATCCAGATTGCCTGCATCTATCGATGCCTTGCCTCTTTCGATCAGTTTGGATACGGACATTTCTTTACCGTCATCGTTGTCGCTGTATGTATGCATCTCGACAGCATGCTTGACTGTCTTGACCATAGGCAGGACTTCCTTCATGACCTTTTCCATCTTGGGGGAATGCACGACAGCATCCACTTTTGCTCTGTTCATGAGGTTGGCGATCTCCTTCGCCTTCAGTTCTCTGTCTATAGGCACTATGACTCCCGTGCCGTTCGTCGCCGCAAAATACGTGACCACCCATTCGTAGCTGTTTTCGCCTATGACCGCGATCTTTTTGCCCTTCAGCCCCATTTCCAGGAAGCTGGTGCCCAAAGCGTTGATATCTATCCAGAACTGCGTGAAGGTTATCGGCCTGTACTCTCCGCGCGGTCTGTCCTTAACAAAAAAGGCAGTCTTACCTCCGTAAAGTCTGGCGCAGCTGTCTATCATATCTTTGAGATCGCTTATATATCTTTTTTCATATAATGAATCTTTGAATATCCTGTTATTCACTCTGTCTGCACCTTATCCTTTCTTCTCGTCCTGTCCGTTCTGTCTTTCGTCTTTTATATAGTCCTCGGCGATCCGCACCGCATCTTCTATGCAGCCGTTGCAGCTGCGCAGTACCTCCCCCGTATCGATCCCCTTCAATTCGCGGCATATCACAGATCCGTTCATCTCTTTGAATTTCTCCGTCATTGCCTTCATGACCGCATATGACTTTCGTTTGCTTCCCGGAGCCTCCGTATTGCCGTCGCTTTCAGATAATCCCGCTACGACTGCCATGGCACTGACTGCGCCGCATGTACCCATAGTGCCCATGCCGAATCCCATAGCCTCGGTCATCCTGAATATATCCCTTTCCTTCATGCCCAGCTCTTCTGCAAACACGCAGGAAACCGCCTGGGCACAATTATATCCGCTGCTGTGGTTGTTCAGCGCCTTTTTGATTCTGTCGCTCATCTGACTATGCCTGCTTCCCATCATATATTAAAGTAATATTATAACATAAATCGTCCGCAACTACACGATATTCTGTCACAGCGCGCCGATCACCGGTACGCAGCAGCCTCAACGGCAGCCTCAGATGAGCACATCGAGCAATACTGTGAACACAGAAAGAGTTGCTATAGATATGACTGTAGAAAGCAGTACGCCTTTGGTCGCGAAGGCGACATCCGCCCCGTACTGCTGCGAAAAGATAGTCGCACAGGCCGCTACCGGCATCGCGAACTCCATTATCACCACTTTGGACATCATCGATGTATCCCGCAGCACGAATATCATCACGAACAGCAGGATCCCTGGCACTACGATCAGCTTGGCAAATGAAAGCACATACATACTGACATCCCCCACCAGTTCCTTAAAGGGGATATGACCTATCTGAAGCCCTATGGCTATCATCGTCAGCGGCGTCGTGGCATCTCCGATTATTCCTATCGAATCTCCGAGAAAACCAGGCAGCTTAAGATCGAACAGAAACAGGCAGAAGCCTATGGCGACACCGAATATGCCTGGACTGAGCATGGCTTTTAAATTGATCCTTCTCTGTGCGCCTGTCGACATCTGTATCAGCATTATCCCGGCCGTGAACAGGAACAGATCCTGCACCATTTCCACTATCGAAGCATAGAACACCGCGCTCTTGCCGTACAGAGCATTTATCACCGGTATGCCCATGAAACCGGTATTCGCAAAGATCAGCATAAAAGTGAAAATATAACTTTTGTGCTTCTCCATTTTCATCACTTTCACGAGCACCGTCGCTATGCCCAGAGCAACGACGAACACGCCTACCATGATAATGAATGTATATCCGCACTGTGCCAGGATCTTTTTTGAAAACGATATCTGCATGGCATCTATTACCAGACAGGGCCATGTAAGGTTGGCCACTATGCTGGACAGACCCTTTTCCTGTTCTCCCGACAGTACGTTTTTTTTCGCCAGTATTATCCCGGGGATGATCATTATGAAGATCATCGCCAGAGAATTCAGGCTCTGGAACGTTCCCATTGTTTTCCCTCCGCTTTGGGGATGTTTACTTTATCAGTTCTGTATAATATAATAATATACACTCGAGTATATAAAAAGTCGCATGATATTGGCGAAAAATATAAATATATTGATATATGGTGGAATTTATGACAGATAAAGCGATGCCGTCAGCAGATACATATTTTGAGGTGCACGAGCTCCCGGACAGCAGCAGTCTTGAAGACAAGCTGCCCCAGGGCACTTATGATTTTCCCCTGGCCATTTTTGAAGATCATATGAACAGAAAAATGTCCGGCTATGTGCGTCTGCACTGGCATGAGGTCCTGCAGTTTTCCTATGTCACCAGAGGACATGTCAGCTTCACTATCGACAGCAGGACCTATCGGCTCGGCGAGGGAAGCGGCATCTTCATCAACTCCGAAGTCATGCATATGGCCACGGCAGATGATGAACCCGACAGTATCTACCGCTGCGTCAACTTCAGTCCCCGGATGCTCCGCGGATTCGAAGGCAGCGCAGCTGCCAGGAAATATGTCGAGCCGTATATAGATAAGACAAAATTTCCGTGTGCAGAACTGACCCCGGATATAATCAGCCAGCTGCATGCCATCTACGACGTCTGTCATGCCAGGGAATACGGTTACGAGATGTTCGCCGGTGCAGCGCTCGGCCGCATGTGGCTCGATCTGATCAGCGAATGCCTCAACAAGGGCAGTGCGGCTGCTCCGCCTGCAGCCGACAGCGACCGTATCAAACCGATGATCAGTTATATCCATTCACTTTTTGAAAGGCCCCTGACGCTGACCGGTATCGCCGCTGCAGGATCCGTCAGCCGCGGTGAATGCTGCCGCCTTTTCAACAGAAGCATCGGCATGACGCCTTTTGAATATCTTATTAAATACCGCATCGAAAAAAGCCTTGCTCTGCTCCATGACACCGACAGGCCTGTTTCAGTCATCGCTGATAAGGTCGGCTTCAACAGCACGAGTTATTACATAAAGTGCTTCAAAAAAATCACCGGCGGCACTCCGAAAAAATACAGAATGATGCGCGGCGACGACTATCCCAGCGAATATCTCGATTGAATATTGCCGAAAATCTATACAAAATGCTCCTTGATATCGATACAAAAAGGTTCTCGGGCATCGATACAAAAAGGCCTCTCGGACATCGATACAAAAAGACTTCCCGCACATCTGTGCAGGAAGTCATTTATTATCAGTATCTGCGGAGGAGTAGTCATTCCGCGTGGTGACACTGCATATCAATCTTTGTATTTCAGCCCGTCTTTGAATGCGTCCCCGGCTTTGTCGCCAACATTGTAATAATCATTGCCGGTTATATCGTATATGATCGGTCTGAGTTTCTTGATGTCGATTTTACCTTTTTCATCAAGCACTTTTTCATCGGCACTGATATTCACTATCTCACCGATGACCATCATGTGACTGCCGACATCGACTGTATCCTTCAGCCTGCATTCCAGTGATACGGCGAAATCGTCTATTATCGGAGCATCAACATTATCGCTCTTATGATTCTTCATGCCTGTTTTCGCAAGTTTATCCGTATCATGTCCGGATACCAGGCCGAAATAATCCGCTTCGGTCTCGTGACCGGCATCGGCTATGCTTATCACAAATGCCTTTTTAACCATGATGTTTTCCAGAGTCTTACGTTCTTTCCTCAGACTGATCTGAATACACGGCGGAACGGAACTGCATATTCCTCCCCACGCTGCGTTCATTACATCCGGCTTTCCGTCTTCTCCGTACGTTGATATCATTAGTACGGGCAGCGGATAGGATATCGTGTCTGCTCCAAGATTTTTTCTCATTTTGTCCTCCTTTATTCCTGCTGTAAAATCTGTCTATCTGTCCTTCATAAGCGGCAAGTCTTCTGTTTGCGTAACTGCGTGCCGCCTGTTTCATTATAGGATATTCTTCCTCCCATGTCTCGCCTTTTTCCGGAATGATTTCTTTTTCTCCGTCAGGCAGCATGATCTCTGCTGTCCCGCTGCTGTTTTCTGCTTTATGTCCGAAAGCACCGACACCTGCCAGTTTCGCTGCACATATGCCTATACAAGCCGAAAAGATACTGAACAGTGCGCCCATCTTGGCTGCGCTCTGCACAGCCATATCGGTGTAAGCAGCCTGCGAAACGAACAATGCTACGGTCAGGCCCACTCCGCCGATTATTCCGGCTATGGGTATTTCTTTGGCCTTCATCCCTGTAGGCAATCCGAATTTCAGCAGCTTGGCTGAAATAAATGCGAACAAAGATATTCCCATTGTCTTTCCCACTATCAGCGAAACCATAACTATCAGAGTCAGAGTAGACATATCTGTAAAGGCCACTCCCGCATTGGCAAATCCGAAGAAGAAAAGTCCGTAATCCACGATCGGCCCTATGCCCTTCTCAAATCTTCCCAGCGTGGAAACTGCCGCTGCATCATCAGCGCCATGTCCGTCTTGTGCAGAAACAATTTTGGCCTTTCTGGGCAGGAACGGTATGATGACCACCAGTGCCAGTGCCGGACTCACTCCTGTGAGGAACAGTCCTATCCAGCTGGTTCCGCCGGCGATAAGTATATACGGCCAGAAAGATCTGACATTCTTTTTATTGAAAAGCAGTGCGATGCCGATCCCTGCAGCTGTTACCAGCAGGAACAGCGGTCTTACCGGAGATCCCGGCGTCGGATAGAATACTGCTATTATCACCAGACCTATCGCGTCGTCAGCTACTGCCAGCAGCAGCAGAAAGGTGACAGCCGGATGATCCTTTCCGAATACGACTTTTGCTATCAGCCATGCGAGAGCTATATCAGTCGCTGTGCATATGCCCCAGCCGTCGCTCCATTCCGGCCTTCCTATGATACTGTTCAATATGAAAAATATCGCTATCGGTCCCAGCACGCCTCCGAACGTAGCCATCAGCGGTGTTACGGCCTTCTTTATCGGGTTCATGGCCCCTCCCGGAGACATGCTGTTTACTATTGCTATTCCCGCACTTGCAAAGAACAGCGTCATAAAACCTTCGTTGACCAGCCATTCGAATGTTATTTTCTTTCCGAGTATTGGGGTATACACTATTATGTCATGCAGCGACGGGAAAAAGTTTGCTACCAGTAAAGCAGCTATGACCCCTGCAATGAGCGGGATCGAATAGTCTCTGATAAAGTTCGATTTGCTGCTAATATGAGCTTCCTCGTCTTTATCGCCTGTTACTTTTGCCGCGGCAGCATGTTTCCGTCTGTCAGCGCCGTATTTTTTTGTCCTGCTGATATTATCCATTGTCTTTCCTTTCGGTTCTGTCAACTTCGGATCGATTGCGGTATATCTGTCATCTGTCAGATATGTATGACCGGAAAGCCGCAGTATGCGACAGCCTTTGACCCGTTCATACACAACACCATTATTTTTTTGCATATTTGCGTTAGTAATATGTTTGTAGGTGCATACTGTATACATTATTGGTCGGCAACAACTCTTTGTCGGTCTTCCCTGCCATCTCTTTATGTATACATTATACACCTAATCTTGTATAATGTATACATTGTATTAAAGTATTATTGTTCTTTATCACACAATTGCACTTTTGTATACAATATCTTTTAAGAGGAGCTGCTGTGCGGCCAAACCGGCTGCACAGCATTATGGAAAGCCTTTTGATGCCTTCTGTTGGATAGTGTTTAAATGTCTTTTTATATCCACCCTTTATAAGGGGTCTGATTTACTGAACTGTGGAGCCATTTTATCATTGTGATGAAGTCGAATACAGGCAGCCCCACCTGAGCCTGTATCGCTGCCGCATATGGCGGCATATCGCTGCATTCCAGCAGTATGGCGCCTATATCGCTATTTGCCTCTGTCAGCTCTGATGCTGCGGCCAGCACTTCTTTTCTGACTTCATTATTGTCGAATTCTCCCCTGTCTTCCATTATTGCCGAAAAATGCGGGCCGTGTCTGAGGTCGGCTACTTTCAGCAAACTGCTGTCTTCAATGCCGCAGCTTGAAAGCAGTTCGTCTGTTACAGCAGCCGCATTTGCAGTGAGCACACCTATCTTCTGATCTTTCTTAAGCGTAGCCTTGATCCACGGTGCCTGAACGAGACTCGACATAGCCACCGGTATATCCATGGCATCCGCCAGCTGTCTGTGGAAGTGTCCGAAGAATCCGCATGCTGCCGATATAGCTCTGACGCCCTCCTTTTCCAGGACCTTTGCTTCTCTTAAAATATCATCGAATATAGTCGGATCGCCGCTGTGAAGTCTTGGCGTATCCAAGCCCGGCACTGCCCTTAGCCTTACCGGAAAATCATAGGTGCATGAGTTCACTACATTGCCCGGCATCATTGGATACCACACATTGTCCAGATACAGAATACCTATGGCTGTGCCTGATATGTTCTGGCCCCTGCGCATCCTGATCCACTGTTCACCCTGCTCGTTTCCGGTCATATATCCGTAATTGTTTCTTTTTTCCATTCTGACACTCTTTTCTTTTTATGATTTCAAAGCTGAAGTTAATAGTCGAAGTCCTGCTTCTGCCGGGCTGTTTTAGATCCAGCCTGCATACGGCTTCTGCATCACTGCGCTTTCCAGCCATTTTATCAAAGTGATAAAATCAAATACCGGAAGACCCGTTACAGCCTGTATGTCTGATGCATACGGAGGCATATCGCTGCACTCGAGCAGGATCGCTCCTATATCATCATTCTCTTCGACCAGTTCACGAGCCGCGGTGATGATCTCCTGTCTGGCGATGCCGTTGTCGAAATGTCCGCGCATATCTACCACTGCCGCAAACTCCTTCGAACTGAGCATATCTTTTACGGCGATATCGCTGTAGTCGCTGATGCCGCAGTTTTCAAACAGTGTCGGAGTCAGCGCGCCGCCGTTGGCAGTAAGGATTCCCACCTTTTTGCCCGGCTTGATAATGCTCTTTATCCATGGCAGCTGCACCAGAGACGACATGGCCACAGGAACATCCAGAGCCTCGGAAACTTCCTGCTGGAAGTTTCCGAAGAATCCGCATGCCGAGCATATAGCTCTTACTCCGTCTTTTTCGACCATGTGTTTAGCTGCTGCGATGACATCATCAGCTATCGTTTTATCGTTATTAAAAAGTCTGTCATTTGTGAGGTTCTCTACCGCCTTCATGCGCACCGGAAAGTCATATGTCCATGCGTTGACCACATTGCCCGGCATCAATGGATAGTTGACCTGCTCTATGAACACTATCCCCACAGGATAGCCGCCCACCTGCTGATTCTGTATGCCTTCGATATATTTTCCGTTATTCTGATCAGTCAGATATCCGTACTGTCTGGTATTGTTTTTATCAGTCATTTAGATCACCTCATATTACTTCATTTACTATTCTTCATCATCGTCGTCATCTGGTGTCGGAGGCTGTGACAGGCATTTGCCCATCAGGAAGATCGTGCCGCCGTAAACTACTACGACTACGAACACCAGCATTATTATCGTACCTGTTAACATATTTCCATACCTCCTTGCTACTGCAGTACCGGAACCAGCGAGTTGAACATTATGAACAACATGAGCGGAACTGCGATGAATTTAACGAGGATAGTAAACCATTTGCCCAACTGCAGATCGCTGGTCGGATTCAGATGGTTCTCTCTGATCTTGTTCACGCCATATACCCATGAGTACATGATAGCGCCGAGTCCTGCTGTTATAATGAATCCGTAGTTGCCGGCCAGGTTGTTGAACAGTTCCAGTATGGATGTGCTGTACGTACATGCCAGCGCTCCGGCCATTGTTATGAATGTTCCTACGACTGCCACCTTTTTCCTCGAGAGACCGAAGCCGTTGAAGAATGTGGCAACAGGCACTTCGAACTGCGCTACTGCAGTAGTGATGCCTGCGAAGAATATGCCTGCGAAAACGAGGATGCCTATTATCTGTCCACCCGGGATCTGTGAAAGCAGATTGGGAAGTACTACGAAGATGAGCCCTGAACCTGATTCCGGGCTGAGACCCATGGCCACGCAGGCCGGTATGATAGCCATGCCTGCAATGAGTGCTGCGAATGTGTCTCCGAAGCAGACTGTGGTTACGTTCAGTGTAACGTCGCCCTTCTTCTTCAGATGGCTTCCGTAGATGTACATGCATCCGGGTCCGACGCCTATCGAGAACAGTGCCTGTCCCATGGCATCGAGCCATATCTGCACAGTGCCGAGCTTGCCCCAGTCAGGATTCAGGAACCAGTCGTATCCCTTGCCGATGCCGTCCACTGAAAATGCCGAAAATATTACTACTATTATGAACGCGAGGAACATGAGCGGTATCATTATCTTGCTCATTCTTTCGATGCCGCCGCCAACGCCTTTGAAGACTATGAATCCGGTTATCAATGAGAGTATCACTACCAGAGTGACCATCATAGGATAATTAGTTATCGACTGAGCATAGATCTCTCCAGCCGGCTGTGTTTTCCAAAGCCCTCTTATACATACATAAATGAAATAAAGACTTGAAGCCATTACGGGCAGGAAGAAAAAGTTCATCGTGCCATAAAATACCGTTGATATCCCACCTATTATTTTGCCTGCGGTCTTGCTGTGGAGAGCTGTCTCATAAGCCTGCATGATGCCGCCGCGGTTGCCTTTGCCGTAACCGGCTTCGACTATTGCCAGAGGTATCACGACTACACCTAGGCAGACCAGGTATGCAATAACGAATGCTCCGCCGCCGTCCTGGCCGCAGAGATACGGAAAACGCCATACGTTGCCGAGTCCGACGCACATGCCCACCATGGACATGAGTGCGCCGAATCTGCTGGTATAGACTTCCGTATTCTTGTTCAGAGTTTCATTTTTGTTAGCCATTTTTCGCTCCTTTACAATTATACTTCAGATGATTCCTACTTTACAGCGTAACCGATCTTTTTCAGTTCTGCTTTCATTTTGGCTCTCATCGCATCTGTAGGCTGCGAAAGAGGTTTTCTGACTACGCCGCCCGGCATGCCGATTGCATCCATTCCCGCTTTTACCGGACCCGGATACGGTTCGTCTTCCATGGCATCGTACAGCGTCGTCATCTTTTCATTGATCGCCATCGCAGCCTTGAAGTCGTTCTTTTCAACTGCCAGCTTGAACATTTCACTCATTTCCTTAGGAATGAGATTGAAGATTATGGAGAAAGCGCCGTCTGCGCCAACTGACAATGCCGGCAGCAGCAGCTGTTCATATCCCTGGAATACTGTAAACCCTTCGATATCCTTTGTGGCTGCAACTGTCTGACTCGTATGGATCTGCTCAGATGTATCCTTGACGCTCACTACGTTGTCCAGCATAGCGATCTCTCTGATCAGAGCCGGCGCCAGCTCGACACCTGTTGCCAGCGGGTTGTTATAGATCACGATGCCTACTTTAGTATTGTCGGCGATCTCTTTGTAGAACTCCACTACTCCTTCATCGCTCGTAGGCATGTAATAAGGCGGAAGTACCAGTCCGTACTCTGCGCCGCACTCTGCTGCCCAGTTGCCCAGTTCGATAGTGTCTTTTGCTGTGAAGCAGCCGATGCCTGCCATTACAGGTACGCGGCCTGCTGCGAATTCGCATCCTTTTTTGATGAGCTCTTTTCTCTCTTCGAAGCTCATCATATGATATTCGCCTGTGCTTCCTCCTACGAGAAGACCGTTCATGCCGTTGTCGATTACATAATCGATGACTTTTTTATATCCGTCCCAGTCGAAACTTTCGTCATCATTGAATGTTGTGATAAGTGGTACATAGAATCCTTTAGGTCCCTGTTTCATTGTTTTACCTCCTGATCATGGTAATAGTTTTAGTTAGTTAGTTGATTGATCTGCTTTCTCTCTTTATTACATTTCGCCATCGCATTTCACTGCCGCACTCACGTCCTGGCGCTTTTTGCTGCCGGACTCATGCACTGCTGCATCCGGCCGGTCTCAGGCCTTTTTGAATCTCGAGAACTTGAGCTGACTGATATCAAAGTCTGTTTCCTGGCCTGTTATCAGCTGCATTACCATTTTGCCTGTGATTGCCGACAGACTGATGCCGTCGCCTTCATGGCCAGCTGCAATATAGAATCCCGGATTTTCATCAACTTCGGACACTATCGGCAGATGATCAGGCACAAAAGGCCTCAAACCGCAGTATGTCCTGATGCAGTTGATCTCCTTGATGATCGGGAAATATCTGCAGCCTCTTTCAGCAACGGCCTGCATGACTTCGATCTCTGATCTGATGTCATATCCTGTAAAGTTTCTGTTGCCTCCAAGAATGAAATTGCTTGCTTCCGTAGGTTCGATTACCATAGCAACATTCAGTCTTTCTACGCGTTCGCTTACCGGTCTGGTAAACTTAATGTCGTCGAACTTGGACATCATGTATCCGAATTCCTGTACTTTCTGATTCATGATCTTGTTTCCTCTTTCAGAAAGCATGCAGATGCCCTTCCTGGGTTCGATGGGAATCTCAAGGCCCAGCATCCTGCCGATCGCCGGCGCCCATACGCCTGCACAATTGATGATCTTCTTTGCGTTTACATTGCCATTATCTGTCACGACTGCTTCAACTGCGCCGCTGGCATCTGTCTTTATATCCTGCACTTTGGTAAAGCTCATCGTTTTCATGCCCAATTCCTGAGCCCTCTGAACGAATCCATAGCAAAGTTTATATGGATTCAGCGTACAGTCCGGTTCCGACCACAATCCGCCCTTAAGGTCTTTTGCAAGATACGGCTCCAAATCGTATATTTCCTGACGGTCCAGCATACGCATGTCATATCCGTCTGCCTTCTGCGCGTCGACATATCTTTTCGCAGCTACCATTTCCTCGTCGGCTTCGCATACATACATACAGCCTCTCTGATGAAAATCTATATCGTATGACAGTTCGTCCTGGAGCTCCAGAAATCTCTGTATGCTCTGATAACCCATCTTTGTATCGATACCTGGCTCCTTATCGCAAATCAGCGCAACTGAATCGCAGTGGCTGGAAGTCCCGCTTGCCAGATCTCCCTGATCAATTAAAACCGTATTGAGCCCTGCTTTTGTAAGATGATAGGCAACACTTGTTCCTATGACTCCTGCACCTATTACTGCAACATCATAACTACTCATTGTCTTCACCTCCTGCCAGTGATCCGAATGTTACCGGTCTTACCGGAGGCCTGTTCGTGGACCTGCTGATCTCTTCGGGCGTGTTGCCGAGTTCCTGTCTGATCAACGCCTGTACCATCTTCTCGCAGGTACGTCCCTGACACAGTCCCATTCCTGCTCTGGTCCTTCTCTTTACTCCGTTGACATCTTTCGCGCCTGCCCTGATAGCGGCTTTTATCTCACCGACGCTGACTTCTTCGCATCTGCATACCAGTACGTCATCAGCTACTTCCTCGCCGTTGTCTATGTCCTTGATGAACTGCTCCGCCTCTTTTTCTCTGCGCTGTATGCTCCTTACTTCGTCCACCATCTCCAGCGGCACTGCTATGGTCACTACCGGTGTCCTGTCGAAGCTCTTCAGGTCCTGTACCTTTACTACTTCTGCGTCGCATACCGGATCTCCGGCCCTGTTGACGCCCTTTACCTTCTGTCCCTTTACGGGCAGCGGAAGATATTCATACGGGAAAGATACTGTTCCCTGTGTGTCTGAATATGTCTTGTCGAGGACGAATATCGCCAGACCCGAGCAGTGTGCTATGCACATACCGCATCCGGTGCATTTGTCTCCGTTTATTTCAGGAAGGGTCGTTATCGGTTTTCCTATCTCTATCGCTCCGAACCTGCAGGCCGCTTCACACGGATTGCACGGGATCTCCTGTATGCATTCTGCTACAGCTACGGGGCCTTTCTTGAATCTCTCTTCTGTCGGATATCCCAGATTCTCTTTCAGTTCCTCCAGTGTCATATATCCTTTATCTGACAATGCCATTTATTTCACCCCGCTTTCGAATGCTGCGATCTGACCTGCCTTGGCCTGTCTTCTGACTTCGCCTGAAGGTCCTTCTCTCAGTCCGTCAAGTCTTTCCCAGATCGCTGCTCTGTCTTTATCTGCATCTGCTGTCGTGATCAGTCCCCTGGCTTCGGCTATCGATACGCCTGCCAGTCTTCCCTCTTCGAGTGCAGTGTTCGCTTCTTCTACTCCGGTGATGTCTCCTGCCACATAGATGCCTTCGCATGTGGTCTGCATCCCCGAATTATGCAGCGGTGCCCAGCCGCCCAGTCTCGGGTCGAACGTCGCCTGACATCCGTACATCATGGCCAGTTCCGTCAGCGGCTTGAGGCCGGCTGCGATGCATACTGTATCTACATCGAACTCCTGCTCTGTCCCCGGTACCAGCTGCCATTTGTCATCCAGCTCTCCGACGATCGCCTTTTCCACACGTTCCTTTCCCTGTGCTTCGAAGATAGTGTGTCTCGTCATTATGGGTACTCCTGCTCTGGTTATCTTCGATGCGTGTACCGCATATCCGCCTATCTTTGGCGCTGCTTCTACCAGCGCTACTACGTCTGCTCCTGCCTGCATCAGCTGATACGATACGATCAGTCCGACGTTTCCTGTCCCTATCATCAGGATGCGTTTCCCCGGAAGCACACGGTTGACATTGATCATCGTCTGGGCTGCTCCTGCTCCCATGACTCCGGGCATCGTCCAGCCCTTGAAACGCACGACGTTCTCCGACGCTCCGCTGGCTATGACTATCTGTTCCGCCTGGATGGTGATGACTTTCTTGTCTGTATCATCTGTCCCTACTTCGACTGCTATGGTCTTGGGCTCGAACAGTCCGATCACCGCGCTGTCCAGCATGACTTCCACGTTCAGCTCTCTGGCTTCCTGCAGCAGTCCCGCTCCTATGTCTATCCCTCTTATTCCTGCTCTGTGTTCGCTGGAGCCGAAGAACTTGTGGATCTGTTTGAACAGCTGTCCGCCCGCTTTGGCATTTGAATCTATGACTGTCACCTTCGCTCCGCGTTTTGCCGCTTCGATGGCTGCTGCCATTCCTGCCGGTCCTCCGCCGATCACTACTACATCTTTTTTAATCATTGGGGTCCACCTTCTTTCCGTAGCCGTCCTGTGTCTCGATCACCATTCCGTCCTGCACCGGCGTCACACAGGTCCTTACGTTCGGCTTGCCGTTCACGACCATCGCACAGTCTGTGCACTGACCGATCCCGCAGAACAGTCCCCTGGCTTCGTGTCTTTTCGTCGTATATCTGCTGACGATGATCCCATTCGCCAGAAGTGTGGCCAGTATGGGCTCTCCTTCTTTTGCCTGGAGCTGTTTGCCGTCGACCGTTATGGTCACTGTCTTCTCGATGTTGTCTGATCCCAATACAACATGATTTTCTACTCTTGAGCTCATTACGATTTCTCCTTCCGTATTTTTATACTTCTTAATAGAGCAACATGCGTGCCAACTATGACATACTTGTCATAATCTTTTTTGACAGCTGAAGAAAAACGGCTGTATTTCAATGGATTTTCGGGGATTTATTTTTTTAGAAATAAAAAAATGACGATCCGGACAGCACCTGTGCGCATCTGAACCGCCTGCCTGAAGCTGTGCATTTCTGCACCGAAAACATTCTGAATTTTAAAACGCTGTTGAAATATCAACAGCGTTTTAAAATTATGTGCATTTCTACACACATGTGCACATCTGCACATGCTGTTTTTTATCTGTCTGTCTCAGTCAGAACCTCTTTTTCATATGGTGTTTCTGCATCTTTCTGACGATCGTGCTCCTGTCCACCTTCAATCTTTCAGCCATCTCTGCAGGGCTGCCGCTCCTGAGCATTGCTTCGCGCAGCATTTTTTCTTCGACCATATCCACTGCTTCCTTAAGCGATACACCATCGCCGAAGGAGATATCGGCTCCGATTTTTCCCGAGCTGTCATATACCTCTTTAGGCAGATTTTCTTTTTCTATCAAATCAGAATTTGTTGTTACCACAAGGTATTCGATCACATTTTCCAGCTCCCTGACATTGCCGGGCCACTGGTAATCGAGCAGCAGCCTCATAGCCGCCGGATCGATGCGCTTCTTAAGATCATATTCAGCATTATACCGTTTGAGGCACAGCTGGATCATGATCTTGACGTCGTCATAGCGCTCGGACAGAGGAGGAATTTCAATAGGGACGACATTCAGCCGGTAATAAAGATCTCTGCGGAAGGTTTTCTGCTCTACCATTTCCTGAAGATCTCTGTTCGTTGCTGCTATCACCCGTATATCCACAGGAATCTGTTCCGTCGCTCCGACCTTGACGATCACCCTGTCCTGCAGCACCCTCAGCAGTTTTGCCTGCAATCCGAGTGGAAGATCCCCGATCTCATCGAGGAAAAGCGTACCGCCGTTCGCAAGTTCTATCAGACCTATCTTGCCTCCCTTGACAGCTCCTGTAAAAGATCCCTCGACATAGCCGAACAGTTCCGATTCCAGCAGGTTTTCCGGTATGAGACTGCAGTCGATCTTTATAAAAGGTCCGTCTTTGCGTCCGCTGTTGTTGTGAATGATCTGACTCAGGACCCCCTTGCCGACACCGGATTGTCCCTGTATCAGCACTGTCGAGTCAACTTTGGCGACCTTTACTGCCATATTGATGATCTTTTTCATAGCCGGACTGGCAGCAATGACATCATCGGTCTTGGTCTGTTCCCATCTGAGAAATTCCAGCTCATCCTCGTATTTCTCAGCGACTTCCCTGATATCACGAAGTTCCTTTTTTACTTTTTCCAATTCCTTGGCATTGTTTACTATTTTGATTATCCCGCCTTCGGGAATCAGTTCGTCCGAAAGGCTCTTTTCATTTCGTGCCTGGAGTATTTCGGTATTGGCGACATCAAAACGTTCTATATCACTGCCGCTGTCTGAAAAAAACACTTCCCCGTCATCGATAACTATGTCCTCTGCTGAAAAGCCCTTAAACAGTTTGTCATTTTTATGTATTCCTATTGATATACCCTTATCTACAGTAATATACAGGCCATCGTAATTGGTTTCCACGAGTGCGTCGAATCTCGCCTTAATCTCATCGATATCCACATTGCCTGATTCTGTGTCGATGTCCGCAAGGCTCTCCTCTACCACCTGCATATATTCCTTATTGGGAAGATAGACTTTGCTGAGCAGCCTGTTGACAAAACCGCAGTAGTCTCCGTTTTTATCGATAATAGGCAGAATGTACTGTTTTGAATTTTTAAAAAGAAAAATATCTTTTTCTTTTCCCGCGACCTCGAAATCCCTGATCATGATCTCCGGAATTTCAGGATTGCCGTTTCTGATATAATCATAAACATCAAGAAGTCCTATCACCTTTCTGTTATCGACAACAGGAAGCTGAACAGTCCTCCCCACATAGAAAATGTCCAGCACATCCTTACGTGTGTTTTTATTTTTTATATCTATACACAGATTCAGTTCCTGAGCTTCGCGCATGACAGCCTCCAGTCATTTAGAACATAGATGCTATGGGCAGCACCGTAAAAGCAACCGCTGTAACGATGCATATGATGATGAGAAGTATCTTTTTCGCATCCATCTTCTTTTTGTGCTCTTCACGGTAACCGGCAGTTTTTTTGCTGCCGTTGTGTTTTTGTGATTTGCTCATCAGATCATCCTTTCGCAATTATTTTGTTCTGTTGTCACCAGAACCTGTCTCTATTCTCTATCAAATAGTTTTTTTAGTCAAGCACTTGATTTATCGAACAGACGTCCATATCCCGTCTGACCTGCTGAAATACATTATTTTCAGTCTATTACATCTGCCTTATTTGATATTGACTTGAAGTGCCATAATATAGTAAAATCTATAAGCGGACGGTTTTCGGACCGTCCGCTGAAATGCCACCGTAGCTCATCCGGTAGAGCAGCACATTCGTAACGTGCAGGTGGCCGGTTCGACTCCGGCCGGTGGCTCCATACCCGGGGCATTGGCGCAGCTGGGAGCGCGCTTGGCTGGCAGCCAGGAGGTCAGGGGTTCGAGCCCCCTATGCTCCACCAGAGAGACACTGTATAGTGTCTCTTTTTTATTTACGGGGCACGAATCCGAAAGACTATATCTTCTCGTACCTGCAGCCTTCGAACGCTGTGTCGAATTTGCAGATACCTTTATAATCACAGTAGGTACAGGCGCTGATATTTTTGTTCACCCGGGGATGGATCTCTATACTGCCGTCGGCGAGCTCTCTGCACATCTCGTCCATCCTGGTGCCGACTGCATCCATCAGGGCTGCAAATTCCTCGGCGCTGAGGACCTTGTTTCCGCTGACGGTGTTGCCGTTTTTCCCGGACTTTACCGTCAGCGGCGCCACGGCTGATCTGCCGCAGTTTTCATATACCTCGCTGTCGATGCCGCGGATGACATCAGGATCATCCAGCATTATGCCGTCCATTTTAAAAGCCTCGCGCACTGCATCCTCTGCTGCTTTTTTAGCCTCAGCGACCGACATCGCGCCGGCATCCCTCATCGGATAATCTATATGAAAATAGAACGTTCCCGCCGGAGATCTTTTTCCTTCCATAGCTGCTTTCAGATACACGAACAGCTGGAGCTTCCATCCGGAGCGGGCCTCGGCTTCGCTGTACTTGTCGCTTCCCGATTTATAATCTATGACCTTTACGTGGTCTCCGGGAAGCACATCCACTCTGTCTATCTTCCCTTCGACAAGAATGTCCCCGGCAGCGGCTTCTACCGGCGGGATAGGCCTGCCTTTTCCGAAACCGACCTCATACTCCATGGATTCGATCTCTCCGCGTCTGACCTGCTCCACCATCATCCGCACTGTGCTGCGCAGCATATCTCTCATTCTCAGGCTCCTGTAGGTCTCCGCGGCATCCTTATCCATTATGCCTTCACGGTACTTGCCGATCTCTGTCTTCAGTACCGCATCCGACAGGGCATCGCATTCACTTTCGTCTATACACATCCAGCGCGAATCAGGATCCGTTATCCTGGTGCACCCCTCCGATAATTTTTCTGCGACGTGCATAAGACTGCTGTGATAGAGATCGCCCATATCCACCGGCCCGACCTTGTACATTTCAATTTTTTCAGGCACAAGACCGTAATTTACGAAATGTGCAAAGGGGCATCTGCCGTATTTCTCCAGCCGCGACGGACTGAGCGACAGATAGTCATTGCCTTCTTTCCTGTATAATTCTTTTGCCGCCTCGCTGTTTATCCTGCCGGCTTCGTTTCTGAAGAACAGACCGTCCTTCACTTTTTCGATTTCCGTGCCTCCGTTTTTTTCATACCATCTGAGTACATCTTTCCACACTCCTGCAGGCTCCTGACCTTCCTCAGGAGCGCGGAGAGCGTAGGTGAGATATTTCAGAGTACTGCCTCTGCCCGCCACCAGTTCGGCAGGCTTTCCTCTGTTGATGATGTCCTTTTCGACCCTGACATCGGGAAACATGCTTCGGACCCTGTCAAATATATACGAAGGCCTTATCGCCCCGCCTTCTTCATCCGAGACCGAACAGCTCATGTAAAGTCTGTCTGCAGGCTTTGCCATGTTCCTGTATATGGCAAGTTCCTCCTCCATAGTCCTGAGCCTGTCCATTTTGCATATTTCACCAATGCCCTTTTCCTTTTTCAGGTCTTCGAGCCTGTTCTTTTCCTCACTGCTCAATAATCCGTCATTTGAGATCTGTGCCGGCAGGATGCCCTCGTTGGCGCCTGTGACCAGCATAGCTCTTATGCGCCCGCTCCTGGTACGCTGCATCGTCCCCATCATTATCCCGTCAGCAGACGGCGGCAGCATCCCTATCTCGGCTGCCTCAAAACCGGACTTCAGCAGAGCGTCCATATCCTTCATGGAAATTTTTTCACTGCCGAGTATGGCATCAAGCTGATCGAACACTTCGATTATCATATCCCACGCCTGAGATGTCTCCTGCATGGATTCCGTATCTCCCGAATCTCTCTGCTCTTCCATCAGAGCGGCAAGTTTTTCAGGCAGCTTCACATCTTCGCTCAGATAACCGTATAATACTCTTATCCTGTTTTCTACTGTTCCTGCTTCCCTGTATTTCTCAGTGAAATCAAGCAGCGGGTCTATGATCCGCTGACGCATATCATTGAGCCTGTCAACCGTCTCCTGTCCGAAACGATCTTTACCCTTCTCGAAATCTTTTTTCCACAGAGTACTTTTTATGTCATATTCCAAACAGTAATTCTCAAGATCTTCAGCTTCCCCGGCATCGATATCCGTGAGGCCTGTCTTGATCAGTTCCATCACATCCTCTCTGCGGTAGCCTTCTGAGATAACATCCATGAGAGCCGTGACGTATTTGACCGCCGGCACATGAATGATGTCCCGTTTGGCATCCATGAACAGTTCCATGCCGTACTGGGCAAATACTCTTTTGAAAATTTTTCCTCTGGTATCGAGATCATTGCATATGAGCACGATATCGCGCAGACGCAGGCACTCGTCTCTGACAAGATCGAGGACGTATGCTGCCGCCGTCTCCGCCTCGGCATAATAATTGGCCGCCTTAACCAGTGTTATGCCGGTGCTGTCCGCGCATGTATCTGCGGGCAGAGCAAACAGCTGCCTTTCTATATGTTCAAGTGCGGTTTTTTTCTTTATCTCATATCCTCCGCCGTCGAAAGAGCTTTCTCCGCCGATATCTATCTTACGGCAGTCTCCGAACCTGCCGGCTGCAAGTCCCGTCAGTCTGAAAATATCGCTTTTCCCGCCGTCCCATGTCAGCACCAGGTTGACATTGCGCGCCGCAGCGGTCAGCTGTTCGATCACCCTGATATTTTTGGGAGTGAAATAATCGAATCCGTATATCCATACGGAACTGGCGGCAACCGAAGGCGATCCGGCAATACGCTCGGTGTACAGCGTGATGTAATCTTCACTGTCTGTATACTTGCCCTGTATCCTTTCCTCGTAATCCCGGTATATCTTCAGCATATCGCTGAGTTTTTTATGCAGGAAGCTGTTTTCACTGACAGCGCCTGTCACTTCCTCGAGCTCATCCGGCGATGTCTGATACTGCTTCATCTCTGATATGAAATTGTTGATCATCTCCACAAAGCCCGGCCTGGTGCTGTATCCCCGGTACAGTTCCAGTTCATCATCTCTGTCGCGAAGTATCTTCGTCAGCAGCATATGTCTCCCCTGTCTGCCGATCATCGGCCGCCGCCCGCCTCCGGTCTCCTTCAGCACCTTGCTGCCGAGTCTGGATATGCTGACGATATCTATATCCATAAGACCTTTGCGGCCAAGATAAAAGAAGGCATCCTTCTCTGCCTCCAGGGTGAACTGATCAGGCACAAGAAGCAATGTCTTCCCGTCAAGGTTATCAAATATGAATTTACTTTTATCCAGGTTTTCGCGCCCGTAAAAAATCTTCAGCATCTGTCCTCCGCATCTCACAGTATATCAAACAGGTTTTCCGCCTTTGTAAGTATATAGTCGGGACCGTCCGGGCCCTTGATATCCTCCTCGCTGACTGCCATTGCCCAGGCCACCAGTACAGAAGTCACTCCTGCGTTATTGGCGCATTTTATGTCGAACATGGTATCTCCCAGCATCATGCTGCGCGCCGGCAGAGATGACAGTTTTTCCAAAGCGATCTGCGCCGGCTGCGGATCAGGTTTGTGTCTGGTGCAGTCTTCCATCGTGACTATCACATCAAAGCATTTCGCGATATCATATTTATTGAGGCCCTCCATAGTCGTCGGTCGCAGTCTGGAAGTCACCAGTCCCGTCTTGTAATTTTCTTTTTTCAGACGTATCAGCAGCTTTTCCATGCCCGGGAAAAGCTCTATCAGATCCTCGAATTTATCGTAATGATAATCTCTGTATATATTGATGCTTTTATCTACCGGGATATCGGGAAAAAACTTTTCCATCGTGTCCGCCAGCGGTTCCCCGAATGTCTCGATTATCTCGGGAAGCGGACGTTCACGTCCTTCAAGTGTCCTGAATGTATGCTGCCACGACTCTATTATCAGTTTGTTTGTATCCATGACCGTGCCGTCAAAATCGAAAAGCACAGTATCATGTCCGTTCTTGTTTATTATCATTAAAATCTCCTTAAGCTAACAAGAGTTTAACAGAGAGCACCAAAGTATGCAAGATACCTTCCTGCCGGATCCGGCGCATGCCCTTCTGTTTTGCCCGTGATGCCAAAAGGCACGCTGCATACTGTGCAGCGTGCCCTGATATTCATCTGCTCAGAGGCGGCGTTTTTTCTGCTTGGCTGCATCCGCTTTGGATTCTTCCAGCAGCTGCTTCGCCTCATCATATAATTCACGTTCAGCCTCTGTCTTCGGTTCTACTATTATGCCATGCGCTTTCGATTTTCCTTCTTCATCTGTATAAACATATGTAAAGAACCCGTCAACAATGAACTCTCCCGTTTTACTGTTCGTGACACTGACATATACTGTAATGCTCGTTCGCCCTGCAAAGCATACCTGACTGTCATACCTTACCATCTGTCCCTGCGGCACAGGTTTGATGAACAGCAGAGAATTGATCCTCATGCATACTATGTTCTCACTGTTTACCGCAGCTGAAGCAGTCATAAAACCCGCTTCAACCATCCACTCTACGCCTCTGCCTGCATACAGTGTGCCGTGGTGGTTAAGATCCTCACCTTTTACCAGGTGCCTGGTACATAATAATTCCGACATGTTTCTCCCTCCCAGTTACATAGATTTTTCCGCTGCCTGTATTGTATATCCTGCTGATATCTGCAAATTTAAAATCGAAGCAGATACAGTTATAGCACTTGGCGGCATTACTGGCAACAGATTTTTCCAAATATATTGTATACCTGTTCCTCGTTATACAGCAACCTTTTACCGCCGCACCCTCTCCAATGTGCGCACCCGTACAGCGGGCAGTTGATGTTCCGCGCGCTGCGCGTGCTCAGCCGGCTTGCAGCCATATATCAAAACGGGGGCCGAAAACGGTCCCCGCCTTATTGTCATATATATAATTTCTTTACATTGTCTATCAGTGGAACATTGAAAGCATAACGCCTGCAGCAACTGCTGTTCCGATTACGCCGGCAACGTTAGGTCCCATTGCATGCATGAGCAGGAAGTTCGAAGCATTGTACTGCTGTCCGACTTTCTGAGATACACGTGCTGCCATAGGTACAGCGGATACGCCTGCTGAACCCATGAGCGGATTGATGGAATTGCCGCCCTCGATAACATTCATAAGTTTAGCTATCAGAACGCCCATCATGGTGCTGAATGCAAATGCTACAACACCGAGAGCCAGAATCTTCAAAGTGTCAGCTGTAAGGAACGTAGTTCCCTGAGCTGTGCCGCCTACAGACAGACCGAGCAGTATAGTAACTATGTTGCAGAGCGAGTTTGCAGATGTATCTGCAAGTCTTCTTGTCTTTCCTGATTCCTTGAACAGGTTCCCGAGCATCAGGCAGCCGATAAGCGGTGTTGCCGGGGGAAGGAACAGAGATACGATGATGGTAACCATGATCGGGAATATTACCTTTTCCCTCTGTGATACCGGACGCAGCTGCTCCATCTTGATCTTTCTTTCACGATCTGTAGTGAACAGTCTCATAACAGGCGGCTGTATTACCGGCACCAGCGCCATGTAGGAATAAGCCGCTACGGCTATGGCTCCCAGCAACTGCGGTGCCATCCTGCTCGTCAGATATATACATGTAGGGCCGTCTGCTCCGCCGATGATCCCAATAGAACCGGCTTCCTGAGCATTGAATCCCAAAATGACTGCAACGAAGAAAGCTACGAAAACACCAAACTGAGCTCCTGCACCCATGATCAGTGATTTCGGGTTAGCTATCAGCGGTCCGAAGTCCGTCATGGCGCCTACGCCCAGGAATATCAGCGAGGGCAGCACAGGCCTTAATTCAAAGAATATAGTCAGTATGCCCCAGTCAGTAAAATCACCTGTGGGATTGTTGCTGAAAACAGCGCCCAGAGGAAGGTTGGTAAGCAGCATGCCGAAGCCGATAGGTATCAGCAGCAGCGGTTCAAAGTCCTTTTTGATGGCCAGCCACATAAGCAGGCATGCCACAGCAATCATGATGACCGATCTGGCATCCAGATGTGTCCATCCCAGGCTGTCCGAAAATTTTACCATTGTTTGTAATAACATCTTTATTGCGTCTCCTTTTCATAATGACAATGTGTGTAGAAAAATTTCACACCGTTAAGATATTAACATAAAAAAATTGTCAATACAACGATTATTTTATATTAATACTGTATACAAGCCGTTTATTCCGCTTAATCATTTTCAGCCGGCTGTCAACAGTTTATCCACTGGACATATCCACTGTCTGTCAGTCTTTCTGCTTGAGTTTTTCATTGATGAAATAATCGATATCCCCGTCCATCACGGCCTGTACGTTGCCAGTCTCGGCGCCGGTGCGGTGATCCTTGACCATCGTATACGGCTGGAACACATAAGACCTTATCTGGCTGCCCCACGTGATCTGACTGTAGTCGCCCTTCAGTTCCTTCAAGTTTTCCTTGTGCTCCTTCTCCTTCAGCTCCAGCAGACGGCTCTTGAGAAGCTTCATGGCAGTTTCCTTGTTCTGATGCTGCGACCTCTCGTTCTGGCATGACACGACTATATTCGTAGGAAGATGCGTTATCCTTATTGCCGAGTCCGTCTTGTTTACATGCTGGCCGCCGGCCCCGCTGGAGCGGAATGTATCTATCCTGATATCCTCGGGATCGATCTCAACTTCGATATCATCGTCGATCTCCGGGACCACATCCACGGAAGCAAATGATGTATGCCTTCTGCCCGAAGAATCGAACGGCGATATCCTTACCAGTCTGTGGACGCCCTTTTCATTTTTCAGGTAGCCGTAGGCATTCTCCCCTTCGACAAGGATAGTAGCCGAATTGATCCCGCCTTCATCGTCGTCCTGAAAATCCATGACTTTGACGCCGTATCCTCTGTTCTCCGACCACCTCACATACATGCGATAGAGCATTTCCGCCCAGTCCTTGGCATCGGTACCGCCGCTGCCGCCGTGAACTGAAAGAATGGCATTATTGCCGTCGTAATCCCCAGTCAGCAGCGTCTTTATCCGCAGTGCGTCTATCTTCGAAGCGCAGGCTTCAAAAGCCTCCGTGATCTCGCCGGCCATGGAAGCATCGCCCTCCTCTTCAGCAAGATCTATCAGCACTTCAAGATCCTCGAATTCCGAATCGATCTCTTCAAATTCGCCGAGGGTGCTTTCCAGGCGCTTTTTTTCTTTCAGTATTTTCTGCGCCCTTTCCTGATCGTTCCAAAACTGAGTGTCTTCTGTCTTTGCCGCCAGATCGGCTATCTTTTTCTTCAGACCTGCCGGGTCAAAGGAACTCACCTGCCTCGGTAAGTCCGTCTCTCAGTGCCGGCAGCCCGTTTTTTATATCTTCTATCTGCATTACTTATCATTCCTTCCGCAGCAGTACTTGTATTTCTTTCCGCTTCCGCAAGGACAGGGATCGTTCCTGCCCACTTTCGGTTTATCGCGCTTTACAGTCTGCTGTACATTTTCTCTTTCAGGTATTTCTGCTTCCTCGGGCATGTCGCCGCCGACAGCCTCCTGCATGAATCCCTGATCAGCATCATCGTATTCTTCTTTTATTCCGGTGCCCCTGCCCAGTATCTGCTTCCTCTCGGTATGCGTTTCAACAGTTACATTGAAGCAGAATTCGACGGTCTCTTCCTTTATGGATCCTATCATCTCTTCAAACATCTGGAAGCCCTCTTCAGCATATGCGCCTGCCGGATCCTGTCCGCCCAGTCCTCTGAGTCCTATGCCGTTTTTCAGCTGATCCATGGCATCGATATGATCCATCCACTTATTGTCGACTACTCTGATGAGGATCATCCTCTCCAGTTCACGCATACGTTCTTCGCCGATCTCTTTTTCCTTATCCGCATAGAGCGCTCTGAAGGCATCCATGACATCCTCTTTGAGAAATCCCTCGTCGAGGTCGCGCAGCTCTTCGTCGCTGTATTTGAGTCCCTTGAATCGGCCGCATACCTTTTTGAGGTTCTTGTTGAGAGTCTCGAAATCCCATTCCTCCGGATACTTTGACTCGACGATTATCGGATCGACGTCCATCATGACCAGCTCCTCTGTCATGTTCATGATGTATTCCTTCAGATCTTCTCCGAACAGGACCTTACGTCTCTCATCATATATTATCTCACGCTGCTTGTTCATGACATTGTCATACTGCAGTACATATTTTCTTATGGAGAAGTTCCTGCCCTCGACTTTTTTCTGGGCATTTTCTATCGATCTGGTGATCATGCCCGATTCGATGGCTTCATCCTCTTCGACGCCAAGTCTGTCCACAACGCTCTTCATTCTCTCGCCGCCGAAAAGTCTCATCAGATCGTCCTCAAGAGAAATACAGAACTGCGTCACTCCGGGGTCTCCCTGTCGTCCGGAACGGCCTCTCAGCTGATTGTCTATACGTCTCGACTCATGTCTTTCCGTACCTATGATGCACAGCCCGCCCAGTCCGACGACTTCTTTCTGCTCGTCGGCACGCTCTGCCTTTATCCTGTCATGGAGTTCATTGAATCTTTTTCTGGCATCGTTGAGTGCCGGATCATCCGAGGGGACAAAGCTGGAAGCGAACGCTATCGCTTCGGCATCAAAGCCCTCTTTCTCCATTTCTTTTTTAGCTTCGAATTCAGGGTTGCCCCCTAGTATGATGTCTGTGCCACGTCCTGCCATATTCGTTGCTATCGTGATGGCTTTTTTGCGGCCTGCCTGAGCTATGATGGCTGCTTCCTTATCGTGGTATTTGGCGTTCAGCACATTGAAGTCCCTGATGCCTCTCTTGCGCAGCATGCCGGCTATTATTTCCGATTTTTCCACCGATATGGTGCCTACAAGGACAGGCATCCCTGTCTTGTGCGCTTCCTCTACCCTGTCGATTATCGCCTTGTATTTGCCGTTTTCCGTGCCGAAGATGGCATCCGGCATATCCTCTCTGACGACCGGTTCGTTTGTCGGTATCACGACGACATCCATGTTGTATATGTCTCTGAATTCGGATTCCTCGGTCTTGGCCGTACCTGTCATGCCGGCCAGCTTCTGATACATGCGGAAGTAGTTCTGCAGAGTTATCGTAGCCAGTGTCTTCGATTCCGACTGGACATGCACATGTTCTTTTGCTTCTATGGCCTGATGGAGCCCGTCGCTGTAGCGGCGTCCGAACATAAGACGGCCGGTGAATTCATCGACGATGATTATTTCTCCGTCCTTGACGATATAGTCGATGTCCTTATGCATGATCGCATGCGCTTTCAGCGCCTGCAGGACATTGTGATTGATCTCCATATTTTCAGGATCCGAGAAGTTGTCTATCTTGAAAAACTTTTCGCATTTGGCAACGCCGACTTCTGTCAGCGATACCTGCTTGTCCTTCTCTTCAACTTTATAATCTTCTTCATTGCTGAGGTTTTTAACGAACCTGTCAGCGCTCTGATAAAGCTCGGTGGATTTTTCTCCTTCTCCGGATATGATCAGCGGCGTTCTCGCTTCATCGATAAGGATCGAGTCGACCTCGTCGACGATGGCGTAGTTGAGTTCCCTCTGCGTCATATCCTCCTTATATATGACCATATTGTCCCGCAGATAATCAAAACCGTATTCATTGTTTGTACCGTACGTTATATCCGCCTGATATGCGGCTTTTCTTTCTTCATCAGTTATGCCGTGGATAACGCAGCCTATCGTCAGCCCCAGGAAGGTGTAAGCCTTGCCCATCCAGTCCATATCTCTCTTGGCCAGGTAGTCATTTACAGTTACTACATGCACGCCCTTTCCTTCGAGTGCATTGAGATATACGGGAAGCGTGGCCACCAGCGTTTTTCCTTCTCCGGTCTTCATCTCGGCGATCCTGCCCTGATGAAGTACTACCCCGCCGACGAGCTGCACTCTGAACGGCTTCATTCCCAGCGCACGCCAGTCCGCTTCACGGCAGACTGCAAATGCCTCCGGAAGGATATCATCCAGTGTTTCGCCTTCATTCAGTCTCTTCCTGAATTCATCAGTCTTGGCGCGAAGCTGTGCATCGCTCAGTGACTGCATTTCCTCGTCATATGTCTCGATCTTTGATACGATCTTATCTACCTTTTTTACTTCTTTGGCATTGAGATCTCCGAATATCTTTTCCATTACACCCATGGTATCATTTCTCCTTTCCGATTTCCCCGCTGCTGTCTCTGTTCTCACCATCGTCGTCTTCAGGTATATCTTCAACCGTCAGATTTATTTCAAGAGCTTTCTTGCCTGTTGCTTTTGTTACCCTTCCTCTGAATATTTTGCCGTCTGCTTCATACACAAAAGTGTCGCCTTTTTCCGGCAGTTTGTCAAGGCAAAGTACCACCCAGCCGTTTACAGTATTCACATCCATGTCATCGTCTTCCACGCCGAAAAAGTCCAGTACCTTGGCGATCGAAGCATTGCACATCACTCTGAAACTGCCGTTCTGCAGCTCAGAGACCTCCCGGCTCATTATGACATCGTGTTCATCATATATTTCTCCGACCAGTTCCTCTATTATGTCTTCCATGGTCACCAGACCTTCCGTACCTCCGTATTCGTTGACTATGATAGCCATGTGCGTCTGCATAGCCTGCAGTTTTTTCAGAAGACTGGCGATGCGCATCGATTCCGCTACAAACACTACCGGCTTGACAAAATCTGATATAGTACGGTCAGTGCCTACTATATAATTGTGGAAATCTTTCTGATTCAGAACCCCGAGAATGGTATCCATATCGTCTTCATAGACCGGCAGTCTGGAAAAGCCTGTATCGCGAAACATGTCCGCCACTTCCCTTTCAGTCATTTCAAGATCTATCGATTCTATATCGACCCTCGGCGTCATGACTTCTTCAGCTGTAAGCTCATTGAACTCTATCGCGTTCTGGATGAGCTCGCTCTGATCCGACTGTATGCCGCCTTCCGTCTCTGCTTCTTCGACCATGGTTATCAGTTCATCTTCCGTTATGGTGCGCGTATCCCCGATATTGAACAGTCTTGCGATCAGGCCCTTCCACTTTCTGAATAGAAAGTTGAGAGGCGTCAGCAGTATCATGAAAAACTTGATCCCCGGTGCTGAAAAGCGCGAAAAACTCTCCGGCGCTTCCTTGGCCAGACTCTTCGGGCTTATCTCTCCGAAGACAAGTATCACAACTGTGATCACGATCGTAGACAGCGTTGCCCCCGATTTTCCGAATATATTGAGGCACAGTACAGTGGCTATTGCGGTCATCACTATATTGACTATATTGTTCCCTATCAATATGGTTGACAGAAGTTCATCATAGCGGTCTGACAGAGCCAGCACTTTTTTGGCCCTTTTGTCGCCGTCCGCCGCCATGTTTTTCATTTTTATCCTGTTCAGCGATGTGAATGCTGTCTCTGTTGCAGAAAAATAAGCCGACATCACCACCAATACGATTATTATTGCAATAGAGATCATATTCATACTGTCCATCCGGCAGTTTCCTCCTGATATGCGGATCGTTCTTTTGTATCCGCATCAAAGTATTATAGCATAGATATGTGATTTTCTGCAAAGTATCTGCATCATCAAACAGGGCAGGCCGTATCACGCCGGCTGCCCTGATGTATGCTGTATCGTATTCTCATGCCCCCGCAGCACATGCGGACGCTTCATTCTCCGGAAAACGCCTCATATATCGCCCTGACCGACTTCTCGAAATCGTCGTTCTGCACGCCTACGATTATATTGAGCTCACTGGAGCCCTGGTCTATCATCCTGATATTGACGCCGGCCTTTGCCAGCGCGTCGAAGAGCTTTGCAGATACGCCGGGCCTGAACGACATGCCTATGCCCACAGTCGCTATCAGAGCGACATCGTCGGAAACATCTATGCTGTCAGGCTTGAGCTGTCTTTCCAGTTCCTCTACCAGTTCGTCCGTCCGTCCGTCGAGTTCTCTGTTCGCCATCACTACCGATACCGTGTCTATGCCGCTGGGCATGTGCTCCATCGGTATGTCGAGATCCTCCAGTACACCGGCCATCCTCCTGACAAAACCTCTTTCAGAAGCCATGCGGTGTTTATATATTCCTATCGCTGTGAAATCCTTGCTGCCTGCGATACCTGTGACTATCCTTCCGTTCGAATCGGCTTCCGGTTCGGCGGTGATGATCGTGCCGGCATCCCCGGGTTTGTTCGTGTTCCTGATATTTATGGGAATGCCCGAAATTCTGGCCGGATATATGGCATCTTCATGCAGGACTGAAGCTCCCATGTATGAAAGCTCTCTCAATTCCTTGTATGATATCTTTTTTATCGGTCTGGGGTCTTTCACTATTCTCGGATCGGCCATGAGAAATCCCGAAACATCAGTCCAGTTCTCATATATCTCCGCCGAGACAGCTCTGGCAACAAGTGCACCGGTGATATCCGATCCTCCTCTGGAAAATGTCTTTATCGAACCGTCCGGCAGACTGCCGTAGAATCCCGGCATTACTGCTTTCTTGTGACGGCTCAGCTCTGCAGAAAGCGCAGCATTGGTCTCTTCTGCCATCAATCTGCCCTTCTTGTCGAACAGCACGAGCCCTGCAGCATCTACAAAATCGTATCCCAGATATGATGCTATCAGCTTCGCATTCAGGAATTCTCCCCTGCTGGCAACATAGTCGACCGAGATACCCTTTTCAAGATCTTCTCTGATATCATCCAGCAGTCTCTGCATATCCACATCGACTTCGAGATTGAGTTCAACAGCCTTATACCTGTCGCAGACTACCTGGAACAGCTGCTCGAACGGAAGATTGTGTTCCTTGTGTGTCTTGCAGGAATAAAGCAGATCTGTTATCTTGCTGTCCTGTTCAAAACGTTTGCCCGGAGCAGACACTACTATGTATGCCCTGTTCGGATCCGACTCGATTATTTTCTTTATCTTTGCGATCTGAATTCCGTCAGCAACGGATGAACCGCCGAATTTCGCGACTTTTACGCCCATTTATTTATACCTGTTACTTTCTATCGTTATTTTACTGCTTTTTTCAGTACTTCGACCTTATCTGTCTTCTCCCAGGGCAGATCCAGATCGTCTCTTCCGAAATGACCGTAGGCAGCAACCTGTCTGTATATAGGTCTCCTCAGCCCCAGCTTGTCAATGATCGCTTCCGGACGGAGGTCGAAATTCTCTTCTATTATTTCCGACAGCCTTTCGTCACTGACTTTTCCTGTGCCGAAGCTGTCTGCCATTATCGATACCGGCTTTGCCACGCCTATGGCATAGGCCAGCTGCACTTCGCACTTTTCTGCCAGTCCTGCTGCGACCAGGTTCTTGGCAACGTATCTGGCTGCATATGTAGCTGATCTGTCGACCTTTGTGGGGTCTTTGCCGCTGAAAGCACCGCCGCCGTGACGGGCATATCCGCCGTATGTGTCAACGATGATCTTTCTGCCTGTAAGTCCGGAATCTCCATGCGGTCCGCCTATTACGAATCTGCCTGTCGGATTTACGAAATACTTTGTTTTTTCATCTATCAGTCCCGACGGGATTATCGGCTTTACCACATGCTCCATCAGGTCCTTCCTTATCGTCTCGATGGCGGCATCAGGGTCATGCTGCGTGGATATCAGTACCGTATCTATGCGTTTGACTTTGTTGTCGTCATATTCTACAGTGACCTGGGTCTTGCCGTCAGGTCTGAGGTATTTGATAGTTCCGTCTTTACGTACCCTGGTAAGCTGTATCGCCAGCTTGTGTGCCAGAGATATAGGCATAGGCATCAGCTCCGGTGTTTCATTGCAGGCATAGCCGAACATCATTCCCTGGTCTCCGGCTCCTGTTATGAATTTATCGGCAATATTTCCTTCCTTGCTCTCCAGCGCATTGTCCACGCCCATGGCGATATCGCCGGACTGCTCATCTATCGAAGTCATGATAGCGCAGGTATTGCCGTCGAAACCGTATTCACCGTTGTCATATCCTATGTCGCAGATGACTTCCCTGGCTATCTTGGGGATATCTATATAACAGTCAGTAGTGATCTCTCCCATTACCATGGCATATCCTGTGTTTACAGTCGTTTCCGCAGCGACTCTTCCCTGCGGATCGTGTGCCATTATCTCATCTACGATAGCATCAGATATCTGATCGCATACCTTATCCGGATGACCTTCCGTTACTGATTCTGATGTAAATAATCTTTTCATTTTTTCCTCCTGGTTTTAAAAAACCTCTTCTAATAAGAAGAGGCGTTTTGCCGCTCCTCATCTTTCAGGATAACTCCTGTAGGATTTGGCACCTTCCCCGTCACATGGACATGGAGGTTGCCGGGCATCACTGGGCCTATTCCCTCCGCCTCTCTCAATAAGGATCTTTATTCAATGCTGAATATTATATCTTTGTGTTCAGCATCTGTCAACTTATAGACTCTTCATATTTGCTTCTCTTGTATTTTTTCCCCTTTGCTGTATACTCGAAACATGGAAAAAAACAGACTCAGGGTCATACGCGGAGGACTCAGGCCGCGTGAACTGTGCCCCAGAAATTTCATATCTGCATATGTCACTGATACGCGTCTTATGGGTGCACTGGCAATGCATATACACTGGGCTGTGGAGGACTGCCCTGATGCATCCGATCTGCATCAGTATTTTTATTTTGATGCGACAGAAAACGGCTTTGAGACCTACAAAAGCGTATGGAACAATGACCAGAACGACATACAGGTCATTGAACAGACTCTTGTCGGCTGTCTGGGCGGAAAGCAGATCGAGATCAGCGAGAAGGAAGCCAGAGATCTGTTCACAGTATATACTGCATTGAATAAAAAGAACGAGCAGCCTCTGCCGGAAGGAGAGCCCGAGTACCGCGATCTCCTGGGCGCACCGGAGCCTGATGCCGAACGAAAACTCATACTGCTGGAAAAGTGCTGCACAAAGATCGAAAGTGAATATCAGCTGATACATTACTTTCTTATGCGTTCATTTGAAAAAGATCTGCCGGCTGCTGAATTCCTTGCCGAAGACGGCGTCTGCACGGAGCCCTACAAAGAACTGGGGCAGTCTTCAATGTGCCGCAATGTGATAGACCGAAAGGACAGTTCCTACCTGTGCCGGTCGCTCGTTGAAGAAAACGGGCAGTACAGACTGCTGGTTACACGCCTGCAGACGAACGGCGATCTTATCAGCCTGTGCGAAAGGCAGTCCGGCTTCCGTGTCAGTTCTTCGGAAGCCGCCATGATGCTGTCACGTTCCGAGTTCATCACTGTATATGAAATGATTGCCGATCCGGAGGATATCAGCGACGAGATACTTGAATTCAATTTCAATACTATGATAACGCCTCATGAAAACGGACGCCTCTTTATGACTTTCAACAGCAACAACGATCATGTCAAAAAACGGATCTTCCGTCTCTCCGAGGATGTCATGGGTCTATACTATCTGACCGACTACGGCCAGTTCCTCGCCGCTTCCTACGATGAAGAACACATCAGGATACTGGAACGCAGCCTGATCTCCAGCACCATGGGCACTTACCTGATACCGACTGCAAAATATGAATTCAAGGAACCCGTTTTATATGAATTCATCAACAGCGATTTTACTGATTTCGAAGAATTTCTCGACATCATCCGCGATGACGATGAATAGTGATCCGTCAGGAAACGTTGCCGGTGAGCAGGCTGAACAGCTTCTTGTTTATCCTTTTGACCGGTCCTTTTGATATATCTGTCATCACAGCCGTGTAACAGTCGAGCTCAGGGCAGATCCAGAAGCTCGCGCGGAACCCGTCATCCGTCCCCTCATGCCCCATCAGAGTATAACCGTGCTGTCTGCGCATGAACCAGGACAGACCCATTTTTTCTTTATTGTTCGGGATCGTGGCATACGGTCTCCACATCGTCTCATATGTCTGCGGTCCAAGTATCCGCTGCCTCAGATTCGCATCTGCCCATCTGCCGATATCCCGTGCATTGGTCGTCAGCGTCGAGCTGGGAGCATGAGCTCTGTTGTAAGGATAGTGATCGCAGAGGATGATATGTCTTTCCTCATCTTTTCTGTGCGGCATCGCACATCCTGCGGCTGCCAGCTCCGGCAGCGAGGGCATGATCCCTTCACAGACTCTTTCCGCCGTCATGAATTCGGAGGATTCCATCCCCAGCGGCATGAATATGTTTTCCTTTATATACTGCTCAAAGCTCATGCCCGCTGTTTCAGCTATGACGCATCCGAGTATTTCATAGGCGATATTGCTGTAGCTGAATCTCTTTTCATCAGGCCCCCACAGCATGCTGCGGGAAGTAACCTCACTGCTCTGCACATACTTTTCCAGTGCATCCTCACCGAGCTGCGGTTCATTCCAGTGGTAATCTTCGACATCGGCTATCCCCGATGTATGGGTCAGCATGTCTTCTATCGTTATCTCCTTATATCTGCGGTCATCCATCCTGAACCATGTGAGCACATCACAAAGGCGGTCGGCCGCAGACAGTTTTCCCCTTTCGCATAACTGCATGACTGCCGTCCCGGTAAAAAGCTTCGACACGGAAGCCATGTGAAAAATAGTTTCAGGGTTCAGTTCGTCACGTTTCTCATAATTGCTGTATCCGGCAGTGCCGATATACGAAAAATCACCGGCCCGCACTGCGATACACAGCCCCGGCAGATCACGGTAGTACAGCTGCTCTTCGATAAATTTATCCAGTTCTTTTCTTTCTGTTTTTCCCATGTCATGGATTATAACATACCATCGCCTGTATTTCAGCCTTTCCGTTACCGCAAAAACTGCTCCGGATATCCGGAGCAGTTTTTTTGATCATTGTGCGCAGTCCCGAACCGGACTGCAGGCCTGTATTATTTTGCAGCCAGATCCACGAAGGCCTTTTCATTGAGGTGATCGGCATATTCCGAATCCATCTCTCTGATCGCCGCCGGGAATTCATATTTGGCCAATCTCTCAACGAACGGATCAGGATCAAAGCTCTCGGGGCCGAGGACCCCTTCGCCCTTCCATATCCCCTTGGCCAGAAGTTCAAGCGTTATTACAGGAGATACTGCTGTCTGTGCAACTACTGAATTAGTAGTGTACTTTTTGATGCAGTCCTGATTGTCTGCTACCTGATAAAGATATACGGATCTCTTCATGCCGTCCTTTTTACCTGTCACCCATGTGCCTGCACATCCCTTTCCTGTCATGTTCATGGTCGATTCAACAGGTGAAGGAATTACTTTGACAAGAAAATCTCTCGGCGTTATCTCACTGTCGCCGACCTTGATCTTGGTGAATTTATCTGAAAGGCCGAGTTCTCTCAGATCGAGCAGCAGTTTTCTGAAGTCGGCTGGAACTCCGTATTTGAATGTGACTCTCCTGCAGTCCACTACCCGCGGTACCAGCAGCACTTCTTCATGCTCTACATTTATTACTTCTACATCGCCTATGCCTCCCGGGAAATTGAATACTTCAGGCTCGGAGAAATTATCCGTGCAGAAGAATCCTTTGCCTTTTTCCCAGATCACAGGAGGATTCAGACACTCTTCGATCGTCGTCCACACTGAAAATCCGAAATACCCAACGTCGTCTCCGGCATAATTGTCTCCGTCGCGAACATTGACTTCATCGATCTCATCGAACAGATGCAGTTCGGCAAAACGCGCAAATACATCAGCCATGCCGGGCTCGACGCCCATCCCCAGTACTGCCAGATTCCCGGATTTTTTCCATTCTTCATGTTTTGCAAACTGATAATCGCCGAGTTTTACATTGGCAACTTCGAAGGGCTTGTCCTTGTCAGGCACCGACAGCGTCATAGCCGCATCCATATACATCGACCCCGCCTTGAAGCAGGTATCAAAAATACATTCGTTGAATTCAGGTTCAACTGCATTCATTGTCATATCTATACCGTGTTTTTTGATTACTTCTTCGATATTGGCGGAATCTCTGGCGTTGATCTTTTCTGCAACGAACTTTCCGCCTCCGCAAATCTTTTCTGCGACCTCTTTAGCTCTTGCTTCATTATAGTCAGCCATTACGACTTTTTCCGCCCAGTCGGCTTCGCTGCCTGCCCTCTTTATTATTGTGGCCATGGATGTGCCGACGCCTCCGGCTCCGATGATAAGAATTTTCATAATCGATTCCCTCCATATTTTTGAATAATATCTGCAGTTTTCCTGCCTGCGATCTCCATCAGTCTTAAATGAATTTTCTGACGATATTATTCTAGCAAATATATTCTGAATATTCAATTATGCCTTTGCTCTTTAAAAAGCACTAATTTGCTCTTTATTTCTCTTTTCTGTCAACCAGTATCAGCTCGGCGCTGAATCCTGAAAGAGTCGATCTGAGGCTCAGTGTATCTGAAGCGGAGAAGCTGGAGAATGATGCCGTCGGAAGTGTGGCCCACAACGCAGTCAGCGCCTGTCTGCTGAATTCTGCTTCATTATGCTTTCCGGCCGACGCCCTGCCGAAAGCCGTGAGGATGTTCTCCTTGGATACCTTGTATCTCGATATGACAAAATCGCCGGAGAGGCCGACGCATCTTACCAGCGCCTCCATATCCGCGGAATATCCTTTTATATCCCTGATGATATCATTTGAATTTGCGGCCTTGCAGAGTTTGCTTCCCAGCTGCCTGTCGAAATTATATACAAGGATGGAAAGCGTATTAATATTTTCGTGATACTTTTCTCTGCTGGAAACAATATAATTTTCTCCCCGTGCCAGGACTGTTTCCCTCAGATTCATCAGATATTTATACGGCCCTGCCGCAGGTGCAAAGAGCGGTCTTTCCATTATATGCTCCAGTACAGCGGCGCCTTCTTTTACCGGCTGCTCTTCTTCCTCGGCGCCAAGATTTACTATCACCGGCGCCATCTTATGTTTTTTTACATAATCGGAATACACTCCTTTTACCTGCTCCCTTATTGCTCCTTCTATCTCAGTCGGTGTGCTTCTCTTCAAAACGGCGGCGCTTTCTCTGCTGCTGACTTTTCCGGTGTATTTTTCCCTGTATTCTGCAGGGTTCATCCCGAACCATGTCTCGAAATGCTTGATATAATATCTTACGGCCGAAAATCCAGTTTCATCGGCGATAACGCCCAGTTTCTTGTTCGTGCCCAGCAGCAGCTTTTCTGATTCCTCTACTCTTATGAAACTGAGAAGGTTCTGGAAGGAAAGCCCTGTGGACTCTTTTATTACATGAGAAAGATAATAAATAGAAAGGTGCTCACGCTCTGCTATCTCATTCAGAGTCAGCTTCCTGTAGTAATTCTCGTACATGTAATCTGTTATCCTGTTTATTCTGCCTGTAAGGATCTTATTGCCCTTTTTCTTTGTCTCGTTTACGAATTTCCCGTCCTCCATAAGGAAATACTGAAAGTCGCTCTGGAGACAGGCGATAAGATTATGCGCGCTCTCGATCACCTTGTGTTCATATCCGTAACCTTTCTGCATGACTTCCATCATTATGCGCGCCAGTATGTTTCTCAGGACATCGAGACTTTCATCGTCATCATGATCCATGTCGGTGACGAAAAAATTATTTTTAAGATTTTTATAGTAAGCAGAGAAATATGTCAGGTCGAGCTGCAGCATCATGACCATGTTCTCTTTTTCGTCGATCCTTGTGAAGCTGTGTATCTCCCTGTCATTAAGTATGAAGATATCGCCGCTCTTCATATCATAATTGTAGTATCCGTTCCTCAGCCTCACCGATCCCTTCATCACGTAAACGATCTCGATCTCCTCATGAAAGTGTATCGGATATTCGTCTATATCCGCAACCAGAACATTGACCGGCAATTCATTTTTAAAATCGATTTTTTCTTTCAGCATCATGAACTCCTAACAGTTTATCCATATTATATCCATAGTCCATACATGATTCTGCTGCAGCAAAACAATATTGCCGCCATATTATCGCCGGGGCTTCTGGTATTATGTAAACCTTAGTTTTCGACCCGGGAATCATTATGAACAAGTGTCTTTTTAGTCATTTTCGCCCTTCCGGGGTTTATCCACAAGTATCCAACGATTGTATACCTTTTTATCCACTTTGCCCTGTGCAAAACTTCAATTCCTTTATCCCTCTGATTCCAACGCAAGCAACGTGTTCATCATTTTGTCAATAGTATTTTTTCCACAGTTTGATTCGATTTTATTATCAATGGATATTTATGCCTTTTAATTCCATTTTATGTTATATTTCTATTTTTTCCCAACCCTTCGCGCCTTTAAAATGCCCAAAGAGCAAAATAGTACTTTTTCAAGATTATTATACAACAATTTTATTTCTTTGTGTTATAATTTTTGTTGCATGCAAAAGACATGCGGTATCGAACGGAGAATACAAATGACTGCAACAAAAATTTATCAGAAGGATGTGGACGCATATCAGTGCCTCTCCCTTATCACCGGTATCGCTGCCAGCGGCGAGAGCACGGCTGTCACTCTGAATCAAACGGTCTTTTTTCCGACCGGCGGCGGCCAGCCCTGCGATCTGGGCACTATCGGCGGTGTACAGCTTACTGATGTATATGAGCATGATGATGAGGTCTTCCATGTCATCGACACTGCAGATGCATCGGATCTGCATGAGGGCGATACGATCGAATGTCTGCTCGACAGAGAAAGGCGCTTCGATAACATGCAGCGCCACTGCGGCGAGCATATACTTTCCGGTGTCTTTTTCAGAGAATACGGCGGCGTCAACAGGGGCTTCCATATGGGCAGCGATCATATGACGGTCGATATCAGACTGGAAAAAGACCCGTCGCTCAGTAAAATAACATGGGAAATGGCCATGCATGCCGAAAAACTCGCCAACGACATCATCTGCTCAGATCTCCCCGTAACTGTCAGGTATTTCGGCAGCCGCCGGGAAGCTGAAGCGATGCCCGTGCGCAAAGCGCTGACACTTGACAGCGATATCTCCATAGTATGCATCGGCGACCTTGCGGAACCGGCTGACTGTGTAGCCTGCTGCGGGACGCATCCGAACACTACCGGACAGGTGGGACTTCTTAAAATATATAAAGTAGAAAAAAACAAGGATATGTGGCGCATATATTTCGAAGCCGGCGGCAGAGCCATGAAGGACTATGACAGAAAGCACGACATGCTGACAGAAATAAGCATCGGACATTCTGCGGGAACAGATGATCTGCTCGCAAAACTTGCATCCGAAAAAGCAAAAGAAAACGCCGTGCATGACCGGCTGCACGCCCTGCTGTCACATGTGATCAGAACAGCCGCAGCTGATATCAGCGCGGATATCGAAAACGGCGCCATGCACACATTATACGAATTCCCTTACCTCGAAGCAGAGGAGATCATGCATATCGGCAGCGAGGCCGGCAGCAGGTCGAACAGACCTCTCTGCATTACAGGGGACAAAAGATCTGTACTCTTCCTGTTTTCAGACGGCAGCTGCGACTGCGGCAGGATCGTCAGAGAAAACGCCCCCGCCTGCGGAGGCCGCGGCGGCGGCAAGGCAGGAATGGCGAGAGTATCCTTTGCAGACAAAGCATCAGCCGATCAGTTCATGAAAAAAATTTCTGCTGTCACAGGCGGTGAAAAATGAAAAACGATATTTCCTGCATACACCTGATAAGACACGGGATCACAGAAGGCAACATCAAACGCTGGTACTACGGCGCCAGCGATATCCCCCTGTCCTCCGAAGGGAAAAGCCGGCTGTCTGAACTAAAAAAAGAGAATATATATCCCTGCTATGAAAATGCCGATTATTACACCACCGGGCTGATACGCACAGAGCAGACCATGCAAATAATATACGGCGAACGCGAACATTCCGTTCTCCAGGCTCTGCGCGAAATGGACTTCGGGGATTTTGAAATGAAAACTCATGCAGACCTTGAACTGTCGTCTGCATATCAGGAATGGATAAACGATGCCAGCGGCATGACGGCTCCCCGCGGAGGAGAAAGCATCTCTGCCTTTCAAAACCGTGTTGCCGCCGGTTTTGAAGATTTCCTGAGTCTCCATGCAGCACGTGCGGCGCAGACCGCCGAGCCGGTCCACTCCGTGGTGATCTGCCACGGCGGTCCTATCGGTGTCATCATGCTGCAGAGTTTTCCCGGAATAAGAGAACATATATATAAATGGATCCCGGATCCCGGCCGCGGCTACACTATCGAAATCAAAAAAAACATGCCTGTCGGTTATTCGAAAATATAGCAGCAGCAAAGACCGGAAATAAGACAGCCGATAAAAACGGTATCACCAGCGTGATACCGTTCAGCAATTTTTGAGATAGTCTATTTCCTGCCTGGTAAGCATCCTGTAATGCCCTTCCATCAGTCTGGCCAGATACAGATCTCCCACAGCTATCCGTTTAAGCTCCTGTACCGGACACCCGACAGCCTTGAACATCCTTCTTACCTGACGGTTCTTCCCTTCATGGATCTCTATTTCGGCTATTGCAGATTTCTCCGTCTGCTTTATTATCCTGACTTTTGCAGGCGCCGTTATATAACCGCCTATGTCGACGCCCTTCCTGAGCACATTGCGTTTCTGAGGCGAAAGCACGCCGCTGACTTTGGCTCTGTATGTCTTGCCGATCTCATGACTGGGATGCGCAAGCTTGTTGGCCAGATCACCGTCGTTGGTAAGCAGCAGCATTCCGGTAGTATCGAAATCGAGCCTGCCTATCGGGAATACTCTCTCCTGGACATCTTCAACCAGATCAGCCACAGTCTTCCTGCCTCTGTCGTCACTCATGGCAGTCAGATAGCCTCTGGGCTTGTTCAGCATGATGTATACGGGTTTTTCCGTCAGTGCCACCCTTCTGCCGTTGACTTCGACGCAGTCGTCCGGCTGCACATCATATCCGGGTTCCTTCATCACGGTACCGTTGATCTTGACGTTCCCGTTGACAGTAAGGTCATCAGCCTTTCGCCTGCTGGCTATGCCTGCCTGCGCTATATATTTATTGAGTCTCATATCCGTTTCTCCCCAGCCTGTACGTCTAAACTGTGTGCAGATAGATTGCGATCATATATGTCGCCAGATAATATGTTATCAGCACCGCAGCACCAAGATACTTCTGTTTTGTCACCTTGAAGTATTTGCACGATAATGTAAAATCCGATATCAGGAACAGACATGAGCCTGCACCGAAAAGCAGAGTCTGCGTGTTCAGACCCATTATCCATATGTAATTCAGGCCCAGTCCGCAGAAAAGTCCTATCAGAAACGCATAGATTATCGACGGTATTTTATTTTTACCGTAATCCCATCTGCCGCTCCTGGCCGTATACCATACTATGGCCACCATTACCACAGACAGGATGATCGTCGGTCTGAAATTGAAATCTATCAGTCTTGCCAATTCCCATGACATCAGGGCCTGCGCAGCGGCAAAACTGGCTACTCCCATTGTGAACCATGGGTCTTTCAGATTGTTGTCTATCTCATGAGCCGCCGCCAGGAACACATCACCGAGGAAGCACAGAATCAGAGCCGGCATAACAAAAACGAAAACCTCTCTGCTGCACCCGCCTATGCCTGCGCGCATCGCTACCAGCAGGAAACCGGCGCTGGTTATGGTTTTCAGGATAATATACTGCCGCTGTTTCTGCTGGTACATTATCACAATGGTGAATACTGCAAACAGACATGCTGCCGCTGTTATTATGCTGATCCAGATCATTTGTCCTCCTCCGGAGTCCGTTTTATTCGAACATAAACATTATATTGCATCTGCATGCCAGCTTATCGCCGACATATGCCTCTCCTGTGCCCGTACCGGCCCTGCTGCGTATGCGGTCGAAGGTCACCTTGAGCACAAGCTCATCGCCGGGCACGACCTGGCGTTTGAATTTTGCTTCTTTTATGCCGCCGAAAAAAGCGATCCTGCCTTTGTTTTCAGGCATGGACAGCACCGCCACCGCACCTGCCTGCGCCAGAGACTCGACGATCAGAACACCGGGCATCACCGGTCTTTCAGGGAAGTGCCCCTGGAAATAATATTCATCTGCACTGACATGCTTTACTGCCGTTATGCTTTTGCCTGCTTCCATCTGCACGACTTCGTCTATCAGGAGGAACGGCTCCCGGTGCGGTATGATGGTTTTTATCTGTTCTCTGTTCAAAAGTATTTTTTCTGCCATTTTTATCTCCGATATCACATGATCATTCTGTTCGCGGTCCCGGCCGTCAGCCCTCGAACCTCTTGAGTATCAAAGTGCCGTTATGTCCGCCGAATCCCAGTGAATTGGACATCACATATTTCAGGTCTGCGTCCCTGCCATCATTGGGCACATAATCCAGATCGAGTTCGGGATCAGGCACTCTGAGATTGATAGTAGGCGGTATGAATCCGTCCAGTATGGCCTTGATGCTGAACATTGCCTCCACGCTGCCGGCTGCTCCCAGCAGGTGCCCGATGTTTCCCTTTGTAGAGCTTATCGGCGTCTTCGTATCATTGCCGAAAACCGTTTTCACCGCCCTGGTCTCATAAAGGTCGTTCAGAGGGGTTCCCGTGCCGTGTGCATTGATATAATCGATAGTATCGGCACTGATGCCCGCATCTTCAAGTGCCAACTTCATGGCATTGGCAGCGCCCTCTCCGGTCGGTGCCGGCGATGTGATATGATAGGCATCGCATGTCGTGCCGTAGCCGGCTATCTCGCCGTATATATGCGCGCCGCGCGCCTTTGCATGTTCCAATTCTTCAAGGACGAAAAATGCCGCGCCCTCTCCCATGACGAAGCCGTCTCTTTCTTTGTCAAAGGGAGTGGAGCATCTGTCTTTGTCCGTCCTCGTGGTAGTCGCGGTCATGTTTCCGAAGCCGGCAAAGCATACCGGAGCAAATGACGCTTCAGCACCGCCGCCGAGCATGACATCGGCATATCCGTGTTTAATATTCCTGTAAGCTTCCCCGATGCCGTGAGTGCCTGCCGAACATGCGGTGACTACTCCGAGGCACGATCCCTTCGCCTGGAATTCGATGCCGAGATTGCCCGCTATCATATTCAGTATGACCATGGGTATCATCAGCGCAGATACTCTTTTGACACTTTCCTTCTGGGTAGCTTTTGTTATCTGGTCTTCAAGCGTCATGATACCGCCGATGCCTGAACCTGCTATGACGCCGAACCTTTCCGGCGCTACATTTTCTCCGCTGACTATGCCGCTGTCCTTCATTGCCTCTGAGGCAGCCGTCAGCGCCAGCTGAGAAGATCTGTCCAGTCTCTTTGCCGCCCTCTTATCAGGGTATTCGAAATTCTTCACTTCCGCGCCCATCTTGCACTTCTGTTCTTCGATATCGAAATGCGTTATTTTATCGATGCCGTTGGCGCCTCTCTTCAGCTCGCTCCATGTCTCCTCGACAGTATGTCCTATGGGTGTTATCGCACCCATGCCTGTTATAACTACTCTGTTCATATTATCAGACCTCCGTCTACTCCGATTATCTGCCCCGTTATATACGCAGCCAGATCCGATGCCAGGAACAATGCCGCTCCCGCAACATCGTCAGGTGTTCCTATCCTTCTCAGGCTTATGTTTTCAGCCGCTTTCTTTTTCTGATCATCTGTAAGCACAGCTGTCATGTCCGTGTCTATGAATCCCGGTGCTATGGCGTTCACGGTAATGCCCCTTCTGCCGAGTTCCTTGGCGGCAGACTTGGTCATGCCCACTATCCCTGCCTTGCTGGCACTGTAATTTATCTGCGCCGGATTTCCCATCAGACCTGAGATCGATGACATGCTGATGATCCTTCCTGACCTCTGCTTCATCATGATGGCGGCCGCCGCCTTGAGGAAGTTGAAACTGCCCTTGAGGTTAACATCCACTACTCTGCTGAAATCTTCGGCTGTCATGCGCGCCAGCAGTTTGTCATTCGTCATGCCCGCATTGTTCATCAGTATATCGAGACTGCCGAACAGTTCTTTTGCCCTGCCGCAGGCCTCCTCGGCACACGCCGGATCAGCGACATCTCCTTTGAATATTTCGACTTCAGTCCCCAGAGTCCTGAGTTCTTCGGCTGCTGCATGGGCACTGTCGTCATTGCTGCGGTAAACCAGCAGTACATTGGCACCGTTTTCGCAGAATTTCTTTGCAGTCGCTCTGCCTATGCCTCTGACGCCTCCTGTTATCACTGCACTTTTTCCTTTTAGCATCATGTGACTCCTTCCTGTATTCAGTCTCCGGCTTCCCTGCTCTGCCCGGCCTGTTTTTCCGCGATCATCTCTTCCAGGGCCGGCACTGTCCTGCAGAGGCTTTCATGATCCTCGACATTCAGCGTTCTTATGCCGCGGTCTATCTTTTTGATTATGCCGCTTAGAGTTTTACCCGGACCGACCTCAATGATCACTTCGACGCCATCGGCTATCATATCTTCTATAGTCTCCTGCCAGTGGACAGGCTTCATGGCCTGACTGGCCATCACCTCTGCCACATATTCCGTGATGCTCTGTTCACGGCTGCTGAAGCCCTCCATGATATCTCGTCCTGTCAGATTAGTATACACTTTTTCACGCGGTTCATGCAGTTCTTCCTTTAAAAGTATCTTTTTCAGTTCCGCCGCGGCCGGTATCATCAGCGGGCTGTGGAAAGCAGTGCTAACTGAAAGCATCTTGGCTTTGATCCTGTGCCCCTTGGCAGCGTTAATAAAATCATCGAGTGCTGCATATTCTCCGGCAACGACCGTCTGCACAGGCGAATTGAAATTCACTGCTTCCAGTATTCTTCCGTTCCTGGTCTCTTCGACGACAGCCAGGATATCTTCTCTGTTTCCAAAGGCAGCTGCCATGCCGCCGCGCTGATTGCCTTCGGCATCCTTGCCGGCGTCATTCATAAGATTGCCTCTCTTCTGAACGATATACTGCCCCCGTGCCACATCTCTGATGACTCCTGCCGCAGTCAGCGCCGAATATTCTCCCAGGCTGAACCCGGCGTAACCCTGCACGCTGAACACTCCGGACAGTTTTGCGGAGGCATCCACTGCTTCGCGCAGAGCAGCGTAGGCCGCCATGGTGGTTATGTATATGCTCGGCTGGGTGATGTACGTCTGTCTCAGCATCTCCTTGGTCCCGTTGAAGCACCAGTCCTTTACCTGTTCTCCTGCTGCATCGAATATCTCTCTTGCCGCCGGCGAGTTATCATAAAGATCCTTCCCCATGCCCGGGTACTGAGCTCCCTGACCTGCAAATACTATTCCTGTCTTCATATATTTTCTCTGCCTCCGTGAATATCTCTTTTATTATCTCCGCTGCCGGCTGCTCTTTTGATACCAGTCCGGCTATCTGTCCCGACATCACTGATCCGAAATCCACATCTCCGTCTGTTACGGCTCTGCCCAGAGTGCCTGTGCACAATTCATTGATTTCTTCGACATCAGCATTGCGCTTCTCCATTTCCAGTATCTTTCTGGCCAGCTTGTTCTTTATCACGCGGACCGGATGTCCGGTGCTGCGTCCTGTGGCTACAGTGCTGGTATCATGAGCCTTGATTATCGCCTTCTTGTAATTATCAGCGACTGTGCATTCAGATGCCACCAGGAATCGCGTACCTATCTGAACACCTTCAGCGCCCAGCATGAAAGCTGCCGCCAGACCCCTGCCGTCAGCGATGCCTCCGGCGGCTATCACAGGTATGTCAAGCGCATCGGCGACCTGAGGCACCATGGCCATGGTAGTACTTTCACCGATATGACCTCCCGCTTCGCAGCCTTCCGCAACTACCGCATCCGCCCCGGCGCGTTCGACACGCACTGCCAGTGCTACTGAGGCTATTACGGGTATCACCTTGATGCTGTTCTCTTTAAGTCTTTTTATATATTTCCCGGGATTGCCTGCTCCTGTCGTAACGACCTGGACCTTTTCATCGCAGACCACATTCATCAATTCATCGACATTGGGCGCCAGCAGCATTATATTGACGCCGAACGGTTTATCTGTCAGTTCCCTTGTCTTCTGAATCTCCTCTTTCAGCCATTGCGCCGATGCTCCTCCGGCCGCTATTATCCCCAGACCGCCGCCGTTGCTGACGCCTGCCGCCAGAGAACTGTCGGCTATATGCGCCATCGCTCCCTGTATGACTGGGTATTCTGTTCCCAGTATTTCAGTCACTCTCACTTCGTTTCCTCCTCCCTGAGTTCAGTCCTTCTGACTTTGCCGCTGATAGTCTTCGGCAGTTCCTTGACAAATTCGATTTTACGCGGGCACTTGAAATGTGCCATATGCTCTTTTCCGTAGCTGATTATTTCCCTGGCCAGATCATCAGACGGCTCAGTGCCGTTTACCAGCACTATCGTAGCCTTTACTATCTGTCCTCTGTTTTTATCCTTGACTCCTGTGACTGCGCACTCCAGCACATAAGGCAGTTCCATCAGCACCGATTCCACCTCGAACGGTCCTACTCTGTATCCGCATGATTTTATCAGATCGTCTGTCCTGCCCACATACCAGTAATATCCGTCCTCGTCGCGGTAAGCGGTATCGCCGGTATGATATACATCGTCATACCATACATCTTCAGTTTTTGCTCCCGTTCCGTAATATCCGCTGAACAGCCCGCAGGGTATGCTCCTGTCTGTGCGGATCACTACTTCCCCGGTCTCTCCGGCCGGCAGGCTCCTGCCTTCGGGGTCGATCAGATCTATGTCATAAAGCGGACTGGGTTTTCCCATCGATCCCGGCTTTGGTTCTGTGCCGATCAGATTCCCCAGAGAAAGCGTCGTCTCTGTCTGCCCGAAGCCTTCCATCAGCTTCAGTCCCGTCTTATCGTAGAACTGCTGCCATACTTCGGGGTTGAGAGCTTCTCCCGCTGTCGTCGCATGCTGCAGATCCATGATGCCGTACTTTGTCAGATCCCTTTTTACAAAGACCCTGTAAGCCGTCGGCGGTGCGCAGAATGTCGTGATATTATATCTGGAAAACAGCGAAAGAAAATCATGGGGAACGAAGCTTTCCATATCATAAACGAATACAGCCGCTTCACACAGCCACTGTCCGTAGAGCTTGCCCCACAGTGCCTTGCCCCAGCCTGTGTCGGCCACGCTGAAATGGAGCCCGTCCTTATCGACCTTCTGCCAGTATTTCGCTGTAATGTAATGACCCAGCGGATATCTGAAATCATGCGTCACTATTTTGGGATAGCCTGTCGTTCCCGATGTGAAGAACATCAGCATGGGATCCGCTCCGTCATTTTCTATCCTCTCGAACACATCGGAGAAGCTTTCCATTTCCTCATCGAAATGATGCCAGCCCTCTTCTGTGCCTTTGACCATTATCTTGATTATGTCTCTGCCGTTGTTTTCTATCGAAGCAGCAGCTTCGCTCCAGGCATCATCTTCACCTGTACATACCAGCGCCTTGATGCCGCCGGTATCGAACCGGTAATCGAAATCCTCTTCTTTAAGCTGATGCGTCGCCGGTATCACAATAGCGCCGAGTTTGTGCAGCGCCAGTATCGAAAACCAGAACTGATAATGCCTTTTGAGGACCAGCATTACCCTGTCGCCTTTTTTGATCCCCAGACTGCTGAAATAATTGGCCGTCTTCGACGAATACCTGCTCATTTCGCTGTATGTGAATTCTCTCTCATTCTTGTCCTTATCGACATACAGCATTGCCCTTTTACCTGGTATGGTTCTGGCAAGTTCATCTACTATGTCATATGCAAAATTGAACTTATCCGTGTTGCTGAATGATATTTCTGTCGGCGTTCCGTTCTCATCTACTGCTACATCGATATATTTCTCTCCTATGTCACTCATGTTCTTCCTCCTGCTGTTGTACTCCTTAGTTTGTCATTTTATTATTCACCGTCGAATCCCGACAGCGCGTCCGCTTCTTTTTCCAAATATACGCTGCGCACATAGAACTGCGAGGCGCAGGTCCTGGCTACATTGATGAACAGATCTCTGTCTTCTCTGGTTATGCCCTGCCCGAGTGTCCTGATCTCCGGCAGATTGTTTTCTTCCGCCTGACCATTGAGGAAAAATACCTGCTTGAGAGCATCCTCCATCATCTCGCAGAAATCGTTATAGGATGCTTCGGCGTTGCCGCCCTCCAGGGCTCTGCGTATCAGTTTGGCGATGTCGCCGATCGGAAAAGCGGGCTTTACGATCGAAACTACTATCAGCGAAGCGATCGACCGCCTGTCATAGCGCCTGTTCACCGGCGCGCGGACTATCTTCTGCTTGACGTAATTATTGACCATAGTGTGCGTCAGCATACTGCCGCTGACCTCCACATAATCGCTCATCCAGTCATCGATCAGCATTATGACCTGATCGAGATACAGGCCCATTTTAGGCAGCTGATCCCATCTGGGCATTTTAAATTGTTTTACATTATATCCCTGCATAGGAACATCCTTTCTCCTTTATCGCGCTATGGTACCATTATATCTCTTTTCTGTCAACATGAAACACCATTTTCTAAACCTAATTATGTAGTTTTAAATACTATCAGCCTCCGCGAACTCATCCCGCTGCATCTTATATTATTGCTGCTTCTCTTTTGCGCTGGGTCCGGATGTGTTATAATTCAGATATGATTACGCAGATACAGAAAAGAGTATTGATACTTGCCGTCCGCGCGGCAGAAATAATGATGAAAAGCGGAGCGGAAATATACAGGGTGGAAGACACGATAATGCGTATATGCCGGGCCTGTAAAATACCTTATGTAGAGGTCTTCGCGACTCCTACAGGTGTTTTTGTTACCATTGGGTCCGGAGGGGAAAACGGCGATGTCGAGACATATGTAAAACGCATCCACGGCTTCGATACTGACCTGACAAAAATATCAAAGATAAATGATTTTTCCAGAGTCTTCACTAATACTGATCTTTCTGTTGAAGACGGTATGAAACAGCTGCAGGCAATCGACCAGGGGGCGCTTTATCCGCTTCCCGTACGGCTGCTGGGAGCTGCTCTGATTTCGGCATTTTTCTGTTCCATATATTCGGGAGGCATACTTGACAGTCTGTGTGCGCTGGTCACCGGCGTAGCCGCTTATTCACTGTCATATTTACTGAGCAAATACGAAATAAACCTCTTCATGAAGGGCATGTGCTGCTGCGCGCTGACAACGGCAATAGCGCTGGCTGCGACAACCCTGGGACTGCCGATAGATTTCAGCTCCATAGCCATAGGCTCGCTGATGCTCTTTGTCCCCGGTGTGCCGATAACCAATTCCATACGTGATTTTCTCTCCGGAGATATGCTGTCCGGTCTTGCCCGGCTCATGGAAGCCGTACTCATTGCTGTTTCTCTGGCGGCCGGCGCCGGGATAGTGATCAAAATATGGGCGATCATATCTAAAGAAGATATCGGCGTACCCTCCATCCACCTGGGTACGACCGCCGTCATGCTGGCAGTCTTCCTCGGATTCATGCCTACTTTCGGATTCTGTCTCCTGTTCCATGTGCCTAAAAGACATCTTGTAGCCAGCGCCCTGGTCGGCGCTCTGGGCTGGGCGGCATTCGAACTTTCATCTTCTTTCGGTCACAACAATATCATGGCATGCTTTCTTGGAGCATGTCTGGTCGGTCTTCTCAGCGATATATTCGCGAGAAAATTCAAAGAAGCAGCTACCGTTTTCATTATACCCGGTATACTGCCTCTGGTTCCTGGTTCAAATATCTATTATACAATGATGGAGCTCATGAACGGCACTCTGACAGCCGCAGTGCATCAGGGACTTACCACCCTGTTCATGGCCGGAGCCATAGCTTTAGGTCTTCTGGTAATGGGTTCTGTCGTAAGGATATTCATCTCCATAAAACGGAACGTGACTTCCAGACTCTGATCATACCTCCGGCATATCGCTCATCGATACCTGATTTACTGTTATCCCGTCCTCATCATATTCGGGCTCTTCTATTATGTCTTCGATATCTTCTATTTCCGGAAGTTCCTTGAGACTGGAAAAACCGAAATGTTTAAGAAAATTATCAGTGGTCCCGTATAAGATCGGACGCCCGATCCCTGCAGACCGTCCCTTTTCTTCGATCAGTTCCTTACTGACAAGGCCTTCTATGACCCTGTCGCATTTGATGCCTCTGACAGATTCTATCGTGCCTCTGGTCACCGGCTGTTTATAGGCGACTATCGCCAGCACTTCGAGTGCCGACTGACTGAGCTTGCGCTTCTTTACAGGAGTGCACAGCCTCTCAATATATTCGGAGTTGTCCTCCTGAGTCACGAACTGAAAACTTTTATTGATCTGTCTTATTCTGATGCCGCGGTTCTCCTGCTCATATTCATCCATGAGTTCTCTGAAATAATCCAGGGCCTCTTTTTCGCTTATGTTGAGCACCTCCCCCGCAGTTTTCGCTTCCAGAGGTTCTCCCCATGTGAACATCATCGCTTCGAATGCTGATTTTATCGATCTGCCGGTCATGCTGTTTCTCCTTCTGTATCAGTTTTTTCCTGTTCTCCGTTTTCCTCGGTCCGCGGCTCCTCATCAAGCTTATCTGTGGCTTTTACAAGTATCTCACCGAACAGAGCCTGCTGCTCCGCCGTGAGCCGCTGCTGACGTATCATTTCCAGAAGCGAGGAAAACGACAGAGCGATATCGTATCTGTCCTTTTTATCCGCGACCAGCTCGTCAAACGGGAGCGCCCTGTTTCTGTCTGTCTCGAAAAGTCCTCTGATTTGATCCATCTTTGTCTCCGCGGATATCTTCTGTCTTTCTATCCTGACATAGCGTTCTCTGATCTCGGCCAGCTTCTTCTTTTTCTCGAGGAACAGGTCGAAAGCATTGACAAATTCATTGATGCCCAGCTTGAGATATTCATCCGGCTCGTCCGTATATCTGCTGATATCTTCCTGAGGCTTTTCATATATCCGTGCCGCGCGGCGCTCGCCGGCCGCCAGCATTTCCGAAATATTTTTGAATTTCTTATACTCGAGCAGCCTTTCCATCAGTTCTGTTCTCGGGTCGTCTCCGAGAGTTTCCTCTCCGTCTGTTCCGGCTCTGGGAAGCAGCATCTTTGACTTGATCTCGATCAGCTGCGCCGCCAGCACCATAAACTCAGATGAAAGTTCCACATCCATCTGTTCCATCTCGCTGATATAGCGCATATATTGTTCTGTTATCTCAGAGACCTTTATGTCGTATATACTCATGCGGGCACTCTCTATCAGATACACCAGCAGGTCAAAAGGCCCTTCAAAAATGTTCAGTTTTACTTTATATCCCATATTTCTTCCCGCTTTTCCTAGTACAGCAGAAATTATAATACAATTCCGCCCTTATTGCCACCGGTTTTTTATGCGTCCGCCATACTGTGCCGCGTTCAGGCCCGCGGGCCTGAACTTCCCTGCCGACTGTACCTCCCGGCGCCGTCATGCCGCCTGTTATTCCTGGAACAGTTTTTTCAGGTTCTTCTCGTACGGCGGCTTCACTATCCCCTTTTCTGTCACGACAGCTGTAATGTATTTATGATCAGTAACATCAAAGGCAGGATTGAAGGTTTTGATCCCCTCGGGAGCCATGTCATGCTCATACCACTTTTTATATATCTCAGTTCCTTCGCGAAGCTCTATTTCTATTCCGTCGCCGTCTGCAGTACTGAGATCCACAGTGGATGAAGGCACGAACATATAAAACGGGATGCCGAATTCTCCTGCCATCATCGCCACCTGAGAAGTGCCTATTTTATTGGCTCCGTCACCGTTGGCCGCCATTCTGTCGCAGCCGACGACGACTGCATCTATCCAGCCCTTTTTCATGACGCTGGCGGCCATGTTGTCGCAGATCAGCGTCACGTCCACTCCGGCCCTGGCAAGCTCCCAGCAGGTGAGCCTTGCTCCCTGCAGCAGCGGCCTGGTCTCATCCGAAAAGACATGAAAACCATAGCCCCTTTCATGACCGAGATATACAGGTGCCAGACATGTTCCGTATCGCGCCGTCGCCAGAGCTCCGGCGTTGCAGTGTGTCAGGATGCCCATTCCCGGCCTCAGCAGTTCCAGTCCGTATTCTCCCATCGATCTGCAGGATTCCTCGTCTTCGCTGCGTATCGCCTCTGCTTCCGAGATGAGCCTGGAGCGCATATAGCCGATATCAGCATCGGCACTGATGCCTTCCAGCGTCTTCTCCATGCGGTCAAGCGCCCAGAAAAGATTGACTGCTGTAGGACGCGAAGTCTCGAGATACTTTTTTATCTTTTTGAATTCAGCGCGGAATCCCATACTGTCATGCACATCAGCATTATCCAGCGAGACACATATGCCGAAGGCTGCTGCAACTCCTATCGCCGGCGCGCCGCGCACCCTGAGTCTGTTTATCGCTTCCCATACATCCTCTGCCGTTTTCAGCTCGATCCATACTTCCGACTCCGGCAGCTTTGTCTGATCGAGTATCATGAATCTTCCATCTCTGTATTCTACGGGTCTGATATCCATTTCCCACCTCCGTATACTATTATAATTGAAACCGGCGCAAAATCATACCTCGTATGCGGATTTGTGTTTTTATGCATATTATAGTAAAATCAGTGACATCTGAACCGAGACTTCGGCAGTGAAAGGAGCTTGAATACAATGAGCAGGACAAAAGAATCCATAATAATGACTATGAACGACATGGGAACAGGCAATACCGACGGCATGTTCGAACCAGAATTTTTATCATACGATGATGATGCGCATAAACTGGAGATGAGGTTCCCGGTGCTGGACTGGGAGATAAATTCCAAACAGGTGATGCACGGTGCAGCTGTGACGGGCATCCTTGACTATGCAATGGGGATACTTGCCAACGATGTCACTGCCGGAGAGTTCGCACCTTCGGCATCGATTAATGTCAACTTTATCAAAGCTATACCTGCAGATGCCGACATGCTGGTCACCGCCAGGATAATTTCACGGGGCAGACGCATCATCAATCTGCATGCGGAAGCCCGCATCGAAAAGACCGGCGTTCTGGCCGCAGATGCCGCCGGGATATACACCCCCGTGACTTACAAACCATCAAAGGCAAGCGCTGCAACAGATGAATAAAATCAACGATATAATGCGGAAGGACCGTTTCTTCTGAAACGGTCCTTCTGCTATTTATGGTGTGATCTTGCAAGTATGAACTACAGGTTGAACTCTTTCTTCGCATCGGCAATAGCTTCATCCAGCTTGGCAAGCACTTCTTTGATCGTGGCATCAGTCTGAACTGCAGGCGGTTCGATACGAACTGTCTTGGCATTCACCAGTGTTCCTGCCGTCATTACATGTCTTTCAAACAGGCCCTTGGTAACTTTATAGCCTACTTCTGCTTCCGGGAATTCCATACATATAAGCAGGCCTGCGCCCCTGATATCTGTGAGGACTGTCGGATACTTCTCCTGCAGAGCCTTGAGGCCGTCCATGTATACTTTTCCCTTCTTGGCGCATTCGCCTGGTATATCATTCTCCAGCATGAATTTGATAGTCGAGATCGCTGCCGAACATGCCAGCGGGTTGCCGCCGAATGTCGGGGATCCGAGTATCCATGGATTGTCGATGAGTTTCTGTCCCCACATCTTGGGCCTTGCGATTATTCCTGTGATCGGCATCACGCCTCCTCCGAAGGCCTTTCCGTAAGTCATGATATCAGGGCATACTCCCTCATGATCTACTCTCCACATGGTGCCTGTGCGTCCCATGCCGGTCTGTATCTCATCGCAGATCATGGCTACACCGTATTTATCGCATATCTCTCTGACAGCCTTGAGATATCCTTCAGGCGGGATCTGCACACCGGCTTCTCCCTGGATAGGCTCGATAATAACACCGGCAACTTTCTCGCCGACTGTCTGCAGGTTCTTGATAGCTACCTCCATGGCCTCGGCATTGCCGTATTCCACATGCTGCACCTGCTGGATCATCGGGATATAGTCTTCTCTGTAAGCACCCTTGCCGCCCATTGAGATGGCACCCATGGATTTTCCGTGGAACGCACCGATCGTTGAGATGTACCATCTGCCGCCGGTCGCCAGTCTGGCAAGCTTCAATGCCATTTCAATGGCCTCTGCTCCGCCGTTGGTGAAGAATGCATACTGGAGATCTCCCGGTGTTATCTGTGCCAGTATATGAGCCAGATAGCCTCTCAGCGGATCTACCAGTTCCTGTGAATGCAGTGCGTATTTATCCAGCTGCGCCTTTACAGTCTTTAGTATCGCCGGATTTCTGTGGCCGCATGTGTATATTCCGAATCCGCCCAGGCAGTCTATGAACTTTGTACCGTTCAGATCTTCAAAATGCTCCTCTGAATCTGTCCATTCTATAAATGCAGCATCGTTGGATACGGATTTTCTGTATTCCAGCCATCCGGGATTGACGTTTTCATTGAAATTCTTGATCGAATCATCATGGATCGCCTTTTTCTCGTCTGCCGTCAGTTCGTCCTTTTCAATATAGCTTACTACGCGTTGTGCTTCTTTCAAAGCAGCTTCTTTGTTATAAGCAGTCATGCTATGACCTCCTCTTGTTCTGCCGCCCCTGTCTAACAGCCGCCTGGCTGTATGAGCGGTATGATATAACGTTTCAATCTATTATACATTCAAATTCCGTGCCAATACAATTACATTTTCTGTAAAACCAGGGCCTGCTCAGGCGCTGACTGTTGAAATATCAACGTCCTGCCTTAAGGCACATTTTGCGTAAATATTCTGATATTTTTTTCTGTGTGCGCAGATCTCTGTTTTTCTCTCATAAACAGTATCTGAAGCGCCCTTCGATTCTCATTTATGAGACTTGTGCGGGGTCTTGAAGCTTCCCTGAAATATCGATCATAATTAATGTAACTTTGCTGTCTGTATGTTATACTTAATAAAGTTTTTTGAAAGGAGCTATTCATGAGCGGCGTTCTGGCATCTACTTATTTCGGACATATCCTCTCTACGTTTTTCATATCCATGGCCCCGATAGTCGAACTGCGCGGAGGTATTCCCTGGGGAGTCGCACAGGGGCTGCCGCTGTGGCTGGCTTTTACAGTGAGCCTGCTCGGAAATATGGTACCGGTGCCTTTCATAATGCTCTTTCTCAGGAAGGTATTCGACTGGCTGCGCCGGTGGGAAAAAAGCCGCGATCTTGTAGAAAAACTGGAAAGACGGGCCCACATCAAAGGCGCAAAAGTCGAAAAATACAAGGCTCTGGGCCTTTTCGTCCTGGTGGCCATCCCTCTGCCCGGCACGGGTGCCTGGACAGGCGCTCTGGTGGCATCCGTCCTTGACATCCGTATGAAGATCGCCATACCTACCATAATGCTGGGAGTCCTGGCTGCCGGTCTGATAGTGCTGGCCATAACAGGCGGCGCTGTTTCTCTCATGTAAATGATTTACTCTTGTCACTTCCGGGTACACACTGTATAATATCATTTGATGTTAGTTTATGCTAACTGATGAAGACCGGAGATCTGTTTATGACACTTGACCAGCTGAAAAAAGGAAAACATGCCCGGATTACTGCCGTCAACGGCGGCGGAGCTCTGCGCAGAAGACTGCTGGATCTGGGACTGACTCCCAAAACTGTAGTCGTAATGAGGAAGGTAGCTCCTCTTGGAGACCCTCTGGAGGTATTCCTGCGCGGCTATGAACTTACACTGCGAAAAAATGAAGCACGCTATGTCGAGATAGAAGAGGTGGATGCATGTCTGATCTGAACATAGCGATAATCGGCAATCCGAACTGCGGAGCCACGACACTTTTCAACCAGATGACCGGCGGCACGACACATCGCGGGGTCTTTTCCTCCCCTTCATACACGACCAAGGAGGGCCCGGTCAGAAACCACAAGGGCGTCAGCGTTATTGAACTGCCGGGGACCTATTCCCTTTCTGCTTATTCTCTCGATGATATAGCGATCAGGAATATACTGCTTCGCGGAAAACCCGATGTGATCATAAATCTTGTCGATGCTACAGGTTTCGAAAGGAACCTGTATCTTACTCTGCAGCTGATGGAACTGGAGATGCCCATGGTGGTGGCTCTGAACATGATGGATGAAGTACGCAACAACGACATTGCCTTCAACATCAAGAAGCTGTCGGAAGCGCTGACGCTTCCGGTGATCCCCGTATCCGCGAGCAAGAACCAGGGCATCCATGAACTGGTGCATTATGCGATACAGGCTGCTCACGATCATACTGTACCGCATAAAATAGATTTCTGCACCGGCCATGTGCACACAGCCATACATTCATGCGCGCACCTGGTTGAGGAGTATGCCGAAAAAGCCGGACTGCCTCTGCGGTTCTGCTGCACGAAGATCATGGAGGGCGACAAGCCCATCATAGATGAACTGCAGCTGCCCGAAGCGGAGACCGATATCATCGAGCATCTGACTGACGACCTGGAAGAGCATATGGGGACCGACAAGGAAGCGGCCATGGCCGACATGAGATATGAGTTCATACAGAAACTTGCTGCCGAAGTCATCGACCGCAAGTTTGAAACCACAAAAGAACATGAACGGTCGCTGAAAATCGACAGGATCCTGACACATCGCATATTTGCGATACCGATCTTCATCGGCATCATGATGCTGATATTTTACTTTACTTTCAATTCGATCGGAGAATGGCTCTGCCAGTGGCTGTCGCAGGGCATCGATTATACCGTCAGCGGCATCGGCAATGCCATGGACAGCGCCGGCGCCGGACCCGTGCTCCATTCGCTGGTCATCAACGGCGTCTGCGCCGGAGTCGGCAGTGTACTGTCATTCCTGCCGCGTATAGCCGTCCTGTTCTTTTTTCTGTCGATTCTGGAGGACAGCGGATATATGCCGAGAGTGGCTTTTGTCATGGACAGACTGATGAGAAAATTCGGCCTTTCGGGGCGCTCGGTCGTGCCCATGCTGATCGGCTTCGGCTGTTCAGTTCCTGCTATCATGGCTACCCGCTCTCTGCCGAGCAGACGTGACCGGCACCTGACTATCGCGTTGATACCTTTCATGTCATGCAGCGCCAAACTGCCGCTGTATGCGATGTTCACATCCGTGTTTTTCACAGAAAACAGGACTCTTGTCATGGCAGCCATATATTTTTCAGGCATCATAGTCTCATTTATATGCGCACTATTATTCAAAAAGACTATTTACCGCGGCGGTGATACCGTTCCGTTCGTTCTGGTCCTTCCGCCTTATCGCATACCGGCCATGAAGAGCGTGGGACTGCGCATGTGGGAAAATGTCAAAGGCTTTATTAAGAAGGCGTTCACCGTAGTTTTCGTGGCCACTATCGTCATCTGGTTCCTTGAGAACTTCGACGGCAGTCTCAGCATGATCAGCAATCCCGACAACAGCATGCTGGCAGCTGTAGGAAAGTTCATCTCTCCTGTTTTCGATCCCCTGGGCTTCGGGGACTGGAGAGCCAGCACGGCGCTTCTTACCGGGCTTTCGGCAAAGGAAGCCGTAGTCAGCACTATGGCCGTTCTCTCCGGAGCCGGAGGCGCAGCTGCTCTTAATACCATGCTGTCGACGATATTCACTCCGCTGACGGCCTTTACTTTCATGCTGTTCTGCCTGCTGTACATGCCCTGTATAGCGACTCTGGCAACCATAAGACGCGAGATGGAAGGCTGGCGCTATGCCATCACAGTCGTACTGTTCCAGACGGGCGTCGCCTGGATCGTATCTTTCGTTTTCTATCATGCCGCACTTCTGTTGATTCATATCGCCTGAAGACAGATGCAGCCGAAAAAAATCCCGCCTCTGCAGCAGATGCATGATGTGTCTGCACCTTACCTTCTCTGAGCGGGATCTTATGCTGCCGGTCGTTCGTCTTTACCTGTGTCCGGTCCGGTCCATTCTACCTGACAGCCTTATCGCCGAGCAGATCGCGGACGGCTTCCACGATGCGCGGCAGCACATCATGATTGATCTCCTTCAGATCGGCCTTGCCTTCCCTGGTGAACGCCAGCTGCGACCTGTACGGGTACGACTGCACGATCACTTTATTATGTTCAGGATATATGAGTATCAGGAAAAAAGCCGATGCCGGTATGCCGATATATTTTCTGTGGCTTACCTCTGTTATTTCAGGGCATCCGTTGTTCTCAGTGTCCCAGCCGGACTTGATGATCTGAGCCAGATCTCCCAGCCCTATCGTTTCTGTGGTCTTGATCTTATACAGGCCTGCCATATGACCTCCTGAACACATCAGTGTATCTGTCAGTTCTCCGAATAATAGAATGCCTTGCCGGGCTGCTTGCCTCCCACGGATGCACTGTCATAGCTGCTCATCGTTTTCATATAGTTCTTCAGCATGGATATTCCTCTGTTTGAAGCATCGTAAAATACCAGGCTGCTCGCAGATCCTCCCTGCGCCTCATCGACAGCATCGCCGAAATCGCTCAATATCGTATTTATCTCGTCTCCATGTTCGTTGACAAAGTCACCCTCGGCAACGAGCACATCTGTCGGTATCTCTCCGTATCCCGACGTTTCCCAGATATCGCTCAGGTCCAGCGTCTTCCTGATGTTGTCCTTCTTTTCGAGCCTTGATGCCATGGGCTCTGTCATCACTGCCATAGAGCCGCTGTCGTCAAGGAACTTCTGCGAAAGCTCCGCTTCGCTGTCGACATTTACTATGTCGACAGAACTGGTGAGGCTAAGTCCCTCATCATCCATCAGTTTTCCCAGGACATATTCCGCAGCGGAATCATCTCCCAGCACATATATGGTCTTATTTCTTACATCTGTGATCCCGGGATCATTGAAATAAAGTCCGTTGCTCAGTACATATATACCTCCCAGGGTCACCGGGCTGAGTGCGACTATGTCTTTTTTAGTTTTGCTGTACATCTTCGCTGCAGTATTGGCGGATACTATCGCCAGATCGAAATTTCCGTTTTTGATCTTGTCCTGCATCTTCGAATACTCTTTTATTTCCGTGGTCTTGTAATCGCCCGGCAGTTTCTCTGCGATCTCCTGCCCGGCGCCGTTCATTGCCAGGACCTTGACATCGCCGGACAATCCCTTTGTTTTCTGGCTGCTGCTGTCCTTGCCGCACCCGGCCAGCATCACTGTCACGAATATCAGTACCAGTATTACGGCCGCAACGATCTTTGCTTTTTTCATTGATTATCCTCCTGCCCGGTCTTTGCATATATGGTTTTGGTCGACACCCCCGGCAAAGCTCCGAGTTTTCCCGAAAGTGCGCTGATAATGTCGCTTGGGGCATCGATAGCAATACTTATTATGGATATATCACGGTCGGGATATGGTATCCCCATACGCCCAAGTATATATTCGCTATAAGTATGTAGTAAAGAATTTAATTTGTCAATTGATTCAAACTCTTCGACTATTATTCCGATCAATGCTATTCTTTTTCCCATGCTGCTCTCCTGCTTTCAGTAAGATTGCTTTTCTCAAATCATTATATATGAAAACCGGCGTCTGTAAAGACGCCGATCTGTTATCTTCTTTTCCTGCCGCCTCCGCCGGCGACTTTCAATCGTTCCATCGATTTCGCCAGTGCTATCTGCGCTCTTCTGATATTGTCCGGGGTATATTCTTCTTCCCGCTCAGATGACTCATGACGCAGCCACGCTTCTGCCCGTTCTTTTTCGGTCTTTGCTCTGCTGACATCTATTTCTTCCGCCCATTCGGCTGCATCCGTATATATTATTATGCTTTCTTTTACATCTATGTAGCCGCCGGCCACGACCGCGATCTTGTAATCCTTGCGGTTTGCTTCTCTTATCCAGAGTTCGCCGACATCCAAAAGCTTGCAGGCCCAGGCGTGCCCCGCCATAAAGCCTTCATCGCCCCCGAGGGTTGTGACTATGACGAGCTCTGCTTCTCCCTTATAAAACAGCTTGGAAGGTGTTATGACTTCGAGTTTTACAGTCTTAACCATTGGTTTTTTCCTTCTCGTACTTCTCTATCACATCTTCGATGCCGCCGCAGAACAGGAAACAGTTCTCCGGAATATCATCATATTTGCCTTCCAGTATCTCCCTGAACCCGCGCACGGTCTCTTTGAGAGGCAGGTATTTCCCCTGCATGCCCGTGAACTGTTCGGCTACGCTGAAGGGCTGGCTCATGAATCTCTGTATCTTTCTGGCTCTGTTGACGACCAGCTTGTCGGCATCAGACAGTTCATCCATACCGAGTATGGCGATGATATCCTGCAGATCCTTGTATTTCTGCAGCACTTCCTGAACTCCTCTGGCAGTATTATAATGCTCTTCGCCTATTATCAGCGGATCCATGATCCTGGAAGTGGAATCCAGCGGATCTACAGCCGGATATATGCCCAGTTCCGTGATCGACCTCGAAAGAGTCGTCGTCGCGTCAAGATGTGCGAATGTAGTTGCCGGTGCCGGGTCAGTCAGGTCGTCGGCAGGAACATATATAGCCTGTACAGACGTTATCGAACCCTTTTTAGTGGAAGTTATTCTTTCCTGCAGGGCGCCCATTTCCGTAGCCAGCGTCGGCTGATATCCTACAGCCGAAGGTACACGTCCCAGCAGTGCGGATACTTCCGAGCCTGCCTGCGTGAATCTGAATATGTTATCTATGAACAGAAGTACATCCTGACCTTCTACATCACGGAAATACTCAGCCATCGTCAGGCCTGTCATAGCGACTCTCATCCTTGCCCCGGGAGGCTCATTCATCTGCCCGAAGACCATGGCCGTTTTCTCTATGACGCCGGATTCTATCATTTCATAGTAAAGGTCGTTTCCTTCACGCGTACGCTCGCCTACTCCGGCAAATACCGATATGCCGCCGTGCTCTCTGGCGATATTGCTGATGAGTTCCTGTATAAGTACAGTCTTGCCTACTCCGGCACCGCCGAAAAGACCGACTTTTCCGCCTCTGGTGTAGGGAGCTATCAGATCTATTACTTTTATCCCTGTTTCGAATATCTGCGAAGAAGTGTCCTGTTCTTCGAAAGACGGCGCCGCTCTGTGGATAGACGCTTTTTTATCTGTATTCACCGGTCCTTTTTCATCTATCGTCTCGCCGATGACATTGAAAAGTCTGCCGAGCACCTCTTTGCCGACCGGCACTTCTATCGGAGCTCCGGTGTCGATGGCTTCCATGCCTCTTTTCAGTCCGTCTGTAGAGGAAAGTGCGATACATCTCACTACATCATCACCGATATGCTGCGCAACTTCCGCAACTATTTTTCTGCCTTCAAAATCAATATTGATCGCATTGAGCAGTTCCGGCATCTGTTCGGGATCAAACTTGATGTCGATTACAGGTCCTATGATCTGATGAATCTGTCCCTTGTTCATATTAATGTTTCCTCCTATTTCTGTGCCTCGGATCCGGCTACGATCTCGATTATCTCATCGGTTATTGCCGACTGTCGTGCTCTGTTGTAGTACAGCGAAAGATCATCCAGCATCTCTCTTGCATTGTCAGTTGCATTTTCCATCGCTGTCCTTCTGGCCGCATGCTCGCATGCGGCAGATTCCACGATCGCCCCATATAGCATTATTTCTACGTATTTCGGTACCAGGTAATTGAATACATCCTCAACAGAGGGCTCGTATTCGACCTCACGTCCGTGCTTCATGATATCCGGGTCATGCTCGGCCTCAAACGGCAGCAGCGTGATATTTTTGACCTGCTGCTGCAGTGTGCTTATGTATGAATTGTATATAAGCACGATCTTGTCGATCTCTCTATTGTTGAACATTTCAATTATCGGCCGGCTCATTTTCTGTGTCTCCAGGAAGGAAATATTCTCCGGAGGAGCCAGATATTCATTGTAAATGGTATAGCCGTGGGAAGCGAAATAATCCTTTCCCTTTGATCCTATGGAGATTATCACCGGGGCATCAGGATCCTTCTTCATTTCTTTTTCAGCTTCCTTGATGACATTGCTGTTGAAGCTGCCGCAGAGTCCTCTGCAGCTGGTTATTATTATATAGCAGGTAGACTTGAGTTCTCTCTCCCCGGCAAGGTAATATTCCGGAACCTCCTTGGCATTGTTGAAGATCTCGGCGATCGAATGAGTAATATAATGATAATGCTCGTTCGTCTTTTCAAAAGCCGCCCGCGCCCGCCGCAGTTTGGCGGCAGAAACAAGCTTCATGGCATTTGTGATATGTTCCATGCTGTTTATGCTTTTTATTCTTCTTTTGACATCCTGCATGTCACTTGATGCCATTTTTTCACCTCCGTGCTGTCAGTGTACGGCTGCCGGCCGTGCCGGTCATTCCTTTTCGCTGCCCTTTTCGTCGCCCTTATCTGTCCTGCCCAGGAAATCATCCTGCGTCACTATATATTCTTTTTTCATCAGCTGCTTGAATTCCTCGATAGCATCTACCAGATCGTCTTCTAGGCTCTTGGACAGCTCGCCTTTTTCTTTTATCTCATCGCCGATGCGGTGATGATGCGTATCCATAAACTCGAAAAAATCGGCTTCGAATTCTCTGATGCGCTCTACCGGTACTTCTTTCAGTTTGTCGTTGATGGCCGCATATATTATCATTACCTGATGCTCGACCGATATAGGACTGTATTGTCTCTGTTTCAGTATCTCCATCAGGACCATGCCGTGATCGAGCCTGGCCTTGGTATCAGCATCTACATCTGAGCCGAACTGTGAAAAGTTCGCCAGTTCCCTGTACTGCGCCAGTTCCAGCTTGATCTTGCTGGATACCTGCTTCATGGCCTTGATCTGAGCATTTCCTCCTACACGTGATACCGATATGCCGGCGTTGATAGCCGGTCTCTGTCCTGTAAAGAACAGCTCTGTCTCCAGGAATATCTGCCCGTCTGTTATCGATATTACATTGGTAGGTATGTAAGCCGATATGTCCCCGGCCTGCGTCTCTATGATCGGCATCGCTGTCAGCGATCCGCCTCCCAGTTCATCAGACAGCTTCGCCGCACGTTCGAGCAGTCTGCTGTGCAGATAAAATACATCTCCGGGATAAGCTTCACGCCCCGGCGGTCTCCTCAGAAGCAGCGACATGGCACGATAGGCCACAGCATGCTTGGACAGATCGTCATATATGATCAGGACATGTTTGCCTTCATACATGAATTTTTCTCCCATGGCACAGCCTGCATACGGCGCTATATACTGCAGCGGCGCTACATCCGAGGCCGTGGCAGAAACTACTATCGTATATTTCATGGCGTCTTTATTTTCCAGAGTCTGCACCAGCTGCGCTACAGTGGACTTTTTCTGTCCGATGGCAACGTAGATGCAGATCACATCTTCTTCCTTCTGATTAAGGATAGTATCTATCGCTATCGCGGTCTTTCCTGTCTGTCTGTCGCCGATGATCAGCTCACGCTGTCCCTTGCCTATGGGTATCATCGAATCTATAGCCTTGAGGCCTGTCTGCAGCGGTTCCTTTACCGACTGTCTTTCCAGGACTCCCGGAGCCGGACTTTCGATCGGCCGCGTCTCCTGTGTCCTGACTGGTCCCTTGCCGTCTAGAGGCTGTCCGAGAGCGTTGACTACTCTGCCGATCAGTTCCTGTCCTACAGGCACTTCGACAACGTTTCCTGTCGGCTTGACTATATCGCCTTCCTTTATCTCCTTGTCGGAGCCGAGTATAACGCAGCCGACATTGTCTTCTTCAAGATTCAGGGCCATGCCGAATATACCGTCAGGAAACTCCAGCAGTTCTCCTGCCATGCAGTTATCCAGTCCGTATACTCTGGCTATGCCGTCGCCGACCTGTATTACAGTACCGAAATCGGAGACATCCAGCTGTGATTTGTAATTCTTGATCTGTTCCTTAATTACAGCACTTATCTCTTCAGGTCTCAAATTCATTTGTTTTCCTCCTTCAAAGCCCTGCAGCACGCATCATCTATCTGATGCTTTCTTTCATATTATCCAGGCGCTTTCTGAGTGATGCATCTATCAGCTTTCCGTTCACAAGTATCCTGACACCTCCGATGAGTTCCGGATCTGTGATATTGTCCAGCTTGACTTTTTCATTTATCAGTCTTCCTGTTTCCTGCTGGAATTTCTCCAGCTGCTCGCTGCTCAGCGGTTCGACTGAATATATAGTCCCCGCCGCAACACCTTCCTCTTCATCAAGAAGTCTGCGGTATTCACGTATTATCGCTTCAAAATGTCTGGCCCTGCCCTTATCTTCAAGGACATAAAGGAAATTAAGCAGCTGTTCGCTTATCCTTCCTTCAAAGACATTTTTAAGAGCAGTCTTTTTTTCCTCAGCAGAAATAGTCGGGTCGATGAACAGCGCATAGAACTGAGGCTCGTTTTTGAAGATGCTCATCAGCTCTCTGCCTTCATCGCGTACCTGTTCTTCTATTCCTGTTTCTTTTGCAGCCTGATACAGTGCGCTGCCGTATGTCATATCGATCGTCAGTTCTGCCATCCGGATTTACCTGCTTCTTCGATTATTTCATCGACTATCTTCTGCTGCTCTCCCGAGCGTGACAGTTCCTTCTTCATGATCTGCTCCGCCGCCATCATAGCAAGTTCGCTGACCTCTGTCTTCATATCCGACAGAGCCTGCGTCCTTTCGCGTTCGATTTCGAGTTCCGCCTTCTGCAGGATCTCCGAAGCACGCTGATTGGCGCTGTCGATTATCTGATCGGCCCGCTCATCCGCCCGCTGCTTGGCATCCTTGATGATGTCGCGTCCCTCGCTCTCTACCTTTGCTATGCGTCGTTCATAGTCTTCCATCTTCTGGTCCGCTTTTCTGTTCACCACTTCGGCTGTGGAAATAGCATCTTTAACAGCATCCTGACGGGCCTGCATAAAGTTATGTATCTTTTCAAAGAAGAAATGCTTCATTATAAAATACAAAATCACGATATTTATCAATATCATCACTGAAGACCAGTTAAAAGATATAATCGGCTCGCTCATAGCATTTCCTCCTTCCTTTTTATTCTCATAAAACTATACCTGCATCTGCCTTATCTTTATGCAAACGGGTTGGCGAACAGCAGTATGATCGAGATGATCAGGGCAAATATGCCGGCTGTCTCTGTAAGCGCAACACCAACGAGCATCAGCTTCAGCAGTGTTCCCTGTGCCTCCGGCTGTCTTGCCGTACCTTCTACTGTCTTGCCGGCATTGAATCCTATTCCTATCCCGACTCCTGCCATGGCTATCATTGCCAGACCTGCTCCGAGTGCGGACATTGCCTTTATGAAAGCTTCCGGTGTAATCTGTGACATAATTGTTTCCTCCTTGAAATTTATTATTATCAGCCTTCCTCTTCCTCCGGCTTCATGCCGTTGGAAGTGAAGACCATAGTCAGCATTACAAATATATATGCCTGCAGTACAGGCTCAAACATGTCGAAGAAAAAGTTCAGCGGCAGCGGTATGAATATCTGGAAAAACGGCACTGCGGACCCGAGCGCTGCAGAAAGGCTTTCCAGACCTCCGTAGAGCAGCGTCATAACTATTACTCCGGCCAGTATATTGCCGAAAATTCGCATACCCAGTGTGATGGGGAAGAAAAGATCATCCAGCACTGTCATAGGAAAAACAAAAGCGTATGGCGATGCTTTCTCTTTCAGATATCCTTTCAGCCCTCGCGATCTGATGGAATTATAGTGGACCATTATGAATGATATGATAGCCAGCGGCATCGTGGTGTTGAGATCGGCAGTCACAGGTCTCAGATCCAGCAGACCAAGACTGCTGCCCAGTCCGAGCCAGAGTACCAGTGTGCCTATATACGGAGCAAAATTCAGATTCCTTTTGCCCATTGTATCTTCGACCATATTATATATAGTCGATACCACCAGTTCACCGGCAGCCTGAAAGCCCTTCGGTACTTTTTCCATTTTCCTTGTTGCCAGGATAGCAAACACAATAAGCAGCAGACTGATTATCAGTCCGAATATCACCGTTTCTGTTATATCTACATTTCCTATTTTAAAGATAATGCGCGGCCCCAGCTGCATACTGTTCCACCTCTTTCTATTCTGTCATTTCTTTTTTGTCAAAGGTCTTTATATTCATCATCTTCGTCTTCCCATTCCGATGGATCCCGCCATTTTTTCGGTTTGTCCCAGTCATTTAGAGGATTTTTCTTTGCCCCCGGCAGCAGTGTTCTTATGCCGTACAGCCATGCTATCGACATATGCAGTGACACGAACCCGACAGCGCAGGCAATCGCAGCAGCTGTGCTGATCCTCAGGCACAAATAAAAAACCGCCCCGTATATCGGCAATCTCAGAAAGTATCCGCCGACAACAGGCCCTTTCTTTTTAGTCTGCGCCATTTTCTCCGCAGACAATACCAAAATATTAAAGTTCATGATCGTTACGGCTGTTCCGAGTACGATCCCCATCAGGAATGTCTTATCGAATCCATGGAGCAGCAATGATACCGCTTCTGCCAGACATGCGATCACTATGCATGTTCTGAATATTTCCTTCTTGAATTTTGATAAACCTTCCATGTATATATTATACGCGGATGAATCGAAATGTAAAGTTGCTGCGGCAAAATTGAGCGCTTTTTTTCATTACTTTGTTATTTAATAAACGTAGTATTATTAACAATTTTCTGTTTTTGCCAGCCTTTTATAACAGAGTGGTGTATTAATTTGCTGTCGTAATGACAAACCTGCCGGCATGACATCACGCGTCAGTTCTTATGCCGCTGACCATATCTCTGACCCATTTTTTTGATTTGTAACGCCAGAACAGTATGCAGGCTTTTACCAGTTCTTCGCTCTTGATGGCCAGGATGCAGAAATACACCGGCCAGTGCAGCAGCAGAGCTGTTATGAAAGCCAGCGGGACTGCTATGCACCAGACAGTTCCTGTCTCCGTGAACATGGAAAAGCGAGTGTCGCCTCCGCACCGCAGTACGCCGGTCACCACCATGCCGTTGAATACTACCAGCCACATCGTGAGTCCGTACACTATCAATATATAAAATGTGTATTTTTCGCCGGCGGCCGTAAAGTTGAACATGGATATCACCGGCCTGGCGATCGCTATCAGCAGAAGACCGAAGATGCCGCCGATCACCGTACCTATGCGCAGCAGTCTTCCCGCCATTGAATATGCCCGCTCTTTTTCTCCTTCTCCGAGTTTCTGCCCCACCATTATCAATATCGCATCGCCGATACTGAAGGCTGCCATCTGCAGCAGGTTCTGTATAGTATTGCCTGCCTGCACAGATGCATATTCAGTCACCCCTATGCGGGCGAAGGCCGCCACATACATAGCCGTACCGATGCCCCACATCGTTTCGTTGATAGTAGTGGGGATCGAATTTTTTACTACACGCAGAACGAATATTTTCGTCCAGCCGAAATATGAAGACAGGCTCCCGGCGATTATGTTCTTTCGTCCGAATACAATGAACATTAGTATACAGGTCTGTATGAACCTCGAAAAAACAGTCGCTATTGCCGCCCCTGCGACTCCCAGCCTGGGAGCGCCGAAATTTCCGAATATCAGAATATAATTCAGAAAGGTATTGGTTGCAAAGGCGATTATGCTGGCTATCATGGGTATATGCGTCTGCTGGGTGGCCCGGAAAGCAAGTTCAAAAGCTGTATTGAGCGCAATGAATATGAAACACAGGGCCCCGGCCTTTACATAGATGCTTCCCAGTCTGACTATATCCGGTATATCCGTGAATATCCTGATTATTTTATCAGGGAAAAACATGCCGCCGGCGAAGAACAGCAGCCCTACGCTCATAGATACCATCAGGGTGAACCCTATAGTCTTGCGGATGCCCCTGATGTCCCTTGCTCCCCAGAACTGCGCCATGAAGGTCGAACAGCCGCTGGAGAATCCGTAGACTATCATCCAGAAAATAAAATATATCTGTACGCCGACGCCGACTGCCGCCAGTTCCTTTTCGCCCAGACTGCCCACCATAAGATTATCGACCAGATTCAAAGAGGAGCCGATAAGGCTCTGCAAAGCTATCGGCACCGCTATTTTCGCAAGTAAACTGTAAAGCTGTCTGCTCTCGCTGTCAAGCTGCTTCAGTCCCATCTGCATGATCCCTTTCCTGATCGTGTGTCAGTCATCATCGCCCAGCATGACGATCTTCAAGCCGGCTTCCGCAAGCATTTCCACAGCAAGATCGTCGGGATATCCTTCCTTGACTACTATTCTTTTTATACCGGCATTGATGATCATCTTTGCGCATATTATGCAGGGCTGATTGGTTATGTACATGGTCGCTCCTTCTATGCTCTGTGCCAGAGTCGCTGCCTGAATGATGGCATTCTGCTCTGCATGCAGGGCCCTGCACAGTTCGTGTCTTTCACCCGAGGGGATGCCTCTTTTTTCTCTGATGCAGCCTCCCTTCTCAGCGCAGTGGGGAACGCCCTTGGGAGCGCCGTTATATCCTGTCGCTATGATATGCTTCTCCTGTACAATAACGGCCCCTACCTGTCTGCGCAGACAGGTCGACCTTTTGGCAGTCAGCTCCGCCATCTCCATAAAATACTGATCCCAGCTCGGTCTTTCCATTGTTTCCCTCCGTTTTGCATCCGTTTTGTCATTGAAGCTGCGCTTCAAATCAATAATATATTTCTGCCAGATACAGGCCCTGCGGCGGTGCCGTATGTCCTGCCCGCCCTCTGTCGCGGCTTTCGATCATATCTCCGACCTCTTCAGGCCTGAATCTGCCTTGCCCGACATCCGCAAGCGTGCCGGCAATTATCCTCACCATGTTATACAGGAACCCGTCTCCTGTTATTTCTATATCTATATCTGCGCCGGTCCTTACCACAGCGAGATCCGTAACTGTACGTACTGTCGTTTTTCTCTCCTGGCCTCCCGCTGCCTGAAAGCAGGCGAAGTCATGCTTTCCTTTGATATAGCACGCGGCCTTTATCATAGCCTCCGTATCCAGAGGACGACGTACAAAATAACAGTAATCCCGTCTGAACGGATCCTTCTCCCCCGAATCATTCATCCGATATATATATTTCTTGCCTCTGGCATCAAAACGGGCATGGAAGTCCTCCGGCATTTCACATACATCGACCACAGCTATGCTTGCGGGAAGCATATCATTGGCCGCCTTTCTGATGTTTTCCACCGGGATGGCAAACTCTCCCGAAAACCCCGCTCTCTGCCCCAACGCGTGCACTCCGGCATCGGTCCTGCTGGTACCGTTCAGCTCCACCGGCATGTCGCAGAGGATGGAAAGACACTTCTCCAGTTCTCCCTGCACTGTCGGCGCTGCCGGCTGACGCTGCCACCCGCAGAAATCCGTTCCGTCATATTTGATTGTCAACAGGATGTTTCTTCTCACTTTATGACCGATGCACACGGCCGGGCTAAAATGTGTGCTCCTCCTATTTCCCCGGCAGTTCGATTTTTTTATGTTTGACTGATGCTTTGTATAACGTAAACTTCCGCCCGATCGACTGAACGAATTCAGCATCGAGTTCTTCCGCCAGCAAATTGCCCGCTTCCCGCGGCTCGAGTTCGCAGCCTTCCTGAAGTTTTATCTTTATCAGCTCTCTGGCTTCGAATCCGTCAATAAGTTCTTTCTTTATATTATCTGTAATCCCCGATTTGCCGATAAAGACAGTGGGCTTCAGTTCGTGTGCCAGCCTTTTCAGGTAGCTTCTCTGTTTTCCTGTTATCATCTGATTTTCCTCTGTTTCTATTATTTATGAAGCATACTGCTCAACAGGTCTATGCTCTCATGTGTGGAGCATTCCGCTCAGCAGATCGACGCTGTCATGTGTACAGCATACTGCCCAACGTGACCATTGCTTTAATATGCGAAGCACCCGGTTCAAAAAAACTGATGCAGTACGATCAGATATGCAGCTCCTGCCGCACATATGTAAGGTCCCAGCGGTACGCTGTCAGTCATTTTTATTTTTCTTCTTATGAGCATGACGGCAAGCACTGCCCCGCTGGCAAAAGCCGCTGTTATCAGAATTACCGCGATGCCCCGGTATCCGGCGGCAAGCCCCAGTGCGGCGCTGAGTTTGACATCTCCGAAGCCCATGACGCTCTTCTTCCATATCAGTCTGCCGAGCAGCACGACCGCCAGCATAGCTGCAGCACCGAGCAGCGCTCCCCACACGAGTGTCAGATAACTGCCGCGGAAAGGAATGAATCCTATGCCTGTCACCGCCAGAAGCAGGACCAGCTGATCCGGAACGATCATGTATTTTCTGTCTGCTATGGCAATCAGCAGCAGCAGCCAGCAGGCAATGAATGCCGGTGCGGCATACTGCCAGTTCATCATGGCCATATATATCCCGATGATTATGAACGTCGCAGTGAAGACATATTTCCACGGCCACGACTTCACCCTCTGTGTATCTCTGCTGAGCAGTTCCGGCGAAGGCTCCTGTCCGTAATCACACAGCCACCGGGCAGGCAGGCGGTTGAATGCGTAAACTGCTCCGTTTCCCGCCAGCACTCCTGCACCGATACTTGCCAGCACGACTATCAGCACATACACGATATAGCTCATGTCTGCAGGTATCACTCGTGCCATGCATCTGCGACCGCAGCCGCGACGGTGTCCGCCACGCCCGGTTCGAAGGCGCTGGGAATGATATTGTGCGCATCCAGCTTTTCATCCGGTATCATACCTGCCAGCGCATAGGCGGCAGCCACTTTCATTTCTTCAGTTATTCTCTTTGCTCTCACCGACAGAGCACCTTTGAACAGTCCCGGGAATATCAGCACATTATTGATCTGATTGGGAAAATCGGATCTTCCTGTCGCCACTACGGCTGCCCCGGCAGCATATGCGGCATCGGGCATTATCTCCGGTTCGGGATTGGCCATGGCGAATATCAAAGGCCTGTCCGCCATAGTTTTTACCATTTCTCCTGTAAGCACATTGCGGGCGGAGACGCCGATGAAAAGATCGCGTCCCTTCACCGCATCTGCAAGTGTGCCTGACAGACCGCTGCCGTTGGTGACGGCTGCCAGTCTTTTTTTGGCTTCATTCAATCCGGGCCTGCCGGAACTCAGAATGCCCTTGCTGTCACAGGCGATTATATCTTTGAGCCCGAGGCTTATCAGCATTTTCGCGATGGCAGTTCCTGCGGAGCCGGCGCCGTTTATGACTGCCTTCATCTCAGACATGTCTTTTCCTGTCAGCTTCACGGCATTGATCACAGCAGCACTGACGACAACAGCCGTCCCGTGCTGATCATCATGGAATACAGGTATATCTACCGCTGCCTGCAGTTTTTCCTCGATCTCAAAACACCTGGGAGCCGATATGTCTTCGAGGTTGATCCCTCCCAGAGTAGGTGCAATGTTTTTGGCGATCATCACCACATCGTCGACCTCCTGGCTCTTGATGCATATCGGAAAAGCGTCTATGCCTGCGAACTCCTTGAACAGCAGCGATTTGCCGTCCATAACAGGTATCGATGCCTCCGCGCCGATGTTGCCGAGTCCCAGTACCGCCGAGCCGTCGCTTATCACTGCTACGGTATTGCTCTTATTGGTATATTTATATATATTTTCGGGATCCTCTTTTATCTTTCTGCACGGTTCAGCTACGCCCGGCGTATACGCCGTTGACAGATCGTCCTTCGTTCTGACACTGACCTTGCTGACAACACCCATTTTCCCTTTATTCTTTTCGTGCATTTCCAAAGATGCTTTGTAATAATCCATTTTTTTCTCCTTACCGGCGATTATTTTTTGATTTTGAAAGAACTTTTCAGATCGACGATGCTGTTGAAAACTTTATTGTCGCCATCAGTGAGCACACTGTCAGCAACATAATAGCCGTGTCTGAAAAACTGGAATCTTTCTCCCGGCTCCGCATCGGCAACTGAAGGCTCCGCATAGCATACGATCTCTTTCATTGAATCGGGATCGAGAATATTTTCACCGTTTTCATCTTCAGTCATCAAGCGGCCGTATTCCCTGACTCTGATCTTCACAGCCGAGGCCGCCTCGACCCAGTGTATGGTCCCCTTTACCTTGCGTCCTTCGAATCCGCTGCCGGATCTGGTCTGCGGATCATATGTGCAATGCAGTTCTTTTATGCTGCCGTCATCATTTTTGACCGCATTGTCGCAGGTGATGAAATAGGCTCCCTTGAATCTGACTTCATTTCCCGGGAACAGACGGAAATATTTTTTGACCGGCTCCTCCATGAAATCGGCACCGTCGACATACAGCTCTCTGCTGAACGGTATGCTGCGGCTGCCCATGTCAGGCCGGTTTCTGTTGTTTTCCATTTCCATTTCTTCCGTTTTGTCTTCAGGATAATTGGTGATCACGACTTTTATCGGATCGAATATCACATTCCTGCTTTCGACTCTGTCCTGCAGATCCTCTCTGACACAGTGTTCGAGAAGCGAGGACTCCACTACGGAATTGGCCTTGGCCACACCTATCCTTTCGCAGAAATCTCTGACCGCTTCCGGTGTGTAGCCTCTTCTTCTTATCCCTGCTATGGTAGGCATCCTCGGATCGTCCCAGCCATCCACCCTGCCGGCATCGACCAGCTCTTTGAGCAGCCGTTTGCTCATAACTGTATCAGTCAGATTGAGACGCGCGAACTCTATCTGCTGCGGCTGCGGATCCCACCATCCCAGTTCGTTCAGCGTCCAGTCATAAAGCGGTCTGTGATCTTCGAACTCGAGAGTGCATATCGAATGCGTTATCCCTTCGATGGCATCTTCTATCGGATGCGCGAAATCGTACATCGGATAGATGCACCATTTGTTTCCGGTGTTATGGTGCTCGGTATGCGCGATACGGTAAATGACCGGATCCCTCATATTGATATTAGGCGATGCCATATCGATCTTCGCCCGCAGCACCTTTTCACCGTCTGCATACTTTCCTGCTTTCATTTCCTCAAACAGCTGCAGGTTCTCTGCGACGCTCCTGTCTCTGCAGGGGCTCTCTTTTCCCGGCTCAGTCAGTGTTCCTCTATACTGTCTGATCTCATCGGCACTGAGGTCGCACACGAATGCCTTGCCCTTTTTTATCAACTCAACTGCCGCTTCATACATCTTGTCAAAGTAGTCGGAAGCCCACAGTTTTTTCTCCCATTTGAATCCCAGCCATCTGATATCCTCTTCGATCGAATCGACATATTCCACATCTTCCTTGACCGGATTGGTGTCATCGTATCTGAGATTGCATCTGCCGCCGTATTTTTCCGCTGTTGTGAAATTCAGACATATCGATTTTGCATGGCCGATATGAAGGTACCCGTTGGGCTCCGGGGGAAATCTCGTATATACTTCACCGCCGTATTTTCCGCTTTCGTTGTCTTTATCGATGATATTATGGATAAAATTCGATGATATGTTATCTGTTTCTGTCATTTTCTCTCCTCCTGAGGTTCTATGCGCAATATTATACCATAGCAGCCGCTTTTTTTGCACAACAAATAGCCGGCGCTTTTTAATGCCTCGGATATGATGAAAACTGTCCGCATCATCATGATCGTGTGCCGCTGCTGCGGCTCGCCTCAAATTCCGCAAGCGTGTGCAGAAGGATATCGGCCTTTACAGTCTTGGCTGCATGACCGACCATACCTGCCGCCATGGCTTCATCTATATCATTCTGATACGTGTCCGCAGAAACAGCAATGACAGCAACATTCCCTGCATCTGCGCGATCGGGTTTTCTCAGGGCACGCGCAGCGGCATTGCCGTCCATTACCGGCATTCTCAGGTCAGGCAGTCCTAAATCATAATATCCGACCCGGCTTTTCTCAAACAGTTCCGCGCCTGTGCGGCCATTCTCCCCTGCTGCGATTTTTCGATGGATGCAGATTCAGCGCACCGCTCTTTTTTATTTACACATCTATCTCTGAATGTGATATACGGCATGATGGCTGCTTTGGTCAAATATGTCTCTCTATATCGCCTCATGTTTTCTCATACCCGCTGTTCTCACCATGCACAGACATCTTTTTAAACCTGTGCAGTCCACCTGTTCTGTGTTTCAACCAAACGGAAGACTGATCATTTTTTCCTTATTATCTAACAGATATGTTATAATAATATATATTCATCAGCGTAGTCATGATATCCTATATGACACGCCTGCTGCTGTAAAGCCAGATACTTTCATGCATCAGCGCGCCGCTTCCATTATCACCAGCAAATGATGTCCTTTCGATCGACGGCAAAAAACAAGACCCGCGGCTGATCAGGCAGCTGACAGCTGCATTGATATGAATACAGGAGACTCTCATGAAAAAAAACAGACTCCCACTATTAATATCCATAGTCGCAGCAGGCCTGTGCATCCTGCTTTTTTCCGGATGCAGCAGCAGTTCCGGTGAAACAGATTCACACTATACCGCCGGTAATAAAGTAATAATAAAAGTTTCCATGTATAATAACAGTGCGTTCCCTCAATGGAGAACCTACGTTGAAAAACAGTGCCCTGATGTCTATATTGAATGGGAAAACAATCTCAATTCTGCTGCCAACGTTATCTATCAGGCCAAACATGATGACATGCCCGACATCGTTACGATACGCAGATTCGAAAGCGACAGCGCATCTGAAATGGACAAATATCTTTCCGACCTTTCCGAGCTCAAGATCACCGATACATATAAGCCCAAATATCTCAAGCCTTACCAGAATAACGGCAAGCAGTACTGGCTTCCCGGCCCGGGAGTAATCGACGGCCCAGTGGCAAACACCGCTATATTCAAAAAATACGGACTTGAATACCCGGATGATATCGACAGTTTTATTGATGTCTGCAGTAAGCTTGAAAAACACGGACTGACAGCTTTCGATGTGGCCGGCAAAGATCCGTGGACGCCTACTGCTCTGGTCGAAGGATTCGGACTCAGTCCGTTCCTGACAACAGCAAGGGGCTCCGACTGGCTTGATAAATTCAAAAACGGTACTGTCGATTCTGTAGATGCCGCAGGTTTTGCAAAGATTTCCAGGGTCCTGCGCAGACTGTCTGATGCACACATACTGACGGAAAAAAGTCTGTCCTCGGACTCCGCTGCAGTCGAAAAGCGCCTTATTGCTTCAAGCTCAGCCATGAGCACAAAAAACTCAGATGCACCGTATGACCCGCTTGAAAAAAACAAATATATGGCTCTTCCATTCTTCGGGAGCACAGCTGACAAAAATTGTTTATTCACTTATCCAGTCTTCAGCCTGGCGATGTCCAGGGAACTGCAAAGCGACCCCGCGCGGCTCAGGGCAGGAAAGGAAGTTATTTCTGCCATGCTTAGCGCTGATGCGCAAAAAATATTGAACAACTATTCCGAAGGACTTATTTCATATAATAAAAACATCAAACTCAAGCGCTCATCATCCATGAAGAATATCGAACCTCTTATCAAGAAAGACAAATGTTTCATACGGACATTAAATTCAAATTCCTTTGCTGCCAACGCTGCAGTCCTCACAGCGGTTATCGAAAACAACGCTGATGATACAGCTTTCACGGACATCTTAAATGAAAACCTGTTCAAGAAAATAAAAGTACAGAATGTGGCTGAATCTAATATAGAAGCAAACAATAAACTCAATACTGACACTGTATCTTCATGCGCCAGCGTGATAGCGCAGCTGCTGCAAAAAGGAGCAGGTACCGACTGCGCGCTTATCGATTCAGATGAAGCGACAGCTCCTATATACAAAGGAACATATACCACTGCAGATATCGCGGCTATCACAACGGGAAGCAGTATATATACCGGCAGACTCACCGGCAGACAGATAAGATCACTGGTCAGATCGACTATAAATTATGCCACCACTTTTCAGAGCGGCAATATCGAGCCTCTGATCGAATACCCCGCCGTTGCAGGTCTCCATATAGATATGAAGAAAGACGGTACTGTCACATCAATACAGGACAGCAGCAGCAGCCGGCTGAACAGCGATTCAAAATACACAATAGCTGTCAGCGGCAATATATATAATGCTTTGACAGCCGAAAACAGCAGCCTTGCCAGGTCGCTGGCTATGTCTGACAAGAACCTGCTGCAGTATTTTACTGATACCTTCAGATCGGACAGCAGACTGCCGGATCCGCAGGATTATATTACAGTGCACTAACAGGTAACACAATGAATTTGAAATTTAAAACGCTGACAGAAAAAAATATCGTTTCTCTGACGATCATAGTAGTCGTCTGTGTTATATGCCTTATGATCTTTATGCTTATCATGATGCACGGGAATGTCAAAAGAACAGAAAATGTCGATCTTATGGAAAACTCCCGCGGGCACTGTGAAACAGCGATCAATGATTTTTCCAAGGCCTCTGATTATCTTACCCAGGAAGTATGGCAGTATTCGCTGGACGGACGCTGGCAGCATGTAAAAAACTACTGGAACGAAGCCGAAAATACGCGGCGACGCGACAAGGCGATCGAGACACTGCTGCACGCCGACCTTACTGACCCTGAAAAGACCCACGCACTGCGTGCAAAATCCTACTCTGATCATCTGATGACGGGAGAAATATGGAGCATGAGAATGCTCGCTTCTGCCAATAATGTTCCGGAGTCTCAGATGCCTGAAAAACTGAAAAACTACAGACTCAGCAAAAATGACATCCTGCTGTCGGCTGCTGAAAAGAAGGACAAAGTACGCAGCTATCTTTTCGGCACTACATATTCCACGGAAAAGCAGAACATCCACGAAATGGTTTATTCTTTCAATAACGATCTTTCAGAAAGGCTCGGTGACGCAGCCAAAAATACAATGGACTCCAACCGGAAAGCAAATCTCATCGCCGATGTGCTCATGACTCTGATGATAATCCTGATCTTCCTGATAATCATCATCTACACACGCATGCTGGGCGAAAAAAACAGAAACCTCGAAACGGCACTCGACAAGGCAACTGCTGCAAATGAGGCGAAAAGCTATTTCACCTCACGCATGTCTCATGAGATCAGAACTCCGATGAACGCCGTCCTTGGTTATCTGACTCTGGCGGATGATGCCGATAATGATGATGCCGTCAGGGAAAATGTCAGGAGAAGCCGGACTGCAGCCGTAAATCTGATGAATATCGTCAATGATGTTCTCGATTATTCTGCAATCGAAAACCGCAAGATACAGCTGGTTTCCGAACCGTTTTCTATAAATGATGTCATCAGGGAAATGCAGATCGTCTATTCTTCGATAGCAGAAAAAAAAGGAGTTGCATTCAATGTCGATCGCACCGATATCATACATGACACACTGATCGGCGATCGTGTCCACCTGACACAGATACTCACAAACCTGCTGTCCAATGCCATAAAATTCACACCTGCCGGCGGCAGTGTCAGCTTCTGCGTCTCGCAGAAGACAGACAGTTCTGATGCCGATACTGCAGATACTACTTATACGGTCAAAGACACAGGCATAGGTATGCGCGAAGAATTCATCCCCCATGTTTTTGAAGCATATGAACAGCAGGACGCTTCGATCAGCAATAGATACGGCGGCACCGGCCTGGGGATGTTCATAGTCAAAAGTCTTACAGAACTTATGAACGGCAGTGTTGAAGTCGAAAGCCGTCAAAATGAAGGCAGCACCTTCACAGTACGATTCAGCGACCTTATCGGGCCTGACGGGGCGCAGACAAAGAGCAGCTTTTCAGACGGTCCTGCTGTGATCTCAGAAAAAGAAAAGCTTTCACAAATACATATCCTGATCGTCGAAGACAACAAAATGAACAGCGAGATCGCCCAGACCATACTCACAAAGATGGGCGCGACCGTGATCCCTGTCTTCAACGGGCAGGAGGGCGTCGAAGCATTCGAAAAAGCTGCTCCGGGGACATATGATGTCATCCTCATGGATATCAGCATGCCTGTTATGGACGGCTATGAAGCGACCCGCCGCATCCGCTCTTCTGGGAAAGATGATGCGGCGCAGATACCGATAATCGCCATGACTGCCAATGCCTTTTCAACAGATGTGGAGAAAGCCTTTGCCGCGGGCATGGATGGCCACGTTTCCAAACCGATCGATGTCGATCTGATGGTCGATACTATATGCAGACTGACAGACCGCCGCAAAGAGCAGTGATCTAAAGGCAAAATGACCTCTGCATTATTGCGCAGAGGTCATTATTATTTCAGATATAATTAAAACGTGATTTTAGCTGATTTCATCTTGTTTCAACTACAATTTCAGAAGTACAAATGGTTTTAGCAGATCCCGTCCGGTTCCGCTGCTCAGCCGCACTTGCTGAAGCCGCAGTTCCTGCAGACTACGCATCCGCCTTCGTGTTCGACGGCGCTGCCGCATTCAGGACATAAATGGATCTCGCTGGCGCTTCCCGGAACTATTATCTCATCTTCTGCGGATGAACGTGCGCTGCTTTTTTTCTTATCGACGAACCCCTCGGGTTTTCCGAATTTGGTTTTTTCTTCATCATTTTCATCGATAAACTTCGAGACCTTCATTATGACCTTGGCTATCGCATCCGGACAGGATGTGCAGCTCATGCCCTGCTGACGTATCGTCGACGGGCACCTGATGCCCTTGAGCTGATCGTAAACTTCGTTGATAGATATGCCGCTTCTCAGAGCCACAGAGGCCAGCCGTGCTGTCGCTTCGCTCTGACTCGGGCATCCTCCTGCCTTCCCCGTACTGGTGAACACTTCACATATCCCGTTTTCATCATAATTGGTCGTCACATACAGATTGCCGCAGCCTATCTTCATCTTTTCGGTAAATCCGCGGGTCACTGCGGAACGCGGCCTCGGCTCGATCTTGCCGAACGGCACAGGCGTTTCCTCTTCCTTGCCGCCGACTTTGCCGATATTGAGCACCTGACTGTCGCGGCTGCCGTCACGGTATATCGTGACACCCTTGCAGCCCTCTTCATAGGCGAGCCTGTATACTTCAGCCACCTCTTCCTTCGTGGCATCATTTTCAAAATTAACGGTTTTCGATACAGCATTGTCAGTATGCCTCTGGAAAGCCGCCTGCATGTTGATATGATCTATCGGCTTTATATCATGCGCACACACAAAGACTCTCCTGATCTCTTCAGGTATTTCCTCGCAGTGCGCGATAGTACCTTCCTTGATGATCTTTCTCATCAGATCTTCGCTGTATACTCCAGCTTCGCTTAATCTTTTCAAAAGTATCGGATTAGTTTCGATGAGTTCTGTGCCGTCCATTACATTCCTTATGTAGGCATATGCGAATACCGGCTCAACTCCGGACGAACATCCCGCGATTATGGAAAGCGTGCCTGTCGGTGCTATCGTAGTTACTGTTCCGTTTCTCAGCGGCTCGCCGTCTTTTAATATGCTATTATCAAACAACGGGAACGCGCCTCTCTGTTCAGCAAGTCTTACACTGGCAGCATGCCCGGTCGTGTTAATGAATTTCATGATCCTGTCGGCCAGGGCGACGCCTTTGTTGGAATTATAAGGTATACCCATCATCAGCAGCATATCGGCAAATCCCATCACTCCCAGTCCGATCTTTCTGGTGTCCTTTGTGACCTCGTCGATTTTCTGGAGCGGATAATTGTTTATCTCGATGACATTATCGAGGAAGTGGACTGCCTGCTCAACAGTCGTTTTCAGCCCGTCGTAATCCACATCATATCCGGCGTCAGTCTCTTTCAGGAATTTTGTGAGGTTTATGGATCCCAGATTGCAGCTCTCATACGGAAGCAGCGGCTGTTCGCCGCACGGATTGGTGCTCTCGATCTCGCCCTGTCCCGGCACCACGTTGTCGCGGTTCAGTCTGTCCAGGAATATTATCCCCGGTTCCCCGTTCGACCATGCACATTCTACTATCATATCAAACACTTCAGAAGCATTCAGACTGTCGACAGTTTCGCCGGTCTTGGGATCGATGAGATCGTAGTCCTTGCCGTCTTCGGCAGCCTGCATGAATTCCTCTGTGATGCCTATGGAAATATTGAAATTATTTATATCTGCATTATCCTTTTTACAGTTGATGAATTCTATGATATCAGGATGGTCTATCCTGAGGATGCCCATGTTGGCACCGCGTCTCGTTCCTCCCTGCTTGACAGCTTCTGTGGCCACATTGAACACCTTCATGAAGCTGACCGGTCCGCTGGCTACGCCGCCCGTCGTCTTTACCGTCGAACCCTTCTGACGTATGCGCGAAAAGGAGAAGCCTGTGCCGCCGCCTGATTTATGTATCAGGGCAGCGTTCTTCACTGCATCGAATATCTCTTCCATGCTGTCGCCAACAGGCAGCACAAAACATGCGGAGAGCTGACCGAGAGGCCTGCCCGCATTCATCAATGTCGGGGAATTGGGAAGAAAACGCAGACTGGTCATCAACTCAAAAAAAGTATCCGACATTTTGCCTGTATCAGCTCCGCTGTCGAATCTGCTGTCTGCCGAGGCCACTGCATCAGATACTCTTCTGAACATGCTCTCTACATTTTCTATTACATTGCCTTCTTCGTCTTTCCCCAAATACCTTCTTTCCAGTACTTCCAGGGCATTTTTGCCCAGGTCCGTCATTGCCATGTCACCCTCCCGATCATCTATCCATATAATTTCTTCACAAAATGTGCGTTCCAACAATATGGATTATACCACTACATATAGTTGCGTTCAAGAAAAACATGCACAATATACATCGTTTTTTGAGGAAGGTCTCATACCCGTTGATTTCAGCGGTCTGCGGCGTTCTGCGCCTGTATGCGGCACATTACTGCTCCGATGCTTCTGCAGGCATGCGGAACAGTACTGCTTCGACAACCCGGCAGACATTGCATACTATTACTGCTCCGATACTTCGGCCAGCATGCGGAACATTTCCAGTGAATAGCGGTGCATGATCTTTTTCAGCGGTCCCATACGATCCTGCCCTGCGGGCAGTCCCCTGCTCTCCTGTACTAGCGGATAAAATTCGCTCGAGAAAGTAACTGTCTCTGCCAACTGTTCCGCCAGGTCCGTTTTTACCCAGTAACTGCTCATGATTATTTTCTTTTTCTCGGCATAAATAATAACGACATGCTGATATGTCCCGGGCAATATGACGAATTCTTCGTATGCCTTGGGCTCCGGCATGCCCTTTACCGGCGTATTGAATCTTCTCGTGTTCCACTGTTTCTGCATCATTGCATACAATTCGTCCGTCGTCATCGGCTCTTTGATTTTGAACACATATCTTGATTTCATTTTTCTCCTCCCGCAGCAGGCTGCGCCGCTGATACTCGATATCAATAATTATACCACCGGTGACGCCTGACATGAAGTCAAAAAAAGGACCCCGCAGAGTCCTTTCATTATTTATATGCAGTTTGGACCGTATCATGCTTTGCTGTATCTGCAGATCACTGTCCCTTGTTTATCACCGGTCTCAGCTTCTTGATAAGCAGCACAGCCGCGGTTATTTTCAGAGCGTCTCCCGGAAGGAATGGTATCACGCACATGACTATAGAAGCAGCAAGTCCTGTCCCGGACAGTACCATAAACCATATCGTCCCCAGCACATAACAGCTGGCCATGCCTGCCACGCAGCTTATCGCTATGCCCCACCAGGTGAGCTTGTTCCTGCATATGACATCGATCAGCAGACCGCATATCAATGCTGACGTTACGTAGCCGATAAGATATCCGCCTGTCGGCCCTGCTATTATCCCGGCACCTCCGGTGAAATTGTGAAAGACAGGCGCGCCTACCGCTCCAAGCAGCAGGTATACTATCATGCTCAGCGAACCGTATTTCCAGCCCAGGAGCCCTCCTGCAAGCGAGGTCACCATTGTAGCCAGTATTATCGGCACAGGTGTAAAAGGAAGAGGTATGGCGATCCATGCCCCTACAGCGGTCAATGCTGCAAAAAGAGCTGTAAGAATAAGTTTTGTTGTCCTGCCATAATTCATCTGAATATCTCCTCCATACTTTCCGGGATCACCCGATCAGTCCTGTAATGACTGACCGATCCTGCAATACCGGATCAGTCCTGCAATAAAGTACAGATATAATATAAGGGCAGCATAAAGGTTTGTCAACCATTAATTATTAATCGGGTGACAAACCTTTTCTTCTCAGTTTTACGGTTATATGTTATTTCTGTTTTTTGATATATTTAAGAGCTGACAGTCCGGCTTCGGCCCCTTCATATACAGCCGCAGCCACCTGCAGCAGACCGCCTGTGCAGTCTCCTGCGGCAAAGACACCCGGCACATTCGTTGCCATGGTCTCGTCCGTCCTGATCCTGTTGCCTTCAACAGCCGCTCCCAGCTTTCTGGCCAGATCAGCGCTGCCGGCAGTTCCTTCCGCAACGAACACCCCTGCTGTCTCCATATCTTCGTCCTCTTCAAAGACTACGCCGTCAACAACTGCGTTATCACCGGAAGTCCCTCTGATGCTGCTGATCTTCCTTTTGTCGCATTTGATGGTTTCCGGAAACTGCACTTCAGGTTCTCTGCCGTCGGTAAGCACTGTTACGCTGCCCGCCACAGGCAGCAGTGTCTGAGCTTCATGGAGAGCATATCTGCCGCTGCCGATGACAACGGTATTTTTTCCCTTGAAAAAGAATCCGTCACATACAGCACAGTAGCTCACACCTCTGCCTTCAAACGTTTTTATTCCCTCTATCGGCGGAACATTTCTCGGTGATCCGGTGGCTATTATCAGAGCATCCGTCTCATATCTGTTTTCGCCTGTCACTGCCTCGAGCTTACTGCCGTATTCCAGACCTACGATCTCTTCTTCTATGATATCGACTCCCAGGCGCCGGGCCTGCTTTATCCCGTTCTCATACAATTCCCTGCCGCTTACCGGCTCAGTGAATCCATAATAATTTTCTATACTGTCCGCTCTCTCAAGAGCACTCTCCCCATATTTGAAGACGGTCGCTTCAGCTCCGCCGCGCACAGCATACAATGCCGCCGAAATACCGGCGGGCCCGCTGCCGATAACTGTTATCCTTCCCATATCCTGCCTCCTGTGGCTCTGTTTCATGATTCGTTAACATGTGGATAGATTATACCACTTTAAACCCGTTCTACACTGCTGAAAATCAATTTTCTGCTGTATTTTTCCCTGTCATGAAGTTATACTTACGATATGATAATGGTCAGATGCTGCTTTACTGTGCCTTGCACACACAAAGACAGCAGTATATAATATTATATCATTTAAATCACATACAGGAGCTTACATGGATCACGAAAAACTGGCGGAACTGCTGTTCCCGGAAATAAAGAAAACACCACTTGAATACGAAGCTGAATATCCCAAAAGAGATCTTCCCGCAGGTGCCCTGGTCACCAGGCTCGGACCCAGTCCCACAGGCTTCATACATCTCGGCAATCTGTACGGCGCTTTTGCCGATGAGCGGCTCGCGCATCAGAGCGGAGGGATCTTTTACCTTCGCATCGAAGATACAGATGACAAAAGATATGTAGAAGGCGCCGTGGAAACGGTCATAGACTCTCTTTCTTTCTTCGGCATCAGATTCGATGAAGGTGCATCAAAGGACGGAGAGCACGGCGGCTACGGTCCGTATCATCAGAGTGACAGAAAGGCGCTGTATCAGTGCTTTGCCAAAGAGCTTGTCAAAAAAGGCTTCGCCTATCCCTGTTTTCTCACTGAAGAAGAAATCACCGAGATCCGCTCCATTCAGGAAGCAGACCAAAAGAATCCCGGCATCTACGGCGAATACGCCCGCTGCCGCGATATGGACACCGAGGAGATCGGCAGCAGCCTAAAGGCCGGAAAACCTTATGTGATCCGGCTCAGGTCAGACGGAAACATGGACGAACCCGCACAGATCACAGTCAGTGATGCCATACGAGGCAGCCTGAGCATGCCCTGCAACTGTCAGGATGTCGTCATACTCAAGGCTGACGGCATGCCGACATACCATTTTGCGCATGTCTGCGATGACCACTTCATGAGAACTACGCATGTGATACGCGGAGAAGAATGGCTGTCGTCGCTTCCCATACATATAGAACTTTTTGAGAAGCTCGGTTTTGCGGCACCGATATACTGTCATACTGCCGTACTCATGAAACTGGACGAAAACGGCAATAAGAGAAAACTGTCCAAGCGAAAAGATCCCGAGCTTTCCCTCGATTACTACCGGCAGCTCGGCTATCATCCGTCAGCAGTGAGAGAATACCTGCTGACCATACTCAACTCCGACTATGAAGAATGGCGTGCAGCTCACACTGACGCATCATATGAGGACTTTGATTTTTCTACAGAAAAAATGAGTACTTCCGGAGCGCTTTTCGATCTTGAGAAGCTTAACAGCATATCTCAGGAATGTCTGCTGAAGATCGATGCCTCCGGCCTTGCTGAATTCCTTATCAGCTGGGCGGAGGAATTCAAACCAGAGGCTGCACCCGTCCTGAAGGAGGACCGCACCCGTCTCATGGCTATTCTCGATCTCGGGCGCGCCGGCAAAAAACCGCGCAAAGACCTCATCTATGCAGCACAGATCTTCGAATTCATCAGCTACTTTTTCGATGACTATTTCAGGATCGAAGATGAACTGCCGGAAGAAGTGGATCCGGAAACGGCAAAGAACATACTCAGCCGCTATCTTGATACTTACGACCACAGCGATGATCAGGCTGCATGGTTCGACAAGATCAGATCATCTGCTGAAGAGCTGGGCTATGCGGCACGCCCCAAAGATTATAAAAAAGAACCCGATAAATACAAGGGCCACGTTGGTCATGTCAGCACTGTCATACGGCTGGCTGTCGTCGGACGCACACAATCCCCCGATGTCTGGGCTATCCAGCAGATACTCGGCGAGGAGAAGACCAGAGAACGCATCAGAAAATTTGCAGGATCATTTTGAACCTGCCAGTTCAACAATAAAAGAAAGGCGGCTAAATCATGAAAAAAATACTTGTAAGCAAATGTCTTTACGGGGATGATATCGTCAGATATGACGCGGCGGATGTCCACGAGACCGATCCGCGCTTCCTTGAATGGAAAAAAGAGGGACGTCTCATACCTGTCTGCCCCGAGGTGTTCGGCGGACTGCCGACTCCGCGTCCCGACAGCCAGAGGAAAGACGGAAAAGTAGTCACCGGCAGCGGCAAGGATGTGACCGGGGAATATACAGCCGGCGCCGAGGAGGCTCTCCGGCTGGCAAAAGAAAATGATGTCGCTTTCTGTATAATGAAACAGGACAGTCCTTCATGCGGCAGCAAGTTCATATATGACGGCAGCTTTACCGATACTAAAGTCCCGGGTCAGGGACTGGCTGTGGAATATCTTCGCAAGGCGGGATTCAAAGTATATGCTGAAGAAGATATGGATGAGATCGCCGCACAGGTGGCAAAACTCGAAGACTGACGGCCAGGCCATAATTTGCCGGCCTCAAAAAAAACCGGCAGGATCGTTCTGCCGGTTTTGTTATGCTCTTTTTGCCGCGCTGCTTTTCCCGCGTTCTGAGATCTTCCGGGGATCACTCGGTTTTTCTCTTCAGCTGCCTTTCATATTCGACCATCCTGTCCTCGTAGCCGTCTATCTTCCAGTCGAGACGGTCGAGAACTTCCTGTATGTCTCTGATCTTGTTTTCCAGCACCTTTTTCTGATCCAGCAGGATCTGTTTCCTGGCAGCGATAGTCTTTTCACCGCCCTTGAACAGACCGACATATTCGATCAGCGTTTCGACCGGTATACCGGCCCCTCTCATGCATTTTATGTAGTCGATCCAGCTGCAGTCGCTCTCATCATAATTTCTTATCCCGCCTGCAGTCCTTTTGACAGCAGGGATAAGACCTACTCTTTCATAATACCTCAGCGTGTCTGCAGTAAGACCGCACCTGGCGCTGACTTCCGCGATCGTCATCGGATGCTCCTTTCTATACCATATGCTTTAAGCACAGTCACAGACTACACCCTGAAGCCGGCTCCAAGTCAAGGAAAAGCTTTGTTTTTTCTATGTGTTATTTATATTCTCTCAGACCGACCAGCAGACAGCCCTCTAAATAAGGGATATCATTTTTCTTGAAGTAATCAGTCAGTTCAGGGCTCTCCGCACCCGGCTGTATCACAACTGTCTTGAAGCCTTTATTGCATTCCTTCATCAGTGCCAGTCCCTTGACCGGATTGATGCAGAGATCAATGACATCTATATCCCCTTCCACATCGTTTATGGAATCGAGTTCCTTGCCTACCGAGCTCACTTCATATCCGTTTTTGATCATTTTTCTTTTGATCTTATGCGCATACTTTTCTTCATTGAGAGTATCGCCGACAATGACGAATTTTTTCTGGTCCATGACTTCTTTCAGGTTCATCTTTTTTCCTCCTGTCCTTGTAATAATAACATGCTGCACGCCTTCTGCCGCCGCGGCTTCTACAGATCCCAGCTGCTGAGATATTTCTTCTGCTCTTCCGACAGCCGGTCCAGTTCAATGCCCCAGGCAGCCATCTTCCTTTCGGCTATAGCCTGATCGATTTCCTTCGACACATCTATCACTCTGTTTTCCAATTCATTATGATTATCCCTGATATACAATGCGCCCATTATCTGGACAGCAAAAGACAGATCCATTATTTCGGCAGGATGTCCGTCACCGGCCGCAATATTAACGAGCCGGCCTTCGGCCATGATGTTCACCCAGTTGCCTCCCGGCATGCGGTATCCCATAATGTTTTTCCTGGTTTCTTTCTTTTCACAGGCTGCCGCCTCGGCTCCGGCCACATCGACCTCGCAGTTGAAGTGTCCTGCATTGGCAAGAATGGCTCCGTCTTTCATGCACTCCATATGCTCGATCCTTATTACTTTATTACACCCTGTCGCCGTAATGAAAACATCGCCTAACGGAGCCGCCTGAGCCATGTTCATGACATCATGTCCATCCATTCTCGCTTCCATGGCGCGTACAGGATCTATCTCTGTGACTATCACTTTGGCGCCCAGAGCCGATGCCCTCATGGCGATGCCTCTTCCGCACCATCCGTAGCCGGCAACGACCACTGTCTTCGAAGCCACGATAAGATTCGTATTTCTCATTATGCTGTCCCATACAGACTGTCCGGTCCCGTATCTGTTGTCGAAGAGATGCTTGCAATCCGCATCGTTGACAGCGACCATGGGGAATTTGAGTACGCCTTCGCGCTCCATGGCCTTCAGCCTGATGATACCGGTAGTAGTCTCCTCACAGCCGCCCCAGGTCTCCGCAGCCAGATCCGGTCGTTTCGTATGCACCATATTGACGAGATCGCCGCCGTCATCGATTATGATGTTCGGCCTGTGTTCGAGAGACATTTCTATGTGTCTTCTGTATCCTTCATCTGATATGCCATGTACGGCATATATGCCTATCCCGCTTTCTGCGAGCGCCGCTGTGACATCGTCCTGTGTCGAAAGCACATTGCTGCCCGTAGCGGACACCTCTGCACCGCCTGCAGCCAGTACAAGACAAAGATAGGCTGTCTTAGGTTCCATATGGATCGACAGTGATATCTTGATCCCTGCAAATGGTTTTGTCCGTCTGAACTCCTCTTCGAATCCCGACAGCAGCGGCATGTTCTTTTTCACCCAGGCTATCTTCTGATGCCCGGAAGGTGCAAGTGCTATATCTTTTATATCATATTTTTTCATTGACCTGTCTCCATATACAAAGACCGCTCCCAGGCAGGAGCAGCCTTATCACTAAATATACTATTCTACCGTAACAGATTTCGCCAGATTCTTGGGTTTGTCCACATTGCATCCGCGATACTTGGCTACATAATACGCGAATATCTGCAGCGGGACCACCGTCAGCACCGGCGTCAGTTCGTCCATGCACTCCGGTATATATATCCATTCATCAGCCTGCTTTTCTATCTCTTTGTTGTTTTCTTTGGCTATGCCTACCACATACGCGCCGCGGGCCTTTATCTCTTCGATGTTCGACATCATCTTTTCAAAGAGTCTGTCCTGAGTCGCCAGGGCAAATACCAGCGTATCCTCTTCCATAAGTGCGATGGTGCCGTGCTTGAGTTCTCCCGCCGCTATCGCGAAGGAATTGATATACGATATCTCTTTGAGCTTCAGCGAGCCTTCGTATGATACGCTCGAATCGACGCCTCTGCCGATAAAGAACACTTCGTTGCGGCGGTGGAATTTATGAGCGAGCGCTGCTATCTCGTCTTCTTTTTCAAGAATCTCTGTCAACTTGTCCGGCAGCTCTTTCAGCCCGTTGATTATCTTTCTGTAATAATCCGCCTCCACAGTTCCCTTTGTATAGCCCATATAAAGAGCGATCAGATACATGCATATCAGCTGTGTCGTATATGCTTTTGTGGAAGCGACAGCTATCTCCGGGCCGGCCCATGTATAGAACACGTCATCTGATTCACGGGCGACCGAACTGCCTACCACATTGACGACAGAAAGCACCCTGGCCCCCTTTCTTTTCGCTTCCCTGAGAGCGGCCAGAGTATCAAGGGTCTCACCCGACTGGCTTATAGCGATGAACAGAGTGTCTTCATCTACGAACGGATCCCTGTACCGGAACTCCGATGCCACATCTACCTCAACGGGGATCCTGGCCATTTTTTCTATCAGCGATTTGCCTACCAGTCCTGCATGGTAGGCCGTACCGCATGCAACTATATACACTTTTTTAAAGCCTTCGATATCCTCTCTGCTCATTGAGATGCCATCGAGTTTGATCGAATAATCATCATTGAGTCTGCGGTTGAGGGTCTCATCGATCCCGTGCGGCTGCTCGTGTATCTCCTTGAGCATAAAGTGTTCATAACCGCCCTTTTCCGCAGCATCGGCATCCCATGATACATGGAACACATCCCGTGTGACGCGTTTGCCGGCAGCATCAAAGATCTTGATGTCATCCCTGGTCAGCACCAGAGTCTCATTGTTTTCGATCAGAAATATCTCTCTTACATAACTGAGCAGAGCCGGAATATCTGATGCTATGAAATTGCACCCCTTGCCGATGCCTGCCACCAGCGGTGCATCCTTTCTGACAGCAATGATGCGGTCCGGCTCCTTCGAGCAGATGACTGCAATGGCATACGCTCCGCGCATCCTGGCAACCGCCTTGTTCACTGCTTCATGCAGATCGCCGTCATAAAGCACACCTATCAGCTGGGCGATCACCTCGGTATCAGTATCCGAACGGAATTTGATACCGTGCTCGCGTATCAGTTCTTCTTTGAGTTCGACATAGTTTTCGATTATGCCGTTGTGTACTACTGTGATGGTATCGTCCCAGTTATTATGAGGATGGGCATTGATGTCCGAAGGCGCTCCGTGCGTTGCCCACCTTGTATGTCCTATGCCGATATTGCTGTCGTATTCCGGATCGCCGATGATCTTTTCCAGATTGGCGATCTCGCCGACATGTTTCCTCGTTTCTATCCTGCCGTTGCGATACAGCGCTATCCCGGCCGAATCATATCCTCTGTATTCGAGGTGCTTCAGTCCGTTTATTATTATCTCCTTCGCGCTTCCGTCACCGATATATCCTACTATTCCGCACATATGTCAATCCTTCCGTCCATATTTTTTCGTCAGCATCCCTGCCAGATCCTCGGCCAGTTCTGCTATACGCTCTTCATCTTCGCCTTCGAGCATGACTCTTACCAGCGGTTCTGTTCCTGAAGGTCTGATAAGCACACGCCCCTTCCCTTCCATACTCTGCGTCAATCTGTCGATCTCGGCACAAATTTCATCATCAGTTTTGTACTTGTTTTTGTTCTCGTTTTTGACCTGCGCATTTCTCAGCACCTGCGGATATATCTTTATTTCATCCGCAGCTTCTGATGCAGACATTCCCGACTCCATCACAGACCTTACCAGCTGCAGCGATGACAGCAGACCGTCTCCCGTTGTAGTATGATCAAGGAATATAATATGGCCCGACTGTTCTCCGCCGATAACGCAGCCTGTTTTCAGCATGCTTTCCAGTACATATCTGTCGCCCACCTGAGTGACATCGACCGTGCAGCCTATGGATTCCAGATATTTATGGAACCCCAGATTGCTCATGACCGTAGCCGTTACTTTATTATCTTTGAGCCGACCTTCCCTTTTCAAACGCGCTGCGCATATGCAGATCTGTCTGTCGCCGTCTATGGCGCGCCCCTTTTCATCGCAGGCTATGAGTCTGTCGGCGTCGCCGTCAAAGGCCATACCCATGTATGCCTTCTCTTCGATGACTTTCTGCTGCATCCTTTCGGGATGTGTCGAACCGCAGTTTTCATTGATGTTCATGCCGTTCGGTTCATTACCGATCACGACCGCCTCGGCGCCCAGCTGTTTATATACTTCTTCCGCTACCTTGTATGAGGCCCCGTTCGCACAGTCCAGAACGATTTTTTTGCCTGTGAGATCTACGCCGGCTGACTCCACTAGGAATTTCACATAATTGTCTGAAGCCTTGTCTTCCGCCTCAAGATTCTTGCCGAGTTTATCACCTGTGATATGGCTGTTCACATCCATGTCTCTGACGATAATGTCCTCGATCTCATCTTCGATCTCGTCATCCAGTTTGAAGCCGCTGCCGTTGAAAAATTTTATGCCGTTGTATTCAAAGGGATTATGGGAAGCGGATATTACCACCCCTGCATCCGCCTCATAGTATTTCACCAGATAAGCCACTGCCGGCGTGGGAAGGATACCTACATTGATAACGTTGCCCCCGACAGCCAGGATCCCGGCCGTAAGCGCACTGCCCAGCATATCTCCGGATATTCTCGTATCTGCTCCTATTAATATGACCGGCTTTGCCTTGTCTTTGCTCAACACGTATGCGCCGGCCTTGCCGAGGTTGAAAGCCAGATCCGGCGTCAGTTCAGAATTTGCTATTCCTCTTACTCCGTCCGTGCCGAATAATCTGCTCATGCCTATTTCTCCTTTATAGTGACCGTTATCGCAGACGGACTTATATCTGTAATAGTCCCTGCACTGGTCTTGCCTTTGATCGATACCTTGTGACTGCCCGCATCCAGGCCCTTCAGATCGGCGTACAATGTTATATCTGATGATGATATACTGTTCATCTCAGATTCTGTGCCCTTCACCGTTACAGTAATGATCCTGTCGGCTGCTGAAGCTGTCAGGCCATCTCCTGCATTGATCAATGATATATTTCCTTTTATCCTGACTTTTTTTGAGGTCGATTTTGCTATTACTATCCTGATACCGGCATTCTTTGAAGAATCCGCCACAGAAATTCCTGACGGCAGATCCAGATCGATAGGAATGGTCACAGTCTTGGTTACGCCGCTGATATCCACATCTTTGGCCGATACGCTGTCTATATCCGCAAGTTTCTTTTCCGAACCCTTTATGGTGATTTTATCCGGCACGTTCATGCTCACTACTTCATATCTGCTGCTCACGCTGCCCGTAGTCTTTACATTCAGAGATACTTTCTTCGTCTTTGCCAGAGTGCCTGTGACTTTGATCTTCTGATTAGAAAGATCGAGATATCCTATCTCCTTGCCGCTGCTGCTTACCGGAACACCTGTCACCTCTTCTGATATCTTGCTGTCTTTGATCTTTGAAAGATCTATTTTGGCATTCACATGATCCACTCTGGCTACAGATGATCTGGCACCTGTAACAGTGACACTTTTCGGATCAGTTTCGGCATCTCCCGGCTCTGCATTATCCATGCCGGTACCGCTGTATGAGACTTCGACTTTTTTTGCCGCACTTACGCGTTCTTCCACAGTAACACTTATGACGTAGGGCGAGGTCTTGCTGACCTTGGTATCTTTTGGCGCGCTGATATTAAGATCCAGTTCGTTTTTCCCTTCGGATGCCTCGGAAGCATCAGCAGTGATTTTGATATCGCTGCTGTCTATTTTAGACATCGTAGAACGTTTTCCGCTCAGTGTGACATCTGCTGTTATGTCTCCGGGATCCCTGACATCAAGCCCTCTGTAATGCAGAGTCTCCAGTCCTGTTATCGTCACCGGGATAGACGTATATCTGTGAGTCGTCGACGGATCCACTTCGCCTGTGACAAAAGCCCACAAAGCTACAGCTATTATCAGCGACAGTACCATGTTGACTTTGTTGTTTTTAAGCATCGTCTTTACCTCCCGTTTTTCCGAAAGCATCTTTGACTTTCGGGATCACTGAAGGTCTGTCACTGCCCAGAAATACTCCCAGCAGCGCCTTCTCAACGGCCTTGCCGTCAAGGTATCTGTCCAGTTTGCCGTTGCTGGCCATCGATATTATACCTGTTTCTTCGGAAACTATTATGGTCAGAGCATCCGATTTCTCGGTAATGCCGATACCGGCTCTGTGTCTTGTACCCAGTTCACTCGGCAGACTCATGTTCTCAGTCAGCGGAAGTACGCAGCCGGCGCTGTGCAGCCGGCCGTCGCGCACGATCAGCGCCCCGTCATGCAGCGGTGCGCCTTCATAGAAGATATTGCCGATAAGCTCGGCGGAAACATCCGCATCGACCGTGATACCTGTTTCACAGATATCTGTCAGTGCTGTTTCTCTTTCTATGACTATAAGTGCGCCGACCCTTTTAGTGGACATGTTTTCTATAGCAGTAACGAATTCGCCTGTTACTGTCTTGGCCTTGTCTTTATTGAGATGTCCTATGCCGGGCTTGATTATCTTGCTGCGGCCCATCTGTTCCAGCCCTCTGCGCAGCTCCGGCTGGAATACTACTACCAGAGCTATGGCGCCCAGAGCCAGAGTGCCTTTCAATATCCAATTCAGAGTATACAAATGAAGCACTCCCGAAAGGAATGTTGCAACCAGCAGGATCAGCAGTCCCTTGACCAGCTGCTCTGCCCTGCTCTCCCTGATAAAACCGAGCACTTTGTAGACAACAAAAGCAACCAGCAGTATATCTATGATATCTGTAAAGCTTATACCCGATACCAGATTATTTATGAAACCCTGCATACCGCTCCTTTACGCTCAGTAAGTCGTTTCCAGCAGGCCGTAGTCTTTTTCGTTTCTTTTATAAACTACATTGACGCTGTCTGTTTCCATGTTAAGGAATACATAGAAACTATGCTCCAGCATCTCCATCTGCATAACAGCTTCATCTACAGTCATAGGCTCGAGTTCGAACTTTTTCTTTTTAACAACATTTATCTCGCTCTGCTCCTCAGCTTCGGGCCAGTCTGCAAAGATAAAATCCTTATTGTCCTTATGTTTTTTCTGTATCTTTGTCTTGAACCTCGACATCTGCGTAGACAGTTTTTCAACTACATTATCTATTCCTTCATAGAAGTCTCCGGGCTTGTCTTCAGCGCGGAAAATCATGCCTCTTGCTTTGATAGTCGCTTCGATTTTCTTGCGGCCCTTTTCTTCAGAGAGCATGATATTTATTCCTATGTCGTCGGAAAAATACTTTGAAAGCTTGCTGAACTTCTTTTCGATCGTATCCTTGAGGTTATCATCCGCTTTAACATTCTTGCTCGTTATTATTACATTCATCCTAACGACCTCCCTTGTATGTTTTTATTTATATAATTATATCAACTTTGACTTTATAATACAACAGCCACTTGCTGACCTGGTCTTTGCCCCCACACCTGCCTTTGCCCGGTTTTCCGGAGGACTTACCTCTAAACTACGCCATGATCGCCGCTCTTTGAACGGTTTACGTGGGGCCCTTCGCCCGTAGCTGGCCTGGCCTTTCAACCACAGACCAAGCGGCTGCTATATCCTGTTTCCGGTGATGACATTTCCGCCTGCCGCAAAGGTCAGAAAATAGACTTTTTCTGCGCCGCCGGCCTTGAGGACGGTACAGCAGCTGTCCGCTGTCGCCCCGGTCGTATATATGTCATCTATCAGTAAAATATCCTTTCCTGCAATATCTTTTTCTCTGCCGCGGCACACTTTGAAGGCGCCCTTCAGGTTCTCAGCCCTTTCGCTGATATTCAGATCTTTCATCGGCGCCGTCGCTTTTGATCTTACCAGTACGTCCTTCCTGACTGCATGCCCGGTGATCCTGCCGACTCTGTCAGCCATAACAGACGCCTGATTATAGCCTCTGGCCTTCTCTCTTGAGGCATGTATCGGAACCGGTATTATTATATCATATCGAATGTCTTCGAGTCTCATACGATCTGCCAATATATCTCCAAGCTTTTTGCCTATCCATGATCTGTCCCTGTATTTATAATCCATGATCACCGCCCGCTCATACAGGCCGTACTGCGCACAGGTGAAGCCCCTGTCGAATACGTGCTCGGTCTGTCTGCAGTCATGGCACCTTTCATGAAGATAATCCTCATCCAGTATCTTGCCGCATTTGCTGCATGTCCTGTGTCCCAGCCAGTGGAATTTTTCTATGCACGAATCGCAGAGGGCATACGGACGGCTCCTGTCGATCACGGCACCGCAGCATATGCAGTATATGTTCGAAGGAAACACTGCCTCCATCAGCATATCAAATGCTTTCATTCTTTTTGTCCAGCATTGCTTTCAGGCGCACGCCCAGACCCGAGTATCTCTCGCCGATGCGGTCATTGTCTATCATCGCATGCAGCTTGTTCTCCGAGCCCACCAGCACTACTGCTTCCTTTCCTCTGGTAACTGCCGTATACAGCAGATTCCTTGTCGCCAGTATGGGCGGGAACCATGATACCGGCATGACCGTGACAGGGAATTCGCTTCCCTGTGATTTATGTACAGTGACCGCATATGCTATCTCGAGCTGATCGAGATCCGCAAAGTCATATACGGCATATTTATCGCCGTCGAAGACCACTGACATTTCGTTGAATTCGCTGTCGATCCGGCTGATAAAACCTACATCTCCGTTGAATATGCCTTCTCCTTCAGTAAAATCAGCTGTCCTTTTCCACTTAAGGTCATAATTGTTCCTGATCTGCATCACCTTATCGCCTTCACGGAACACTCTGTCTCCATATGTTTTTTCAGTCTTTTCCGAATCCGCGGGGTTGAGCACGGCCTGCAGTTTTTCGTTGAGCATAAAGGTCCCCAGCCTTCCCTTCCTCACAGGCGTCAGCACCTGTATATCTCTGACCTTGTCAAGATCGGTATAGTGCGACGGCAGTCTGCTGCTGCACAATTCCACGATTGTATCCTGCATCTCCTGCTCGCTGCTGCGTCCCAGCAGGAAAAAATCGCTGTCACGTTCATTGCAGGACGGATACTCTCCCTTATTGATCCTGTGAGCGTTCACTACTATCATAGACTGCTCCGCCTGCCTGAAAATTTCCTTAAGCTCTGCTGCATAGATAAGCTCACTGGAGATGATATCGCGCAGGACATTCCCCGCGCCCACCGAGGGCAGCTGATCGGCATCGCCGACTATTATGAAACGCGTTCCCGGCTTTATTGCCTTTACCAGCCCATCCATCAGCATCAGGTCCACCATGGAAGCCTCATCGCATATCACCGCTTCGCAGTCGAGAGGATTTTCCCCGTTGCGTCCGAACCTCATCACATCATCATCTTCGGAATATGAGTATTCCAGCAGCCTGTGGATGGTCGAGGCTTCGTGTCCCGTCGTCTCGGTTATTCTTTTGGCAGCCCTGCCTGTGGGCGCGCAGATCGCTGTTTTCAGTCCGCTCTTTTCCAGTATATCGATGATGCCGTTGATTATGGTAGTTTTCCCCGTGCCCGGGCCTCCTGTTATCACCGATACGCCGTTTTGCAGCGAAGATATGATAGCTTTTTTCTGCTCCTCACTGTACCGTATGCCTGCAGTATTCTGAGTCAGATCTATAAGGCTCTCGGGATCATTGGCCGTCGGCTTGAGTGACGCTCTATTCAGCGCCGCAAGTGCCTCTGTCACATTCTTTTCCGCCATATAGTACTGCATCAGATACACCACCCGGCGCCCTTCCAGAATATCTATCTGTATATCTCCGCCGAACGCCATGTCAACGACCCGGTCTTCTGCCAGATCTCTCGATATTTCCATGAGTTCGCCGGCCTTCTCACACAGTTCTCTCTCAGGCACAAAGGTATGGCCTTCGGAAACATATCCCCACAGCACATATTTTATCCCCGCTTTTATGCGTTCTTCATTTTCCGGATCCATTCCCATTTTAAAGGCAATCTTATCTGCTTTCCGGAACCCTATGCCGAAGACATCATCAACAAGGCGGTACGGATCCTCTCTGACCGCCTCTATTGTATCTGCGCCGTATACCTGATAAAGCTTCATGGCATATTCAGTGCTGATGCCGTATTGCTGAAAAAACAGCGCAATATCCGCAAATTCCCGGTGAGTCCGGAAAGACTCCGCAACAGCAGCGGCCTTTTTTTCACCGATGCCCGGAACTTCTGTAAGCCTGTGCGGGTCCTTCTCTATCGTCTCCAGAGTATCCGCGCCGAACCTGCCGACGATCGCTGCCGCCGCCTTGGGACCGATGCCCTTCAGTATACCTGAAGACAGAAAATCGATCATGCCCGCCTCCGTCGAAGGCATAGTCTCTTCGAATTCGGAAAACGTGAACTGCTCCCCGTATTTTGAATGCACTTTAAATTCGCCGCGTATCAGATATGACCTGCCGCGGCTCACGTCAGGCAGACACCCGACAGCCGTAAACTGTTCATCCTCTGTATGTACCGCAGCTACCGTGAATCCGCTGTCGCCGCTGTGATATATTATATCCTCAATAACTATCTGCTTCTCAAGCATCCTTATTATTTATCTTTCCGCTTATACAGCTGTCTGTTGTCGAGCGTCCAGACTCTTTCCGAAAATTCCCCGTCCCTGGTCTTTTCAAGAGCTTCTTCCATGTCATACATGCGTGCATCGATAATGTCCAGATAATGGAGTATCTCCGCTTCCGGGAAAAGCGGTCTTTTAGGACTGCCGAATTCCGGCTCATAGTGATGCGATAGTATCATATGCTCCACCATTATGGCCTTCTCCCTGGGGAAGCCCAGTTTTTCCATCTGCACATCCAGTACTTTTACGCCTTGTACGATATGGCCGAGCAGACGGCCTTCGAAGGAATATCCGTCCGAAATACCGTATTCATCAGAGTCTATCTCATTGATCTTCTGTATATCATGCAGTATGACCCCCGAAAGGACCAGATCGGCATCAAGGCCCGTATAAACCTGACAGACCCTTTCCCCTGTCATGAGCATCCTCTTCATGTGCCACAAAAGTCCCGCCATTTCCGCATGGTGATTCTTCTGAGCAGCAGGATAATACATGAGTTTTTCTTTATTATCTTTCAGCGTGTTCGTGCAGAGAGCCTTCAGATCACTGTCGCCCAGAGTCTCCGCCTTCTCCATGATATAGGCGAACATCTCCTCCGGCGGTTCCGGAGCGGCTTTGATGAAATCACCGATTTCTATCTGGTCGGCAGCCCCGTATTTGCGTATCCGTGATATGGTCAGCTGTCTGAGGCTTTTCCATTCAGTGACCTTGCCTCTGATTTTTACTATGTCCCCGGTGTTCAGCTGACTGAGTCCGCTGATTTCTTCATCCGCCAGATCCCATTTCTTGCACGATATCTCGCCTGTGCTGTCGCCTGCCAAGACATCCAGATACTGTTTTTTATTTGAACCTGTCTTTATCGCTATAGTCTTTATCATGAAAAAATCGGTGATTTCTTCTCCGGTAACCAGCTGTGACACGTAATATTCCTTCATATCATGTTTCCTTTCGAATGTATTTCTGTCTATTATATACTATTATTCCCTGATAATATACCGCTTTGCGAACGGAGAAGCGATTTTTCCTTCCATTATTTACCATTAAAACGATTATATCATGTCTGCCGGTGCTTATCAAGACATGAACAATTAAAAACCGGAAGGCGAAATCACGTCTTCCGGTAAAAAGCATGTTTTTATGATTCTGCAGTCTTTCAGCTGTCTTTCGGAAAACCGCTTATTCAGCAGACTTTTCTTCTGCTGCAGGTTCTTCCTGTGCTGCTTCCTCGGCAGGCTTTTCTTCTGAAGCTGATGCTTTGGCATTTGCTTCAGCATCGGCGGCTACCTTTGCAGCTGCTTCTTCTTCAGCAGCTTTTCTGGCAGCTTCTTTGGCTTCTGCCTCGGCCTTTGCCGCTTCATTTGCCGCAGTCTCAGCCTTGATCTGCTCATCAGTCAGTATCTTGGCTTTGATCTTGGCAGATTTTCCTGTCCTCTGACGCATATAGTTGAGTTTCGCTCTTTTTACGTCGCCCTTCTTGACTACCTCGATCTTTTCGATTCTCGGTGAATGGAGCGGAAAAGTTTTTTCAACGCCTACGCCGGAAGCTATCCTTCTCACTGTGAAAGTTTCGCTGATACCGCCGTTTTGTCTCTTGAGCACAAAACCCTCGAATATCTGTATCCTTTCACGGCTGCCTTCCTTGATCTTGATATGGACTTTCACTGTATCGCCCACATTAAAGTTCGGGATATCGCTCTTTTTGTATTCTTCAGTTATCTGATCCAATACGTTCATCCTGTATTCCTCCTTCCCTCATAGACGTTCTTGAGTCCCTCTTTCAGTCTCAGAGGACCGCCCGTAATAACTATGACAGTTTATCACACAGATATCGCCATTTCAAGAACTTTTTTTCGCAATCAAAAGGCGACCCGGCTCGCTGCCGGACCGCCAGTATTATGCCTGTTTCTGTACCTGTGCAGACCTGCCGTTCCTGCAGATCACATATTCGGAAGCCTGATGATCACCGCTACTCCGGCCTGTCCTCCGGACCAGCCCGTACCTGTTATGCATACGCCCGTGCTGGGATTACTGGCATGGATCAACTTGTTGTTTCCGTAATAAATAGCCGCATGTCTGATGCCGTATCTGCTGCCGCCGCTGGAGAAAAGGATTATGTCTCCCGGCTGAGCATTGCTGAGGCTCCTGCCGATGCAGTATTTTTTCAGCGATGAATACAGTCCCTGTGCCGATGTCCTGGGAACTCTCTTTGAGCTGACATTTGCTTTCTTGTATACCCAGTATACATATCCGCTGCAGTCGAAGGCTCTGGGGCCGGATGCCCCTGATACATAAGCGCAGCCCAGTCTGCTCCTGCACACGCTGATGAGTTTTCCGGCATTCGTTTTGGAGAATCCCGGTGTCTGCCTGGTAAGTTTTTTCGGGGTCCTGAGTTTCTTTACAGCTGAATCGGTCCTGGCTGTCACACCGCCCGAAGTCCTGTATGCTCTTACCTTATATGCATATGTCGTGCCTGATGCCAGATTGCTGTTTACGAACCCTGTCGTCCTTCTGCCTGTTCTCTTTATCGCCCTGTATTTCCCGGTATTGCTGTTGTACCTGTAAATCACATATCCTGTAGCGCCGGCCACCCTGCTCCACTTGATCTGCAGTGCGATCCTTGATTTTGCATATCCTTTTACCGATGTGCCTGTCAGTTTCGGTACCGCAGATACAGGCTCCGCTGCAGTAGTCTTTGCTTGGCTGACGCCTTCAGTAATTGCGATGACTTTGAAATATACGGTCTTTCCTGTTGTCAGTCCCGTCACAGTATAGCCGCTAACGTCCCCGGATGTTGTTTTTTTCGGTGCCGACGGCCATGCGTTCCTGTTATATGACATGAAAACTTTATAACCGGTCGCGCCCGTTATCCTGCTCCATGTTAATTTTACTGTGTTATAATTTTTTACTATTGCCTGAGGTGCTGCGGCAGATGAGCCGTCTGATGCGAAACTTGCAGTCGGCAGAGCGAAGCATGTCGCCGCCATTATTGCTGCCAGTGAAAATATTAAAGCTTTTCTTCTCATTATCTTCCTCTCTCCTGCATCTTTTCCCAGCTTTCCTTTTTGATCAATACTCCCACATATTACAGGTGCTTACCTTTTATGGTCAATAAAATAAAAGAAATGTTCACGCAAATATCAAAGAACATTCCTCAGCTTTTTAGAATTAAACTGAATATTTATTTTATTTGTTTCCGCCGCCGTTCGCTTTTCCGCTGGCATCGGGCTTCGTTTTGTTTTCCCTGATGCTCGGCAGCATTTTATTCTTTTCCGTCAGCACTACCGCAAGATAGACCACCGCGACTGCACAGAGTCCCAGCATCTCCACATATCTTTCTTCGCTGAGAAGGACAGCTGCTATGCCCATTATGCCGCATATCCCGTACATGCACAGCACAGTGCGCCTCTGGCCCATACCGGCCTTCATCAGCCGGTGATGTATATGGCCCTTATCCGCTTCCATTATCGGCTTCCTGTTCACCAGCCTGCGGAATATGGCAAATAATGTGTCGAATATGGGAAGCGCCAGCACCAGACCCGGTATGAGGATGGCTACGACTGTGGTTCCCTTCATCGGCTGGATCAGCGAAATACTGGCTATCATGAATCCCAGGAAAAGCGAACCGCCGTCGCCCATGAATGTCTTGGCCGGATAAAAGTTATACGGCAGAAAGCCCATGGCTCCGCCGGCTGTGGCAAGCATGGCAAAGCAGGCCGTGTAATAACCGTTGTTGTATGCTACATAAGCGATGCACAGGGAGGCTATCGCGACTATCCCTGCCGCCAGACCGTCGACGCCGTCGACCAGATTTATCGTATTGACAATGGCAACGATCCAGAGGATAGTCAGGATGCAGCATATCACGCCCGAAAATGTAACATCGCCGAACAGCTGCTGAATAAATGTCAGCCTTATGCCGAAGGCATAGGCAACGCCTGCACATGCTACCTGACCGGCCAGTTTTACCATCGGCGCCAGCCCCTTCAGATCATCCGCCAGACCCAGCAGATAGATCAGTACGCCTCCTGTTATTATACCAGTCAGTTTCAATGATGCCATGGGGACAAGCTGTCCCTTGTGCATCAGGTACAGCTTCAATACGAGCTCCAGCAGCACGGCTGCCGTGACGCCGATGAAAATAGCCATGCCGCCGATGCGCGGTATGGGGTGTGTGTGTACCCGTCTGGCATCCTTCGGTACGTCCATGGCGCCGGTCCTGACAGCGATCTTGATGCTGAGCGGTGTGAATATCAGCGCCAGCGCAAAAGCGGTCAGATATATTATCCAAAAATACAACCTCGAAAATTCCATGTCTTCTCCTAAGCTCTCGGGTGTGTCCTATCATAGACATCTTTGATTTTATTCTTCGTCACTGACAGATATATCTGTGTCGCAGAAATATCCTCATGACCCAGGAGCTCCTGCAGAGACTTCAGATCCGCACCGTTCTGGATCATGTGCACCGCAAATGAATTGCGGAGCGAATGAGGTGTGAGTTTATCAGCAATGCCTGCCTTTTTTCCGTATTCCTTGAGTATTTTCCACAGTCCCTGCCTGGTCATCCTTTTCCCGTAGTAGTTGACGAACAAAGCACGTTCTTCTTTGTTGTCTCTGATCAGCTCGGCGCGCGTTTCGAATATATATTTCTCAGCGGCAGCCCTCGCCGGCCTGCCGATGGGTATTATCCTCGCCTTGCCGCTGTTGCCAGGACATGTGAAAAATCCGATCCTGAGATTGACATCCTCGACATTGGCCGCTACTGCTTCGTTGACGCGGATACCGGTGGCATACATTAGTTCCAGCATGGCTCTGTCCCTGGATCCCTTTGCATCATCGGCAGGAGAAGCCAGCAGTCTGTCGACTTCTTCTATTGTCAGATATTCTATTTCTTTTCTTTCGATCCTTGGTGATTTTATGTTGTCGGTCGGATCCGTCTGCATGAGGCCGCTCCTGCACATGAAGCTATAATAGCTTCTCACCGAAGCCAGCCGCCTGTTTACCGTAGCTGAGGACAGCCCGCCGGATTTCATTTTCAGCAGATATGATACTATCTCTGTGTTGCTTACCTGTGTGTCGTCCGCAATGTCTTTCTCTCTGATGAATTTAAAAAAATCAAGAATATCGCGCCGGTATGCTTCCTGCGTATTCCTTGACATCTTCTTCGTCTTTTTCAGATATTCTGTAAATCTGTCGAAATTCTCCCCCACATGACACTCCTTCTGTTTTAGTATATCCGATATCCCGGCGGTTTACAATAACTATCGCAGCTCCTTCCCGCCGCGCAGACGCTTCTCTGCCATAAGAACTGCTATTATCGTTTTGGCATCGTGTATCTTTCCGCTGATCACCATTTCATATACTTCATCGAAATCATATTCGACGACTTCGATAGCCTCGTTTTCATCATAGTCTGTTTCTCCCGGAGTAAGGCCGGTAGCCAGATATACATACAGGACTTCTTTAGTATACCCGACTGACGGCTCCATCGCCGTCAGTAGTTCTATTTTTTCTGCACTGTATCCGGTTTCCTCGCGCAGTTCTCTACTTACAGTATCAAGCGGATCTTCTCCGTCATTTCTCTTGCCTGCCGGCACCTCAAGGACCACTCTTTCAACAGCTTTGCGATATTGTCTGACCATGACGAGCTTTCCCTCATCGGTAACTGCCGCAGCCACCGCACCGCCGTTGTGTTCTATTATTTCTCTGTATGATGTTCCCGTCATGACAGTGACCTTGTCGCGGCGAAGATTCAATATCGCCCCTTTATATATCATTTCACTGTCCAGGGTCTTTTCTTCAAATATCATTTGCCTTTTCCGTCCTGCCGCAGCCGCACACATACCTTATCTACCTGCTCATCAGCTTTGATTTTTCCACAGCTGCCTGAAATCCGTCTGTTATGACTTTTTCAAAGCCCTCCTCGGACAGTTTGTTGACTGCCTCTATCGTCGTTCCCCCGGGCGAGCATACATCTATACGCAGCTGTTCCGGCGTCTTGTCTGATTCGAGCACCATTTTTGCAGCACCCATGACAGACTGGGCCGCAAATACCACTGCCTTTTCTCTGTCCATGCCGTTCTTTTCTGCTGCCTTCGCCAGAGCATCTATATACATATATGTATATGCGGGACTGCTTCCCGATACTCCTATCACACAGTCCATCAGATCTTCACTGACCTCTTCTGCCCGTCCTATGCCTGTGAATATTTCCATCACATCGGCAAAGATATCGTCGCCTACATTGCTGTTCCGCGACACAGCTGTCATTGCGCAGCCTACGCGCGCCGGCGTATTCGGCATTATCCTGACGATCTTCATACCGCTGCCGAGAGTTTTTTCCAGATAGCCGATCGTTATCCCGGCCGCCATGGAGACCAGAACTTTATCGGCCGTAAATTCCGCTGCGATCTGCGGAAGCGTTTCCTCATACATATTCGGCTTGATGCCCAGCACCACGATATCGCTGCGGCGCACCGTCTCTTCGAGACTGCCGCATACTTCCACCGGATGCTCTGCCGCAATGGCGCGTGCCTTCTGCGGCGTCCTGTTGTACGCCAGCACCTCATCTCCCGCGGCGGCGGCGCCGTCTGCATAACCGCTGATGATCGCCCCGCCCATATTACCTGTTCCTATAAAACCTGTCTTCATTTATTTCTGCCTCCGAAAAACACCGTGCCTGTCGCTTCTCCGGCAAGCACCTTCCTGATGATGAACTTTTTCTTGCCGTTGAGCAGGACCATCGGTATAGAATATTCTCCCACGCGTCTGGCAGCTTCGATTTTTGTGACTATGCCGCCTGTTCCGAAACTGCTCTTGCCTCTCACATCTATCTCGTCCTTCAGTCCGTCGATATCATATATCTCTTCGATCAGAGCCGCATCCCTGTATTTTTTCGGATCTTTGTCAAAGACTCCGTCGATATCGCTCAGGCAGATCAGCAGATCGGCATTCCACAGATTCGCCGTCAGCGCACCCAGCGTGTCATTGTCGCCTATCTTTATCTCGTCAACGCTGACGCTGTCATTTTCGTTGATTATCGGCACCACGCCTTCATCGACCATCGTGAACAGCGTATTCCTTATATTCAATGTACGGTGATCGTCCGTGAAATCCTCTCTGGTAAGCAGCATCTGCCCTACATGGAAATCATAGTCCGCAAAAGATTCCTTGTAAGCCATCATCAGCTCCACCTGTCCGATCGCGCACAGGGCCTGCTTATAGTTGATATCCCCGCGCCTGGACCATTTATTTATCGCGCCTACCCCGCATATTCCTGCTCCCGAGGACACGAAAATGATCTGTTTCCCATCTCCGATCAGATCGCAGGCCTGTTCGACTATCTCATGGATAGCACTGCGTTTGACCTTTCCTTCATCATCTGAAAGGACATTGCTGCCTATTTTTATCACTATTTTTCTGCTGTCGCCTATCACTTCACCGATAGTACTCATATTTATCTCCTAAGTATCTGAAATCGACCATATTTCTTGATATTATACCACTCCGCGGGGAATTAATAAATATCAATCACGCGTATAAATAGGACTTGCGCTTTTGACTTAGAAGGGGTACACTAATTATGTGGTTATCCCCCTGATAACCTCATTAATCTCTAATCCCAATACCCCTTTTGAACAAAACAGACTGCTTTGGCAGTCTGTTTTGTTTTTTGGAATATTGTATGTTAAAATCATCCCATGAAAGTCATAGAAAAAACGATCATTAATAACGGTGCCGGCCATTCTGCCGGCGATTTCGAGATAACATCATACAGGCCCTGGATGAACTATTACATGGGCATGTCCGCTGCCGCATTCGACATCGAAACCACAGGCCTTTCGCCCGAAAAAAGCATCGTCATCCTTGCCGGCTTTGCCCTTCCCTGCGAAGAGGGAATGGCTGTAAAACAGTTCTTTGCCGAAGACCCTTCAGAAGAGACTGATGTACTGGAAGCCGCGGCAGAAATGATCGAGTCTCTTGATACGGTGATCACTTACAACGGCACTTCTTTTGATATGCCGTTCGTCGAACGGCGGCGTGATCTGCTGCGCATAACGGACAGACATATGTACAGGCCGGTCCATAATCTTGACCTCCTGACCCTGGTCCGCAGATACTCCGACATACGACGATTCACACCCAATCTCAGGCAGAAGACCCTGGAAGAATTCATGGGCCTGTGGGACACCCGCATAGACGAGATCGGCGGCGGCGAGATCATCAGCGCCTATTACGATTACCTTGATAATTTCGACGGAGCCGTCAGAGATAAAATACTGCTGCATAACAGCGACGATGTGTTACAATTATACAGACTCCTTAAAGTCATTGAAAAAACGGACTTTCACCGTGCGGCATCAGAAATGGGATTTCCTGTCTCCTGCGAAGGCTTCGATCTCATAGTGCGGACCGTCAGTCTTGACAGACACGGCCTGCATATCCGCGGCATACAGCGCACCGAGACCGGCGACGAGCGCCGCTGCTGGAGCGATGACGGCATAACCTATGTCTTCAGCCGCGACGGCAGCTTCGATATCGATATCATCGCTGAAGAAAGGTCCGGTATCTGCTTTGTCTCACTCGATGACCTGGAGATCCCGGAAGACGACATCGACTGTTCTCCGCGTCCGGAGTCCGGCCTGCTGGCTCTGGCCGGCAATGACAGGATTTTTTATAAGAATATCAATCAGCTCAGCATAAAAATCATTGAAAGGATCATTAAATCATGGATTACAGAAAATTAACACAGGATGTGAAATCAGACAGTTTTTTAATGGCTTCTCTGCCCGAAGCAGTCAGGAACGATGCGCTCAGAGCGATCGCCGATGCACTCAGAACTTCCAGCAGCGATATTTTCAAAGCCAACGAAGCGGATCTCGCCGCAGGCAGGGCCCTCCCGGCTCCTATCCTCGGCAGGCTCAAATTCGATGATCACAAGCTTGCTGACTGCATCAGCGGCATTCATGATCTGATCTCGCTTGAGGATCCGCTGTTCAAAACGCTGCTGAAAAGACAGCTCGATGAAGGGCTTACTCTGATCAAGACCACCTGCCCCATCGGCGTTATCGGCGTCATATTCGAATCGCGTCCTGATGCTCTGGTGCAGATATCTTCATTATGCATCAAAAGCGGCAACTGCGCGATCCTGAAGGGCGGCAGCGAAGCTGCCGAAACGAACCGTGCACTTTTCGATGTGATCTATGATGCCGGGGTCAAAGCCGGACTGCCGAAAAACTTCATGATGCTCATAGAGGACAGGGCAGGCATCGATGAACTTCTCAAGTGCCATGAATCCGTCGATCTCATCATACCCAGAGGGTCGAATCAGTTCGTGCAGTACATCATGGCGAATTCAAAGATACCTGTCATGGGTCACGCCAACGGACTCTGTCACATATATGTTGATAAGGATGCCGACCTTGAGAAGGCCGTCCCGATAATAGTAGATTCCAAAACTCAGTATGTCGCAGCCTGCAACGCCATGGAGACGCTGCTGGTGCACGAGGACATCTCCGCAGATCTGGGCGCCATGATCAAAAAAGCATCAGCTGTCGACATAGAGATCATTCCTGCCAGAGGAGAAACCGACTACAAAGAATATCTGGACTACAAAATGACATATAAAAAAGTGGCTTCGGCGGACGAAGCCATAGCACATATAAACAGGTACGGCAGCCATCATACAGACTGCATACTGACAGAAAATGAAAAGACTGCCGACAGATTCATGTCGCTGGTAGATTCAGCCGGCGTATACTGGAACTGCTCTACAAGATTTGCCGACGGGTTCCGGTACGGCTTCGGGGCAGAAGTCGGCATCAGCACAGGCAAGCTCCATGCCAGAGGTCCTGTGGGCCTCGACGGTCTGGTGACCTACAAATACAAATTGTATGGGCATGGACAGATCGTCGCCGATTACGCTTCCGGAAAGAGCGCTTTTCATTTCAAGGATCTGAAATAGTCCGCATCCTGTTTATACATTGTCTCTGTTGACGGGACAGCTCATGCATCTCGGGCCGCCCCGTCCTCTTGATAATTCCGAACTCGGAATAGTGAGTATCTTTATGCCGTTTTTATCAAGCATCTCATTGGTGATGTGATTTCTTTCATATGTGACGACAACTCCCGGCGCGATGGCCAGCGTATTCGACCCGTCGTTCCACTGTTCTCTCTGCGCCGCCTGAGGATCGTTCCCTCCGCATCTGAGCAGCTGCACTGCAGCCAGACCCAATTCCTTTTTCAGTATGTTACTGAGAGTGTCCGTCATCCCGGCAAAGCGGACTTCCGCATTCTTATCAAGCGTGATCTCATACAGCCGAAGCGGGCCCTCTATCTCCGGGTGGATAGTGAATTTATCATAATCGACCATTGTGAAGACGGTATCGAGATGCATGAAGGCCCTGCTCTTGGGGATATCGAATACCAGGATCTTTTTGAATGACGATCCTTTCAGCAGGTGTTCGGCAAAGCTCTCGATGCCGGCAGCCGTAGTACGCTGCGAAAGGCCGACGGCTATGACATCCGGCGACAGAACGAGGATGTCGCCTCCCTCTATCGAGTAAGCATCATCATAATCGTACCAGAGGCAGCTGCCCTCCTGCGCGAAGTCTCTGTCATGCAGAAAAATATACTCCAGGAACAGGGCTTCCCGTCTTCTTGCAGAAGTGCTCATATGACTGATGCTGATGCCGCTGCCCACACAGGCGCCCTGATCTCTGGTGAAATAGAGATTCGGCAGCGGATCAGTATAATACGGATAACCCGATGCGAGATATTCAGCCAGCGAATTTGAACTGATGTTTATTTCATCTTTTCTGATGCCCGCGATCATTTTCCCGATCATCTTCCTGACCGGCATTTTACTGAGGTACTCTTCAAGTGCCTCCTTTGCGGCCTGTGAATATATATTGCTCTCATCGAGGAATTTTTTTATGAACTCCGCTCTGACATCGCTGTCCTCCAGGGCTTTCGCGGCCTCGTCGATATAGTAAACGACTTCGATGCCGTTTGACTTCAGCAGAGCGGCAAATTCATCATGCTCCTTCTGGGCAGCTTTCAGGTACGGTATGTCATCGAACAGCAGACGTTCGAAGTTGTCAGGCACGAGTCCTTCGATCTCCTCACCGAGTCTGTGCATCAGGACTTTGTTGAGTTTTCCTATCTCCGAATAATTGTTTATACCGTATTTCACTGCAGAACCTCCGCTGATTATCTCTCATGCTTTCCGGCTTCATACCGGCACTTTGCTTTCTTTTCTCTTGATTATACTCCATTTGAAAAAACAATCCATATTTTACACATCCGCATATCCAAACGCTTTCATACAAATGTATAAAAAAACGAACACCCTTACAGGGCATTCATTCTATCCTGGTGCACCAAAGAGACTTGAACTGCACGGCTTCGGTGTTTTTATCTTTACTCATTATATATAGTGTATATAATTTATGCTGTCTTCAGTCAATTCCTCTATCGATGTTATGAGCGTCTGCACGAGCGCTGATACCGCGCTGCAGACTATGTCCTCTCCAGGCGGAGCGTATCCGCTGTGACCGAGGATCATGATCCGGCCGTCTCCGATCGTTACTGTGATCATTTTTTCTTCTTTCCGCCTTTCTTGCATCCCATGTTCTCACCTTCTTTCATTTTTGCATAATAAAATACCCCGAAGCATCGCTCCGGAGTATCGATGCGTAACTCTGTTTATACTGTGGCTGTTTTGTTTTCTAAATTAGATTCAGTCCTCTCGATTTCTAGTGAAACAAATGGCGGCTTTATTCCTTGCGAAACACCAAGCACTTTATACTCTTTGCTGTCGATAATAATCACACTAGGGATAGAATCAAAAGTAGGTTCTCCTGCGATTAAGGTTCTGTCTCGCATATTCATCTGTTTATTTACTTTCATCCTAAACATCGCTCGTCTCCTTGATTCTCTTATAATAGTACTCCAAATTATTCTTTACACTCTTAATATCTTCTTCGGTTAAACTATAAACCTTGCCGTTTCTAAGTAACTTTTCACCTGCTTCGATTTCTCTATTCAAATACTCTTTAATGCCACTGTTATTAGTGCTGGTTATCATACCTCTTTTTCTGATTTGTGCAACGTGTATCAATTCTTCAAATGCTGCTGATGCACTTGGTACGCGGCCACTTTGGAAAATAATAGCTGTGCCATCAGATAGAGTCATTGCTTCTGCATTCATCCTTTTTAGATACTCATCGCCATCAGAATCCTGAACTATTGAAACACCCTGATAAGCAAGTGCTGCCGTGATTTTTCTAAATTTTTCACCATCCATTGATGGGATATCACTCTTTAACTTTGTGTAAGCCTTTCTCTGTGCTTTTATTATACCGCTTTCATCCGACTTTGCAATGTTTTTCCAGTCTTCCAGACTGCCATTAAAACTGCCGTCATTTTTGGCATTGAGCCAGTCGTCATACTCTTTTCTGTCCGAGTATGCCGATGTGCTGCATCTGCAGTTCGGATGCATCGGTGGAGCATATCAGCTATGACCGAGGATCATGATGTTGTTTGATCCAAATGTGACCGTGATTATAAACATTCTGCCTCCTGAAATGTCTTTAACAGCTTTGGGAATTGCAGTGCTATCCAGTCAACAACTTCTTCATTTACCGCCCCATGCTTCAGCTGATGACTCGACATTAAGTCCCGATTCAAAAAGAAAAGCATGAACAATCTCATGTCTCATGACTTTGTTCTTATATATGGTCTTCATGGCTTGTGGCCCATCATCCCATTCATGATCCGTATTAACATCGCCGACGTGTATCTCCTTGCCGGGAAAATAACAATAACCCGAACAGCTCTCATCGTTCAGGTCTTTAGCAATCACCGGCTCGACGACGACCTCGTATTCCGTTCCAAGTATGCTTACCTTCATTTCTTCGCTCCCTTGCCTTTGCTTTTGCATCCCATGTTCTCGCCTCCATTTTTGCGTAATAAAATACCCCGAAGCATTGCTCCGGAGTATTAGTCAATCGCTATTAAGCTATATCAATCAAAATTATTAGCTCTTTTCCACATCTCAAAACTCTTACGGGCACGTTCCGGAGCTTTATCAGTCAACTTAAATATGTATTTATCATTACTCTCTTCATACCAATCACGATTGGTATGCCAGTACATATATTCTTTATCGGCTGTCATGAGAACACCACCTTTATTTGTTTTAATTTACTGCATTTTTCAATAAGAGTCAATATAAACTCATTATCTATGCCAGCTTCATACCCAGACATATGTTCAAAGAATTATCTAAAGCGAAAAAGAATACCGCAGATGAACTCTCAGAGCGCTTTTTGAAGTGACATTTCCGTCAAATTTCCGTAAAATCAAAAAACGCACGCTAGAAACGTACGTTTTTCAACGACTTTATGGTGCGCCCAGAGGGACTTCCACGTATTCGCTTCGCGAATCCGCCGTTCTGCTCGAGCCCCTCCGGGCTCGCTTGAACACACGGCTGCTCCAGAGTCCTCAGGACTCTTCCGCAACGCCGCGGCCCTTTCGGGTTCAAGTCCCAACCAAAATTCATTAATGGAAACGAGATGGGTTTAACCCATCTCGTTTCCATTGGTGCGCCCAGAGGGACTTGAACCCCCACGGTCTCCCACCAGCACCTAAAACTGGCGCGTCTGCCAATTCCGCCATGGGCGCACGATATGCGCTTACCGCATCGACCTTTATTATACTTGTTATCCTCCGTTATTTCAATCACTGAAAAGTCAGGAAGCCGCACTCAGTTCCCCAGGCCGATAACAGAGATTGCCCTGCATTTCGCTTTGCGATATACTTATATCATATGGAGGGATCATGGATAAAGGATATATAAAAAGCACAAATAATTACCTGATACCTTACGTGTCAGAAATCACCGGGAACGAAAATCTTGTCGTCGTGATCAGTCACGGCTTCGGCAGCAGCAAGGCCAGTCCGACAGCACAGATGATGCTGCATCGCCTTTCTGCGATAGGTATAGGAGCTGTTGCCTATGACTTCCCGGCGCACGGAGACAGCACTGCAGCCGGCGATTTTCTCCGCATCAGAAACTGCATAGACGACCTTGATGCAGTCAGATCCTTTGCCGCGGAATCTGCTCCGGACGCAGACATCTCATATTTTTCATCCAGCTTCGGAGCCTACATAAGCCTGCAGTATCTTTCAGAGTCAGAGTTCAGGAATGCCAGAGTCTTCTGCCGCAGCGCCGCCGTCAATATGCCCGCACTGTTCGCACATCCGACTCCGCAGGAAGTAAAAAACTTCGATGAGTTCGGCTTCAATATAGTCGACCACGGATACAGCAGACCTCTGAAGATCACGACTGATTTTATCAGCGATCTCGAAGAGCGCGACCTCTTTCACATCTACCGGCCAGGCTGCGCAGACATAAAAATGATCCACGGCGAAAAAGATGAGGTCATAAATATAAAATACGCCGAACAGTTCGCAGAACTGTCCGGCGCCGAGCTGACCATAGTACCGGAAGGCGATCATCAGCTGTCCGGCCCGGGTATGCCTGAGCAGGCAGCCTCGGAGGCGCTCGATTTCTTCCTCAGAAGGCCGTAATCCTCATGCAGGTATCCCTTCTGTCGATCAGTCGAGAAATAATTTCAGATCATCGTCAACGCTGCCAATGCCGCTTATCCCGAAATTATCGATAAGTATTTTTGCCACGTTCGGAGACAGGAATCCCGGCAGAGTCGGTCCCAGATGGATATTTTTCACTCCCAGCGACAGCAGCGCCAGCAGTACTATAACTGCTTTTTGTTCGTACCAGGCGATATTGTATACTATCGGCAGTTCATTTATGTCATCGAGTTCGAATATCTCTTTCAGCTTCATAGCGATGACCGCCAGCGAATATGAATCATTGCACTGCCCTGCATCGAGTACACGCGGTATGCCGCCGATATCCCCGAGATCCAGTTTGTTGTATTTATACTTGGCACATCCGGCCGTAAGGATAACTGTATCTTTGGGAAGCTTTTCCGCAAACTCCGTATAATATTCTCTCGATTTCATTCTTCCATCGCAGCCGGCCATAACGAAGAACTTTTTGATCGCACCTGATTTGACGGCATCGACTATTTTATCTGCAAGTTCAAAAACCTGTGCATGCGCGAATCCTCCAGTTATGCTTCCCGTTTCTGTTTCTTCCGGAGCCGGAAGCGTCCCGGCCATTTCGATTATCGCGGTGAAGTCCTTGTGACCGCTGCCGTCGGCTTCGATATGACTGCATCCCGGGAAGCCGGAAGCTCCGGTAGTGAAGATTCTTTTTCTGATCTCTTCGCTTCTCGGCGGCACTATGCAGTTCGTCGTGAACAGGATCGGTCCATGGAAGCTCTCGAATTCCTTGGTCTGCTGCCACCATGCGTTTCCGTAGTTCCCGGCAAAATTATCGTACTTCTTGAAAGCCGGATAATAATGTGCCGGCAGCATCTCGCTGTGAGTATACACATCGACTCCGGTGCCCTGTGTCTGTTCAAGCAGCTGCTCCAAATCTGTAAGATCGTGACCCGAGATCAGTATGGCGGGATTGCTGCGCACACCTATATCAACTGACGTTATTTCCGGATCGCCGTATTTCGATGTATTGGCTTCATCGAGAAGAGCCATGGCCTTCACGCCGTATTCTCCGGTCTTCAATGTCATTGCCACGAGATCATCTGCTGTCAGAGAATCATCTGCCACTGCGGCCAGAGCTTCATATATGAATCTATATATATCGACATCTTCCTTACCTGCATTATACGCATGCTCACCGTAGGCCGCCATACCTTTGAGCCCATACATTATCAATTCTCTCAGTGATCTGATATCTTCATTTTCTGTTGCCAGCACGCCGGCCTTTTCTGCTTTTTCAAGCATCTCTCTTCTCGTTGCCGCACTGAATACTTCGGCATCGGCATCGCCTTTCTTCCCGTCTGCAAGTTTATCTCTCACATCCAGCATTTTGCTTATCTGGGCTGCCAGCGCCGCATCATCGAAGTTCGCATTAGTGATCGTCATGAACAGACTGTTGAGTACCTCTCTGTTGATATCCATGATCTGTGAAACATCTTTTTCTGAACTGACTACTATGCCCGCTATTCCCTTCAATGTATAGATCAGAAGATCCTGCAGAGCAGCGACCTCTCCCGTCTTTCCGCATACGCCTTTTACCGTGCATCCTGTCCCTTTTGCTGTCTCCTGACATTGATAACAAAACATGTTCATGTTGTACCTCCTTATTTGATCCTGTATAAACCGTTCATCTGCATATTCGTTGATTTTTCATAAACATAACGCATTCGAGAGAGAATTTCGGTTGTATTTACAACAGATATGTTTATATTTTGATTTTTCTTCAGCTCGAAACCATCTGAGGCGGGTTTTCTTATAACCAAAAACCGGCGGCGGCCGCCGCCGGCACTGATTCTCCGGGCTTTTTTTATTCACCTTCTACGAGTTCCGTTTTTATTCACTTTCTCCGGACTCCATTATTATTTATCAGGATAATCACTGATGATGCCGCACATATCGTCGAAACATTCCCTGAACACATCCACGATCTCAGGAGAGAAATGTTTTCCACTGTCTCTGATGATCGTGTCATAAACGACCTCCGGAGGGAAAGCTTCTTTATATACTCTTTTGCTGATAAGCGCATCGAACACATCGGCTACCGCGGTGATTGCCGCTTCCGTTTTTATCTCTGTGCCCTTCAGTCCTGCGTACCCCGTACCGTCCCATTTCTCATGATGCTCCAGAGCGATATTCCTCGCATATTCCATGATCGGACCCGGTGAGTCATGCAGCAGCTTTTCACCGTCGACGGTGTGTTTTTTTATCACCTCAAACTCCTCTGCTGTCAGTTTTCCGGGTTTTTCAAGGATCTCTGACGGCGTAAACAGTTTTCCGATATCATGCATAGTCGCTGCTATGCTGATATATTCCAGTTCCTGACCGGAATATCCCATGCGCTGCGCCATCAGACGGACACACTGCGATACGCGCTTGACATGCACGGCCGTCTGCCCGGATTTAAGTTCCACGATACTCGCCATAGAAGCCAGCACTTCATACTGTCCTTTTGCTATGGCATCAGTCAGCCGTGTCCTTTCATATATCAGGTCATTGACATTTTTACTCAGATTATTGACGCAGTTCGTCAGCGATCCGATTTCATCTTCAGAAGCCTCAGGGATGCGGACATCGAAATCCCCCTCTGCGATCCTGGCTATGCCTGCAGTGGCTTTCTTGAGTCTGCGTGTAAAAAATCTTGCGGATATCATGATTATGATTATTACGAGCGCGATATATCCGCCGATCAGATACGGCGACCACATTTTAAAGAATTGTGACCGCAGGCTTTCCGCAGTAGTATACAGGCAGAGGTATCCGGCTGTTTTGCCGTCCTTCGACAGCACTGGTGAATATCCGATCACTCTGCTGTTTGATTTTGAAAAGTCCATGCCTCCGTTTTTGTTCAGGGCTTCGCCTTCATCGTCGCCTATGCTGATCGCCCCCAGCAGTCCCCCGAACCCTCTGTTTGAAGATACCGCGGAATATCCTCCGTTATCGTTTGTTACGAGAAGCAGCACCGCAGTGTCGGAACTGTTCGAGTAGATCGAATAATTATCGATAAGAGCAGCAGTTATCTTTCTGTAAGCAGCAGAATCGATATCGCTGCTATTTTTTATACTGCTGATATCATACTGCTCTGCGATCTGCGCTGTCAGCTTCGATTCATCACGCAGTGTCTGCATGCTGTTGTCGATATAATTATTATATTCCATCATGAACACTATAGCCGTCATTGCTATGAACCCTGCCAGGAGCATGCTTTCCCAGAAGAGGAGTTTCAAAGCGAAATGCTTTCCTCTAACCAGGACTCTCCATACCAGACAAATAAAGCAGAATATACCCGATATGATCACCAGCGGCAGGGCGCACTTTTTCACTATGTGAACAAGACTCTCCTTTAGTATCATCGAGGCCGGAGCCTTTGCGCTGTGCGGAAGTTTATGGACAGCATTATCTCCGACATACCACGGCACATTCCCTGATATACCCATTACCGTACTGCCGCATACGCTCAATTCATATACATCATGATTGTATGTGCCTTCATTATCCCATGCCGGCTTCGCGAGACGGCCGTTTTTCAATTCATATATTTTTGCTGCCCAGAAATCGTAGACATATATCCGCCCTTGTACGCTTCTCACATAGAAGGGCCTGAACCCCGTATCTTCTCTGATATTGTAATTGCCGGTATATAAGGCCTCCTGTCCCCCGCCTATACGGCCGCGTCCGACTTCGCCCGTTACTTTTGCATAATAATATACACCGCTGCCGCTGCCTTCCACATCATTGTAGAAGAAAGCTGTGTCGCTGCTGATCTTTCCATATAATTCTGTTTTCTCCGACTTGAGATCTATGCTGTACAGCTCTGTTACATATGTGAGATATCTCGTGAAATATATCCGTCCGTTGTGGATGCTGAGGGGAGATGTGCGGATGGTCTTATCTTTTTTGTTTTTTTCTCCGCTGTAATTTATCGTATAAAGCGTCTTGACATAGTGTCCTTTTTTATTATATTTTATTATTTCGTCTTTGATGAGATTCGCTTCGCCTTTATCCGAAACAGACCGGTACAGATATAAATTGTCTTTTCCGTCGAGCGTCATCCCTGTCAGATCTTCATTCTTGCCGGCATCTATATGATATTTCAGCCTGTCCTTCGGAGAAATGCATAATATCCTTTCTGCAGAATCGTTGATCACGGTACTGCCGTCACTCATCCTGGCGGCTTCCAGGCAGCTGTCCGCAGTGATCGTTCGTGTTTTCAGATCTATGCCCGTATCATATGTTTTTGAATTGTATCCATAGACCATGGTCAGCAGCACTGCCAGAGCAATAAGGAAAAACGGCCATCTGAAAAGACGGTCTGCTGTCTTGCCGGCTTTTATCATCCTAGGCTTGCCGATTTTTCCCTTCATATATTTATATACCCCTGTCCACTGATCTGTAATATATTCTTTTACTCAATGTATTATTATACAGTAATATCAGCGAAAAGGATACTATCATAGCCGATTCAATGGATCCACATTTTCCCCATCGGTGTTATGCCTTTGAGCTCTGCTGCCGAAAGCCCGTCTCTGGCTTCGCTTATCCATGATTCTTTTACTCTGTAAAATACGCCGGCCGCTCCATTCCTGACTTCGACCTCAGTGGCACATCTTTCCAGAGCTTTTCTGGCCTCCTCCAGATCGTTGAAATCCTTTCTCGCCACCGGCATCGGGTCGTCTATCGTGCAGCCCTTCCTGATCTGCTTTATTTCATCTATTTCCTTATGGCTTTCCCATATCACATACTTCTTCATAATCGGCCTCCTTATGTTTGTTTATTATAAACAGAAACATATCTAGGCGCAGTCAGCTGATAACTGTATTTTTTACTTATCTTTTTCCTTAAAAGAAGGATGCCGTCCGGCATCCTTCTCGATTTGCTGCAAATTATTTATGATCATGTCAGCCTCAGCTGCGCCGGCAGTAATATCAGCCGGAGAATCTTTCATTTTTGGGCGGATACTGGATACTTCCGTCCACTTCTATCAGTGTTTCTCTTTCAATGTGATAACGGAACTGGTCTCTCAGGTCAATGCTGCTCTGATCCTTTTCGACATACTTTCTGATAGCCTCGCTGGCGCTGTCTATGCTGGCATGGATCGACAGAGTCGAAAATGTCTTGTCCTGATTCTGCATTACCACCGCATACCTTACTACTTCCATAATAGCCATGATATCCACTCCTTTCCACATTCAATTTTTTCTCTATATATATTATAAACCCATTTACTGTATCCGGAGTCCTGATACACAAAAAAACACACTCCGCGGCATGACGATGCAAAATGAAATTTCCTGTTTTTTTCCCTGGAATTTCCTTACCGATTGATACCAATTAGAACTTATTACCATTTTTGAAGAGTCAGCAAAAAAACCAGCCCCGCGTATAACGCGGGGTTTTCATTTGGCGGGCATAGCCCATGCTCCTCGCAGGACGCGTCAAACGCGTAAATATCGGTCTGCCAGTTGCGTTGCTATGTAATTTACTTTTTCT
>Ga0183098_10255_pt1 | contig 154501 bp, 155 predicted proteins | sample BioMet9_FD_128884 | JGI IMG/M metagenome (GOLD analysis project Ga0183098, IMG submission 128884) | Microbial communities from bioreactor (seeded with sewage sludge) at Lawrence Berkeley National Lab, California, USA - Biofuel... | ecosystem: Engineered > Bioreactor > Anaerobic > Unclassified ...
GCAACCGGCCCGGCGCGGCGGCCCAACGGCTTCCCCGCGTGGCGAGACACTGTAACCAGGAGGATATTGCTGTGGTTATGACCGCCGAAGACAAGGCCCACGTTATCACCGAGCACAAGAAGCACGACGGCGACACCGGTTCCCCGGAGGTCCAGGTCGCCCTGCTCACGGCCCGCATCAGCTATCTGACCGATCACTTCAAGGCCCATCCCAAGGATTACCATTCCCGGACCGGCCTTTTGAAGCTCGTCGGCCAGCGCCGTAAACTGCTCAACTACCTGAAGAAGAAAGACATCCAGCGTTACCGCGACCTGATCGCCAAGCTCGGGTTGCGCAAGTAAGTTCGCCACGGGGTCCGGTTCGCCGGACCCCGCCTTCCCGCGCATGCATTATGCGCGCCCGTTGCCGGGAGGCGTCTCCCGGTAACCGCCGCGCCTGCTGCATGGCGGGAGGGCACACTCCAACCGTCGCATTCGCGCACGAGGTTCCCATGACACTGTTGTTCAATCCCACCCGACTCGAAACCACCATCGATGGCAAGACCATCATCCTGGAGACCGGCCGGCTGGCCAACCAGGCCGATGGCGCCGTCTGGATTCAGTGCGGTGGCACCGTGGTCCTGGTCACGGCCTGCACCCAGGCCCTGGCCGAGGAAAAAGGCTTTTTTCCCCTGGTCGTGGACTACCAGGAAATGTCCTACGCCGCCGGACGGATTCCGGGTTCGTATTTCCGCCGCGAGATCGGTCGGCCCTCCGAGCGCGAAGTGCTCGTGTGCCGCCTGATCGACCGCCCCTGTCGGCCGCTGTTCCCCAAGGGCTTTCGCGACGAGGTCCAGATCATCGCCACCGTGCTCTCGGCCGACGGCCAGGTCGAACCCGACGTGCTGGCCCTGACCGCCGCCTCCACGGCCCTGACCATCTCGAAGATTCCCTTCGAAGGCCCCATCGCCGGCGGCCGCGTCGGCTACATCAACGACGCCTTCGTGTTCAACCCCACCGTGGCGGAAATGGCGGTCAGCAAGCTGAACCTCGTGTTCGCGGCCTCGCGTGACGCCGTGGTCATGGTCGAAGGCGGCGGCCAGTTCGTGTCCGAGGATCTGCTGGCCGACGCCCTGGAATGGGGCCATGCCCAGGTCCAGCCCCTGCTCGCCCTCCAGGAGGAGATGCGCGAAAAGGCCGGCAAGGAAAAGATTGCCTTCACCCCGCCGGCGCCCATCGAGGAGCTGGAAGCCAAGGTGCGCGAGGTGGCCGAGGCCGGCCTCAAGGCCGCCTTTGCCATCAAGGACAAGATGCCCCGCCGCGAGGCGCGCCGGGCCGTCAAACAGACGGTCATGGAGGCCGTGGTCGCGGCCTTCCCGGACCAGCCGCTCTACAAGATGAAGGCCGGTGACATCCTGGAGGCCATGGAGAAAAAACTCCTGCGGGCGCTGATCAAGGAAACCGGCATCCGGCTCGACGGCCGCAACACCACCACCGTGCGCCCCATCGGCATCGAAGTGGGCGTGCTGCCGCGCACCCACGGTTCGTCGCTTTTTGCCCGGGGCGAGACCAAGGCCCTGTGCGTGGCCACCCTCGGCTCCACCGGTGACGAGCAGAGGATCGAGACGCTCAACGGCGAGACCTCCAAGCGTTTCATGCTCCACTACAACTTCCCGCCCTACTGCGTGGGCGAGGTCAAGATGCTGCGCGGCCCGTCGCGCCGGGAAATCGGCCACGGCGCCCTGGCCGAGCGTTCGATCCTGCCCGTGCTGCCCGGCCCCGAGGACTTCCCCTTCACCATGCGCGTGGTCTCCCAGGTCATGGAGTCCAACGGCTCCTCGTCCATGGCCTCGGTGTGCGGCGCGTCGCTCGCGCTCATGGACGCCGGCGTGCCGGTCAAGGAAGCCGTGGCCGGCATTGCCATGGGCCTGATCAAGGAAGGCGACTCCTTCCTCGTGCTCACGGACATCCTCGGCGACGAGGACGCCATGGGCGACATGGACTTCAAGGTGGCGGGCACGGCCCACGGCGTGACCGGCATCCAGATGGATATCAAGATCACGGGCATTCCCCAGGCGGTCATGCGCCAGGCCCTCCAGCAGGCGCATCAGGCGCGGCTCCACATCCTCGGCCGTATGGCCGAGGTGCTCGACGCCCCGCGTCCGGAACTCTCGCCGCTGGCCCCGCAACTGGCCGTGGTCATGATCAATCCGGAAAAGATCCGCGAAGTGATCGGACCTGGCGGCAAGAACATCAAGGCCATCACGGCCGAGACCGGCGCCTCCATCGACATCGAGGACTCGGGCAAGATCTCGATCTTCGCCCCGACCCTCGAATCCCTGGAAAAGGCCCGGGAGCGGGTCCAGTACTACGACCAGCACGCCGACGTGGGTGCCAACTACACGGGCAAGGTCAAAAAGATCATCGACTGCGGTGCCATCGTCGAGATCCTGCCGGGCCTCGAAGGGTTGGTCCACGTGTCCCAGCTCGACACCGAGCGGGTGGAAAGCCCCTTTGACGTGGTCAAGCTCGGCCAGGAAATCGAGGTCAAGGTGCTGGAGGTGGAACCCACCGGCCGCATCCGGCTCTCGCGCAAGGCCGTGCTCAACGAGCAGCGCGGCATTGCCTACGATCCGGCCGACTATGCCAAGACCGGCGGCGGACGCGGCGGTGACCGGCGTCCCGGCGGCGACCGTCGGGGCGGCTATGACCGCGACCGCGGCGGCGACCGTGGCGGACGCGGTGATCGTGGCGACCGGGGTGATCGTGGCGGACGCGGCGGCGATCGCGGCGGCGACCGTCGCGGCGGTGATCGCGACTAGACGAAAGACGACCGAGGGGGTGGCGGGGGGAGAAGCCTCCGGCGGCCAAAGGGCACGGCCCTTTGGAAACCCTTCCGAAAAAAAGACCACGGGGATGGCCAGAAATGGCTGTCCCCTTTTTTCTGGGCAGGCGGCAAGTTCCCTGACGGGGCAATCCGCCCCTCGATCGCGCATCCCCCCTGGCGGGAGTCCAAAGGAGAAGCCGTTGCGCAAGGCCCACAAGGGCTTTCGTTGTCCAGGCCGGCAAGGACAACCACCCAGACCCTCTCGGGATTCCAAAGGGAGACTGCTGCACAATTGGGCACCGGATGCACGAAGTGCAACCGGCCAGAATTATAAAGGGATTCCAAAGGGCGCGAGCCCTTTGGCCGCCGGAGGCGCCTCCTCACTCCCCTCCCCTCGCCTCGCCTCCCGCCCCCCCAAAAAAAAGCCCGGCCGGAGCCGGGCTGTAGGGGTGGAGTTGCTGGGCAATTTCTACCAATAGGGATTGTCCACCGGCACCACGTAGGTCTGGACCTGGTTGTCGACCCGCATGGTCACCCGCAGGGCCACGATGGACACGGTATTCGGGAAATAGAAATAGCCGGGGATGAGCGTCGTGGGCATGATGGGATTGGGGCGCCAGGCATAGGTGCCCATTTCCTGGTACAGGCTCGACCGGTACTGGTCCATGGACGGCCGCTGGGTCAGGGCCATGCCGCCGATGGCACCGGCGCCGGCGCCGATCAGCGCGCCCGGTCCGGCCCCCCAGCCGCCGTTGAAGCCCGAACCGATGAGCGCGCCCAGGCCCGCGCCCACGGCCGCGCCGGTCAGGCCGCCGACCACGGCCGCCTCGGCGCTTTTCTTGTAGGCCGTGGAGGCGAACACCACCTCGGAGGCCTGCTGGACGGAATACGGGCCGTATTCCTCCCCGCCCTGGCCGATGCCGGCGCATTCCTGGGTGTAGATCACCGGCATCCGGGAGGAATGGTTGTGCACGATCAGCAGGATCGGCGACAGCCCGGCCTCGTAATAGTTGATGCCGCGCCCCTGCCATTGGTAGCGGACCGCGCCGAGATCCCATTCGGCCGTGCGCACGCCATGGGGCAAGGTGGCCGGATCGACCACGCTTGTCATCTGGGGCTGGGGAGCCGTGTAGGTGGCGCAGGACGCAAGTGCAAACGACAACAGCGCAATGACCAGCAAACGGCCCGCGATCGCGTGGGGAACGTAAGATTTCATAGGTCCTCGTGGGAAGGTTTGCCCCCGGTCCGGACTGGCCGGGAGTAACAGCCAACTTGCCGCCGTCGCGGCGGGCACCGGCCCGAGGCCGACACCCGAAACATCGCCTAGCTCACCAGTACCCCGGCGTAGCCCACCACCTGCCGGATATCGCCGGTCACCTCGCCCGAGGTGGCATACGCGGCCAGCTTCGCCTCGCCGGCCCCCAGGGCCTTGGCCAGGTGGAGCCCCAGCACCATGGGCAGCACGCCGCACATGGTAATGCCCTGCTCGCGCACCACGGCATACAGCCCCTCGGGGTCGAGGTCCAAAACCCGGGACAGGGCCAAACCGTCAAGTCGCCGGGCCGTGTCATGGGGCACATAGTGGCTCATGTCGGAACTGACCACGATGGAAACCGGCGTGCCGCATGCGGCGATGACCCCAGCCATGGCCGTGGCCACCTCGGCCAGCACCCGGGGATCGGGCTCGGCCACGGCCACCGGGACCACCCGACAGCCCGGATTGGTGAGGCTTACAAAGGGCAGGACCACTTCCAGGGAATGTTCCCGCAGATGGGCCTCGGCATCGGGCGTCAACCGGGGCTCGGCCGCGATCAGGGCGGCCGTAAGTTCCCGGTCCACGGGCACGGTCCGGCCCGGAATGGCCCAATCGCCGCCCGGCCACACAGCCAGACGACGTCCCCGGCCGGTATGGTTGGGCCCAAAAAGCAACAACCGGTCGGCCAACCGGGCCGCTCCCAGGGTCCGGCCGGCCACGGCGCCGGAAAAGACGTAGCCGGCGTGGGGGACCATGGCGAGCAGCGTGGGCGCGGTTTCCGCCGGACCGGCCTGGGCCAGGCAGGCCTCCACCTGACCACGCAGTTCCTGGGCCTGCCCGGGATAGAACTGGCCCGCCACCACCGGGTGGCGGGCCAGGGACGGATCATGGGTGGCAACTGCCATCATGCCTCCTTGCCGCCACATCCGCACCGGGGCGTGACGGCGGTATCGCCCTCTTACCGCCTTTGCGACCGGCCTGGCAAGACTGCACCCCGCGGCACGCTGTCGTACCGAAAAAAAGCGTCACGGCGGCGGTCTCCTAGGGAGACTGGGACAGGGCATTGATACGGTTTTGCAGGCCGTTCGCCGCCAGGTCCGAAGCGGCCATCTTGCCGTACAGGGAATCCGGCGCGGCATCGCGCATGGCGGTCAAGGTTTTGCGCCAGCCGTCGGTATCGCCCATGGCATTCTGGATGGCGGCGATGCGCAACTGGTTGGCGGCCCAGTCATCGTCGCCCTCGCGGCACATGAGGGCGTACTGCTCAGCCCATTTGAGGGACTGGGGATACTGGCCCAGTTCCCGGGTCGATTCGACCAGGATATTGAGAGCGCCCTTGAGCTTGTCCGGGGCCTGGCCCGTTTCCCGAAACATGGCCGTGGCCTCGCCGGCATAGAGCTGGGCCTTTTCGAACTCCTTGCGGGCCATGGCATCCTTTGCCATGTAGTACATGGCAAAGCAGCGCTTGCCGGATTCGAGGTCCTGATCGCCGGCCAGCATCTTCCACAACTGGCGGCTGCGGGCCGTGTCGCCGAGGTTTTCCAGGGCCTCGGCCACCATGTATTCCACGGTGCGGCGCTGGCTGGCCCCGAACCGCCAGCCCTGGACCTTGCGGGCCAGATCCACGACGCCCTGCCAGTCCCGATCGCCCTGGTACATGGTCAGGGCCATCATGAGGGCCATGAGGCCATTGGCATCCTCTTTGGGGCCGATAAAGGGCAACGCCTCGGCCAAGGCTTCGCGGTGGGAGCCCGTGCGCATGAAGGCCAGGGCCAGGCCGAGACGGGTCTGGTCGGAAAGCTTGTCCCGGTTGGCGGCGAGCACGGGGTTGTCGCGCCAGCTTTCCACCAGCCGGGCGTAATCCTGGCGGGGCAGACGGTCGGAAGCCATCTTTTCGAAGGCCTTGACCGCCACTTCGGTGGCCCTGGGGGCCAGGTCGCTGTGGGGATAACGCTCCAGGAACCGGGCCGCAGCCTTGAGGCTGCCGGGATAGTTCTGGCGATAGAGCAGCCACATGGCCAGCTTGATCTGGGCCAAGGGAGCCAGGGGGCTGTCGGGGTGGTCGCGGATGATGCCGTTGTAGATGTCCTCGGGACTGCCGGCGGCGGGCTTGTCAAACAGGGAAAACATCTCGCCGATGCTCGGCTGGTCGTGCACGCCCTGCTCGGCCAGACGCATCTTGGCGATCAGCCCACCCTCGGCGTCGGGGTAATCCTTGACGGCCAGGTTGTAAAAATCCACCGAGGCCGCCCGGTTGCCGAGCTTGGCATAAATATCCCCGAGACGGGCCAGGACCAGGTCGGCATCCTTGACCTTGGGCTCGATGTTGTAAAACATCATGTAATCGTCCCGGGCCTTTTTGATGTCGCCGTTGCGGTAGGCGATATCGCCGTCAATACGCAGGATCTGGGGATAGTCGATGTAGTAACGCGGCCAGCGCTTGTCGATATAATCGGCGATCTGGGCCGCTTCCTTGTAGCGCCCGACCTTGACCAGACTCTTGGCCAGGCCCATGGCGCCTTCGCGGACGAACTTGCTCTCGGGGAACTTCTCGATCAAATTCTGATATTCCGTGATCGCCTTCTTGTAGTCGCCGTGGTCGAAATAGTATTCGCCCCAATAGAAGTTGACCAGCGGCACATTGGCATCGGTAGGGTATTTCTTGGTCAGGACGTTGAAATAGCCCTTGGCCTCGGGCAGGTTGCCCACCCGCAAATTGAGCAGCCCCAGTTGCAGCAGCGCTTCCGGCACCCGGTAGGAATTGGTGTTGTAGTTGATGGCTTCCTGGAAGGCCCCCTGGATCTGGTCGTAATGGGCGGCCGGATCATCCTTGAACATGTCGGCATACAGGGCGGCCAGGGAATGGAGCACCTCCTCGCGTAGATCCTTGTCCAGATCCTTTTTGAGCTTGAGGCTCTCCAGCATGTTTTTCGCCCCGAAGTAATTCCCGCCTAGCTTTTCCGCCTGGGCCGCGACCAGGACATTGGTGTCCAGGGCCTTCTCGGATTCCGGGGCCGGCTTGTGCTCGGCCTCGGCCGGAGCCTTGTCGTGGCCGTCGGCTTCGGCAAGGGGCGGCGCGACCGGAGCGGCGGCGCTCGCCTGGGGCGCGGGCGGCGTGACCGGTGGCGGCGTGGCGGCGGGCTCGGGCGCGCCGGCCGCAGCAGGCGGATGGACACTCCCCCGGGTCTCGCCGGCCGCGGCCACGGCCGGGGGAATCGGCGGCAACTTGACGCGCAGTTCGCCCGGGGCCGGCGCCACCGGCATACTGCCGGCACCGCTCGCCGGGACGGCCGGATCGTGCACCGGCGCCCGGGCCTCCATGCCGGCGGGCCGCAAGGTGGGCGATTTTTCGGGCGGCACGCGCAGAGCTTCGGCGCGCAGGGTAGAGGGCACGGCGTAATACGGTTCCTTGGCGGCCGCCGGGGCCGCCGGAGCCTTGCCCGCATCCGGTGCGGCCAGGGCCGGCGGCAAGGGTGGCAATTCCAAGGGGCCGGGCTTGTTGTTGGGCGGGGTCACGGGCAGGGTCAGGGCCGATCCGCCGTCCCGGGGCGGACCGGCCAGGGGCGAAGCGTCCGGACCGCCGCCCGGGGTCCAGTTGGCCCCGGCCGGGTCTCGGTAAACCTGCAATTTCAAGGCGTGCTCGCCCTCGGGCCAGCCCACGTAGCCAAAGGCGTCGGTGCGCAGGCGCACCACCACCTTGTCACCGGTCAGACGCAGGTTGTCGACCAGGCGCGAGGAGCCGAAATCCAGGCCTTCGGGGCTTTTTTCGGCCGCCAGGCTGCCCGGGGGAAAGGTCAGGGTGACCTCCCGGGCTCCGGTGCGGGCGATGGTGGGGAAAAGGCCGGCCGGGCCAAAGGTGACGATGAGGGAGTCGGTGTCCGGACGCGTAACCGTGGAGACGGACAGGGCCAGGGCCGTCCGGACCGGGAGGACGGCCAGGCAGGCCGCCAGAAAGAGCACACGCCACAGGGGCGGGAGGGAAGGGCTCACGCCGGCTCCTGCTGCAAAAATCATGCGCGGCGCCCGGGCGTTGCAACGGTCATTCCCCGGCCATATTCCGCTTTTTGAGCTTTTCGATCAGGGTGGTGCGCTTGATGCCGAGCAGTTCGGCCGCCTGGTTCTTGACGCCGCCGGCTTGCTGCAAGGCCTCGACCAGCAGGCGTTCCTCGACCGCGTCCAGGAATTCCTTGAGCCCCAGGCCAAGGTCGGTCAGATCGGCGAGTTTGGCCCAGACAAACCCCGCCTGGACCAGGGCGACCGGAGGTGGCGGCGCCACGCCGGCATGGTCCAGGATCTTGCGCGGCAGATCCGCAGCCGCGATCATGTCGTGCTCGCACAGGATCGACAGCCGCTCCATGAAATTTTCAAGCTCGCGCACGTTGCCCGGCCACGGGTAGGACAAGACCAGGTCCTTGGCCTCCGCGGACAGGGTCAGGGTGGGCCGGCATTTCTGGCGGCAAAACCGCTCCAGAAAATGGTCGGCCAGAAGCAGGATGTCCGCACCCCGCTCGCGCAAGGGGGGCAGGTGGAGAGGAATGACGTTGAGGCGGTAATAAAGGTCCTCGCGGAACCGGCCGGCCGCGACCTCGGCTTCGAGATCACGGTTGGTGGCGGCCACGATGCGCACGTCGGCCTTGAGGGTCTTGCCCCCGCCCACGCGTTCGTATTCCCGTTCCTGGAGGGCGCGCAGGATCTTGACCTGGAGGCTCAGGTCCATCTCCCCGATCTCGTCGAGGAAGATGGTCCCGCCCTCGGCCAGCTCGAAGCGGCCTTGGCGGCTGCGCACGGCCGAGGTGAAGGCCCCTTTCTCGTGGCCGAACAGTTCCGATTCGAGGAGTTCGCGGGGGATGGCGCCGCAGTTGACGGGCACAAAGGGTTTGCCGGCCCGGTGGCTGTTGGTGTGCAGGGCGCGCACGAGCAGTTCCTTGCCCGTGCCGGACTCGCCGGTGACAAGCACCGTGCTGTCAGTGGGCGCGACCTTGGCCAGGACCCGCAGCACATCGGCCAGCACCGGACTGCGGCCCACCATGCCGGAAAGTTTGAGTTCCATCGGGCCTCCGCAGGGACGGACGCCGCGCAATACGGGGCGTCCTTTCGGATGTAGCCCTTCGTCAGATGACTGTCAATTTCCTGACAGGAAAAAGCCGACCTCGCCCCGGTCTCAGACCTGCATGTCGAGCAGGGCGCCGGCCATGGCATCCTGGGTGCGGATGACCGCCAGGTTGGCCTCGAAGCCCCGGGAGGCCTCGATCATGGACACGGTTTCCCGGGCCGGGTCGACATTGCTCGTCTCGGCCAGGCGCAGGCCCTGTTCGGAGATGTCGACCGTATCCCCGGTATCGCGAAACGGAGTGGGTTCGCCGACCAGACGCAGCCCGCCCGTGGTGCCGTCGTAGGTCACGCCGGACACAGTCACGCCCTGGCCGTCCTCGCCGGTTTGCAGCCCGACCCGTTCGGCCTTGTAGCCGTCGGTATCGAGATTGGCCACATTGTTGGCGGCGGCGGCCATGGACACGGTCATGGCATTGAGGGCCGACTGGGCAGTGGCGACGACGCCGGACATGGCCGTTCCTCCTGGTTCGGGCCGGGGATGATTTCTTCCACTTAATGCAGGCCGGACCGCCTGGCAAGGGTGCCTTGTGGCCCGGGCCGGCCCATGCTAGGCCTTTTGACCATGCGCTTGCCCATTTTGCTCGTCTGCCTGCTCGCCTGCCTGGCTCTGCCCCTGACCGGTTGCAAGCAGCTCTCCGACGACTCGCCCAAACGCTACTACGACAACAAATTCCTTTTCAGCTTCGTGCCGCCCAAGGGCTGGGCCGTGACCACATGCCAGACGCCTGCCTGTCTGACCTCGGTGGAGGCGAGCCAGGGGGATTGCCGGCTGTACGTGTGCGTGAGCGAGCGGCCCGAGGAATTTTTGCCCACGAGTTCGGATTTCGCCAACTGCGAGCTGGTGAAAAGCTACGTGGCCGAGCGGCTCAAGGGCTACAACATCCGCTGCCGTCCGACCCTGGTCCAGGGCCGGCGGGGCTACGACGCCATCTATCTGCGCAACGTGGCCGACGACGCCGGCGGGGTGCGGCTCCAGCTCGTGCGCCAGACGTTTCTCGCCCGGGGCAAACTGCTCTACACCTTCACCTTCTACGCGTTCGGCGACTCGGCCCAGGAACTCAAGGACATCTCCACACCCTGCGACGACCCGATCCTGCGCTCCCTGGGCACGCTTTTCCTGCACGCGGTGCCCAAGGAAGGGAAGGAGGGGGTGGAAACAGCCTCCGGCGGCCAAAGGGCCACGCCCTTTGGAAACCCGTAACGGCGCAACCCGTTCAAGAGGGGGAACGCGCGGACTCAAGGACGGAAACGGGGAGCGGAAGCAGGCCGAGGCTTAGTGCGGCCCACACGGGTGGCGCTTGATGTTGACTTCGAGCACTTCGCGCAGCTGGTCGATGGAATGGGGTTTGGCCAGGTAGTCGTCCATGCCGAGCCCCAGGAGCCGTTCCCGGTCCTTCTGGCTGGCATAGGCGGTCAGGGCCACGATGGGCACCTGCTTGGACAGCCCAGGCACCTCGCCGTGGCGGATATGGTGGGCGCATTCGATGCCGTCCATGACCGGCATCTGGATATCCATGAGGATGCAGTCGGCCGGGTGCGCGGCCAGCACGGCCAAGGCCTCCTGGCCGTCGGCCGCCTCCAGGACCCGGTAGCCCAGCCGTTTGAGGGTCCGGCCGGTGGTCAACCGGTTGATGCTCTCATCCTCCACCAGCAGCACCGTATAGCGGCCAGGCGAAAAGTCTTCCGTGGCCGCGGGATAGGCCGCGATCTCGTCCAGGCAGGCGAAATCCGGCTGGGCAAAGGGAATGACGCAGTAAAAACCACTGCCCTTGCCCGGCTCGCTTTTCACCCAAATAAGCCCCCCGAGCATGTCCACCAGGTGCCGGGCAATGGAAAGTCCCAGCCCAGCCCCGCTGACCCGCTTGGTCAGATAGGGTTCGGCCAGCTCGAATTCCTCGAAAATCTTGGTCTGCACGGACTTGGGAATGCCGATGCCCGTATCCCGGACCGAAAACAGCAAGGACACGTAGTCACCGGCGTAGTGCAGGCGTTTGCTCTGTACGCGCTTGACCTTCACCCGGATGGAACCGGACTGGGTGCAGCGCAGGGCATTGTCGAGCAGGTTGGCCAGGATCTGGCGTACCCGGTGGATGTCGCCCACGAGTTGCTGCGGCAGCCGCGCGTCGCAGGCCAGCGTCAGATCGATGCCCTTGAGCTTGGCCCGCACGCCGTACGCCCGGGTCAGGCTCGTGAGCATGGCCCGCACATCGCACACGGACAAGGTCGGCTCGATGGCGGCCGCGTCGATGTCGGCCAGTTCCAGGACGTTGTTGACAATGCCGAGCAGGCGCTTGGACGACGCGTCCACGATGTGCCACAGTTCCGCGTCCTGGCCGGACGGGGAGTCGCACAAGGCCAGCTGGCAGGCGCCCATGATCCCGTTTAAGGGCGTGCGCAGTTCGTGGGTGATATTGCCCAGGAACTGGGATTTGGCCTGGCTGGCCGAAAAGGCCAGGGCCTTTTCGCGGATGAGCTGGTTTTCGGTCTCCTTGATGGCTGTGATGTCCCGGGAATAGCTGGCCACGGCCGCGACCTGGCCGTCGTGGTCGACAATGGGGCACAGACTCACCATGTACCAGTAGTCGCCATGGTGCTCCTCGTAGAACTGGATCTTGTTCTGGGCCACGGTCTGGCTGATGTGCTCCCGGCGCTGTTCGGCCAGCTCCGGGGGCAAGTGCGTGTAAAGGCTCGCGCCGAGCAGGCTTTCCACGGGGCAATGGCGACGCCTGGCCGCCTCGCCGTTTAACACCTGGATATAACCGTCGGTGTCGGACAGGATGATGGAATCCCGGGTGGCATCGAGCAGGGCTTTGAAAATGGCCTGGTTTTCGGCCAGGAGGTGCTGGGAGAGCACGAGCTTGGTCACGTCCTCGCGGATGATGATGCCGCCGGTGACCACCCCGTCCTCGAAGACCGGAATGCCGCGAATGTTCTGGTAGGCGGACTGGCCGCCACTGCATTCGTCGGTATAGGCCGCTTCCAGATGAATGGTCCGGCCGGCCAGGATCTCGCGGATGTCGTCGCTGATGCCCGAGGAAAGGATGCCGGGCAGTTCGAGCAGATTTTTACCCACGAAATAGTCGCGCCCGCGCCGCCCTCGCGCGAAATTGGCCAGATGCCAATCGTTGACGAAGGTGATGATGCCCTTGGCGTCGATACACATGATAGACACCGGGGCTAGCTGAATGATCCGCTCACAGTTGGTCGAAAGCGGGCCTTGGGCGCTCATGCAGGCAGACATAACCGGGGTCGACGCGCCCGACAAGGGCTTCCCGGCCTCTTTTGACCGGGTTTTTGCCGGCCACGCCTTTGGATTCCCGGCTCTTTCCGGAAAAATACGCCGATTTCATCCGTGATCGCGGGGTTTTCGTCCCTCAATGTCGGCAAAAGCACTGTGGTTGTGAATGGATTCGAAACTTTCCACCTCGACCCGAAACCAGGTGATCCGGGGATGGGCGGTCAGGGCGCTGGCCACCCGCCGGGCCACGTCCTCGACAAAAGTGGGGTTGTCAAAAGCCTGTTCCGTCACATGCTTCTCGTCCTCGCGCTTGAGCAGCGCGAAAACCGGCGACGATCCGGCTCCCTCGGCGATTTCGATAAGCTCCTCCAGCCAGACGAAGCCCGAAAACCGGCAGCGGATGGACACCACCGCCCGCTGGCTGTGAGCGCCCTGGTCGCTGATGGCCAGGGAACACGGACACACGGTCATGACCGGCACGTCCACGCCCAGGGTCTGGCGGAACTTGTCGCCCTCGAATTCCCCGGCCACCTGGCAGGCATAATCCATGAGGGCCGTGGCCCCGGACTTGGGCGAAGCCTTGGCCAGGAAATAGGGGAATTTGAGCGTCAGATGGGCGTTTTCCGCCTCCAGCCGGGACCGGACGTCCGACAGCAGGTTCTTGAAGGACACGAGATCGAGTTCGCCGTCGAATCCGGTCAGGGCTTCGACAAAGCGGCTCATATGGGTGCCCTTGAACCGGGCCGGCAGATCCACGGACAGTTCCACTTCGGCCACGGTGTGCTGGCGGCCCTTGGCCCGGTCGCGCACGATCAGCGGCAGCCGGAAATTCTTGATGCCGACCCGGTCCACGGCAATGGGCAGCTCGGGCGGTCCGCTTTGGATATCACGCATGGGTGGTGTCATATGGGGAAAAACGCCTCCGGCGGCCGGGGGGCAGCACGCCCCCCAGTCCCCCCTTCGATGGTTTGGGAGATCGGGGACGCATTGAGTATGGTTTCACCGCGCCACTTGTAAAGCCAAACCTGCCCAGGACCGTGGGGGCGGGAGGATGATCCCCCCGATGGGGGCGTGGGGGCAACGCCCCCACAGGCTTTCGCTACACGATATCCTGGCCGGTGGTGGCCAGGGTGAGCTTGCCGTATTTGACGCCCCGGGTGGAAATGAGCTTCTGGGAGAGTTTCTGGACGGCTTCGCCCGGCCCCTTGAGGGCCAGGGCTTCCAGGCAGTTGTGGTGGTCCAGGTGCACGTGCATGGAGCACAGGATCAGGTCATGGGTCTCATGCTGGATCTCGATGAGCCGCTGGGCCAGATCCGAGGTATGGTGGTCGTAGACCAGGGTGAGCACCCCGGCCACCACTTGATCCGTCTGCTCCCATTCCTTTTGCACGAGCACGCCCCGGATAAGGTCGCGGATGGCCTCGGAACGGGTCTGATAGCTCTTTTCCTCGCACAGGGCGTCGAACTTCTCCAGTAATTCGGAATTGAGCGACACGCCGAAACGGATGGTCTGTCCCATGCCGTGTCTCCTTTACGGTCTGATCTCGAAAAGTCCCACCGTGGACCGGTAGGTGGCGAAAGGCACCGATTCCTCATGCAGCCGGGTCACCTGGAAACCGTCGGCGGCCAACCGGTCCCAGACCGGCCGTGAGATTTCCCGCCAGGGTTCGGACAGCCAGATCCGGCCATCCGGGGCGAGCAGGCTGCGAAAAAGCGCGCACAGCGGCTCGTAGAAACGGGTCTCATAAAGGATGTCGCTGCCCCAGATATAGTCGAAGCTGCCCGGGCGCAGGCAGGGCCGGCGCCAGTCCATGACCGCCAGGGACAAGGGTGTGCCGTTGGCGGCCGCGTTGACCGCCGCATGGGAAACCGCGCCCCAGGCGTAGTCCACGGCCGTGACCCGGGCCCCGGCCGCGGCCCCGGCCATGGCGGCCAGACCCATGCCGCAGCCCAGTTCCAGGCAGCGCCGGCCGGCTATGGCGGTATGCCGCTCCCCGAGCCAGGCGGCGAGCAGCAGACTGGCCGGCCAGATTTCCGCCCAGTACGGCATGCGCTCGTCCGCGCCGAACTCGTCCTCGCCGATCCCCTCCCACAAGGATTCCATGTCCTCGTCACGGGTCAGGACAAAGGTTTTCCCGGCCAGCTCCAGGCGCAACCGGCCATGGTCCCAGGCCGGCGGCCGATCCCAGGCGGGCAAGAGCGGTAAGGTATCATGAACCGGTGACATGCCAAGTTACTCTCCGGCAAAACGTGTGATTCGATCCCGTAAACGTGTTACCGCAAAATCGGTAGCAAGGCAACCGGACGGCCGGACCGGAAGCGGTCGTGTGAAAATCGCCGCGCAATTCCAGTCCGGACCGGCCACGGCTTGCCGCGGCCCAGGCAAAGAGGTATTTGAGGCCTGCCCGCCGGTTTGCCCCCTCGCACAAGCCGGCAACTCCATTTCGAGGGAGACCCGTCATGCAAAAGGACCTGCTTTACGCCAAGACCCATGAGTGGGTGCGCGTCGAGGACGACATCGCCACCATCGGCATCACCGATTTCGCCCAGGAACAACTGGGCGACATCACCTATGTGGAACTTCCCCGGGTCGGCGATACGCTGGAAGCCGGCCAGGAAATGGGTTCCGTGGAGTCGGTCAAGGCGGCCAGCGAGCTTTACAGCCCGGTTTCCGGCGAAGTCATCGAGATCAACGCCGATCTCGACAACGCCCCGGAAAAGGTCAACTCCGACCCCTACGGCGAGGGCTGGATGGTGAAGACCCGGCTGTCCGCCGAGCCCGCCGGCCTGCTCTCTCCTGAGGAGTACGAGGAAATCGCCAAGGTAGAGGAATAATCCGGAGGCGGACATGCCCTACATTCCCCACACGCCGGAGGAGATCCGGTCCATGCTCGACGCGGTCGGCGTCGCCGAGATGGCCGATCTGTTCGCCGCGATCCCGCCCGAGCTCGCGCCCAAGCATTTCGATCTGCCCAAGGGCGACACGGAAATGGATGTGCGAGCGACCATGGAACGTCTGGCCGGCAAAAACCGGACCGACATGGTCAGCTTCCTCGGCGGCGGATTTTACGACCATTATGTGCCGGCCGCCTCGGACCTGCTGCTGTCCCGGGGGGAATTCGCCACGGCCTACACCCCCTATCAGCCCGAGGCTTCCCAAGGCACGCTCCAGGCCATCTTCGAGTTCCAGACCGCCGTGTGCCGGCTGCTCGACATGGAAGTGGCCAATGCCGGCGGCTACGACGGCGGCACCGTGCTGTTCGAGTCCCTGATGATGGCCGTGCGCCACACCCGGCGCAAGAAAGCCGTGGTCAGCGAGGCGGTCAACCCCATCTACCGCATCGTGCTCGCCACCTACACCAAAAACCTCCACCTCGAGCTCGTGACCGTGCCCCATAAAAACGGCCAGGACGACGTGGCCGCGCTCACGGCGGCCATCGACGAGGCCACGGCCGCGGTCGTCGTGCAGAATCCGAACTTTTTCGGCGTGGTGCAGGATTTCACCGGACTTTTCGCCACCGCCGCCGCCAAGGGCGCCCTGTCGATCATCTCCTGCTATCCGGTGCTGCAGACCGTGCTCAAGACCCCGGGCGCCATGGGCGCGGACATCGCCTGTGCCGAGGGCCAGAGCCTCGGGTTGCCGCTGTCGTTCGGCGGCCCCTATCTCGGCATCATGACCTGCCGGAAAGCGCTCGTGCGCCAGATGCCCGGCCGCATCGCCGGACGGGCCAAGGACGGCCAGGGTCGCACCGGGTACGTGCTCACCCTGCAAGCCCGCGAGCAGCACATCCGGCGCCAGAAGGCCACCTCCAACATCTGCTCCAACCAGGCGCTGTGCGCCCTGCGGGCGCTGATCAACCTGTGCCTGCTCGGCAACGAGGGCCTGTCGCGCCAGGCGGCCATCTCCATCGAGAACGCCAACTACGCCGCCTACAAGCTGCAAGCCATCCCCGGGGTGCGTCTGCTGTCCGACGCGCCGTTCGGCAACGAATTCGCGGCCGTGTTTCCGATCAACGCCAAGGAAGTGGCCCGCCGGCTCATGGATGGCGGCATCATCCCCGGCTTTCCCCTGGGGCGCTACTACATGGGCCTCGAAAACGCCCTGCTCGTGTGCTGCACGGAAAAGCACCACCGCGACGACATCGACCGCCTGGCCCGGCGACTGGAGCGCATCCTATGAGCACCGTCTTTTCCAAATCCGTGCCCGGTCGGGAAGGTGTCTGGCCGCGCCAGCCCAAGACCGATCCCGTGGATTTCATCCCGGCCGGTCTGTTGCGCGACGGCACGCCCAACCTGCCCTCCCTGTCCGAACTCGACGTGGTGCGGCATTTCACGTCGCTTTCGACGAAAAACTACGGCGTGGACGGCAACTTCTATCCCCTGGGGTCGTGCACCATGAAGTACAACCCCAAGTTCACCGAGGAAGTGGCCGCCCTGCCCGGATTTGCCCGGCTCCATCCCTTGACCCCCCAGCTGCCCGGCGGCGGCGACATGACCGCCGGCGCCCTGGAAGTCATCTACCATATGGAGCGGCTGCTGTGCGAGATCACGGGCATGGCCGCCTTCACCCTGCACCCCATGGCCGGGGCCCACGGCGAACTGACCGGGGCGCTTATGATCGCGGCCTACCACGCCGACAAGGGCAACAAGAAGACCAAGATCATCTGCCCGGACTCGGCCCATGGCACCAATCCCGCCTCGGCCTCCATCGCCGGCTTCGAGGTGGTCTCCATCCCCTCCAAGGACGGCATGATCGACCCGGCCGCCCTGGCCGCGGCCATCGACGAGGAGACGGCCGGGGTCATGATGACCGTGCCGAACACCTTGGGCCTGTTCGAGTGCCACCTGTCCGAGATCGTGGCCCAGTGCCGCAAGGTGGACGCCCTGCTCTACTACGACGGCGCCAACTTAAACGCCATCCTCGGCAAGCTGCGGGTGGGCGACGCCGGCTTCGACGTCGTGCACCTGAACCTGCACAAGACCTTTGCCACGCCCCATGGCGGCGGCGGTCCGGGCTCGGGTCCGGTCGGGGTCTCCCAGCGCCTCATGCCGTTTCTGCCCGTGTCGCGGGTGGAAAAGGACGAGGCCGGGCGGTATTTCCTGAGCTACAACCACCCCAAGTCCATCGGCTATGTGGCGCCGTTTTACGGCAATTTCGGGGTGGTGCTCAAGGCGTATGCCTATATCCTGCGCCTGGGCGGCGAGGGGCTGATCCGCGTGTCCGAGGCGGCGGTGCTGGCCGCCAACTACCTGCGCGTCAAGCTGGCCGAGGCCATCGAGGTGCCCTACAACCGAATCTGCATGCACGAGTTCGTGGCCTCGGCCGAACAGCTGGCCGCGACCAAGCACGTGCGCGCCCTGGACATCGCCAAGGCCCTGCTCGACCGGGGCTACCACGCGCCCACCATCTACTTTCCGCTCATCGTCAAGGAGGCGCTCATGATCGAGCCCACCGAGACCGAGAGCAAGCAGACCCTGGACGCGTTCGTGGCCGACCTGCTCGATATCCTGGCTGAGGCCGAAACCGATCCCGAGGCGGTGCGCGCCTGTCCGAAAACCCTGCCCGTGGGGCGTCTGGACGAAACGCAGGCCGCCCGGGCCATGGAGATCACCGATGACCTCTAGCACGCCCAAACGCCTCGTCGTGGTCGGGGCCGGCCCCGGCGGCTACGAAGCCGCCCTGACCGGCGCCAAGGCCGGGCTCGACGTCACCCTGATCGAACGCGGCAAGCTCGGCGGCACCTGCCTCAACTGGGGCTGCATCCCCACCAAGCACCTGCTCGCGGCCACCTCCCCGGTCCATGCCCTGGAGGCCCAGGCCAAGCAGAAGCTCGTGGCCGGCGAGGTCAAGCCCGACCTGGCCGCCATCCAGCAGAAAAAACGCCGCCTGATCGTCGCCACCCAGAAGGCCATGGCCGAGGTGCTCAAAAAAGCCGGCGTGCGCCTCGTCACTGGCAACCTGACCGCTGTTGCACCCGGCACGGTCCAGGTGATGCAGGTCGGCCAGTCCACGATCATTCCTTTCGACAACCTCATTCTGGCCCTGGGGTCCCGGGCGGCGGGTTTCCCCGGCGTCAAGCCGGACGGGAAATGCGTGCTCGGCGTGGCCCCGGTGCTCGATTTCGACACCCCGCCCGAGAGCCTCGTCATTGTCGGCGCCGGCGCCATCGGGCTCGAAACCTCGGAGATATACCGGCGGCTCGGCACCAAGGTCACCCTCGTCGATGCCGCGCCAAGGCTTGCCCCCATCGAGGACCCGGACGTGGCCAAGGTCGTGGGGCAAGTCATGCGCCGCCTCGGCACCGATGCCCGAGCCGGGGTCAAGGTCGAAAGCCTCGTCACCGAGGATGGCAAAGCCAAGCTCACCATCGCCGGCGGGGAGATCATTTTCGCGGACAAGGCGTTGGTGGCCATCGGCCGCTTCGCCCCGACCGCCGTGCCCGGTCTGGCCGAACTCGGCGCCACCTTCACGGGCCCCGCGCCCAACAAGGCCTACATCGCCACGGACGCGACCCTGCAAACCGCGCCCGGCATCTACGCCGTGGGCGACTGCAACGGCCGCATCCTGCTCGCCCATGCCGCGGCCAGCCAGGGCGTCTATGCCGCCCGCCACGCCGCCGGCCTGGAGACCGAACCCTACGTGTCCGGCGCCATCCCGGGCTGCTACTACGGCGAGCCGGAGATCATGCGCGCCGGAGTCGTGGCCGCGCCCGGCGACACCATCTCCGAAGCGCCCTTCGTGGCCAACCCCATTGCCCAGGCCTATGCCGACACGGCCGGCTTTGCCCGGGTTGTCTGGAAGAACGGCAAGGTGGTTGGCGTGACGGCCGTGGGCCACGGCGCCTCGGCCATGGGGACCCTCGCCACCATCATGGTCAACCAGGGCTGGACCCGGGAACAGGCCGAACGGCAAGTCTTCCCCCACCCGACCGCCGAGGAAATCCTGCGCGCCGCCTTGTTGGCGGAGAGAAAGATCAAGGCGTAGGAAGCGAATGCGGGGGGAACTTCTTGAAAGAAGTTTCCCCCGCGCTCCCTTTCCGGAACTTTTCAAGGGTGGAGCGGACAATGCTTGCGGATATGTTGTTGCCGCCCGCGTCGGGTCTGGAAAAAAGGACGCGACCCAACGGCGTCACCAGACGTTTCGTGTTGCGGACCGGCCTGCTCGGCGCGTGCGCCTGCCTGATGCCCTGTCCGGGCTTTGCCGCTCCGGCCGGCTATTATGCCGCCAACAAGGCCCAGTTTCTAAACGATTTTCAGGGGGTCTGCGCCGGGGCGGAAAAATGGCTCGCCCCACGCACCTCGGACAAGACCGCCAAGATCATAACCAGCGACGCCAAGCACCGGTTCGAGACCCTGCTGCCGGGTATCCCGGATATTGGCGGCACGGCCAACCGCAACCAGCCGTTTCTGACCATGGCCGCCTGGCTGACCGCCCTGACCCAGGCCATGGGCGAAAAGGGCCTCACGCCCAAGGACGCCGGCCGCCTGCTCTACGACCTCTACGCCTCGGAATGGGCCGCCCTGCCCAAGGACCGGGCCCGGGCCATGGGCGCATCCCTGTTCGCGCCGGCCCAGATCGCCGCTCTCAAGGATTGGGCCGCAAACAGCCAAAAGCGCGCCAATCCGGCCGACTGGGTGGGCCGATTCGTGCCCGGCGACGGCAAGACCTTCGATGTCGGCTACGACTACAGCGAATGCGGCGTGGTCAAATATTTCAAGGCCCATGGCGTGGCCGCGGTGGCGCCCTACTTCTGCCTCAACGATTTTCTGGCTTCCAAGGCCCAGGGAACGGGTCTCATCCGCTCGGGCACCATTGCCCAGGGCGCTCCGATCTGTGATTTCCGCTACAAACGAGATCGGACCGTCACCCAGGACTGGGAAACCGAAGTCCCACGCTTCGCCGGCAAGCAGCCGGCCTAACGGGACGAGGGAATGAAGAGGACGGAGGGGAAAAGCCTCCGGCGGCCAAAGGGCTGCGCCCTCTGGACTCCCGTTACGAGCGATCTCCCTATTCACGAATCCTTTTGCAGCCTGGCCGCGCCCCTTATTTGGGGTGGTCCAGGAGGGGACCGTTGTCCCCTCCTGGCCGCCGGAGGCGCCTCTCCTCACCCTCTACCCGCGAATCCTACCATTCATGTATAGTGCCCACATCCCGATCGTACTGGCTTCGACGTCGCCACGGCGGCGTGAGTTGTTGGGGCTGACCGGCCTCGCTTTCGAAATCGTGCCGAGCCCAGCCGAGGAACCGGCACCGGATGCGGGCGAGGCCCCGGCCTTTTACGCTGCCCGCATGGCGCGGCTCAAGGCGGCGGCCGTGGCCGCGACCCGGGCCGATGCCGTGGTCATCGGCGCGGACTCCATCGTGGCCGTCGGGGAGGTGATCCTCGGCAAGCCGGCCTCTGCGGCGGATGCCCGGCGCATGCTCGGCCTGCTGTCCGGCCGCACGCATCAGGTGGTCACGGGTTGCGCCCTGTTTGCCCCCGGCCGGGAGCCGGAAATCTTCACGGTCACCACGGACGTGACCATGACGCCTCTCTCCGAGCCGATCATCGCCGCCTACGTGGCCACGGGCGAGCCCATGGACAAGGCCGGCGCCTACGCCATCCAGGGCCAGGCCGCGCCGTTCGTGTCCGCGATTTGCGGATCGTACACCAATGTGGTTGGCCTGCCGCTAGCGGAACTGCGTAGCGCCCTGGAGGCCATGGGCGCCATCGGCGTCAGCGCGACCTGAGGCTTGCCCTCGTTCCCGAAACGACGCACAGTCAGGAAGATTCGACCGGCCCACGCCGTGCGCGGCCCGGAGGTCGCGGTGTCCTAATGGCAAGGCCGGCCCATCTCCTTTTCCCTCCGCCTGGTGCGGAGGCATGGAGTCGTACCATGGAACAGATCACTCTCGGCGCCTCAGGTCTGACGACTTCCCGCATCGCCCTTGGCACCTGGGCCATCGGCGGCTGGATGTGGGGCGGCTCGGACGAGGCCCAGGCCATCGACACCATCCGCACGGCCGTGGCGCGCGGCATCACCTTGATCGACACGGCCCCGGTCTACGGTTTCGGCCACTCCGAGGAAATCGTGGGCAAGGCCCTGGCCGAAGGCGGGTTGCGCGACAAGGTGCGCATCGCGACCAAGGTCGGCCTCAACTGGAAGGACGGCAAGGTGTTTCGCGACTCGCGGCCCGAGCGCATCCGCCAGGAGGTCGAGGATTCGCTGCGCCGCCTGCGTACGGACGTCATCGACCTCTACCAGATCCACTGGCCTGACCTGGAAACGCCCTTCGAAGAAACGGCCAACGTGTTGGCGGAGCTGCGCCAAGAAGGCAAAATCAAAGCTATCGGCGTGAGCAACTACAGTCCCGAACAGATGGACGCCTTCGCGGCGGTCGCGCCGCTGGATGCCGTGCAGCCACCCTACAACCTCTTCGAGCGGGAAATCGAGGCCGACGTGCTGCCCTATGCCGCCGCGCACCAGCTGACGGTGCTGTGTTACGGATCGCTGTGCCGTGGTTTGCTGAGCGGCCGGATCACCAAGGAAACGACCTTCGAGGGAGACGATCTGCGCAAGGCCGATCCGAAATTCAAGCCCGACCGCCGGCCCCACTACCTCGCCGCCGTGGCCGCGCTCCGGGATTTGGCCAAGGAGCGGTTCGGCAAGTCCCTGCTCGCCCTGGCCGTGCGCTGGGTGCTCGACCAGGGGCAGACCATTGCCTTGTGGGGCGCCCGCCGTCCCGACCAGCTCGATCCGATCGGGGAGATCGACGGCTGGCACATCGACGCCGCAACCAAGGCCGAGATCGACGCCATCCTGGTGCGCTACGTTCCTAACCCCATCTCGCCGGCCTTCATGGCGCCACCGCGCAAGCGCCCGCCCCTCGCCTAACCGCACGGCTGACAGGCAACACCAGGAATGCCATGATTGTTGCCTCTAGCCGGTACGCTGCGGTTCAATTGACGAAGTGGCCCGGATGGGGCAAGAGAAGCGTTTCGGTGCCCGAGTGGTGGAATTGGTAGACGCCAGGGACTTAAAATCCCTTGTCCTTCGGGACGTGCCGGTTCGATTCCGGCCTCGGGCACCATAGATTTCAATGGGTTACTAGTTCGGCTGGTAACCCATTTTTCGTTGTCTTGATTTTTTGCTCCAATTTTGCTCCACTCGCTTCAGAAAATGGCCCAAGGATTCCCGTCTGGAAAGCCCCTTTTATAGGGTTAAATTCGGGAGAAGAGCATGGAGCCACGGCAAATCAGAGGCGTACTTTTTGACGCCTTCGGCACCTTGTGTCGCATCGAATCCCCTCGGCGTTGTCATTGACCGCCCTAATGGAGCCAGCGATGTGCACCCCTAATGGAGCCACCTTGGGTGGCGTTTCCGGGGTTCGGACGCATCGAAAAGTTAGGTGTTTTCCTCCGCACCGGCAACGCGGTTTTTAAGTGCCGCCTCTTCCCTGGAGCTTCGATAGCTCCGTCCTTCGAGGATGACCTTGTAGGCCCCGTGCCGGATCCGGTCCAAGGTCGCCGCCCCGAGCAGCTTGTTATTGAAGGCTTCTCCCCATTCGGCGAAGTCCAGGTTGCTGGTGATCACTGTCGAAACGCGTTCGTAGCGTTCGGCGATCAGGTCATGGAAATCCTCATCCTCTGAAGATTTAAAGGGTTTCAGCCCGAAGTCGTCTATGATGAGCAGATCCGTCTTGGCCAGGGCGGAGAGTTTTCTGTCGTAGGCGTTGGTCGCCTTGGCCGCCTGAAGCATGCCCAGGAGCTTGCCGACAGGCGTAAACAGCACCTCGTAGCCTTTTCGGGCGGCGGCATGGCCAAGTGCCTGGGCGATATGGCTTTTGCCGGTGCCGCAGGGGCCGACGATGAGCACCGGGGCCTTTTCCTCAAGGAAACGGCAGGTGGCCAGGTCCAGGATAAGCGCCTTGTTGATGGCCGGATTGTAGCCGAAGTCGAAGCTTTCCAAGGTCTTTTCGCTGCGGAAACCGGCCCGGCGCACACGAAGCGAGAACTTTTTCTGGTCCCGGCGGGCCACCTCGTCCCCAATCAGCATGGCCAGGAACTCCACGTGGGACAGGCCGTCCTCGATGGCCTGCCTGTTGCGGATCTCCATGGAGTCCAGGATGCCGGAGAGACGCAGTTGCTTGAGCGCCGGTTCGAGCGCTGGCATGGGGTTCATGACTTCCTCCTTTTCATTGCAGGATTCCTCGTAATTCTCGGCAATACTTCGATTTTCCTCTGTAGATATCTTTCACCTCCTCGTGGAAAACGGGTCGAGGCAGGACATCCAGCCCCTTTTCCAGGATGCGTTTGACGGTGTTGTAGCGGGGATCGTGATGGTCCAAGGCGCGGCGGCAAGCGTCTTCCAGGCGTTTGGCCCCGTACTTCTTCTTGAGTTGCAGTGTTCCCTGGGCGGCCCGGAGATTGTCCAGGACCTTGTGGGCAAAGAGTGCATCGATGAACTCACGGCAGGCCTGCCCGACCTTTTCGGACTGGAGCAGGCACCACTGCGGATCGTGCATGATGTAGGCCTGGGCCTCTGGTGGCAGGTGTTCCTGGACGGTGGCCTTGCTCCCCGGCTTTAACCGTCGGGAATGGATGGCGATCAACTCGTTGTCGTGGAAGATTTGCACGGTCTTTTCCGTGGCGCGAAGCCACAGGATTTGATGCACCAGTCGGCAGGGGGCGGAGTAGTAGCAGCGGCGAAACTCGACATGGCAGTTGCCGTGCAGCTTCACCTTGGCCCAAACAGCCAGTTCCGGCGGCACGTCCGGCAAAGGGCGCAGGATGTGCTTTTCCGTCTCGGCAAACAACGCCAACGGCTGGGTCTTGGTTGTGCCGTGGGTGCGATTCCCCGCATAGCCCATGACCCATTCCAGAAGCTGCGCGTTGGCGTCATGGAGGCTGCGAAAGGTCCGTGTCGGCAAGAAGTTGATTTTGATGAACTTCACCCCAGACTCGACCCTGCCCTTTTTCTGCGGTTCACGCGGCGGGCAGGGCGAAATCAGGAAGCCATACTCCTCGGCAAAGGCCTCATAGGAGCGCTGAACCTCGGGATCGTGGTAACAGGCCTTGGTAATGGCGCACTTGGGATTGTCGATGATGACCCTGGCTGGGACGCCGCCGAAAAACTCGAACGCCCGACGATGACAGCCGAGCCAGGTCTCGATCTTCTGGTCGCGTACGATCTCCGCATACTGATGCCGGCTCCAGGCCAGCGTCATCACGAAGAAATGGGTCTTGATGACTTCACCTGTGAAGGCGTCGGTAATCACCGGGCCGGCACCGAAATCCACCTGCACCGCCTTCCCCGGCGCAAAATCCAGCATCACCGTGGCCTTCGCAGGCGTCTGCTTGATCTTGGCGACAAAACGCCTGACGCTGGAATAGGCGCCCGTGAAGCCGTACTTGCGAATCAGGGCCTGATGGATCGTGCAGCCGGCAATGCCCTGCTTGACCCAGTCCCGGACTTCGTCCTGGTAGGGGATAATGCTGGATGTGGAGGGCTGCTTCGATGCCCGGCCGGAGAAAAACAGCGCCAGGGCCGCGTCGGTGGGTAAGCTCGCCTCCGCGACCAGCCAGCCGTGCTTTTCGGCGATCTCACGGACCTGGGCCAGCTTTCTGCGGCCCATCAGCCCGGTCTTGGCGATCTGCCTGTCCGACTCGCCAAGACGCATCCGAACAAGGGCTTGATGATACTCATACATCTCGAACCTCCGATTGGACATCCCGCGCTCCTCCCGTTTGTGGATCGAGAGGACGTACGCGGCGTCTCGAAGGTCCGAAACCCGGTCGCCTATCGCTGCCCTGGCTCCATTAGATGATCACCGAATGGCTCCATTGGGCGAGCACTCCGTGGCTCCATTAGCTGAGCACCCAGTGGACTCATTGGGGCGGTCGCCGACACGGCGTCCTTATCGTTCGATCTTGAAGCGATGGCCGCAGGGGACGGTCAATTGCTATCAGGCCCTCCTGACGCGGGACGCTTCCTTGGCGGAATTTGCCGAGAGAGCGGGGCTGTCTCAAGAAGAGCTTGACCGTTTCGAAGCGGATGTCGCCGCAGAAACAGGCTCCATGCGACTGTTTCCCGAGGCCCCGCGAACCCTGCAAGCTCTCCGTGCCCATGGCGTCAAAATCGGAGTCGTCTCGAATCTCGCCCAGCCTTACGGTCCGCCACTCCTGGACCTTTTGCCCTTTGCGCCGGATGTCCGTGCCTTTTCCTATGAAGTCGGTGCGCACAAACCGCAAGAAGCCATTTACCGGCAGGCCTGGGAAGAGCTTGGCTGCTCTCCGGGTGAACTGCTTATGGTCGGTGACTCCCAACAAAACGACTACCTGGCACCTCGCGAACTTGGGCTTCACGCCTTATGGCTTGATCGAAAGGAAGACATGACACCTCACGATGGTGGGCATGTCGTAAATTCCCTCGAAGGTGTGCTTGGATACCTGGGAATCGGCTGAGCGATTTCCCCTGTGAGGAGGAAACATGGCGACCATACGCAAACGCGGTCCAGCCCAGTGGGAAGCTCGTATTCGCAAGCGGGGCTACCCCACGACGTGCAAGACCTTTGACACCAAGGTGGAGGCCGAAGCCTGGGCCAAAGACATCGAAACGACCATGAACAAGAGCCTCTTCGTGTCCGCCAAGGAGGCCGAGCAATATACGCTGAGCGAGTGCCTTGAGCGTTACATCGAGGAGTATATTCCGCGCCTGAAGCACGCCAAGCGGGAAACCGACCGGGCCAGATTCCTCCAGAAGCGGACCCTCGCCCATCGGATCATGGCCACCATCCGCGCCCGGGACATTTCCGACTTCCGGCGGGAACGCGAAGCCGAGGGCGTAAGCGGCAACACCATACGCCTGGATTTCGCCCTGCTCTCCAGGCTCTTCAACTATGCCCGCTCGGATTGGGGCATGGAAAGCCTGCAAAACCCCGTGGAGCTGGCCGCCAAGCCCAGACCAGCCAAAGGTCGCGACCGACGCCTGGAGGAGGGCGAGGAAGAGCGCCTCTTGGCTGCTGCTGCGCCCAGGTTCAGGCCGGTCATCCTTTTTGCCTTGGAAACCGCCATGCGCCGGGAGGAAATCGCGAGCCTGCAATGGAAGAACGTCAATCTGCGGGGACGGCACGTCTTCTTGCCGGAAACCAAAAATAGTGAAGCCCGGACAGTCCCCTTGGCTGAAGCGGCCTTGGCTGTCCTGCGCGAGCTGCCACGGAACTTGGATCAGGGGTCTGTGTTCGGCCTCTTGGCGGACCAGATTACAGCTTCCATGAAGTACGCGTGCAAGAAGGCAAAGCTTGAAGACCTGCGCTTCCATGACCTCCGACATGAGGCGACCAGCCGCCTTTTTGAGCTTACGGACCTGGATGTCATGGAAATTAAGGCGATAACCGGCCACAAGACGCTGCAAATGCTGGCTCGATACACACACCTGAGAACAGCGCGGCTTGCAGATAGATTGGCAGGGATGAAACGAGGACGCAATTCATGAATTATGCTGAAGGAGATTAAAGGCTCACTATAATCAATTCGTTCGATGTCGTCCAAGCGCATCTTGGCTATCTTGTCTTAGGCTCCTCAGGGAAGTCAATTTACTTAGCCAGAACTATATCCTAAGAAAATAATCTCGAAATTCATGATAAGGAGTGGTGGTAGGTAAAAAGTTGAATATATTCTTGAATATTTATGGGGACTCTGATACGTAATTTTGTAAATCGAATTAAGCAGATAATGGACGCTGGTGATGGCGTTCGGTAGTTCGCGGCTTTCCATCGAAAGCAAGGAGAGTCTCACTGGAAGTGATATGATTTCTATAAATATAAATCGAGTACAACTTTAAAGTCATCGGAATACGAAGGGCAAGCTGATCATGACTGAAAAAGAAGTTGAAGCTTTGCTTTCCAACACGGAATCATTCATGAATCATGTCTATTGGGTACAGCAGCTCTTTCCCATTCAGCCTAGCAAAGATCACTGCGGAGTTGCGATTAACTTCAATGATATAAACGAGCGAAGGTATGATTTTCTCTCTGAGCTTGGAAAAACAGTTACGAGCTGGGTCTACAGCAAGGCTTTGCAAAGCAAAATTTTCAACGAACGTATGTTAAATAGCGGAAACGATCTTGGAAATGCATCTGAGCATCTCTCTGCATTGGCAAGAAAAAAGTTTAGAAAAGGATATCCCCAAGGGCAATTTGGAGAACTTTTATTGTTTAATTTTTTGCAATACTTCTTCAAAAGCCCTCCGCTGTTGCGAAAAATGCCTATAGCTACGTCTAGTTCTCTTGAAAGATTTGGGGCAGATGCTATCCATTATTTAAAAAGTGGCGAAGAAAATATATTAATTTTAGGCGAGTCAAAGTGCTACAAAAGTGATTATAAGTTTGCTAGCGCATTTGAGGAGTCTATCGCTAGCATTGTAAAGTCTTTTGTCGAGTTGGACTCTGAGCTTGATTTATATACGTATGACGACTTTATAGATGAGTCGCTTCAGGATGTGGCGAGGAAGTATAAGTCTGGAAAACTGGAGAGTGTTAGATATGAGCTAGTGTGCCTCGTGTCGTACAACGAAACTAGAGTTCTCTCTCGGGAAAACGAAACGCAAATTAAGAGAGACATTATTGGTATTATTGAAGACAGGTGTAGGATAATTGACAAAAATGTTTTTGAAGGTCTTTCTCAGGGCGTTTTGAACAGAATGAATTATATACTATTTCCAGTTTGGAGTTTAGATAGTCTCCTGAAAGACTTTGATTCAGGGCGGTAAGGAATGGCTAGTAATGAAGATTTCGAAATCGTCGTTCGATTGTTGGAAAAAGACCATTATTCCATTGCGTATCAGTTTGGTCTCATAGACAAACCAGCGGCACCTATATCATATGAGCTAATCAAGAAAGCCATCGGCGTTGCCGATCGTCTGTCTCGTCGCAATAGAGATAAAAGCAAGCAGATTGTTTTAACTATTTGTGCTCTGTTGTGGACGCATTGTAGAGATACGTACTCCGGGTTGTCAGAGATATTGATTTTATTTTTGGCTAGAATAGGGTTTTCTCCCTCGGGAGTGATGGTTGATTCTGATTATAAGGATGAGACGTTCTCTGCACAGCAAAGTCTAATCAATCAGCATGCGATCTTACTTCATCAACTACGATGCGAAGTTGAGATAGGTGATCAAAAATTCGTTTTGACAGAATTTCAAAAGGAGTTTTGGGATAGTTTAGAAAAAAATAAACTTGTGGGAATTTCAGCTCCTACTTCAGCTGGAAAATCTTACGCCATTCTATTGAAATGTATTGACTTGTTGCTCAAGAAGCCGGGTATGGTGATCTATGTTGTGCCTACGCTCAGTTTAGTTGCACAAGTCTCTGCGGATTTTAGAGAGAAATTGGATATCTTTGGAATGAAAGAATATCCCATAGTTACGACTTTTAACGAATCATATCAGCCGCCAAAGGCTGTTTATGTCTTGACTCAAGAAAAAGTGATTGCAGCTTTTTCTCAAAGTGGAGTCCCGTTCTCCGGAGTGAGAATGCTTGTTGTTGATGAGATTCAGAATATCGAGAGGGTGGCAAACGAGGGAGATATTAGGTCGAAAATACTTTTTGATGCAATAATCGACATTCGTTTCTCCTGTAATCCTGATTATATCGTTATTTCTGGGCCAAGAATTGATGGCCTAGGAAGTCTTGGTATCGATCTCTTTGGGTTTGAAGCAGAAGAGCAAGAAGCAAAGAGTTCTCCTGTTGCGAACGTTACTTATGCATTTGCCAAAGAAAGAAATGGATTCTCGTTTAAACAATATCATGAACTGTTGAAAGTTCCTAACAAAATATCTATTATAAATGATCGTTTAATCAAAGGCTTTGGGAAAAAACTTTATTCAGATGATTTTCACGAGTATCTGAACGATATACTTAGCAAGCTTGGTGATGAATCCAAAAACATTATTTTCGCGCCAACACCGCAGCAAGCAAGGAGGACGGCTATTGCGGTGGCGTCTGGCAAGCATCCTTTGTCTAATCCCAATATTGATTCGTTGGTTGCATATATTAAAGATACAGTACACCCATTGTACGATCTGGTGCAATCAGTTGGCAAAGGTGTTGCGTTTCATCATGGGCAGATGCCTCTGCACATTCGTAGAGTTATTGAATCTGCTGTTGGGGAAAAAATTATTACTAATGTGGTGTGCACAACAACGTTAATGCAAGGCGTGAATCTGCCAGCACAAAATGTTATCATCAGATCACCTAATTTGTTTGTGCGTCAAAGAGATGGCGCTACGAAATTGACAAACTACGAACTTGCTAATTTACGAGGGCGCGCTGGCCGCCTCTTGAAGGATTTTATTGGAAGAACTTTTATACTTGATGAAACATTTTTTTCTCTACCAGATGATCAATACGACCTACTCCAGGATGAGAGCAAAGAGGTTTCTGCTGGATACTCAGATAAGTTTTACTCTGCTGAAACAGATATTTACAGCAGTCTTAGTAACAGCGAGCCGTACTCAGATACGTCTTATGAAAATAATTTTCTCTTAACATACATTAGGCATGGAATTATTCGCTATAAAGACAGTGCTCCATATCGATTTAAGCAAATAGGTATCGAGATCGACCTTGAGGTATACGCCAAGGCGGCTCGGGATTTGGACGAGTTGACAATTGACCAAGGCATTTGCTTTAAAAATCGCTATTGGGATCCATTTGACCTACAGAAACTAGCTGATGAAAGTGGTGAAATTGATTTGCCAACTAATTTTCGCGATGAAAAAGCTGCAGAAAAATTATTTAACGTTTTAAAGTTTATGAAATATAGATTCTATAATTATTGTATGCGCTATTATGACGTTCCTGACGATAAACTTTTATGGGTCCATTGCATAAACGCTGTATGTTGGGCACGCGAAATACCTTTAAAAGATATACTGGCTACAGCATACCATTCTGATGCAGACAGAATTGATGGAACTATCAAATTGATACTAAAACAACTGTCGTATGATATGCCTGCATTGCTTAAGCCATTGTATGAAATAAAAACCGGTAATTCTTCTTTTTTGAGAGCGATTGAATGTGGGGCTTATCGACCGGTGACTCGGTTTTTGATTGAAAATAATGTCCCAAGAGATACTGCAATCAGCCTTACAGATAGATTCTTTTCAAATATCAAAAATGACATTGATCCATTTAAATTGAAACAAGTTTTAATGGAAAATCGAGACTATATCCCGTACTGGGAACGGGTACAACTCAGAGGTTTTTTGTATTAGTCAATTCGCCTTGCTGGACTTCCGGGATCCTGCTTTGGTATGCTGCTTACTGCCGCATGGAATTAAGTGGCATCATCTAATTGGATTCATCTGCTTTGCTCGTGATTGTTGTTTTGCTGTGTTGTTATATGTCAATCCCGTCCTGTGGCAGTGCTGATAATTTTATTTTGACTTTTGCGCGTTTTCTAAAATGTTGTTCATACGCTGCAACAGCGACTCCAAGTTTTTGAATAATATTTTCAATTGATCCAAGTCCTTTTTCTGTTCTCCTTGGCGTTCTCCCAGCTTGGATAAGCATTTGTCCTGGGCCTTCTGAGATAAGTTGAACTCTTGTTGGAGCTCCTTCAGGCAGTTGAGAAGGTGGCGTTCCAGCTCGGTCATGCTCATAATTTACTCCATTTTTACGGCTTGCTGTTTCCCCACCGTCCAGCCGGTCTGGGCCGAAGTCTTCGGCGGCAGAATGATGAACCGGCCATCCTGGTTCTCCAGGAGCCTCAATCCCCAGGTCCGCTTTTCCAATTGGCTGGCGATGCTCTCCAACTCGGCTTTGCTCGCATTGATGCTCTGGATCTCCCCTTGTAAGGCCAAGACCCGGTTTGTGAGCAGGGTCACCACGCTCCAGCCGCCCAAGGCAGTTCCCATCAGAAGGCCCATGCCCAGGAGCAGCGCTTGCAGCCATTTCCTGCCGAAGGTCCAGCTCAAGGTTTGGCAGCGTGAGGCGATGCTCTCTTCCAACGTCCCAAGCTTTTCCTGGATAGCGGCTTCGGTTGTACGCAGCGCGGCGGTCGATGATTGCCGCAAGCTCTCGCCCAAGGCGGTGAATTGTTGCCGGGTCAGGGCTTCGAGCTCCTGCCGGTCCTGTTCGGTCTTGGCCCGCATGCGCTCGGCCAGGGAGGCCAGCGAGTTGCCAGTGTTCGGCATATATTCCCCCCTTGAGACGAAGCTTTTCGCCGCTGGCTGGGTCTTTGACGGTGATATAGTCCTTGCCCGCCCGGTTGATCTCCAGGTCAGCCTCCCGCAACGCCGCAAGGAGCTCTGAGCGGTTGGTGACCTGTCCATCCTCGATCTTCATGAGCAGGAAGCTGTGGATAGCGGCCTTGGCCTCCGCGCGTTCGTCCTTGCCGGGCGTTTTCCCCCAGCGGATCAGGCGGGCGCTATGCAGGTCCGCGTGTTCCGGCGTGCGCAGTCTGGCTCTGGCCGGATCGTCCGGCCTGGCCCAGCCCGCACGGTGGTTGTGAAGGTCCCGAAACACGTCGAAGTGCTTTTGCCAGCCGGGTGGACAGGGATTGAAGGCCTTGCCGCTTGAGAGCTCCACGCGTGGGATGACGAAATGGAGCTCGTGATGCCCGGCATGGTGGTGCCTCACCCAAAGGATATTGCGCTGGTCCGGCTCCAGGCCGGCAAATGCCACGGCCTCGAAGTCGTCCATGACGTGCGTTTCCTGCTCGGGTGCCACTCGGTCTTCCGGATGCCAGGAAAGGACCCCGGCCGTGAATTTCCATTTGGTGTCCAGGGAATCGATCAGCTCTCGCGTCAGCTCCGGATCACCACGCAGCACTTCGGGCGGATGCTTGTCCCGGTTTGGGTAATCCAGGCGCACGAGATAGTGCGTCGGTCCGTTCCCGCTGCCCTGACCGTGCGGGAAGACCTTCATATACATGGCGTCTCCCTGGAGCTTTTTGACTCCATAGAGGGAAATGGCTCTTGCCGGTCACCCTCTCCAGGAGCAGCGTCTCGCTTGAGCGCCCTCTCGAAGATTAAAAGGGCTGCCAATACGCGTATGGCCTCCGCTCGGCTTTTGTACGTGTTGGCCCACCGGGCCAGCTGATTCAGGTTTGCTCCCACCCGGGCGACTAGGCGGACGTGCTCCTTCTCCAGGGGCGTTTTGCGCAGGCGATAGTCCAGGGCGCGTTGGCGGATAAAATCCGTCACAGTCTGACCTTGGGCCTTCGCCTTGGCCGTGATCGTTTCTTTCTCCGTCGGGGTGACGCGAAGCTTGATCCAGGCCGTGCGGCTCTCAGAATTATTCCTCATGGAGTCAACCGCCTTTCGGCCTTTTGTCTCTGGCAGGGTTCGAAGGGCGGCACGCCCTCGCCAGCCCCGGCAGGGGGCACCGCGTCAGCGCGTGCCCACAACGGGTAGGCTGGCTCTGCGCCCTACCGCCGATGCGCGCAGGCTCTCCAGAGCAACATGCCAATGGCGAAAAAAGCGAAAATTGCGAAATAAGGTTCATGCTGGACCGCTTCTTTCTTCGCTTTTTTCGCTTAATTCGCGGAGAGCCAGGATGACCCTGGGGCGGCCAGTGTTCTTCAGCTTGGTGATGGTGATGCGCTGTTGTGCTTCGAGTTGTTGGAGGAGGGGGCGCAGACGTTCACGGGGGACATGCCGGCTGAGGGCGGTGCTCAACTCGGTGGCCGTGAGTGGACCGGCCTTGAGAGCCTCCAGGATTTTATCCTCGAGCGGGTCTGTCGCCCGATCCCCGAAGATGTACAGAGCCGAGTCCTGGGCATAGCGCCACATGGCAAGGGCCGCATTCAGGTGGGGTTCCTCGATTTCCCCCTGAGCATCCAAGAGTGCATAGAGGAGGGCAAGGCGGAGGGTCTGGGCTTCGGCCCGGTTGATAATGCTCCCGGCCAAGCCTGTGTGCTCCTGAGAGAGCTCTGGGTAGATGTGTCTCCAGAGCTCTAAGGCATTCGTCGTCATGGTCATGACCCCGCGTTGCTGCGCTTGTCCCACGCGCCGCCAGAGTTCACGTTGCAGGGGCGCAAGCTCCTCGTCCGGCATCCGTGAAGGCAGAGCCACCAGTTTGGAGCGCCGGGCGCATATCCAGAGGAAGCGGTTGCCGAAACCGTTTACGGCCTGGACCTCGCCCAAGCACACGGCGAGCTCCTGCATGGTGATGTGGGTGATGATGCTGATATGCGCGCCGCTGACCAGCACGGGGTTATTTTTGGTCAACGGCGCGTAATCGCCGGAGTCCCAGAAGCAACGGATGCCCATGGAAAGCGTGTTGCCTTCGCGCTTGGTGCAAACAAGGCCGCTGGCAAACTCCTCGTCGATGATGACAAGCCTTTTGTCTCCCTTTTCGCGGAGCGGCTCGGTAGGGTTCTGGCGCTGCCTCCGCTCCCGCTCCTCATCGCTTTCATCACGCACATGATGGGCCAGCCCTTCTCCCGTGGAAAGTGGGCCGCCGCTTTCCCTTGTGGGCAAGGGGACACCCCATGTTTTCAGGTCGACGGGCTGGCAGTGCTCTCGCCCAAAGAGCTTTGTCACGGGATGTCGGGATGTCCCTTTGCGGGCCTTGCTGGAATTGCCGCAGATGACGGCAAAGAGTCGCGGAGGGTGAATGGTCTCGCCCACATAGATGTGCGGGCCTCGATCGGGCGCGTAGCCGTAGACTTCCGCCCCGAAGCGCACCAACGCAGTGATGCAGACCGCCGCCGGATCGGCTTCGCTGTCGCGCGTCGCCAGTCGAACGAACTCACCCAGGATGCCTGGGCATGCGTCAAGCGAGAATCGAGGCCATTCCTTGAGATTGAGGCCTACAAGATCATCCGGAGGGACCTCTTGGTGCGGACGGGGCAACGAGGAGATTGAGGGCCTGCCGCTCATTTCTCACCCCTGTCCCGTTGTTCCGCTTTTGTAGGCCTGCCTCGCCGCCTGACAGGGGGCAGGGCATGGCCGAGGCTGTTTTTGGCCCTGATTTCGGCTTGAGCGGATTTGTCATCAATCCAAGCGTCAACGGACTCCACCTGCCAGGCCAGGCGGCGGCCCAACTTTATAGGCGGCGGAACGGCGTCAAACTGCTTACGTGCGAGATGGCCGTGAATGGATGCGATGCTTTTCCCAAGGATGATGGATAATTCTTCGATGTTGTAAAACCGTTTGTTGACCATGGGTACTCCTTGTCGTCTATGCACGTTGTGAGTGCCCAGGCATAAGCATAAAACGGAAATTCCTGTCAAACTGGCAAAAAAGCAGTTATGCTACTATGTTCCACCATAGGGTGTGTTTGTTCTTTTGTGTGCCACAGTATGATATAGGGGAATAATATTGATTTTAAATTATTATAAAATAGTCAGTAGTTTAGGGTTGGTAGCTAGAAATGGAAAATGTTGAATTTTCTTTTCAATAAATACCAAATGGTTGGCCGACTTCCTCGATCAGTAGGCTGTGCTGGCAGTGAGAAGACGGGGTGAGAGATGCGTTTCGAAGTCGCGTCCCCCCCCCTCGCTGGTGTCAGTGGGGACTCTCGGAGGATTCGGGTTGCGGTGGGAGGGCGGTACGCCTCATAGCCAGGGCGGCTTTTATGCGAGCGGGAGTGGGGAGGCGGAAAAGTTCTGCTGGTCCTGAGCGTACGGCCTTGACAAAAAGTACCTTTATGGTAACTTTCCCTCATGGAAAAACGAAAGCCGACGTATGACCTGGGCTCTTTCCAGGATGCGGCGAGAAGGGGCGAAGTCGCCGTGACGAAAACCGCCGCCCAGGCAGCCCAACGCCTCGGCTTCGATTACGATGGCATGATGGTGGTCATTGAGAGCATGAACCGCAGGCACTTTTACAAATCCATGACCGCCTACGCGGACAACGCAGCCTGGCAGGACGTGTATCATGTGCCGACATCCTCTGGGATATTGTACGTGAAATTTATGGCTGGAAGGATTTCGGCCTTTGATCTGCTCTCTTTCAAGGAGAAATAGCATGGAAACAAATCCCATATGCCACGAGGACGGAACCGAAATGGTTCGTGACGTGAGGCCGGTGGAATTTTCCTACAAGGGGCAGACGATGACTGTTGCCATGCCCGGATGGTATTGCCCGAAATGCGGGGAAGGTCTCTATACCCGTGCGGACATGAAGATCTCCGACCGTGCCCTGAACGCCATGAAGGCGAGGTGCGAGGGGCTGTTGGATGGCCCGCAGGTCAAGCGCATTCGCAAAAAGCTCGGGCTGACCCAGGCGGCGGCCGGCGACCTCATCGGCGGCGGACCGAAAGCGTTCACCAAGTACGAGAAGGGGGACGCCCTGACCAGCCGGGCCGTGACGAACCTTTTGAAGGTGCTGGACGCCGTGCCTGACGCGCTGACGATCCTTCGGGAAAATCAGGGGCGTCCTTCCTGCTGATGGTCGTACGGCCCCGGGGTGAACTGGTCATCCGGCCTCGATTTCACCCCGAGGTTGGGTAATCATTCTCTCCAAGGCCGGGACAACAGCACATTGCGCCTTGAAGAGGCAAAAAATGTTGCTCCAATTTGCTCCAATTTTGCTCCACTCGGTCTGGAAAAACATGCATTTTCAAGAAAATTCATGAGTGCTCATCTGTTTGATATTGTTTGGATATTTATGGTAACGCATGGTGAAAATTGAACGATTTTTGAGACTTAAAATCCCTTGTCCTTCGGGACGTGCCGGTTCGATTCCGGCCTCGGGCACCAAATTATAATCTCCCTACATCCGATTCGATCCAAAAATCAAAGGAAAACAGGGGAAAGGCGGCTAGATGTCGTCCGGCTCTGTTTTTGTGGTCCATTGCCATCTGGGGGCAGGTAGGGGCAACTATGGGGGCAGAAAGCCAAGGTAAGCTTCCCCCAAAGAGGCGTTGCCCCCCAATGCTCACAGATACCACTTTACGCTATGCAAAACCGGGCACTAAGGCCGTCAAGGTGTTCGATGACGGCGGACTCTATCTGGAAGTGGCCCCCAGCGGGGGCAAGTGGTGGCACCTCAAGTATCGCTACGGGGGGCAAGGAGAAAAGAATTTCACTCGGCGTCTATCCTGAGGTGTCCCTCAAAGACGCTCGGGAACGTCGTGAGGCGGCCCGGAAGCTCTTGGCCCAGGGCGTAGATCCGAGCGCTGCCAGGAAGGAAGAAAAAGCCGAGGAAGTGGCCAAGACCGAAACTTTCGAGTTCGTGGCCCGTGAATGGCATCAGATGTGCACGGGTAGGTCGCTGGCAAGATTGCCCCTGGTACTCTGGCTGCGCCCGAACGCGTTATTGCACGCTATCCCGCATTTCGTGACGCTCCGAAAATGGCGCAGAGTGGCTATTTCTAGGCCGGCGGGCAGAAAGGAAAAAGCCCGCTTTCCCAGCCTGGAGGACGACCAGCTCCTCATGTTCCTCATGACACGGCCGAAGCCGAGGTGGGCAAACCGGAGGGCCTTTCCGGAAGTCAGACCGGGGAGGCGAGCAAAAAAAATATAGTCAACTTTGTAAGGGGCGGCAATGCCGGCCGGCCTGGCCTACTCTCCCTTAAAAGGGATACGCAGCACGCCGTTTACTTTCTCCGCGACCGTAGCCATTCCGCCAAACCATCCCGGTCACGCGCCCCCTTGCCGAGCTGTTCGAACACAATGACGCGCTCGGGACCTGGAGCATCGATGCGTATTTCGTGGAGCCGCAAAAAGAGCATGCTCACGACATAGGCCGTTCGCTTGTTGCCATCCACGAAGGGATGGTTGCGAGCGATCCCTTGGGCATAGGTGGCGGCTAAGTCAAAGATGTCGGGGTCGCGGTAGGCGGCCAGTTGCGCCGGCCTAGCCAAGGCGCTTTCGAGCAATCCCAGATCCCGGACACCAGAGGTACCGCCGTGCTCGGCAATCTGCTGGTCGTGAATGGCCAGGACCACGGCGGTATCGACCCAACGCCATGTCATCGGTTGGCCAGTTCGCGCAACACGTCGCGGTCCTCGCGCATAATGTCTTCCGCCGCTGCCATCTGTTCGGCAAAGCCGGCATCCATGGGCGTGATCCGGTAACCGTCCTGGGCATCGGTCAGGTACACCGTATCGCCCTCCACGACCTTGAGCCGCGCCACGGCTTCCTTCGGCAGCACCAGTCCGAGGGAATTCCCCACCTTCCTGATCTTGAGCGCCTGCATGTCGGCACCTCCATGTTGACACTTATATTATAACTCCGAGCCAGGGCAGGAGCAAGGGGGTATTCCGAAGCCGTCCTCCCCCGTGGCGTTTGTGGTGAGTGGCGTTTTTCGGAATGGAAAAATGAAAAAACGCCCCGTCCATCCTGTTGGGCCTACTCCTCTTCGAACAAATCCTTCACCCGGCAACCGAGCGCCCCGGCGATGGTGGCCAGGGTGTCGAGCGTACAGCGGGAAATGAGCTCTCCCCGCGCCCTGTTGATGGTTCGCTGTGCGAGCCCCGTCTTCGCCACCAAGCCCAAGATAGTTTCCCCCTTGCCGTGCATCATGTCTTTGACCTTACTCTGGATCATATGGCCCTCCCTCTGGATAATATCTTAGCCAAAATCCTTGACCGATTCTTGGCTAATAAATTATCTAAAGAACAGGAAGCAACCAAAACAATCGGCCCCGGCAGGAAGCGGTCACTTCCCCCGGGGCCTGACCACGAACCGCACTCAGGTCAGGTGGGTGCCATCCCCTTGTGGATCATTTCTTCTCCTGGCGCCTTCCCACCAGAAAATGGCACCACTGTCTCTCAGCTCCGCAGCACCCTCTCTCCGTTGGTACAGCGCGGCCCCAAAAGCGAAGGGCCGGAGTGCTCCGGCCCTTTCCAGCTTGCGGTCGCCCGTCCAGCCTTCTGGGGAAAATGCCCTAGAGCTGTACCCGGACCTGGGAGGCTGTCTGGATGGCCTTGCGCTTGGCCTCGTCCACATCGCGGCCCAAGGCCAGGGCCACGCCCATGCGGCGCAGGCCGTGCACCTCGGGCTTGCCGAACAGGCGCAGGGCCGTATCCGGCTCGGCCAAGGCTTCCGGCGCGATTACATAACGCGGAGCCGTCGAGTCCCCCCCCGCCAGGATGACCCGGGAAGCGGCCGGTCCGTACTGACGGATGGCCGGGATGGGCAGGCCCAGGATCGCCCGGACATGCAAGGCGAATTCGGACAGGTCCTGGGAGATGAGGGTGACCATGCCCGTATCGTGGGGCCGGGGCGAAACTTCGGAAAAAAGCACCCGGTCGCCCTTGATGAACAGCTCCACCCCGAAAAGGCCGCGTCCACCGAGCGCGGCGGTAATGGCCCCGGCCATGCGCCGGGCCTCGGCCAGCGCCGCCTCGCTCATGGGATGCGGTTGCCAGGATTCGCGATAATCACCTTTCTCCTGACGATGGCCGATGGGGGCGCAAAAGCTCGTCCCACCGGCGTGGCGCACGGTGAGCAGCGTGATTTCATAATCGAAGTCCACGAAGCCTTCCACGATGACCCGCCCCGCTCCGGCCCGGCCGGCGGTCTGGGCATAGTCCCAGGCGGCTGCGGCAGAGGCGGCGTCCCGGGCCACGCTTTGCCCCTTGCCCGAGGAGGACATGACCGGCTTGACCACGCAGGGAAAGCCGATGGTCCGGCAAGCTTCCAGAAACTCCGCTTTCGTGTCGGCGAACCGGTACGGCGAGGTGGCAAGCCCCAGTTCCTCGGCCGCCAGGCGACGGATGCCCTCGCGGTCCATGGTCAACCGGGTGGCCCGGGCCGTAGGAATGATAGTGCGCCCGGCTGCCTCAAGCTCCAGCAAGACATCGGTGGCTATGGCCTCGATCTCCGGCACGACGAAATCCGGCTTTTCCGCCTCGATCAGCTGACGCAGCGCGGCCGCATCGAGCATGCTGATCACATGGGACCGGTGGGCGATCTGCATGGCCGGGGCATTGGGATAGCGGTCCACGGCGATAACCTCGACCCCCAGTCGTTGGGCCTCGATGGCCACTTCCTTACCGAGTTCGCCGGAACCGAGCAGCATGAGCCGCGTGGCGGATTGCGTCAGCGGCGTGCCGAGGATCGTCATGGAAACCTCCTTGGATTGCGAGTGGAAAGGGGGAAGCTACAAGTGTGGCGCGACAAGGACAAGCGTTTCGAGGCCGTTGGTCCGGCCCGGGCAAGAATCCGGGGGCGAGGTTCCCGCTGTGCCCGGACAGACCGGCATGGAGCTCCGATCCGCTCCTTGCGCGAGAGAAAAAACATGCGTACCATCTCTTCGAAAAGGAGGTCATGAACGGATGAGAGCTTTTATTGTCGTTTCCTTATTGGCAATGGCACTGCTTGTCGGATGCAAAGGCAAGGATGAGAAACCGGCACAGACGAGCGCAACAGCACAACAACAGCAAGCCAAGCCTGCCGAAACAAAGGCCCCAACGGCTGCAACGACACCGGAAACCGCTCCGGCCAAGGAATCCTCGACTCCGGCCAACCCTGCGCCCACCCCCGCTCCCACTCAGACGCCCGCGCCTGCGTCTTCCGCCCCGGCGGCTCCGGCTGCCCCGGCCGCTCCGGCTGAAGCCGGCAAGTAAAACCGGTTGGCCCGGGTCCAAACGTCGCGGCACCCTGATCGGGGTCCCTCCGGCGAGTTGGATTCCGAGGATGCGGCTTCTGCCGTAGCAACACCGGGGACGGCCCGTGCCGTCCAAGCGCCGCCGGTCGGTTCCTCACACGGACCGGCCGGCGGCCTGACCCGATGCCCAGGCCCAGTGCAGGTTGAAACCACCCAGGCGACCGGTCACGTCGAGCAGCTCGCCAATGACGTAGAGCCCGGGCACGGACCGCGCCTCCAGAGTCTTGGAGGACACGCCGGCCGTGTCCACGCCGCCAAGGGTAACTTCCGCCTTGGCGTAACCGGCGGTTGCGCCCGGGGTGAAGGGATAGGCGGCCAACTGCGCGGCCAGGGTGCGCAAGGTTTTGGGCGCAAGCCCGGCCAGCGGTCCGGTCAGGTCCAGTACTTGGCACAAGCTTGCCGCCAGCCGCTTGGGCAGATGCCGGGCCAAGGCGTTTTTCACCTCCAGCCGGCCAGCCGTGGCCAGTTCCGCTTCCAGATCCAGCCCGGGCAGGAAATCGATGGCCAGGGCCTCCCCTTCGGTCCAGAAAAGCGATGCGTCGAGGACGGCCGGACCGGAAATCCCGGTGTGGGTGAAAAGCAGGTCCCCTTCCACCGCGCATGGACCGGCCAGGCGGACCGGGAGCGATACGCCGGCCAGATCCCGGCACCAGCCCCGTTGCGGCGCGCCGGCATCAAGGGGTACAAGCCCCGGCCGTAGCGGCGTGACCGCCAAGCCGAAGTCCCGGGCCAGCGCGTAGCCCAGCCCCGACGCGCCAAGGCTCGGCCAGGACCGTCCGCCCAAGGCCAGGACCAAGGCCGCGGACCGGAACGTGCCGCACGAACCTTCCACCACAAAGCCGTCCCCGTCTCGCCGGGTCGCATCCACCCGCACCCCGGTCAGCAGCCGCGCCCCGGCCTGCCTGGCCGCGCTTTCAAGAAACCGGGCCATGGACACGGCCCCCTGGCGGCAAAACACCTTGCCGCCCGCTTCCTCGGCAGTATCCACCCCGCCCGCGTGAATCCAGGACAGGAAATCGGTCGGCGTAAACCGGGCCAAGGCGGATTTGACGAAATGGGGATTCCCGCAGCGGTAATCGGCCGCGGTGACGGTCACATTGGTGCAATTGCACCGCCCGCCCCCCGAAGCCAGGACCTTGCGCCCGGGCTTGGTCCCATGGTCAAGCACCACGACCGACCGCCCCCGACCGGCGGCCACGGCCGCACAGCACAGTCCCGCCGCGCCGGCGCCAAGTATGATCACATCCACGCCCATATCCCGTGCCTCGCTTGTCTGGTTCTGAAGCATCGTCGCACGCAACCGCAGCAGCGTTCCCACCCACGCCACTTTCCGCTTGCGGCACACTGGCACTCCTGGCTTCCCTTTACCGGGCTCCTGACGTAGGAAGCCCACACTGTCGACGCGCAAACGAGCGGGTTCTCCGGTGTGGCGCCACCCTGCCCCAACAGTCCTGACTGGAGAAGGTGAGGAAACACATGCCCCTGCGAAAATTCAAAGACGCCATCATCCACAAGTGCAACAAAAAGCTTGTCGCCTGGCTGGCCTCCCTCTATGCCACGGTGCGCAACAGGCGTCTGTGTCTGGTCTCCAATGTCGACCACTACTGGGTGCACAAACACCGGGATGGCGTCTTCGTCGACCTCGGTCTCTGCCTCCAGACCCGCGCCAAGCTTTTTGCAGCTACCGCTGATTATTATAACCATGACTACCAGGTACAGCCTGGTGATGTCGTGTTCGATATCGGCGCCGGAATAGGTTATGAAACGCTGTGCTTTGCCGCGGCCTGCGGTCCGGGCGGCAGGGTTTTTTCCTTTGAAGCCATTCCGTCGTTATATTTCATTCTCCAAAAAAACATCGCCCTCAACGCCCTTTCCAACGTCACGGCCTTCAATGCCGCCATTTCCAACACCTGCGGGCAAATCTATTTCCAGGAAATGCCGCAGCATGTCGAGAGCCGGGTGGTCTTTTCCGGCGGACGGGACAACGCCGTCGACAGCCTGACCATAGACAGCGTTGTGGAGCAATACGGTCTTGCGACCGTTGACTTCGTCAAAATGAATATCGAGGGTTTTGAGCGCTACGCCATCGAAGGCATGCGGCACTCCATTGACAAGGTGCGCCATGTCAGCATCGCCTGCCATGATTTCCTGGCCGAGCGCCACCAGGACCCGAACCTGAAAACCCTTGCCCTGGTGCGCACGTTTCTGGAGGACCACCACTTCCGCTGCCAGCTGCGCCCGGACGACAAGCGCCCCTGGATCGCGCATACCATCTCCGCTTCCCGGGTCTGAGCCCTTCCCGCCACAGGCACCGCCCGGCACGGCATCGTCCAGGCCAGGCCGGCTCCCAGACAGAGACCGCTGCTCAAGTGGTGGCAGGGAAGCCTCCGGCGGCCAAAGGGCTCTCGCCCTTTGGAATCCCTTTATGATTGCAGCGTGTTGCAACTGACAGCCAAGAGCTACAGCCTCTGACCAGATCACTGTGCGGCGGTCGCAAACTGGAGTCCCGCAGGCTCCCGGCGGTGGCCGCCGGGAACATCTCCCCTGCCCAGCCCCCCGCTCCAAACGTCCCATGCAAAAAGGGGCTCCGAAGAGCCCCCTTGCTGTCACAATGCCCGTCGCGGGGCGTCTTATTCGCCTTCGATAAGCAGCGGGCTGTCTTCCAGGTCTTCGAGGAACTTGTCCGGCCGTTCGGGCTGGCGCGGCACCTCGATCTCGCTGTCCATATACCGACGATAGCCGGTACCGGCCGGGATGAGTCGGCCCACGATGACGTTTTCCTTGAGGCCGCGCAGGGAGTCGTCCTTGCCCATGAGCGAAGCCTCGGTGAGCACCTTGGTGGTCTCCTGGAAGGAGGCCGCCGAGATGAACGAATCCGTGGACAACGACGCCTGGGTGATGCCGAGGACCAGCGGCTCGGCCACGGCGGGCTTGAGGCCCTCGTCCACGCAACGCTGGTTTTCCTCCATGAACTTGATCTTGTCCACCTGCTCGCCGATGAGGAAGTTGGTCTCGCCCGAGTCGAGGACCGAGACCTTTTTCAGCATCTGGCGGACGATGATCTCGATATGCTTGTCGTTGATGGCCACGCCCTGGAACCGGTACACGTCCTGAATCTCGTCCACGAGGTACTTGGCCAGGAACTTCTCGCCCTTGATCTTCAGGATGTCGTGCAGTTCCGGGTAGCCCTCGGTGAGCAGCTCGCCGGCCTCCACGAAGTCGCCTTCCTGGACCGTGACGTGCTTGCCGCGCGGAATCAAGTATTCCTTGGCATCGCCGGCCTCGGGCGTGACGACGATCTTGCGTTTGCCCTTGGTTTCGGCCCCGAAGGACACCACGCCGTCGATCTCGGAGACCACGGCCATTTCCTTGGGCTTGCGCACTTCGAACAGCTCGGCCACGCGCGGCAAACCACCGACGATGTCCTTGGTCTTGGAGGATTCACGGGGCTTACGGGCGAGGATGTCGCCGGCCTGGACCTCCTGGCCGTCGCGGATCATGAGGATGGCGCCGACCGGCATCTGGAACACGGCCAACGCCGCGCTCCCCTGCCGGGTCTTGGGATTGCCGTGTTCGTCCACCACGGAGATCGACGGCTTGTACGACGTCGTGCGGTATTCCATGATGGTCTGGGTGGCCTTCTTCGTGGCGTCGTCCACCTTCTCCTGGTAGGTCTTGCCTTCCACGAGGTCGGTGAACTTGATGATGCCGGCCACGTCCGACACGAAGGGCTCGTTGAACGGGTCCCATTCGGCCAGCAGCTGGTCCTTTTTGACCTCCTGGCCGGCGACGGCATAGAGCTTGGCGCCGGAGGGCAGGCTGTAACGCTCGCGCTCGCGGCCCTGATCATCCACGACCGACACCTGACCGGACTTGCCGAGCATGATGGTGTGGCCCTGGGAGTTGACGATGGACTTGACCCGGGACAGTGCGATGCGGCCTGTGTGCTGGGCGATGATGGAGGACTGGGCGATTTCACGGGCCGCGGTGCCGCCGATGTGGAAGGTGCGCATGGTGAGCTGGGTGCCGGGCTCGCCGATGGACTGGGCGGCGATGATGCCGACCGTTTCACCCACGTTGACGAGATGGCCCCGGGCCAGGTCGCGGCCGTAGCACATGGCGCACACGCCGTGCTTGGCCTGGCAGGTCAGGGTCGACCGGATCATCAGGGAGTTGATGCCCTTGTCTTCGATAATCTGGGCATAGGCCTCGTCGATGATCGTGTTGGCCGGGATGAGCACTTCGTCGGTCTCGGGGTCGAGGACATCGAACATGGTCACACGGCCGAGGGCCCGTTCGTGGACCCGCTGCTTGATGTCGCCGGACTTGACGTAATGCGAGATCTCCAGGGCGTCCACCGTGCCGCAATCGTGCTCGGTGATGATGACATCCTGGACCACGTCGACCAGACGCCGGGTGAGGTAACCGGAGTTCGCGGTCTTGAGCGCCGTATCGGCCAAACCTTTCCGGGCGCCGTGGGTCGAGTTGAAGTACTGGGTGACCGACAGGCCTTCGCGGAAGTTCGAGGTGATGGGCGTTTCGATGATTTCGCCCGACGGCTTGGCCATCAGTCCGCGCATACCGGCGAGCTGGCGCATCTGGTCCTGGTTACCGCGCGACCCCGAGTGGATCATCATGAAGATCGGGTTGACCGAGGTGTTGCGCTCCTCGCGTCCCGTCTTGGGATCCTTGACGATATCCCAAGAGATCTCCTTCATCATTTCGGAGGCCACGTCGTTGGTGGCCTTGGTCCAGACGTCCACGACCTTGTTGTATTTTTCCGTGCGGGTGATGATACCTTCCCCGTACTGGACCTCGATGTTGTCCACCTCGTTCTGGGCCGCCTCCAACAGAGGCGCCTTGCGCGAGGGGATGGTCAGGTCCTTGACGCCGATGGAGACGCCGGCCCGGGTGGCGTATTCGTAGCCCAGGCCCTTGATCCGGTCGCACAAAAGGACCGTGGCCTTGGTGCCTCGCATCCGGTAGGTGTCGCCCACCAGGGTGCCGATGGCGCGTTTGGTGAGCACCGTGTTGACCAGCTCGAAGGGCACGCCCTCGGGCAACAGCTCGCCCACGATGACGCGGCCCGGCGTGGTATGGATGCGTTCGCCCCTGATGCGGCAGACGATGCGGGCGTGCAGATCGACCACACCCGCGTCCACGGCGCAGATGACCTCGCCGGGGTCGGAGAAGATCTTGCCCTCGCCCTGGACGAAACTCCGCTCCACGGTCAGATAGTACAGGCCAAGCACCATGTCCTGGGACGGCACGATGATCGGGTTGCCGTTGGCCGGGGACAGGATGTTGTTGGTCGACATCATGAGCACGCGGCACTCGATCTGGGCCTCCACGGAGAGCGGCACGTGCACGGCCATCTGGTCGCCGTCAAAGTCGGCGTTGTAGGCCGAGCAGACCAGCGGATGGAGCTGGATGGCCTTGCCTTCGACCAGGGTCGGCTCGAAGGACTGGATGCCGAGGCGGTGCAAGGTCGGGGCGCGGTTGAGCATGATGGGGTATTCCCGCACCACGTCTTCCAGGATGTCCCAGACCACGAGTTCCTCGCGCTCGACCATCTTCTTGGCCGTCTTGATGGTGGTGGCCAGGCCCTGCTCCTCCAGCTTGGAGTAGATGAAGGGCTTGAAGAGCTCGAGCGCCATCTTTTTCGGCAGGCCGCACTGGTGCAGCTTGAGCTTGGGGCCGACCACGATGACCGAACGGCCCGAGTAGTCGACGCGCTTGCCGAGCAGGTTCTGGCGGAAGCGGCCCTGTTTGCCCTTGATCATGTCGGACAGGGACTTGAGCGGCCGGCCGTTGGTGCCGGTGATGGCCCGGCCCCGGCGGCCGTTGTCGAACAGGGCGTCCACGGCCTCCTGGAGCATGCGCTTTTCGTTGCGGATGATGATGTCCGGCGCGCCGAGCTCGATTAAGCGTTTGAGGCGGTTATTGCGGTTGATCACCCGGCGGTAAAGATCGTTCAAATCCGAGGTGGCGAACCGGCCGCCGTCCAGGGGGACCAGGGGGCGCAGTTCGGGCGGAATGACCGGAATGACTTCCATGATCATCCACTCGGGCTTGTTGCCGGAATCGAGGAAGGCCTCGACGATCTTGAGGCGCTTGATGATCTTTTTCTTTTTGGTCTGGGACTTGGTGGTCATGGCCTCTTCGCGCAGTTCGGCGCGAATCTTGGGGAGATCCAACTCCTCAAGCAGGGAGCGCACGGCCTCGGCGCCCATGCCCACTTCCAGCGCGTCCTCGCCGCCGTAGTGGTCGATGACCTGCAGGTACTGCTCCTCGGAGATGACCTGGTACTTGTGCAGGTTGGTGTCCTTGGGATCGAGGACCATGTAGGAGTCGAAATAGAGGACCTTCTCCAGATCGACCATGGTCATGTCGAGCAAGGTGCCGATTTTGGACGGCAGGGTCTTGAGGAACCAGATGTGGGCTACGGGCGCGGCCAGTTCGATATGGCCCATGCGTTCGCGGCGCACCTTGGAGGCAATGACCTCGACGCCGCATTTTTCGCACACGATGCCCCGGTGCTTCATGCGTTTGTACTTGCCGCAGTTGCACTCGTAGTCCTTGACCGGCCCGAAAATCTTGGCGCAGAAGAGCCCGTCGCGTTCGGGCTTGAAGGTGCGGTAATTGATGGTTTCGGGTTTTTTGACTTCCCCGAAGGACCATTCGCGAATTTTTTCGGGCGCGGCGATGGAGATGCGGATGGACTTGAGCGACCGGCTGGAGACGCTGGTCTGGCCGATGCCGCGCATGCTGAACAATTCGTCCAAAGACATACGGTTACCTCGTATGGCGGGAGGACCCTTCCCGCTTCATGCCCCGCCGGTGGCGTCCGGCGGGGCGTTGGGATCGCGTAGCGTAATCGCCTGGAGCCGGGAGTGCGGCACTAGCGCCGTGGTGCTGCCGGGGCCGGCTTGGCGATCTTTTTCTCGTCCTGGAGGAGCTCCACGTCGAGACCCAGGGACATGAGTTCCTTGACCAGGACGTTGAAGGACTCGGGCAGGCCGGCTTCGAGGAAGTTGTCGCCCTTGACGATCTTCTCGTACATCTTGACCCGGCCGCCGACATCGTCGGACTTGACGGTCAGGAATTCCTGCAACAGGTATGAAGCGCCATAGGCCTCCAGGGCCCAGACTTCCATTTCACCCAAACGCTGGCCGCCGAACTGGGCCTTACCACCGAGCGGCTGCTGGGTGACCAGGGAGTAGGGGCCGGTGGAACGGGCGTGAATCTTTTCGTCGACCAAGTGGTGGAGCTTGAGCATGTACATGCAGCCCACGGTGACCGGCCGGTGGAAGGCTTCGCCGGTGCGGCCGTCGTAGAGGGTGACCTTGCCGTCGTCCGGGAGTCCGGCGAGCTTGAGCCAGCCCCACAACTCGTCCTCGGTGGCGCCGTCGAAGACCGGCGTCTTGGCCACGATGCCCTTGCGCAGGGCTTTGAGGGCCTCGGCCAGCTCGTCATCGGACATGGCGTCGATCAGGGACGCGGTCTCGGCCGTGGCAAAAACGTCCTTGGCCCGCGCGCGGATGCCCTGCATGGGCTTGCCCGAGTCGATCAGCTCGGCCAACTGCTTGCCGAGTTCCATGCCGGCCCAGCCGAGGTGGGTCTCCATGATCTGGCCGATATTCATACGGGACGGCACGCCGAGGGGGTTCAGCACGATGTCGACCGGGGTGCCGTCGGCAAAAAAGGGCATGTCCTCTTCCGGCAGAATGCAGGAGACGACGCCCTTGTTTCCGTGGCGGCCGGCCATTTTGTCGCCCACGTTGAGCTTACGCTTCACGGCCACGTAGACCTTGACCATCTTGATGACGCCGGGGGGCAGATCGTCGCCCTCGGTCACCTTGCCCCGCTTCTGTTCGTAGACCTCGTGCACGAAGCGGACGTGGCGGTCGTACTCGTCGAGGAGTTCGGCCACGGCCTCGTTGGTCTCCTTGGACGTGAACAGCCCGGCCAGCCGCTTGATAGGCAGCTCTTCCAGGACCTCCAAGGTAATTGGGTGGTTGGCTTCGAGGAGAATCTCGTTTTTCTTCTTGCCCTTGATGGTCTGGAACACGCTCTTGCCGGAGACGATCTCCCAGATGCGCCGGCGCATGTTGGCGGCGATGGCGTCGACGTGCTGGCCTTCCTTGATATCCAGGCGCGACAGCTCGAAGTCCTCGATGGACCGGGTGCGGTCGTCCTTTTCACCGGAGCGGCGGTTGAACACGCGCACGTCGATGACCGTGCCCTCGATTCCGGGCGGCACCTTGAGCGAGGTATTTTTGACGTCGCGGGCCTTGTCGCCGAAGATGGCCCGCAGGAGTTTTTCTTCCGGGGTGAGCTGGGTCTCGCCCTTGGGCGTGATCTTGCCGACCAGGATGTCGTCGGGCACCACCTTGGCGCCGATGCGGATGATGCCGCACTCGTCGAGGTCTTTTAACATTTCCTCGCCGACGTTCGGGATATCGCGGGTGATCTCCTCGGGTCCGAGCTTGGTGTCGCGGGCCACAACCTCGAATTCCTCGATGTGCACCGAGGTGAAGGTGTCGTCCTTGACCGTCTTTTCGGCGATGAGGATGGAGTCTTCATAGTTGTAACCGCACCAGGGCATGAAGGCGACGAGCAGGTTCTTGCCAAGGGCCAGTTCGCCGTCGCGGATGCCCGGGCCGTCGGCCAGCACGTCGCCGCGCACCACCTTCTGTCCGACCCGCACGCGCGGCACCTGGCCGAAGCAGGTGTTCTGGTTGGACTTGTGGTGCTTCATGAGCTCGTAGGTCTTGGCGCCGCCGGAATCCGGCGCCACATTGCCCTCGTAGCAGACAATGATGCGCTCGGCATCGGCGTAATGGACCTCGCCCACGCCCTCGGCCAGGATGCACGAGCCCGAGTCCTTGGCCACCGGGCCTTCCATGCCCGTGCCGACGAGCGGCTGCTCGCATCGGAGCAAGGGCACGGCCTGGCGCTGCATGTTGGAACCCATGAGGGCGCGGTTGGCGTCGTCGTGTTCCAGGAAGGGAATGAGCGCGGCGGACACGGACACGATCTGGCTTGGCGAGATGTCCATGAGCGTGATCTGCTCGCGCGGGGTCATGATGAGGTCGCCCCGGATACGGGCGCCGACCATGGGGTGGACAAAGTTGTGGTTCTCGTCGAGTTCCACGTTGGCGCCGGCGATGACTTCGTCGATCTCCCGGGTGGCGTCGAGGTAGACGACCTCGTCGGTCACATGGCTCTCGTGGACCACCCGGTAGGGGGTCTCGATGAAGCCGAAATCATTGACCTTGGCATGGGTGGTCAAGGACACGATGAGGCCGATGTTCGGACCTTCCGGGGTTTCGATGGGGCAGATGCGGCCGTAGTGGGAGGTGTGCACGTCGCGCACCTCGAAACCGGCCCGCTCACGGGTCAGACCGCCCGGGCCCAGGGCGGACAGACGCCGCTTGTGGGTGACTTCCGACAGCGGGTTGGTCTGGTCCATGAACTGGGACAGCTGGGAGGTACCGAAGAATTCCTTCAAGACCGCAGCCACGGGCTTGGGATTGATCAGGTCGTGGGGCATGAGCGTGGCCACTTCCTGGAGGCTCATGCGCTCCTTGATGGCCCGTTCCATGCGCACCAGTCCGATGCGGTACTGGTTTTCGACCAATTCGCCCACCGGACGCACCCGGCGGTTGCCCAAGTGGTCGATATCGTCGGCCGGACCGTGGGAATCCTTGAGGAAGGTCAGGTGCTTGACGGCCTTCAGGATATCGTCGTTGGACAAGGTGCGGAAATCAAGGGGCTGATCGATCTTGAGCCGGGCGTTGAGCTTGTAGCGGCCGACCGGCGACAGATCGTAGTAGTCCGCGTTGCGAAACAGGTTCTCGAAGAAATTGGAGGCGATCTCCGGGGTAGGCGGCGAGGACGGACGCAACCGGCGGTAAATCTCGACCTGGGCCGAAATGGTGTCGGTGGTCTTGTCGAGGGCCAGGGTGTCGCGAATCGACGACGACGTGTCGAGGCCCCGGGTATGCAGGACCGGGAAATCGGACTCGCCGGCGTCCTTGAGCTTCTCGACCATATCCGGGGTCAGCTCGTCACCGGCCTCGGCCAGGACCTCGCCCGTGGCCGTGTTCGTGATGTCCTCGGCCAGGAAAAGCCCGGTCAGGGTGACCGGATCGACCTCGATCTTTTCGATGCCGGCTTCGAGCATCAGGCGCCAGGCCCGCTTGGTGATGGGCTTGTCCACGGCCACGAGGGTCTTGCCCTCGGCGTCGCGCACCTCGGCATAGGCCTTTTCCTTGCGGTAGAACTCGTGCTGCACCTGGCGGTAGACGCGGTCACCGTCCACGGAGAAGTGCTCGATCTCGTAGAAATAGCGCAGGATATCGACCCGGGACATGCCCATGGCCTTGAAAAGGATGGTGGCCGGCATCTTGCGGCGCCGGTCGATGCGCACGTAGAGGATGTCCTTGTGGTCGTAGTCGAAATCGAGCCAGGAACCGCGCATGGGGATGACCCGGCAGGAATAGAGGACCTTGCGGCTGGTGTGGCTCTTGCCGGAGTCGTGCTCGAAGATGATACCGGGCGAGCGCTGCAACTGGTTGACGATGACGCGCTCGGTTCCGTTGATGATAAAGGTGCCCTTCTCGGTCATCAGCGGCACGGTACCGAAATAGATGATCTGTTCCTTGATGTCGCGGATGGAGCGGTTTTCCGTTTCCTCATCCACGTCGTAAACGACCAAACGGACCTTGATACGCAACGGCGCCTCATAGGTGAGGCCCTTGGCGATGCACTCGGGGACATCGTACTTGGGTTCGCCGATTTCGTAGCTGACGTATTCGAGGGAGGCCGTGCGATTGAAATCCTCGATAGGAAAGACCGAGCGGAAAACGCCCTCCAGCCCTGCGTCCTCCCGACTGGTGGGGGGGACGTCTTTTTGCAGAAAGAGCTCGTAGGAGTCGATCTGCAGGTTGAGCAAATGGGGAATGGTCAGCGTCTTGACGATCTTGCCGAAATTTTTGGTCAGCTGGGCCATTTTTTCCTCTGTTGCAGGGCTACGACGTTGGAAGGAAGTCGGGCGACGGATTCACCCATCATCGGCCTTGCGGGGCGCGAGTCGCGCCTGGTTTGCTTTGTCCTTGCGGCATCAGGCGTCCGCCCGGACGCAGAAAGCGTGGACAACCGACAAAAAAGGGAAAAAGAGCGCCCCCGCCCCGTGGGAGAGGGGGCACTCTTTCGCGTCAACAGCGGGAAAAGAAAACAAGTTACTTGATTTCGCAAGTGGCTCCGGACTCGTCCAGCTGCTTTTTCGCATCCTCGGCCTCGGCCTTGGACACGGCTTCCTTGATGGTGGAAGGCAGTTCGTCGACCTTGGCCTTGGCTTCCTTGAGGCCGAGACCGGTCAGGGCGCGCACGACCTTGATGACGCCGATCTTGTTGGCGCCGGAGCCGGTCAGCACGACGTCGAACTCGGTCTTCTCTTCCTCGGCCGGAGCGGCTTCGCCGCCGGCGGCCGGAGCGGCCATCATCATGCCCATGGCCGGAGCGGCCGCGGACACGCCGAACTTCTCTTCCAGCTCCTTGATGAACTGGGAGAGTTCGAGGACGGTCATATTGGAGATGAAATCGACAACTTGCTCTTTGGTGATGTCAGACATGGAATCATTCCTCCTGGGCGGATGCTTTGGCGGAAGACGCGGCTAGGCGGCTTCCTTTTTGTCCTTGATGGCCGAAAGCGCGTACAGCATGCCGCGAATGACATTCGCGAACAGGCTGACGAAGTTGGTGGGCACGGCGTTCATGGTGCCGAGCGTGCGGGCCAGCAGTTCGGGCTTGCTCGGGAGCTTGGAAAGTTCGGTGACACCGTCGGCGTCGATGAGCTTTCCGGAGAGGCTGGCGAGCTTGACCTCGAATTTCTTGCTGGTTTTGGCGTACTCCACAAGGACCTTGGCCGCGACGACCGGGTCATCGTATCCGAAGGCCACGGCGTTATTCTCGACCAGATGGTCCTTGAGGGCGTCATGGACGCCGCCATTCACCGCGATTCGGGCCAGGGTGTTTTTCACGACCTGGTAATCGATGCCCGCGGCCCGGAGCTTGACGCGCAGTTCGGTCAGCTCCTCCACGGTCATTCCCCGAAAGTCGGTGACCACCGCAATGCCGGCCCGGTCCGCCTTGGCGCGCAGTTTCTCGATGATCTCGTTTTTTTGCGCACGTTGCACGGTACCTACCTCCACATGCGGGTTGGCGGGCCTGTCAAGAGAGCCAAAGCGGGGTCTCGGCGGGAAATTAAGGGGAACATCCCCACCCGCTGTCTTTGACTCGCCTGTCGGAGCCCTTGTTGTATATCAAAAATCGTCCCTAGCCAGAGGACGGACCTCTGGCCGGGACGGTTGGTACGAAGATGGGGCCGACTAGCCTTCCAGCAACTTGCGGATGGACTGGGTATCCACCTTGATGCCCGGGCCCATGGTGCAGGCCAGAGCCAACGCCTGCAGATACGTTCCCTTGGCGGCCGAAGGCTTGAGGCGCATGACCGTATCGATGACAGCCCGGAAGTTGTCAAGAAGCTTTTCCGGACCGAAGGAGCGCTTACCCAGGGGCACATGGAGCACACCGGCCTTGTCCACCTTGAACTCGACCTTACCGGCCTTAAGTTCGCTGATAGCCTTGCCGATGTCAAAGGTGACGGTGCCGGTCTTGGCGTTGGGCATGAGGCCGCGCGGGCCGAGGATCTTACCGATCTTGCCGACGGTCGCCATCATGTCCGGGGTAGCCACGGCGCTGTCAAAGTCGAGGAAACCGCCCTTGATCTTCTCGATGAGCTCGTCGCTGCCGACGAAATCGGCACCGGCTTCCCGGGCTTCGGCTTCCTTGTCGCCCTTGCAGAAGGCGAGAACGCGCACCGTTTTGCCCAAACCATGGGGCAGCGACACGGCGCCGCGGACCATCTGGTCGGAGTACTTGGGGTTGACGCCCAGGCACATCGCCACGTCCACGGTCTCGTCGAACTTGGCCACGCCGGTTTTGACGGTCAGGGCCATGGCTTCGCCAACTTCATATTTAGCCGAGAGGTCAACGTCCTTGACCGCCTCGCGATATTTTTTTCCGTGCTTGGCCATTGCGGGAATTCCTTTTGCGGTCGTGCCGGTTAGACGATGTCGATGCCCATGCTGCGGGCCGTGCCGGAGATGGTATGGCAGGCGGCTTCCACGTCCTTGGCCGACATGTCCACGAGCTTGAGCTTGGCGATCTCTTCGATCTGCGCCCGGGTGACCTTGCCCACCTTGGTCTTGTTGGGCTCGCCCGAACCCTTTTCGAGCTTGGCCGCCTTGAGCAGCAGCACCGAAGCCGGCGGCGTCTTGGTGATGAACGTGAAGGAGCGGTCGGCGTAGATGGTGATGAGCGCCGGAATAATGGTGCCTTTCTGCTCCATGGTGCGGGCGTTGAACGCCTTGCAGAATTCCATGATGTTCACGCCATGCTGGCCCAGGGCCGGGCCGACCGGCGGAGACGGGTTGGCCGAGCCGGCGGGAAGCTGCAATTTGACCTTGGCAACGATCTTCTTGGCCATGTCAGTATCCTTGAAGGAAGGGCGCGACGCCCTTAGTTTTTACTCACCTGCACGAAATCAAGCTCCACCGGGGTCTGGCGGCCGAAGATGGAGACCGAGACGCGAAGTTTGCCCTTGTCGTAGTTGACGTCCTCAACCACGCCGTTGAAGCCGCCGAAGGGGCCGTCGATGACGCGCACCTCGTCGCCCCGTTCAAAGTGGTACTTGGGCCGGGGCTGTTCCTGGCGGCTGACCATCAGGTTCAGGATCTTGTCGGCCTCGCTGTCACGCATGGGCGTGGGCTGGTTCTTGCCGCCGACGAAGCCCGTCACCCGGGGTATGGACTGGACGAGATGCCAGGAATTGTCGTTCATGGACATCTTGACCATGACGTAACCCGGGTAGAACTTGCGGGTGGACGTCTTTTTCTCGCCCTTGACCAGCTCGATGACCTTTTCGGTGGGCACGACGACCTGCTCGATGCACCCGCCGTCCTGACCCGTCCGCATCATCTCCCGGATGGTCTGCTCCACCCGCAGCTCAAAGCCCGAGTAGGTATGCAGGATGTACCATCTGGCCGGAGCCCTTTCCTCGACAACGTCGCCGTTTTCAACCATGTCTGATCCCGTTTACGAGAGAATGAGGGCGACGAGCCTGGACAGGGCCATGTCCACGACCCCCAGGTAGATGGCCATGATCACGCTGAAAATCAGCACCGCGATGCCCGTACGCACCGTGTCCTGGCGAGTGGGCCATGTGACCTTTTTGAGTTCGACCTTGGACTGCTCGAAGAATTCCTTGGCCGCCGTGAATTTGGCGGTCAGGGACGTGCTCTGTCCACTTGCCTCGTCCTTGCCCTTACCCGCCGCCTTGGCGACGGGCTTGCTGCCCGGGACTTTGGCCTGGGCGGGCTTGTCCGCGGCTGGAGCCGCCTGTGTCTTATCTTTGGCCATGACCTACGCCTTTCGAAAATGGCAGGGCAGGAGGGATTCGAACCCCCAGCCCTCGGATTTGGAGTCCGATGCTCTACCGTTGGAGCTACTGCCCTGCATGTACCCCGGTGCCTACTTCGTTTCCCGATGGACCGTATGCTTATGGTCGAACGGGCAATACTTCTTGATCTCGAGGCGACCGGTAGTATTTTTCTTGTTCTTTTCCGTGGCGTAATTCTTTCGCTTGCACTCGGTGCACTGCAACTGGATATTGATGCGCATTGCTTACTCCACGATCTCGGACACGACCCCGGCGCCGACGGTCCGGCCGCCTTCGCGGATGGCGAAGCGCAGGCCCTTTTCCATGGCGATGGGGGCGATCAGTTCCACGTTGAAGGTGGCGTTGTCACCGGGCATGACCATTTCCACGCCCTCGGCCAGGGTCACCACACCGGTGATGTCCGTGGTGCGGAAGTAGAACTGGGGACGATAGCCCGTGAAAAACGGGGTGTGGCGACCGCCCTCTTCCTTGGTCAGAACGTACACCTCGCCCTTGAACTTCTTGTGCGGGGTGATGGAACCCGGCTTGGCCAGAACCTGGCCGCGCTCGACCTCGTCGCGCTTGATGCCGCGCAGCAGCACACCCACGTTGTCGCCGGCCTGACCCTGATCCAGGATCTTGCGGAACATCTCAACGCCGGTGCAGGTCGACTTGACCGTGTCCTTGATACCGATGATGGCCACTTCGTCGCCCACGGTGATGACACCGCGCTCGACACGGCCCGTGACCACGGTGCCGCGGCCGGAGATCGAGAACACGTCCTCGATGGGCATCAGGAACGGCTTGTCCACGTCGCGCTTGGGCTCGGGGATGAAATCGTCACAGGCCTGGAGCAGCTCGAAGATCGGAGCCGCGTCCGGGCTGTCCACGCTGTCGGCCTCCAGGGCCTTCAGGGCGGAACCCTTGATGATCGGGATGTCGTCGCCCGGGAAGCCGTACTTGGTGAGCAGTTCGCGCACTTCGAGTTCGACCAACTCGAGCAGTTCGGGATCGTCAACCAGGTCGACCTTGTTCATGAACACGACCAGCTGGGGCACGCCGACCTGACGAGCGAGCAGGATGTGCTCACGGGTCTGGGGCATGGGGCCGTCGGTGGCGGCCACGACCAGGATACCGCCGTCCATCTGGGCGGCGCCGGTGATCATGTTCTTGATGTAGTCGGCGTGGCCCGGGCAGTCGACGTGGGCGTAGTGCCGCTTTTCCGTCTGGTACTCGACGTGGGCCGTGGCAATGGTGATGCCGCGTTCCTTTTCTTCCGGCGCCTTGTCGATCTGGTCGAAGGGAATGTATTCGCCATAGCCCTTCATGCTGGCGAGCCGGGTGATGGCGGCGGTCAGCGTGGTCTTGCCGTGGTCGATGTGCCCGATGGTACCGATGTTGACGTGCGGCTTGCTCCGCTCAAATTTCGCCTTGCCCATGTCGTCCCCCTGTTCAAGCGTTGGCTTCTCAGGATGTTGTTGTGGTGATTCGAAAGTGGAGCCCACGGCCGGAATTGAACCGGCGACCTCTTCCTTACCAAGGAAGTGCTCTACCGACTGAGCTACGTGGGCCTATCTCTCAAGCGTAGGACACGGGAGGCATTGGAGCGGGAAACGAGACTCGAACTCGCAACCCTCAGCTTGGAAGGCTGATGCTCTAGCCAATTGAGCTATTCCCGCGTATGTCACATGTAGTTCATGCGACAGGGCAACCTGTCTCCTACAACTTTTCGCGCGTATGGTGGAGGGGGGTGGATTTGAACCACCGAAGGCATACGCCGACAGATTTACAGTCTGTTCCCTTTGGCCACTCGGGAACCCCTCCATTTTGGAGCTGGCGAAGGGACTTGAACCCGCAACCTGCTGATTACAAATCAGCTGCTCTACCAATTGAGCTACGCCAGCCGCCCAAGAGGGAGTGGGTTAGCGAAGCTCGCGGGATCTGTCAAGTCACTGCCGCGCTCACGGCCACGACCGGATCAACCGGTCGCGAAGCGAGGTCATTACCTTGTTCGACTGGGGGTGGCAAGCCTTTTTTTCCCGTTCGCTTTATTTTCTTGCCTTTGCGTCCACGTTTCCCGGCCCTTGCCGGCCCCCTCGTCGCCGGGACCGGCCCGTCTGGCGTTGCCAAGGCCGTCCGAACGCCTTATGGTAGCCGAATCCGAAAAAGATCCTTTAACTTCCACCAGTAGAGCCTACTTTGAAAAACATGGAAAAGCACCATCGATTCTCCCTGTGGTACGTGCTGATCGCGATTTGGGGCGTGCTTTTGCTCAACAATTTCATCGTCACGAACTACGGCCCCAAAAACCTCCCCTACTCCGAATTCCTGGCCAAGCTGCAAGACGACCAGATCGAGGAAGTCTCCATCACCGGCGACCTCATTTCCGGCAAAATGAAGCTCAAGGAGGACGGCGAGGCCAAGGACGTGGACTTCGTCACCCGTCGGGTGGACCAGGATCTGTCCACCGAGCTAGCCAAGCACAAGGTGATTTTCCGGGCTCAGCCCGAATCCACCTTCCTGCGCGACGTCCTGTCGTGGATCATCCCGATCTTCATCTTCTTCGGCATCTGGTACTTCCTCATGCAGCGCCTTAACCCCGGCTCCGGGGTCATGGCCTTCGGCAAGAACAAGGCCCGGGTCTATGCCGAAAAGGACCTGGACACCCGCTTCTCCGACGTGGCCGGCTGCGACGAGGCCAAGGCCGAACTGGTCGAAATCATCGACTACCTGAAAACCCCGGAACGCTTCCAGCGCCTGGGCGGCCAGATGCCCAAGGGCGTGCTCCTGGTCGGTCCTCCGGGCACGGGCAAGACCCTGCTCGCCCGGGCCGTGGCCGGCGAGGCCCAGGTGCCGTTTTTCTCCATCTCCGGCTCGGAATTCGTGGAAATGTTCGTGGGCGTGGGCGCGGCCCGGGTGCGCGAACTGTTCACCCAGGCCCGGGAAAAGGCGCCCTGCATCATCTTTATCGACGAGCTTGACGCCATCGGCAAATCCCGGGCCGGGGCTATCGTTGGCGGTCATGACGAACGGGAACAGACCCTCAACCAGCTCCTGGTCGAGATGGACGGCTTCGATCCGCGCGTGGGCGTGATCATCATGGCCGCCACCAACCGCCCCGAAACCCTGGACCCGGCCTTGCTGCGGGCCGGCCGCTTCGACCGGCAGGTGCTTGTCGACCGGCCCGACGTCAACGGTCGGGAGGACATCCTGCGCGTCCACGCCAAAAAAGTCGTGCTGGCCCCGAGCGTGGACCTTTCCGTCATCGCCCGCAAGACGCCCGGCTTTTCCGGCGCCGACCTGGCCAATGCCATAAACGAGGCCGCCCTCCTTGCCGCGCGCAAAAACAAGGACGCCGTGGACATGGACGACCTCGAAGAGGCCGTGGACCGCATCATGGGCGGCCTGGAAAAGAAAAACCGGGTGATCAATCCCAAGGAAAAACGGATCGTGGCCTTTCACGAGACCGGCCATGCCCTGGTCGCGACCTACACCCCCGGGTCCGACGCCGTGCACAAGATCTCCATCGTGCCGCGCGGCATCGGCGCCCTGGGCTGGACCCAGCAGCTCCCCACCGAGGACCGCTACCTCATGACCAAAACCGAGCTGCTCGGCAAAATCGACGTGCTGCTCGGCGGCCGGGCGGCCGAACGCCTCGTGTTCGGCGACATCTCCACCGGCGCCCACAACGATCTCCAGCGGGCCACGGACATCGCCCGGGCCATGGTCACCGAATACGGCATGGGCCAGACCCTGGGTCCGGCCACCTATCCGCGCCAGGCCCGACCGGTCTTCCTGACACCCGACCAAAGCGGCCTGGCCGGCCGGGATTATTCCGAAGCCACGGCCGCCCGCCTCGACATCGAGGTCAAGGATATCCTGGAAGCGGCCGATGCCCGGGTGGACACACTGCTCGTGGGCAAAAAGGAACTTCTGGAAAAAGTGGCTGCGGCCTTGCTCGACAAGGAAGTGCTTGACGAAGCCGAGTTCCAGGCGCTTATCGCCTGAGGCACCGGGCTGGCACCGCTCCCCGGCGGGCGCATTCCCGACCCCCTGAGAGAGGAAAATCCATGTTCGCGAAACTGTCGACCTGGCTGCTCGTGGTGTGCCTTGCGGTCTGGGCAACGTCCGCCCTGGCCAAGGCGCCGGCCGCCCAACCCAAACCGGCCGGCAAAACCCAGGCCAGCAGTCCGGCCTGGCTACCTGCCCCGGCTCCGGCCACCGCCGCCGCCAAAGACGTCGTGGCCTTCGAACAGGACGGCTCCATCGTGCTGCTGGACGGCCAGGCCAAACCCGAACGCCTGGACAAGGGCAAGGACCCGGCCCTTGCGCCCGATGCTTCGCTGCTCGTCTACAGCCCGGAAAAACGCCTCGGCCTGCGCTTCGTGGACCTGACCAAACCCGGCCGGCAGACCCGCTCCACCACCACTGCCATGCCCATCCGGGAAAAATGCTTCAGCCCCGACGGCTCCAAACTGGCCTGGCGCACCGACACCAGCATCCAGCTTTTCGATCCCCGCCAGCCCCTGGAAAGGCCGACCACCCTCATCGCAGGACTGGCCCCGGACCAGACCCTGCAAGGCTTCACCCAGGACGGCACGGCCCTGGTGGTCCGGGACCTCAAGCATGTGACCTGGTACGGCCTGGACGGCGCCATCCGTCGCCAAGAACCCATCGGGAAATTCACCGACGATCCCCTGGCCTCGAGCGGCGACGCCTCCCTACCGAGCCCGACCGATCCCAACCTGCTTCTCGTCAGCTGCGCCGTCCCCCCTACCCCTGCCTACAGCCAATGGGCCCACGACACGAGCGCGGCGCTTTTCCTTTATGACGCGGCCAGCGGCACCAACTTTCGTCTCACGCCCCCGGCCTTCGTGGCCGTGGCCCCGGCCTGGTCCCCGGACGGCCGGCGCATCTACTTCGCGGGCCTGCCCGAAAGCCCGGCCGGCGGCACACACCATATCTACCGCATCAATGCCGACGGCTCCGGCCTGACCGAAATCGCCCGCGGCCTGCACCCCTGCGTGGGAAGCAGGCCGTAATATGCCTCCGGCGGCCAGGAGAGGCGCTGCCTCTCCTGGACCTCACCGCCGGGGGGATGATCCCCCCGGACCCCTCAATAGCTAACTCATTCAGTTCGCAGGAAGTTGCGGCAGAAATCAAATTATCGCAGCCCCATTCGGGGTGGTCCAGGAGGGGAGTGACTCCCCTCCTGGCCGCCGGAGGCGTCTCTTCCCCTTCCCCCCAACTACCCGCGTCGGCCTTCGACAATGCGGTCGTGGCCGGCAAGGTCGCGGCGCACGGCCACGTCGGTGAAGCCGTGGGCGGTCAGGATGGCGGCGACGTCCGGGCCCTGGCGCCAGCCGATCTCGACGAGCAGCCAGCCGCCTGGGACCAGGGCGCGAAAGGCCGTGGCCGCCACCACCGGGATGGCCTCCAGACCGGTCTCGCCCGGCACCAAGGCGGTTTGGGGCTCGAAATCGCGCACTTCCCGGGAGCATTCCCGGTATTCGGCCGCGCTCACGTAGGGTGGGTTGGAGACGATCAGGGCGTAGCCGCCTTCCCGGGCGGGCAGGCGGAAGAAATCCCCTTCGAAAAAGGACACGCGATTTTCCACGCCGTGGCGAACGGCGTTTTGCCGGGCCACGGCCAGGGCGGCGGGACTCGCGTCCAGGGCCAGGCCCAGGGCTTGGGGAAAAGTCACGGCCAGGGTCACGGCCAGGCACCCCGAGCCGGTGCCCAGGTCGGCGAAGGCTTCCAGAGGCGTCTCCGAAAAAAGTTCCTTGGCCCGGTCGATGAGGCCTTCGGTTTCGGGGCGGGGAATGAGAGTATCCGGGGTGACGGCGAAGTCCAGGCCGTAGAACTCGCGGCTGCCGAGGATCAGGGCTATGGGTTCGCCCTGGCCGCGCCGGGCCACCAGCGGCCGCACGGCATCGAGCTCGTCAGGAGTCAGGGGTCGATCCATGGCCAGGATCAAGCCCAGCCGATCCAGGCCCAAGGCTTGGGCCAGCAGGAGCTGGGCCGAGAGCTTGGGCGAATCCACGCCTTTCCCGGCCAGATAGCCTTCGGTCTTCCCCAAAATATCCCGCACCGTCGGAGCGCGGGAAGCGATTTGGCGCGGTGAGTCTCCAGACATGGACGTATTCTCCGGCATCACCCATCCCCCTTTCCATCAAGGGGTCCGGGGGGATTATCCCCCCGGCCGCCGGAGGCATCTTCCCATCCCAGGCGCACTCCCGCTAGGCCATGTCGGCCTGGGCCTTGAGCGCCTCGCCCTGGTAGTGCGTGATAAGCGCGTCGCACAACTCGTCCATGTCGCCTTCGAGCACGGATTCGAGCCGGTACAGCGTCAGGTTGATGCGATGGTCGGTGACCCGGCCCTGGGGGAAATTGTAGGTGCGGATGCGTTCGGACCGGTCGCCGGTACCGACCTGGGAACGCCGATTGGCTTCCTGTTCCTGGCGCTGTTTTTCCTGCTCGGCCTGGAGCAGGCGTGCGCGCAGGACCTTGAGGGCCTTGGCCTTGTTTTTGTGCTGGGATTTTTCGTCCTGGCAGATGACCACGAGTCCCGAGGGGATGTGGGTGACGCGCACGGCCGAGTCGGTGGTGTTGACGCTCTGTCCGCCCGGGCCGCTCGAACGGTAGACATCGATGCGCAGGTCGTTCGGATCGATGGCCACGTCGACTTCCTCGGCCTCGGGCATGATGGCCACGGTGACGGCCGAGGTGTGGATGCGGCCCTGGGATTCGGTGGCCGGCACGCGCTGGACGCGGTGCGCCCCGGATTCGTACTTGAGCCGGCTGTAGACCTTGTCCCCGGAGATGGAGGCAATGACTTCCTTGTAGCCGCCCGAGCCGGTTTCGGAAGCGCTCATCATCTCGACCTTCCAGCGCTTGGTTTCGGCGTAGCGGCAGTACATGCGGAACAGATCGCCGGCGAAAAGCGCCGCTTCCTCGCCGCCGGTCCCGGCCCGGATTTCCAGCAGGATGTTTTTCTCATCCATGGGGTCCCTGGGCAACAGCAGCAGTTTGAGGTGGTCTTCGAGGGCGGGCAGGGCCTCGCGGATGGATTTGACCTCGGCCTGGGCCAGCTCCCGCATTTCCGGGTCCGGGTCCTGGGCCAGTTCCTGGTTTTCCTCCAGGTCGCGGCTGAGTTGTTTGTGCTCGCGATAGGCGGTGACCACCTCGGCCAGATCGGCATGGGCCTTGGCCAGCTTGCGGTAACGATCCTGGTCGCCGAGGATCTCGGGGTCGGACAGCTGCGTTTCCAATTCCTCGTACTTGCGTTCGAGGCTTTCGAGTTTGGCGAACATGGAACATCTCCGGGGCGGGGCGCATGTCGCGCCCCCCGGCTGGGGTTTGGTCAGGGCCGATCGGGGCCGGGCAAGACCGGGCGTGGCCCGGTCGGGTCAGACGGCGGGCTGACGCTCCACCGCGCCGCGCAGGGCGGCCAGGGCCACCTCGAGCTGCCGGTCATCGGGTTCCTTGGTGGTGAGCATCTGCATGAAAAGCCCGGGCGCGGACAGCATCCGGCAGGCGATATTCGTGTGGAACCGGCCCGCCAGCTTGATGACCTCGTAGGCCAGGCAGCTCACCGGCACCATGAGCCCGAGCTTCAGGCCCACGATGTAGGTCTGCTTGATCCAGGCCGTCTGGGGCACGTAAAAGGTCAGCAGCCAGGGCACGAGGAAGGCGTAGAGCACGATGGAAATGGCCAGGACGAAGAGGAGAAAGGCCGTGCCGCAACGGGGGTGGAGGCGGGAAAAGCTCCGGGCTCCGGCCGGCGACAGCTCGGCGCCCTGCTCAAAGGCCCAGATGACCTTGTGCTCGGCCCCGTGGTACTGAAACACCCGGCGGATATCGGGCAGAAAGGAAATGGCCGCGATGTAGCCCACGAAAAGGACCATCTTGAACAGCCCGTCCCAGACGTGGAAGCTCAAGGCCTCCACTCCGCCGGACAGGCCCAGGGCCTTCATGCCGAGGGAAAACAGGTGCGGCGTGACCACGAACAGGAGCAAGGCGAAACCGATGGACGCGGCCAGGGTGAGCCCCATGGCCCAGGGTCCGATCTCACCGGCCTCCTCGTCCTCTTCCACGGCCACCTTGGCCGAGAAATTGAGGGCCTTGATGCCGTTGACCAGGGTTTCGAGCAGGATGGGAAAACCGCGCACGAGGGGTCGACGCAGCCATTTGGCGGCGGCCAGGGTGAACCACGGGCGCACGTCGAGCAGGATGTCCCCGCCGGGCTTGCGCACGGCGATGGCCAACCGTTCCCGGTCCCGCATCATGACCCCTTCCATGACCGCCTGTCCGCCCACGGACGGAGCGGCGGCCAGGAGTGGCAACATCAATACGCTGGCGCGTTTCATAGCCCTGGTCCAAGGCAGCCCGCCGGGCGAACCCGTCCGGCGGGCGTCTGGGAAGGCCGCACTAGGCCTTTTTCTCGAACTTGGCGTACTTCTTCCGGAAACGGTCAATACGGCCGGCCGTGTCCACGAAACGCTGCTTGCCGGTGTAAAACGGATGGCAGTTGGAGCAGATGTCGACCAACACCTCGGCACCCTTGGTGCTCAAGATTTCGGCCTCATAACCGCAGTTGCAGCGGATCTTGGCTTTGAACAATTTGGGATGGATGCCTTCTTTCATCTCATGACTCCTTCGGATATCCCTACGGGAAAGCGAAATCAGGTAACTCCTTTTTCCGGGCTTGGCAAGATGTCCGAGGCGGCTGTTTTCTCCCGGCCATGGCTTTGAGCTTTGCCGGGCTTCATGCTAAGTGCCTGTTTCAACCCGCAACATTTTCAAGGAAGGCCTATGTCCATTCTTGCCAAAAACAAACCCCTGGCCGCCCTGCTGCGCAGCCACGGCGCCACCCTGGCCCAGGCCGAAAGCCTGTCCCAGGACACCATCGAAGCGGCCGTGGACGCCGGCCGCATGGTCGTCCTGGCCAATCCGGCCCACAAGGACGTCCTCCCCACCATCATCGGCCAGCCGGCCCGCGTCAAGGTCAATGCCAACATCGGCACCTCCATGCTGGTCACCGACGTGGTCATGGAGCTCGAAAAGGCCAAGCTCGCCCAGGAAGCCGGGGCCCACGCCGTCATGGACCTGTCCACGGCCGGCGATTTGGCCGCCATCCGCGAGGACATCCTGGCCGGCACGCCCTTGCCGCTTGGCACGGTGCCCCTGTACGGCATTGCCCAGCGGCATCTGGCCGGCGGCGGCGACCCGGCCGACTTCACCGAGGAAGAGATGCTGGCCGAGATCGCGTCCCAGGCCGCGGCCGGCGTGGATTTCATGACCCTGCACTGCGGCGTGACCCGCCGGGCCGTGGGACTTGTGGCCGAAACCGGCCGCATCACCGGCATCGTCTCCCGGGGCGGCTCCATCCTCGGCCGCTACATCCGCCGCCACGACGCGGAAAATCCTTTTCTGACGCGCTATGATGACATTCTCGACATCTGCCTGGCCCACAACGTGACCATCAGCCTCGGCGACGGCATGCGCCCGGGCTGCGGGGCCGATGCCGGCGACGGGGCCCAGTGGGAGGAAGTCATCAATCTCGGCAGCCTGGCCCGCCGGGCCCGGGCCCGTGGTGTCCAGGTCATGATCGAGGGCCCGGGACACGTGCCCCTGCACCTGGTCCAGTCCCAGATCCAGGGCATCAAGCGCCTGACCGACGGCGCGCCGCTCTATGTGCTCGGGCCGCTGACCACGGACTGCGCCCCGGGCTACGACCACATCGCCGGGGCCATCGGCGGGGCACTGGCCGCGTATTTCGGAGCCGATTTCCTGTGCTACCTCACCCCGGCCGAGCACCTCACCCTGCCCTCCCGCCAGGACGTGCGCGACGGGGTCATGGCGAGCCTGGTCGCGGCCCAAAGCGCCGAGACCGCCCTGGGCCGCCAGTGGGCCGTTTCCCGCGACCGGGCCATGTCCGAGGCCCGGGCCGCCCTGGACTGGGGGACCATGAACGACCTGGCCCTGGACCCGGCCCTGGTGCGCGCGCGCCGTGGCCCCCACAGCCAGGAAAAGGAATGCGCCATGTGCGGGTCGCTGTGCGCCATCCGCATGATGACCGGCGACAATTTCGACTGCCCGACCAAGAAGGACGGCGCTGCCTAACCCGGAGGCGCCCGGCCAAGGAGTCCCCATGCATACCCTCGTCCTCGTGCGCCACGGCCAGAGTGCCTGGAACCTGGAAAACCGTTTCACCGGCTGGACCGACGTGGGCCTGACCGCCCAGGGCGAAGCCGAGGCCCGGTCCGCGGCCAAGCTTCTCGCCGAAGCCGGCTACGACTGGGATGCCTGCCTGACCTCGGTGCTGACCCGGGCCATCAAGACCCTGGATCTGATCCTGGAGGGCATGGACCGGCTGTGGCTGCCGGTGACCAAGGACTGGCGCCTCAACGAACGGCATTACGGGGCGCTGCAGGGACTCAACAAGGCCGAAACCGCCGCCAAGTACGGCGAGGATCAGGTGTTTGCCTGGCGACGCAGCTACGACACGCGCCCGCCGGCCCTGGCCGACGACGATCCCCGGTTCCCGGGCCGCGACCGCCGCTACGCCGGACTGACGGATACCGAGTTGCCGCGCACCGAATGCCTCAAGGATACCGTGGCCCGGGTGCTGCCCCTGTGGCACGAGGTCATGGCCCCGACCATCGCCGCCGGCACGCGGCTGCTCGTGGCCGCCCACGGCAATTCGCTACGGGCCTTGGTCAAATACCTCGACGGTATCAGCGACGCGGACATCAGCCAGCTTAACATCCCGACCGGCGTGCCTCTGGTCTACGAACTCGACGACAACTTGGCCCCCCTCCGCCACTTCTACCTGGGCGATCCCGAGGCCATCGCCCAAAGCGTGGCCGCCGTGGCCGCCCAAGGCAAGGCCAAGGGATAGCAAGGGAAGAAGAAACGAGAAACGCCTCCGGCGGCCAGGAGGGGTATGATACCCCTCCTGGACCACCCCCACCCGGAATGACGTGGCGAACCTCCGTCGCGGTGCCTGGGGTCTCTCCCTACGGCGCGGAAATCGAGAACTGTGAGGGGATTCCAAAGGGCCTTGCCCTTTGGCCGCCGGAGGCTTCCCCCCTACCGACTGCCCAAACGAAACGGGCGGCCCTTGCGGGTCGCCCGTCTTTTTGTCGTTGGTCCTTGTCCGGGATCAGTATCCGGGAGGCGGGCACGGCCCGGTGAGGGGCACGTACACCAGGGCATCGCCCTGATACTGCGGGATATAGCACACGCTGTTGTAGCGGTAATAGGTCACGCCGGCCACCGAAAGGGCCACGGCCGCCACAGGCAACGCCCACAGCCAGGGACCGGGACCAATGGGCGGACCGTACCAACGCCCACCATACCACCCGGGGCCGCGCCAGCCAGGGCCGCCATGCCACCCGGGGCCGTAACCGGGACCGTAACCGGGACGGTAACCGGGACCGTAATGCGGTGGGCGTGGGCCAGGACCAGGGCCGGGACCAGGACGGGGGCCAGGACCGGGACCGGGGCGTGGGCCGGGACCAGGGCCAGGGCGTGGGCCGGGACCAGGGCCAGGGCGTGGACCGGGACCAGGGCCGGGGCCAGGGCGCGGTCCAGGACCGGGGCCGGGACGTACGCTGGGCCGGGCCGGTGAGGGAGGACCGCCGCCAAAACGCGGACCACCACCCCCGCCGCCATAGCTAGGACGGCCACCGCCGCCGCCAAAACTGCCACCGCCACCGCCGCGGCCACCGCCGCCGCCAAAACTACCACCTCCACCGCCGCCGCCAAAATGGCCACCACCCCCGCGGGCCTCGGCCACGGACGTGATCGAATCAGAAAAAGTCAGCAACCGTCCCGGATCGACGACGAGGCTGGCAATCGCCACAAGCGCCACCGTCAAAGCCGGCAATCGTCGCGTGAAGTTGCGCATGATGACCTCCCGGCTATTTTTTCTCGGCCTCGATGGGTTTGGCCGTCGGAGGAATGAAATCGATCTGCCGCGCGTCCTTGGCCGGCTTGAAGGTAAAAAGGCCGGCCGGCAACTTCGGATGCAGGTCGAACTTCGTCAACGTGGCCGAGTACTGCGGCCAGCCCATCTTCTCCTTGTCATTGATCACGAGTTTGCGCGGCAAGGGGGACTTGCCGTTTTCGATCCACAGCTGCCAATCCACGTCCTTCTGGGTGAAGGCCAGATGCTCGCAGGCCTTGCCGGCGGCCAGATGTTCGCCCAGATCGTCTCCGACCTGGACGTTATCGAGCAGGGCAGCGCAGGGATCGCTCACCAGGAAATCCGACAACGGCGCGACCATGCCGTACTTTTCCGCAAGCAAGGTGAGCAGGCCGTCCACTGTCGGCGGCGCGTCCAGGACGGCATACACGCCCTTGTCCAGATCGGCCCGGATCGCGATCTTGCCATCATAGACGAATACCCGGTCCCGTTCATCGCCCGTGATCCGGGCATAGAGCTTGTCCGGTCGCTTGAGGACCATATCCAGCACACGGTTGACCTGGATGGTTTGGCCGCTCGGATAGACGACCTCCTGGGACACTTCGGCCGTAAATGCCAACACCGGCTGCTTTTTCAGGAAATCGCACATGGATGCGAGGGCGGCGGCCGCCTTGGCATCGATGTCCGGACCTTTGGCCGGTGGCTCGGCCTGGGCCGCCGTCGCCAAAAGCAAGGCGACAACGGCAAGGGCTGGGAACAAACGGCGCATGTTTGCCTCCTTCTCTGGTGTGCCGACCGACTGGCCAGCGCCCCGTTACCGGGCGGCCAAGGCCATACCCCCGCCGCACCGCCACGCCATCCGAACACAAATCCACCCTCTTATACGAGGAACCGTAGCGAAGCACAAACGAATTTACGCTTTCACCCGCCCGTTCCCAAAGCGTCACCAGCGCCATTCCCCGTACTGCGCCGGTCGATGCTCGGTGCGGCCATCACCGAACACCTTGCCGTGTCCCAAACAAAAGGCCCGGTGGCGAACCACCGGGCCTGTCTGGCTCGGAAAGGGGATGCGTCACACATTGGGCCGGTATCGCACCGTGTGCACGGCCTCGCGCAACATGAGCCGGACCATCTCGTCGGTCACCGGCTCATCAATGACCAAACTCACCGGCTGGATGTAGCGGGCCGGCAACATGTTGAGGGTCAGCGCGTAAATGTCTTCAATATCCGTGCGCTGCGGGGCGAAATCCGGGAACTCCGCCAGGACGTCGCCCATCAGTTCGATCACCCGGGGCTCGTTCTTGTTGCGGATGGAATGGAAATCGATTCCCAAGGAAATGAAATCCATACCGGCACCTCCGCTGGCGATTCGCCTTTGGCCCGGATATATCAGGATTTCCGCACAGTGCAAGCCTTTTGACCGGGTTTGTGGTTCTCGTGCCAGTGCCAGGCCGTCTCCACAATGGCATTGATGTCCATGTAGCGCGGTTTCCAGCCCAATTCGCGGATGATGGCCCCGGAATCGGCGTACAGGCCCGGCGAATCCCCGGCCCGACGGGGTCCTTCCACCACCGGCACCGGCTTGCCCGAGACGCGTTCCACGGCCTGGATGACCTCGCGCACGGAATTGCCCGTGCCCGTGCCCAGATTGTAGGTGGAGCTGGCGCCGCCGGCGAGCAGCTTGCCCAGAGCCAGGACATGGGCCTGGGCCAGGTCCGTCACGTGGATGTAATCGCGCACGGCCGTGCCGTCCGGCGTGGGATAGTCGGTCCCGAAGATGGTCACGTTCTGGCGACGGCCCATGCCGGCCGCGATCACAAGCGGAATGAGATGGGTTTCCGGATCGTGGTCCTCGCCGATTTCGCCGTCCGGATCGGCACCGGCGGCGTTGAAGTAGCGCAAGGCCGTGTACTTGAAGCCGTAGCCCACTTCGAAATCCTTGAGCATCTGCTCGATCATGAGCTTGGTGGTGCCGTAGGGGCTGAGCGGCCGGGTGGGATGGTCCTCGGTGAGGGGCACGCGCTCGGGTTCGCCGTAGGTGGCGCAGGTACTCGAAAAAACAATGCGCGAGCACTGGTGGCGGCGCATGGCCGACAACAGCGACAGGGAACCGGCCACGTTGTTGCGGTAGTACTTTTCCGGATCGGTCACGGATTCGCCGACATAGGCAAAGGCCGCGAAATGAAGCACTGCTGCGGGCTTGTACTCGGCAAAGACCGCGTCGAGATCATCGGCGTTCAGGATGTCGCCGCGCACCAGCGGCCCCCATTTCACGGCCCAGTCGTGGCCGTAGATCATGTTGTCCAGGGTCACGGGGGTATAGCCCGCCGCCCGCAACGCCTTGCAGGTGTGCGAGCCGATATAGCCCGCCCCGCCGGTCACCAGAATGTTCGTGCTCATGCCAATATTCCTTTATTTTAAATTGGGTAGGCTTGAAAGCCTCCGGCGGCCAGGAGGGGCGTGACGCCCCTCCTGGACCACCCCCGCACGGGGATCACGTATCCCACGCAGCCTTGCACTCCACTAAAAAATCGAACGGTCCACCTTTCGAGGGGGTCCGGGGGGAATCATTCCCCCCGGCCGCCGGAGGCGTCTTCCCTCTCCGCCTTCCCCGTCCCCGCGTCCGCCGTCAGTACGGCCGTCAGTTTCGGGGCCTGGCCCTGGCGGGACGGGCCCAGGGTCATGGTCATCTCGCGGTAGAACATGGTGGCCCACAGCCGCAGCCCGACTTTCTGTCCGGCCGCAAGCTTGTCCACGCCCAGCAGCTTAGCCGGCAAAAACAGCTCCAGGGCGATATGCGGCAAGGGTTTGTCCAGCCCCTGGACCAGGGACTGGTCGTCCACCAGGGCGTAGGTCCCGTCCGGGCCGACGGCGTAAAGCTTGGGATCGATCTCGAACCGCTTGGGATAGACGGGATGGGGCCTCGGCACCAGGCAGACCACGTAATGCCGGGTCTCGGCCCCGACCGTCAGCTCGATGTGGAGCTGGTAGGCCTCGGACAAGGGATAGGGGCCGTCGTAGGCCAACATGTTGAGGTCGACATAGTTCTGGGCCAGATGGAACAGGGCCAGGCCTTCGGGCCGCCAGGCCAGATGCACGTCGCCGAACGGCACATGGGGCGCAGGCACAGTGAACCAGGGCAGGCGCGTGCCGGCCTTGTCCGGCCAGTCGGCCAGGGACGTGTCGTTCGTGCGCACGGCCTGCGGCGCGGCCGCAATGGACAGTTCCGCCGGCAGGGGCGGCGTTTTGTGCGCGCTCGCGGCGTGGATGATCGGGACCATGGCATTGGCCTGGCGCAGCGCCCGGACCAGGCCGTCGTAGGGCTGGTTGTGGATGTCCACCAGGCCCATGTTGAAGTCTTCGCCGTCCGAGCGGCCGCCAGTCGGCTCGTCGCTGTACTGGAACCAATGCACGCCGGCCACGTTGGGAAAGGCGGCGAAATGGCGCACGGCCGCGGCCGCGCCCGCGGCCCGCTCGGCCTGGGTGGCCACGTGCATGAGATGGCCGTTGTTGACGTTGCCCGAGCGATTCTCGTTGGCGGCAAAGAAAAATTCGGAAATGAGGACCGGCGCGTCGATAAGCCGAGCCAGACCGTCGAAATAGTACGGCGCCACCCAGCCGTCCGGAGTGTCCACGTTGTAGTTGGTGGAGAGCACGTCGACCAGGCCCCGGGCGGCCAGGACCGCGTCCTGGTTGTAATAAAGCGGCAAACGGTCGCCCATGACCAGGGCATGCGGCGCGACCTGGCGCAAGGCATCGTGGACGAGCTGGTAATAGCGCCGGGCACAGGCGGCGGTGAACTGCTGGATCATGTGGATCCCCTGGCCACCCGGGCGCAGTTTGAGGCTGGCCCGACCCTTTTTCAGGTCCTCGAAGGAATGGATGTCCGGCCCGGGCACGAAATCGACCAGCAACCGGTCCCAGCGGCCCTGGTAGTGGTCATGGAGCATGCGCCACAGCACGCGCTTGCTGTAGATGGCCCACTCGTTGCCGAGGTACCAGCGAAACAGCGGCGCGTTCCACCAGCCCACTTCGTTGTCCGTGAAATAACCGATGAGCCCGGGGTGGTCCTTATACGGCGCGGTCAGGACCTTGGCCTTGGCCACGGTGGCGGCCAGGGCGTCCGGAGCAAAGGGATCAAACCAGTGGAGCCGGGCGTTGCGGCCCAGGTCGATCTCGGGGACAAGCGGCAGGCTCATGTCCCGGGTGGGATCGGACCAGCCGCCCCGGGTGTTGAACCCCCAGGAATACAGGCGTTTTTGCGTATCCGCCGCCCAGGCCGCCAGGCTCGGATAGTAATTTTCGAAATAGTAGCCCCGCTCCCGGTAGGTCTTGGAACCGCCGCTCACCGTGTCCGCGCCGATGGAAAAAAAACGCGGTCCGCCGGGCAACGTGAGCCAGGCCACGCCCTGCTCCCGCTTGACCCCGAAGCCGTCGGCCCAGGCCGGCAGGCATGTGGAGAGGAACAGGGGAAGGAGCAGAAGGAGAAAAATGTGGGGGAGGAAGCCTCCGGCGGCCAAAGGGCTGTGCCCTTTGGAATCCCGATACGGGGCAGCGGGAGATCGGCCGTTGCCCGCGTCCTTACGCATAAATACCGTCATGGAATGCATAGAGTCAAAAAATACCTAATAGTATCGGTCTATTATACCAGTTAGGAACACAAAACGAACACCGAGCGCCCCTTTATGGGAGTCCAGAGGGCGTGAGCCCTTTGGCCGCCGGAGGCGTCTCCCCTCCTCTCCGCTCCTCTCCACTCCGCTCCCCGCCTCGCCCCGTCCCACTTAGCGCAGGGCCTCGGTGAGCAGCCGTGACAGCACGGCATCGGAGTCGAAATAGCGTTTGGCAAAATCCCGGGCCGCCTGGGAGTGGCGGGGCCAGTCGGCGCGTACGGCCTCGATGCCGGCCAGGGCACCGGCCTCGTCGCTGAAGGCGAGCACGCCCTCGCCCACGTCCATGAACCGGGAAAAGCCCGTATCCTGGACCACGGCCGGCCGGCCCGAGGCCAGGTAGCAGGCCGTGCGGCAGGAAAACCAGCCACTTTGGGTGGCCACGTAGGCGTTTTTAGCCGTGGAGAACTCGGCCAGGCTGTTCCAAAGGTAGTCCCGGTAGACCCAGGGCGTCTTGGACATGGAAAAGCCGTCCGCGAGCTTCCAGCCTTTGCCGGCCAGCAGCTCCCGGGGCGGTCGGCCGCCGCCCAGGGCCAGTTCGAGCACGGCGGATGTTTTTTGGGGCAGGTCGATGAGCTTTTCGAATTCCAGGTTCTTGCCGCCGTAGCGCACCCCGCCGACGATGGGCCCTTCCTCGGTCGGCTGCCAGGAAAGCACCGTGGTGAAGACGTCCCGGGACGGACGGGCCGGAGCCCCGGACCACGAGTCCAGGACTATGGGCTGGCGGGTGGGAATCCAGTCCACCAGGCCCTTGGGCACGGTGCAAAAGTCCTCGCGGATGTTTTCGCCAAAGGAAAAAAACACGTCGTGGCGCAGCATTTCGTCGATGCACCAGCGCTCGTCCTGGCCGACCGTGCCGTCCAGGTAGGCGGGAAAATCCTCCTGGGTGTAGAGCGGATCGGAATCGATGAGCACCTTGACCGGAATCTTGGCGTATTCCTCGCGCAACTGGCAGGTGGTCGAGATGTTGATGAAGACATCGGCCCGCTTGACCACCCCGGCCAGCGCCTCGGCCGACAGCCCGTAGTGGCGACCGTTGGGGTCGATGACACAAAAACGCGTGGCCAACCCGGGGTCCAGCCTTTCGAGGTACTCGCGCAAGTACTCTACATGATAGCTCATATCCTCGACGAAGGTGACCTTGAACGGGTCGTAAGCCCAGCCGCCCGTGTCCTCCAAATAATAGACGTCATGCCCCAGCCGGTAAAACCCGTGGAGGTACTGGATATAGTCCCAGGCCACGCCGCCCAGGGGATAGGTCGCGGCCAGCCCGCACACGATGATGGTACGCTTTTGCATGGGGTCTCTGAGGAGCTTGATCCCGGTTTCGAGTTCAAATTACCGCATACAGTGACGCCCGGAGAACCAGCGAAGGCCTCCTTCCGGGATTCCAAAGGGCAATGCCCTTTGGCCGCCGGAGGCGTCTCCCGACTTTCTCATTTCTTCTCGGCTGGATAGAACAGCTTTTCCCGTTCGCGGATGGCGGCGGCGCCGATGAAACGGAAGTATTCCTCGAAATCGATCATGGTGTCCGGCCCGGCAAAACCGGCCGAAGTGCCGTGGAACTTGAGATGGGAGGCCCACTTGCGCAGGGCTTTGACGGCGGTGAATACCGAGGCGCAGGGATAGGCGACCACGGCATAACCGACTGCCTGGAGTTCCTCAGCGGTCATAAACGGCGTGCGCCCACCCTCGATCATGTTGGCCATGCTCGGCACGGGCACGGCCGCGTTGACCCGGCGCATGTCCTCAACCGTGGTCACGGCCTCGACAAAGACCATGTCCGCCCCGGCTTCGGCATAGAGGCAGGCCCGACGGATGGCCTCGTCGATGCCGTACACGGCCGCGGCATCGGTGCGGGCCATGATGACGAAATCCGGGTCTTGCCGGGCCCAAAGCGCGGCCTTGAGCTTGGGCAGATATTCCTCGACCGGGACAACTGACTTGCCGGCCATGTGGCCGCAGCGCTTGGGAGAGGTCTGGTCCTCGATGAAAAGCGCGGCCGCGCCCAGGCGTTCGACCTGGCGCACCGTATGGATGACGTTGTTGACGTCGCCGAAGCCGGTATCGATGTCGACCATGACCGGGATATCCACCCGGTCGACGATATGGGCGTACTGGGTGAGCATTTCGGTGGACGACAGCACACCGATGTCCGGCATGCCGAGCATGCTTCCGGCCGTGCCGTAGCCGGCCACGGACATGGCCGAAAAGCCGGCCTCGGCAAGGACCAGGGCGGACAGGCCGTCATGGGCCACGGGCAGCATGAGGATTTCGGGCGCTTGTACGAGTTCGCGAAAACGCGCGGTCATTTTCATGGGCAACCTCCGATGGATCGGTTGTACGTCCAAACGGCCCATACCACAGACGACGGACAGGGAAAATCTGGAAATCTGGACAGTTCCCGACGAGACCTCAGGCGACCAGCGGCGCGGGATGCTGGGGTTCAGGCCGGGCCTTGCCCATCTGGATAGCGTGGAGCCGGGCGAACTCGCCGTTTTGGGCCATGAGCGTATCGAAGCTGCCCATCTCATGGATGCGCTGGTTCTTGATCACGAGGATGGTGTCGGCCCGGCGCATCATGGACAGCCGGTGGGCGATGACGAAGGTGGTGCGGTTTTTCATGAGCCGCTCCAGACCTTCCATGATCAGCGCCTCGGTCTCGGCGTCCAGGGCCGAGGTGGGCTCGTCCAGGATGAGGATCGGGGCGTCCTTGAGCAGGGCCCGGGCTATGGCCAGACGCTGGCGCTGGCCGCCGGACAGATTGGCGCCCTTTTCGCCCAGGATGGTGTCGTAGCCGCTGGGCAGGCCTTCGATGAACTCATGGGCATTGGCGAGTCTGGCCGCGGCGATCACTTCCTCGCGACCGGCCTGCTTCTTGCCGTAGGCGATGTTGTCGTGGACGCTCATGGGGAAGAGCTGGGTTTCCTGGAGCACGATGGCGATGTTGTCGCGCAGGCTTTTGACCGTCACATCGCGCAGATCCTGGCCGTCGATACTGATGGCGCCCTTTTGCGGATCGTAGAAGCGCAATAGCAGGCTGATCAGCGACGTCTTGCCGGCGCCGGTCTGGCCGACCACGGCCACGGTCGAGCCGCCCGGGCAGGTGAAATCGACGTTGTTCAAGACCATCTTGTCGTCGGTGTAGCCGAAGCTCACATCGTCAAAACGCACGGCGCCGGCGGTGATGGCCAGGGTCTTGGCATCGGGCTTTTCGGGCACGGCCTCGTCCACGTTGAGCACATCAATGACCCGTTTGGCCTGGGCCAACGAACCGCGAATGCTGCCGGCGGTGACGCTCAGGTTGTTGAGCGGCGTATAGAGCGAGGCCAGATAGGCGATAAACACGAGCAATTCACCGGTGGACAGCGCGCCGTCCAGGACGTGGCGCACGCCGATGTAGAGCACGAGCGCCGAGCCGGCGGCGGTGATGCCCGAGACCAGCCAGCCGTAGACCGTCTGCAAGGCATACAGCGACAACTTGCGGTCAAAGGAATGCTGGGATTCGGTCACGAACTTGCGCCGTTCCTCGTCCTCGCGGCCAAAGGCCTGGACCAGGGTGATGGAGGAAAAAATGCGCTCCACCATGGTGTAGACCTGGGATTCCTGAAGGCAGGTCTCGGTGGTGAGGTCGCCGATCCTGCGCGAGACCCGGGAGATGGCCAAAAAGAGGAACGGAATGACGCACAGCGCCCACAAGGTCAGTTCCACGTCCATGCGCATGCACACGACCAGCATGCCGGCGAGCAGGGCAATGCTCGTCATGGTTGTGAACACACCGTTCATGAGCAGGGTCTGCACGGAATAGGCGTCGCCCATGATGCGGTAGATAAGGTCGCCGGTGGGCCATTTCTGATGAAACAGCAGAGACTGGCGCTGCAAATGGTCGAACAGATCGCAGCGCAGATCCTGGACCATGTCCTGGCCCATGCGGATGGTCAGGTAGTTGTTGAGGAGCTGCACGAAGCCGACCAGGAAATGCACGCCGACCAGCAAGCCGACCACGGCGGCGAGTTTGACGCCGATGGCGATGGTGGCCAAATCCGGGGTCCAGCCGAAGACATCCAGGGGCTTGCCGCCGATGATCTGGTCCACGGCGAGCTTTAAGGGCCAGGGTTTGAGCAGCTCCAGGGCGCTGGCCATGCCCACCAAGCCGAGGGCCAGCAGAAAGAGCAGGCGATACGGACGCAGGTAGCCGAAAAGGGCACGAAAAATCTTCATGGTGGGGATCCCGGGGGTGGATCGTTTAGGCTGGCCCGGCGGCCGGCCGGGTCTGGCTTCGATCATGCCGATCGCCGCCGCGGAGAATTGTCCGCGACGGCGACCGGTTGTTTGCAGTCTTGCGGCGGCTAGGCGACGAGTTCGTCTTCCTGTTCCGACCGCGTATCGGCCAGGGCGGTGGCCAAAGCCGGCTCAACCTCGGCCGTGCGGGGTTCGGCGGCCTCGCGGGCCACGGCCCGGACAACACGGACTTCCTCGGGCTCGGTCATGGAGCAGCCGGGACGGGTGACCATGACATACTGGATGAGGGTGGCGATCAGGGACGCGGACCGGTAGAGCCCCGCGAGCATCCAGACGGTGAGCAGCCCGGCCGCGCCCGCCGTGATCATGGCGGACAGCGGATGGAGCATGGCCAGGCCGGCGGCGGTGCCCAGGAGCCCAAGCAGCACGATCACGGAGAAGGCCGAGGGCAGGACCGATCCGGCCAGGCGCACGAAGCGCTTCTCACCGCCGTGGTTTTCTACGGTCACACGCATCCGGGCCGTGGTCAAGCGGCCAGGGTTCGCCGAAAGGTCCCAGGGCGGGGTGGACGAGGCCGTGGCGAAACCGGTGTCCAGGGTGTGGCGGACGCCCAGGGTATGGAGCAGGCTGATGATGGAAGCAAGCAACTCCTCGCGTTCCAGCCCCTTGGAGTTCCAGAAGAACCGGTGGAAGGACAGGTGATGGGCCAGGATGCTGCCGGTAGCGGCCAGGCGGCGGAAAAAGCCAACCTTGGGCAGGCTCGATTCGTCGCAGGCGGCCTCGGCCAAGGGCAGCGGACACGGCGCCACGCCCGGATGGCGCTTGAGGCTCCAGACGGTCTTGTAGCGGGTCCAGCCGCGCAGCACCGGCTGGGCCAGGGTCAGCCCGGCGATGATCAGGCGCGAGGTCATGTTGTCGTGGTGCAGGGGCAACCGGGCCTTGCTCACCCGGTAGGCGACGAAGGCGAGCGTGGTTGCGGCCATGACTAGGCCGGCCGCGCCGGCGATCAGGGAAAACGGCGTGGCGAGCATCGCGGCCACGGCCAGGACCATCCATTCCATGGACAGCGGCAGGTAGGCGGCCAGGCTGCCCTTGGGCTCGTACAGGGTCTGGAACAACCCGGTGCCGAAAGCGCCGTGGTAGACGATGGGGCGGGCGGCCAGCACGGCCCCGGAGATGTCGCCATAAATCCGGCCGGCCCAGCGGGAATTGCCGAGCATGTTGAAGCGGTCCTTGTGCTTGGGCAAAAGGAGCGCCTCGGCCCGACCGTAGCCCTTCTGCTGCTTGAGATAGGCGGACACGGTGCAGCGGCGGTGGTGCCACACGAACATGGCGGCGGAAAAACCGATCAGATGGCCCTGGTCCTGGAGGCGCCAGCACACGTCCACGTCGTCGCCGGCGGCCCGGTAGGTGGCGTCGAAGCCGCCGATACCGGCCAGGTATTCCTTGCGGTAGGCCATGTTGCAGCCGGGCACGTGCTCGGCGATCTCGTCGGTGAGAAGCACATGGGTGGGCGCGCCCGGGGACACGGCCACGCAGGCGGCGGTGCGGTTGTCATCGGGCGGGGGCAGGTTGGGGCCGCCCACGGCCACGAACCGGTCGTCGGTGAAGGCCCAGGCCATGTAGTGCAGCCAGTGCGGGTCCACGTAGCAGTCCGAGTCGGTGTAGGCCACGATGGAGCCCCGGGCCGCGTTCATGCCCACGTTGCGGGCGGCGGACAGGCCGAGGTTCGGCTGGTGGATAACGTGGATATAGGGCGCGGCCGCGGCGTGCCGGTCGGCAATGGGGCCGGTCTCGTCGGTGGAGCCGTCATCGACCACGATGACCTCGAAATCCGGGTAGTCGACCTTGGCGAAGGACGCCAGGCAGCCGTCCATGGTCGAGTCGGCGTTGTAGGCGCAGATCACGACGGAGATCGCCGGCGGATTGGGCGGCAGCATGGGCAGCTTCTGGCGGTAGATGTCGGCCACGGCCTGGTAGGCGGGCTTGGGCTTGCGCACGTCGGAAACGATGCCGAACTTCCAATCCTCGATCAGATGCCCGCCGGTGTACCACTCGTCGGTCCAGGCAAACACCATGGTGCCGGACACGCCGAGCTCGAAGGCGGCCTTGAGCTGCCAGGACAGGGTTTCGGCCACGTGCGCCTCGTCGTTGCGGATGGAATCCATGCCGAACTCGGACAGCACCAGCGGCAATTCGCCGGCCACGTTCTGCAACCGCTTGACGTAGGAGCGGAAGGCCTTCTCGTCGTGCAGATAGAGGTTGACGGACAGGAAGTCGATAAAGGGCAGGCGCAGGTATTCGGTCGAGGGGTAGTTGGCGTAGGTGACCATGCCCTCGGGATCTTCCTCGCGCACGATGGTGGCGAGCTTGGCCAGGAACTTCTCGACCTTGCCGGCGCCGTGCCAGCGCACGATGTGGCTCGGGATCTCGTTGCCGATCAGCCAGGCCAGGATGGCCGGATGGCCGGCCAAGGAGGCCACGGCCTCGCGCACGGTCTTCTGGATTTCTTCCTTCACTTCCCACTGGTCGAGGAAGCACAGATGCTCAGGCCAAGGGATACCGACCATGACCCGGATACCGGCCTGGGCGGCCAGGTCGAGAAAGTGGCGCGGGGGCACGTAATACACGCGGATGGCATTGATGCCGGCCCGGCGCATGAGGTCGAAGTCGCGGAGGACGGTGGCGTCCTCGGGCAGGGGTTCGCCCCGGGAATTTTCCGGGAACGGGCCGTAGGTCACGCCCTTGATGAAGAACTTGGTGTCGCCGGCGAAGAGATAGCGGCCCTTGGCGCGTACTCGGGGGAGGCTGGACAGGCCGGCAAGTCCTTCTTCGATCTGGAACATGGTATCCCCTTCTCCTTGGTATGGGCGGTTGGTGTCGCCCTTGTGTCGTCGGCGCCGGACCGGGGGAACCGGCCCTGGCATCGTACTTTTCGGTTTTGGGAGTGTTTCCGGTATCAGCCAGTATTCTTTACTTTTTGGCAAATGACTGGGCCGATTCCCGACCACTCGATACGGCCTCTTAGCACGTCCCGTGCCAAGCCCTCCAAGCCAGGTACCATCGGGCTTGCGCGGCACCCGCCGTCGAACCGGAGGGACCGAAGTACGAAATTTTCACTTTCGAGTACGCTATCGTAACCGGCCCAACGCGAAAGCCCCCCTCCTCATGCGCCGCATAAGGCGCAGGCGGAGGGGGGCTTCACTTCTCTGGGACAGCCCACGGGCGGGGGCACCCCGATGCCCTCGGCGGGACCGGGATGGCCCGCCGCGGCAACGCCTAGACGCTTTTCATTTGTTCCACGAGATTTTCCAGCTCCACGGACAATTTCGCCAGTTCCGACACGGCCTGGGTCGCTTCCAGCATGGCCGAGGCGGTCTCCTGGGAGGTCATGTTCACCTCCTCGATGGACCGGGAGATTTCCTCGGTGCTCTGGGCCTGTTCCTCCGAGGCTGTGGCGATGTTCTGGGCCTGGGTATAGTTTTTGTCGGAAATGGAGAGGATGTCTTCCAGGACCGAGCGGGCGGTATGGGCCATGGAGATGGAATTTTGCACCTCCTGGCGGGTGGACCGCATGTTCTCCACGTTCCGGGCCGTTGCCTGGGTGATGGCGGTCACGGCGCTGGTCACTTCCGACGTCGCATTCATGGTCTTTTCCGCGAGCTTACGGACTTCGTCGGCCACCACGGCAAAACCGCGTCCGGCCTCGCCGGCCCGGGCCGCCTCGATGGCGGCATTGAGCGCCAGCAGGTTGGTCTGGTCGGCGATGTCGGAAATAACGTTCATGATCGACTCGATACCTTCGACCTGCCCGCTCAAATCATTGAGTTCTTTTTCCTGGATACTGAAGCGCTCATTGATGGCCTTGATCACGCTTTCCACTTCGATGACGGTCTCATTGCCGGAAGTGGCGCGTTCGCGAGCATTTTCCGCATCCGTCGCGGCCAGGGAAGCATTCTTGGCGACCTCGGCCACGGTGGCGTTCATTTCGTTCATGGCCACGGCCGTGCTCGTGGCGCGACTTTGCTGCTCGGCCGCGCCCTTTGAGGATTCGTCGATCTGCTTGGATAATTCCTGAGCGGCCGAGGAGACGCGCAAAACGATATCCTCCACGGTTTGGGCCGCGGCCAGCATGCCGTCGCGCTTGGCCTGCTCCGCTTCCAACCGGGCCTTGTTCGCCTCTTCCTGGGCTTCCTGGGCCGCCACGGCACGGTCCTCGGCTTTTTTCCGTTCCTCTTCCATACCGGCGAACGTTGTCTGCAATTGCTGATGCAACTTGATGATCGCGAGATAGATGCCTTGGGCTTTGTCGCTGTCGTCAAACCGGAGCGAGGTATCGCCCGTGGCGATCTTGTTGGCGAGTTCGGCAATGGCTTTGGGGTCGCCACCGATCTGGGTACGGATCGTTCTGGTGTTGAAATAGATAATCGCAACGGCAAGAGCGGCGAAAACCAGCAGGCCAGCCCACAAGAGCACCTTGAGATTCGTCAGCGAAGCGTCCATGGCCGCTTGATCCTGCTGCCGCACCTGCTTCAATTTTTCCACAAAGAAATCGATTTGCTCTCCTGCGTCCGTGAGAATCTTTTTCCCCACGCCGGAATCGAGCCGCTTGATGATCTTGGCCCACATGAGATTGGTGTTGCCCACCTCTGACTGGCTGTTGGCCAACAACTGCAGAAACTTGGCCGCGCTTTCCACATGATCTTGCGTGGAAACGGGTATTTCCTTCACCGCCTTGAGCATCGCGTCACGGTCGATGCCAAGATCATCCGCGATTTTTTTGAATTCCTCGATATCAGGCTGCTTGGTCAGCACCTGCCCGCCCAACCAGGAACCGATCTGGACGCCGTCCACGATGATGGGAACGGCAAAATCCACGAGGCCCGCATGACAGGTGTACGCATAGGGCTTCCCGGTTTCCATGGCGACCTTGCCGCCTTTGACATCGTTTTCCGTGCATCGCGCGCCGCCTTTTTTCGTGGCGCGCACCAGCCCAAAGCAAAACGTGCTGAACTCCTTGAAGGATTGTTCTTTGACCGCCTTCCCGTCCAGTTCCGTGACCAAGTTGGCAAGCCCTGTCATCTTTTGAAAAAGAAGCTGGAATTGGCGCAAGGTGGTGGGACTGAGCACCTGCTCCACTTTGACCTTATTGCCATCCCCTGTTGTCTTGGCCCGTTCTTCCGGGGTCATATCCAGGCGCTTTCGATCCATGATGGACGGCTCGGCTTCTTGCGTATACCATTGCTGCATCAATGTATGCGCATCAGATAAGGTAGATGTATCAAGATTGATATTGTTTGCCAAACCAATTGCCTTATCTGTCTGCGCATCATACTGCGTTTGCAGTTGTTTATAGGGAGCAAGGTATTCCTTTTTACCTGTGAGCATGTAGTTTCGTATACTGGCCTCGATTTCATGCATTAAGCTATTGAGATCACCAGTCACACGAATAAGCTCAACCGTCGTCGTCTGGGCTGTTTCAATTTTTTTAAAATTACCCAGTACTATGAATACATAAATACAAGAGACAAGAAACATACAGAGCATTGCAACATTGCCTGCGGTTATCCTCTTTTGAAAATTCATAACAACCTCCTAGTACACGACATAACGTTCAAAAAATGCTATCGATAGGCCTCTCCATACAAAATACACGCCAGTCCCTATGCAAACAATTCTTGTCAGCAAAAGAACTCTTTTGCTGTTCAACTTTATCGCCGCTAAGGACACAGGGACGACATAGATGGAGGTAGCCAAAAAAAAGATTACAAAAAACACGACACCGCGCCACGGACTGCCGTTTTCCATGGCCAGGCTGATTGCCAACAGGAGTGGCGGGCAAAGCGTGACGCCCGTCAGCATGCCGGCGGTAAAAACTGTTTTGCGCGTTCCGAAAAGCATTCTTTTACCCGGGCACTGTTTGTGCGCGCCGTTGTAAAATGCCTGGGCGATGAGTATCCCGCCCAGTGCGACCTGGGTCAGGGCAAGAAACAGCAGACTATAGGGCAATGCGTCGCCAAGGCTCCCGATGCCCCCAGCCAAAAGCCCCAGCAAACAATAGGCGACGAGCCGGCCGCCAAGAAAAATACCAACCAGTCCCAATCCGGCCCGGAGCCCTTTATGGGGAGAAAGCAGCAACAAAGGGGCGAGGGTGGGCACGCACCTGGCCATGCAGAACAATCCTGCCGAAAGCCCCAGGGAAAATGCTTGGAGGATCATTGTTGTGGCCCGAAGAATTGTTTTTTCGCTTGCTCGGACATGCGGGAAGGGTCCCAGCGCGTTTTCATATCGACGATGACTTGCGTGGTGTGCTCTGGAGAAACTCGTGCTGCGGCAGCTTTTATAGCGGTAACCAGCTCCTTGACATAGGGACAGAGCGGAGATGTCAAGATAATGGTGACGGCATTCGCCTTATTACGCTCGTCGCAGGTGATCGAGCGAACAATGCCTAAGTCAATAATATTTATTTTTAATTCCGGGTCTTGCAAATTATGCAGTTGTTGTAAAAGTTGTTTTTCACATTGTGAACCTGAAGTCAGAAGGCTTGCGTATTTTTCCTGATAGCTATCGGATATGCCAATATCCTCAGCCTGTACTACCGGAACAGCTCCCTGAAATCCCAAAAGAAGACACAGAGAAACCACAAAAAAATTGCGCAGTGCAAAACAAAACACGGCGCAATAAGTGTCCTGAATTGACCTCTTTTTCACGACGTTAGGCCATCCTTGGACTTTACATTTTTTGCAGCGTCACCCGGAAGGATTCGAGCGAACAACCACGTGACAAGAAGCAGAAAATCGTCAATGAATCGTAACAAAAGCAAATGCAGTGAACCCTTAAGAGAGGCTCCCCACACATCCCTTCTTCAAAAACAGTTTCTGGCAATTGACCAGAGACTCCAGCGTCGGTCTCCCCCGTGTATTCTTCCCAAGGAGTTGTTTAAAAAAATCTCCGCCACAAAAATACCCATCCAGCATGGCAATTGATCATCTGTATTGGACGCAATAATAATACCTCTCTTCCTTCGACAGGAAGAATGCTCTCCGCAATTGCTGCACGCTGGCATCCAGTCTGAGCAATCTGGATTGAGCATTGGACATGCATAGCAGAAATTTTACATCCCGCAAGATGTTCAAAAATCGAACAGTTTTTCAAAACAGTACTCTTCAATACAAAAAATGGGTATTGAGTAATTTTTTTTCAACGGGCGTACCAGTCCACGGCATTTTGACACCGCGTCCCAAACGTACCACAGGCGCACAAGGAGACTCTCCAGCAGCGACACAAACCTGAAAGGCATTCGTTTTTTGCGTGCGATGCTTGCCAGTTAGCGAGAGGCCGCGCAGGCGAAGGGGAAAGAGGAAAACAGAGATTTCTCGACCGCAACAGTCGTCTTTTTTACCAGCCGGTGCCGAAACAACCGCTGGCCCATGCGCCTCAGACGGCCGGGACGCTCTCCGGCCCGCTTCGCGCACGCAAAAATTTCTCCGAAAAAGAAAAAAGGAGTCAGGTTTTCACCTGACTCCCTGGATTTCCTGGCGGGGCCGACGAGACTCGAACTCGCGCCCTCCGACGTGACAGGCCGGCGGACTTATTTTTTACTGATTTGTACTCAAGTTTATATCCCATTATTTTCATGACTTTTTTATGATGCCTTTTCATATTGACTTCTACCGAAAGCCATCTATTTTGATCTCGTCTGCTGGGGATAGTGCTGGGGAAAGTCGAATACCCCAGTGACAGCGAGGAGGGTTTCTGCATGGCACGGCAAGGTCGGACCAAAACCGATTACCCGGGCGTCTACTATGTCATGGGCACGGCAGTGGCCACGGGTAAGCCTGAGAAAATATTTTACATCTTCTACCGCAAGGATGGTCACCAGATCGAGGAAAAGGCCGGGCGCCAACACCAGGACGCCATGACCCCGGCCAAGGCGGCGCGGATCAGGGCGGAACGCATCGAGGGCAAGACCTTGTCGAATCAAGGCCGCCGGGAAGCCATCCAAGCCGCCAAGGAAGCCGAGGCCAACCGGTGGACGCTTTCCCGCCTTTGGGATGAATACAAAAGCCCTCGCCCGGATGGAAAGGGCCTGCGCACCGATGACGGCCGCTTCCACCTGCATATTGCCCCCGCCTTTGGCGACAAGACCACCGATGAAATCATCACTTTGGACGTGACCCGGCTACGCTCGAAGCTGGCTAAGACCAAGGCCCCGCAGACGGTAAAATCCGTCCTGGCCCTGCTCAAGCGCATCATCGCCTACGGCGTCAAGCAAGGCCTGTGCGACTGCCCGGACCCCAAGCGCCTTTCCATCGATCTGCCCAAGGTGGACAACGAGAAGATGGAAAGCCTGACCCCGGATGAACTCGTCCGACTGCTGGGTGCCTTGGATGAGGAAACCAACATCGACGTGGCGGACATGATGCGATTGGCCTTGTTCACCGGAATGCGCCGGGGCGAACTCTTCAAGCTCCAATGGGACGATGTGGATTTTCTCCAAGGGTTCATCACGCTCCGCGATCCGAAAGGCGGCCGTGACCAGAAAATCCCCATGAGCGACCCGGCCCGGCAGGTATTGGAAAATCACCCCCACACTGAAAGTCCCTATGTCTTTCCTGGACGTGGAGGCCGACAGCGCACCGACGTGCGCCGCATGGTGGACCGCGTCAAGCAACGGGCGGGACTACCCGAGGATTTCCGCCCGTTGCATGGCTTAAGACACACTTATGCATCCCTGCTGGCCAGTTCGGGCAAGGTGGACCTCTACACCCTGCAAAAGCTCATGACCCACAAGAATCCGAAAATGACCCAACGCTATGCCCACTTGGCGGATGAGGCCCTGAAACGGGCGGCCGGCGTAGCCGGTGAGATCATGAACGGCATCGGCGCCGAAAAAGCCCCGGAACGCAAGGTGGTTCGGATCGGGGGAGGCAAGTAAGCCATGCCCGTCTTGAGTATTTTTTTCGGCATCGCCATCACCATGTACTGGCGGGAGCACAATCCGCCCCATTTCCATGCTGCGTATGGTGATGCTGAGGCCATCGTCTCCATTGAGACGTTGGAAGTCCTCCGGGGCAGTCTACCCCGCCGGGCTTTGGCCCTGGTATTGGAATGGGCGGCCGAGCACAGGGCGGAACTTATGGAGAACTGGCGGCTATGCCAGGCGTTCACTTCACCACAACCTATAGCCCCATTGGAGTAGGCCATGGCTGCATGGAAAGTTGAGACTGTCAGGCCCTTGCCGGGCTATCGGCTTGAAGTAACGTTCGCGGACGGACTTCGCGGTATCGTTGACTTATCGGACGTTCCCCATGTGGGTGTTTTCGCCTCATGGGATGATCCTGCTTATTTCGAGCTGGTGAGCGTCAATCCCGAAACCAAGACGGCCTGCTGGCCCAATGGCGAGGATGTGGCCCCGGATGCCATGTACGATGAGGTGAAGCAGCGTCAGGCATCCGCTGCGTAGTGACCTAACTCTTCCAGGGCCTAGCCGACGTCTGATCAACGGTGGCGAAACGCCGCTTCCCTTGGCGGCTGGCCCTGGGATTTTTCAAGGGGAGATGCTGAAGGGGGCTTTGAAAAATGCCTGAGATACCCATTTCAAGCAAACTTGATCCTATAGTAACGTGGTTTACAATTTGCGGCATAATGGCATTCCCTGACAATGTCGAAAGACAATATCAATACAAAGTTCTGCATATTACTAATTTGCTAGTTAAAACTTATGGTATACAGCGTGCAAATGAGTTGATGCCTCCAGAATATCTTGGGGCGTTAATTGAATCTCCTGGGTTAACTTCTATACGCAAAGAGGCAGGAAAGAGAGTGGCCGCCGGGATGGTGACTGGCTTTTCACTTTTGACTCTTGACAGGATGTCAGTTGTTGAAAAAATAAACAATCCAAGCATCGAAAATCTTCTTTATATAATAAATAAACTTGGAGAAGAAGACAAGCAAAATGTCTTCCCTGCAAGCGAAAGAGGATGGCGCAATTACTGGAACAGATTTAAGCCGGTAGCCCATTTGTGGGCAGCGCAAAGAATTTGCGGATTTATTTCTGGAAATAGTCAACAAACAGACTACGATAATATTCCACAATACTTAGCAACGTTTATTTCCGTATCAGAGCATTTTAGAACTTTTGGAACATCAAGCAAAGCTGACATGTCAAAAGATTTCTTCATAGAAGAATATTTAACATGGCGTTTCCCTTCTGATATAGGAATAAAAAAGTTCAGTGTCTTGCCATTTAAGATTGACTGTAAAGAACTCTTCGATAATTTGTTGAAAGACTATAGCCAAAGAAATGTTTTCGTTGTTAAAGGATAAAGTCGTCATGGCTTTCGCCCTTTAACGTTGTTAGCCTCTTTGTCCCACCTAGCCTCTACCCCCTGCACGACACTCTTTCAGGGGTAAACCTCCCCCGTTCAGTCCTACCGATTATTTCTAGAGCCTCTATTTGGAAGGCCGTGGACAGGTTGATCTGTTCACGGCCCCTTTAATTTTCAGGGAGAGTGAAGGAGATGAACACCCAAGGACTCTATGGCAAGGATGAGAAGAAAGCGGCCGAGAAGCTTGGCGTGTCAGTGCACACATTACGCGCCTGGAGATGTCGAGGCAAAGGCCCCGTATATGCCAAAGCTGGCCGCCGCGTTTTGTATTTTGATCCAGACTTGGATGCCTATCTGGCTGGTTGCAGGGTGCAGCCGGTCAATGCGGCCTAGGGGGTGACCAGTGCGTGCCCCCCAAAAAAAAGAAACCCGAGCTGGCGGGCCCGGGCTTCCGAAAGACGAAAAACTGTTGGCTGGTGTTTTTTCTCTGCCATTTCCTACCCCGCTCGTCAATCTCGACAGCCCACGCCTTTGGTCTGTTTTTAACCGTTGCGCCCGGAATCACAGGCGCATTGCCCGGCTTGTAGCTGAGAACGAAGTCCTCTTGGAGCGCCTGCGGCAGATTCAGGGGGCGATATGAAAGCTCTTCGACTGGCCGTAATCCTTTGGACTCGCGATGCGCTGATCAGCTTTGTCGCCTTCCTGGGCTGGCCACGCTGGCGGCGGGCGTCGAGGCTCGTTGATCGCCTCGACGCTCGAGCGGATGCCTTGCGCGGCCAGGCGGGGGCCCGGGTATGAACGCTGCGGCTGAAGACATCCGCGCCGCTGTCCATGCCAGGGTGGCCGAGGAAGAGCAGCGGTTCGGGACGGGAGCCCCAGAGCCCGGCAGCGTAAGGAAGTTTATCCTTTTGCCTGCTGGGGACCTCTGCGCTCGCCCGATGCGCCCACGGTGGCTGATCCACGACTACCTGGAAATGGGAACCCTCGCGAGTATTTACGGGCCATCGGCCGGCATGAAGTCGTTTCTCGCCATCGACATGGGGTTGTGCGTGGCCAGCGGGCGGGATTGGCATGGCCATCACATCCTGGACGCCGGGCCAGTGATCTACATTTGCGGTGAGGGCTTTGCCGGTATCGGCAAGAGGCTGCGCGCGTGGTGCATCCACTATGGCCTGGAAGCGGTATCCGTGCCCTTCTACGTCTCAAGCGCCCCTGTTGCCTTCCTTGACTCGGACTCCGTGGCCGAGGCTGTGGAAGCCGTCCAGTCTCTCGCCAAGGACATCGGCACGCCCCGGTTGGTCATCATCGACACCTTGGCCCGAAACTTCGGCCCGGGGGACGAGAACAACACAGGGGACATGTCCCGCTTTGTCTCTGCCCTGGACGATATCCGCGTACAATTCGATTGCGCCGTGATCGTCGTACACCACACCGGCCTTGCCGCTGCGGACCGAGCCCGTGGGGCTTCGGCGTTCCGCGCCGCCCTGGATTGGGAATATCGCCTCGAGCCCAAGGACGACATCCGCGTGTTGGCTTGCACCAAAAGCAAGGACCACGAGCCACCGCAAGACATGGCGTTTGAGCCCGAGCCTGTGGGCTGTGACTGGATGGACGAGGACGGGACTACCATTTCCTCAATCGTGTTGCGCCAGGTCGAGGCCCCTTCGCACGGCAACAAAGAAAAGCCGCTCAAGGGAGCAAGCAAGGTCGCCTATGACGCATTGATGGACCTATGCACTGCTTGGGACGTTCTAAAACAAACAGCCCGCCCGGTTGCAATCGACGTATGGAGGGCTAAATCCTACAAGCGCAGCATTTCTCCATCTACAGAACAAGACTCTAAAAAAAAGGCTTTCAATAGGGCTGTAACCGCTCTTCGTGATTCAGGCCACGTCCTGACCGAAGACGATCAATATTGGCCTTCCTGCCTCCCGAAGGACGCCGGGACAAAGCGGGACAAAGCGGGACATTGTCCCGGACAGTCCCGGGACATACGGGACACACTCTTTAAAGAGTGTCCCGTGTCCCGTCCCGTGTCCCACCCCGAAGACGGGACAGGAAAGGAGGTCCGTTCATGAACCTCCTGGATCATCCCATCCTTGCCGAGATCATGAAGCAGGTCACCGCTTCAGAGTGGGCCGGCCCCTGTCCCTGGTGTGCCGGCCGGGACAGATTCAGGCTTTGGCCCGGCGAAGGTGCAACCGGCCGCTGGATGTGCCGCGGCTGTGGCCGCCAGGGCGACGGCATCCAGTTCCTTCGGGACATGGAAAGCCTGTCTTACGCCGAGGCCTGTAGGCAACTCGGGACAACGCCCAAGGCAACCGGAGCGGCACACACACGGAAGCCCGTGTCCTGGGCGTCCAAGCCTTCCGTCCTGCCTGGCGATGCCTGGACCTCGGCTGCCGGCCGCTTCGTTGTCCGTTGCGCCGCCGCTCTGGCGGCGGGTGGCCCTGGACTCGAATATGCCACCCGCCGGGGCTTGACTGCCAAGACGAGAACCGCGCTGCGGATCGGCTGGAACGCCCGGGACCTCTACGAGGATCGCACCGCCTGGGGGTTGCCCGAAGAAATTAACGAGAAGAGCGGCAAGCCGCGCAAGGTCTGGTTGCCGTCCGGCCTGGTCATCCCGACCCTTCGCAACGGCCGGGTGGTGGCCATCAAAATCCGTCGCTCCGCATGGACGCCCGAGGACCAGCTTCCGAAGTATTGCGCCGTAGTCGGTAGCGCCCCAGCGCCCATGATCTTGGCCCCCGGCAAAGGGAAGCCTGTCGTCATCGTCGAAAGTGAGCTTGATGCCATCCTGGCCGCTCAGGAAGCCCGGGACATTGTGACGGCCATCGCCATGAGGACAGCAAAAGGCAAACCCAACGCCGAGGCCCATGCGCTGTTGACCGACGCGTCGGTGATTCTGGTGGCCCTGGACGCTGACCGGGCTGGGGCTGAGGGTTCGCCGTGGTGGCGCTCGACCTACCCGAGGGCGCTGAGGTGGCCGGTCCCGGCAGGGAAAGACGTGGGCGACCTGATAGCCGAGCCGGGCATGGTTCGGGAATGGATATCGGCGGGGCTCCCCCAAGCCGATGCGACGGGACTTTCCTGGCTGCCGGGTTCTCCTGGCTTCGACCATCCCGACTTTGACGGCTGGTGGGCGGCGTTCGACCTGCGCGACCTTGCCCAACACCATGGACTCCGCGTGGCCCTGGCTGGCGGCCGGCTGCGACTCATCTACCCGGCCAGTTCCCATCCCGATTTGAAGAGCTACGCGGAAAGCCTATTTGCGGATGCTCTTCCCTTTCTCGAACAACACAAGTGCAAATTGCCCGTGCAGGAGGTGCAGCATGGATAGCAACACCCTGACCGCCCGCAAGCTGTTCCTGTCCACCATGGACAACCTGGAGATGGGCCAGGAGGCCTATTTCGCCCTGGCCGAGGCCATGACGACCGTTTGGCACGCCAGCCTGACCGGACGTCCTTTGAACGCTGAGGAGTCGAAGCGGGTTCAAGGCGCATGCCGGAATGCTATGGCCACGATCAAGGCATTGTGCGGGAGGTTCGAAGATGACGCCGCGTAATCCCGAAAACCAGCAAGCCCGCCCCTCTCACCTGCCACCCAAGTCCGATGCCGAGCTTGAGGCCGAGGCCCTTGAATGGTGCGAGCATATCTCCCGTAAGCTGACGAAGAAGCGCAGCAAGGGGAAAACCCGCCGAGGTACCTATGATAGTCGCAATCGATAACCGCGAGCAGCTTGCCTACAGCTTCAAGGGCTATGATTGCACCATGGAAGCAACAACGCTGAATGTCGGAGATTATTCTATCACTGGCTTCACGGACAAGATTGCCGTTGAGCGCAAGTCATTGGATGATCTTCTTGGCTGCCTCACTTCAGGCCGGGAAAGATTCGAAAAGGAACTTGCCCGCGCACGGTCACTGGATCGTTTCTGTGTGATTGTCGAGGCCAGCTTCGAGGACTTGGCGAAGGGGCTGTATCGTTCGCAGATGAAGCCGCACAGTGCTTGCCAGTCCATCATTGCTTGGCAAATAAGATACGGAACTCCTTTTGTATTTGCCGGGTCAAGGAAGGCGGCCGAATATTATTGCTTCTCATTTCTGCAAAAGTACGTCCGCGAGATCGAGGAGCGCATGAAGGCCCTGACCAAAGTTCAGGCCCCGACAAAAGAAGCGGCGGCGTAAGGAGGATCCATGGAGCGCATTCCATACCAAGAAGACCACGGCATTGACCCCACCTGCTTTGTGTGTGGCGCCGCCATCGGCCAAGTCCATAAAGTCGGCTGTTGGGCGGAACTTTGCCCATCATGTGGATCCCGTCTCGTGACCTGCGGTTGCCGGGTCTTCAACGCCCAGGACGAAGCGCTGGCGACGCGGCGTCTCTACGACCAAATCAAAGGGCTCGCCTTTGCCTGGCGGTTCCTGGCTACTTTTCGGCTCGCATCCATCATGGCTCGCGCGGCGATGACCTTCATTGCGATCAATGCCCCGGATGTCGTCCATTTCTCCTTTCAGCAAGAAGGTGCGTGGCGGGGTTATCCACGCCTTGAGGCATCTCTCTACACGCCGGCGGGCGACCCTCTCTTTACGTCCTGGGACATTGCCAAGGCCCTCGGCAGGGGCTCCGAGGAGGCCAGCGCTTTGGCAGAAGCTCTCGGTGGGATTGATGCAGGCCGAGAGAATCTGGCCGTCAGCTTGGTGCAGTAGAAGGTGGTATTTATGGCTGAAAGTTCCCTGAAAAAGGAGCGAAAGCAGCGAGGACCAGGGAAACGGTTTGAGCCTGGCCAGTCTGGGAACCCGGCAGGCAAACCCAAGGGCTGCCGCTCTCGTGCCGTCATGGCTGCTCAGGCCTTGATCGACGGCAAAGCTGAGGAGGTTGTGGAGAAGGCCCTTGCATTGGCCCTGGCCGGTGATGGGCCGGTGCTGCGGGCGATCCTGGACCGGCTGTGCCCGGCCCGCAAGGACGCGCCGGTCAAGGTGTCACTGCCGACCATCGAGAGCGCCGCCGATCTCCCGGCCGTGACCGCCACCCTCTTGGACGCCGTGGCCAAGGAGCAGTTGACCCCAGGCGAAGCCCAGGCCGTGGCCGGATTGGTGGAAATGCATCGTCGTGCGCTTGAGACTTCAAGTCTTGAGGAACGAATTGCAAAGCTTGAGGAAGTCAAAGGATTCTGACCACTGAGGAGGCCGTGTGCGAAGTCTTACGGGGAGAGTGAAGCGACTTGAGTCCGACAGCAAAGAAGAAACATGTATGATTGTTCCGGTATACCCGGGGCAAAGCAAGGAAGAAGCAAGGGAGGAGTATTTCAAGGAACGTCCTGATATGCAAAACTATTCAGGATGTTACCCATTTTTGTTCGTGAAGATGTTTAGGGAGAAAAACGATGCGTGATCTTCAAAAGCGAATCGCCAAACTGGAGCAGCTCGGGCCTCAAGGCAAAATTCATGTCGTTGTCGTCAGAGCCGGGCAGGACCCCGAGGAGGAGTGGCAAAAATATCTGCACGATCACCCCGGGGCAGCCCAAGGGAAGATCGCCTTCTTTCATACGAACGTCCCCGAACCCGACCCATTGCCTGCCGAATTTGCTTAAACCATCAACCCCGATCCTGCCGGGCAAAGGAGCTTTCAATGGACATGCGCTCATTTGGTGATGCTCTGGAAAAGAAGTACAAAATCCTCCAACAAAACGCCGATTCAGAAACAACACGGGCCAATGCCGTCGCGCAGAACGTCGGACAACAGCAGGCGTTGCAGCAGCAGTCCGATCAAGCGGCACAGGCTCGGGCTGAGACTGTGGCCAACAACCAGGCGATGATCGCCGGCATGAATAACCAGTCCAGCCAGGATATCGCAGGCCTTAATAACCAGGGGGCGAACTACAGGACAAGCCTTGCCACCGGAACACAGATGAATATCGCCGGGATGGAAAACGCCCTGGGGCAACGTCGACTCGATCAGCAGGGGCAGCAGTTTGGCCAAACGTTGGACTTCGACCGGGATAAACTGGACAGGACGCTGACGTTGGACACCCAGAAGGCGCAGGAGGACTCCTATTTGAAGAGATTGGATTTGGCGAGGCCACTCGCAGGCTCTCTGGACCTCTCCTCGCCGCCCAATGTAGGCATACAATCCCCCTGGGGGACTCCAACGACCAAACCTACCACAGCACAGTCTCCCTCACCCCTGGCCAGCATGCCCGACTCGCAGCTTTTGGCGTTGAAGGGACAGGCGGATCGAGCACAGGTGATGACACCTCCGACTTCCCCGGCGCCGGTCGCGTCGAGTGATTCGAACAACCCGCGGAATGGGCTCTTCAGCAACACTGGTGCCAACACGGCGCCCACGGCTTCCCCGGCGGCGCCGCCGGTCAGTCCTCGAGCATCTCTCGACACGGGTGGGGCTTCCACGTTCCAGCGATTTTCGGCAGCCTTGACCCCGCCGTCGGATTCTGCCGGCATGGCGGCAGTGCGGGATATCGGGAGCGGTCTGAGTGCCGCCGGGAACGCCATGGGGGTAAATCGGAACTGGGGCCAGGGTTTCAAATCCCTGTTTGGAGGCGAGACACCGGAACAGGTCCGGGCCCGGCGGGCGGCTGCGGCTGGGCAGTGATCCGCCAGAAAGTGAGCGTGACAGGGGCCGGGGGAAACCTCGGCCCTTTCTTTTGGCGCGTGATTTAGCTTCAGGCCGGCCGCAGGGGCGACGGAAACGATGAACAGGCCCATTGACTCGGCAGGACGAAAAAACGTCCGTGTGGCCGTCCTGAGCGGTTTTTCTACTGCCCCGTATTCGGGATGAACTGCCCGGTTCGGGTGTTCACGTACCCGTTCGGACCGGCCGGGGCGTAGACGGTGCCTGTCTGTGGATCCGTGATCGGGGCTTGCGGCACTGGGGCGCCCGTGTAGGTGTGGCCGTAGTTGTCCACCATGCCCCCGCCACCGTTCGGGATGAACACGGTTCCAGGCTGATTTTCTTGGGCGAAGGCCAACGCCGACAGGGACAGAAATGCCAGGGCAAGGACAAGCCGCTTCATGATAGCCCCCTACGGGTTATGATTTATGTGACAACCTATCGCCACCCGTCAGGCCTGTCCATCACTCCGGTCCATCCTCTTGACCCTGCCGGGCTCCGTGGTATGCCGAAATTGCGAACCGCGCCTGAGAGTTCCGCAAGGGATTCCGACGTGCCAGAGGCCTTCCCGTCTGGGAACTGCGCTGGGGACACGACAGGTTAGGGTTCGTAGTCTGGCAGGTGGCTGTCTGTCGTTCTGCCTCCAAGCGGACCTGCTGCTCCCGCGCCTGGGCGTGAAGGTCATGCAGCCGGGCATCCAACTTATCCGCCGTCGATGGCGCGTCGTACCACCAATCGGTGGACCAGGTGCGCACAATCTCCCAACCCAGGCCGCGCAAGACCTGCTCCCGCAGCCGGTCGCGATCTCGGGCCGTGGCGGCCCGATGGTAGGTCGCCCCGTCGCACTCAACACCAGCCAAATAGCGGCCTGGCCGGTCGGGATCGACCACGCCCAGGTCTATGCGAAAAGCTGAGACCCCCACCTGCGGGTGGACCGTCCATCCCCGACGTGACAAAGCCGCGGCCACGATCTCTTCAAAAGGAGAATCGAAGTCACCGCGAGGGGCGCTTGTTTCCTCGGCCAGGGCCCCTATGCCCCGCTGCGCATATTCGAGGAAAAGCTTCAGATCGGCCACGCCCTTGGCCTTGGTACGCGCCAAGACTATTTGTTCCGGTTGAAAGCTCGAAAAGATACGCAACGCGTACTTGGCCCGGGTGACGGCCACATTGAGCCGCCGCTCGCCGCCATCCTTGTTGAGCGGGCCGAAGTTCATGGAATTGAGCGGGCCACCGGCTACGTCAGGGCCATAGGTGATGGAGAAATACATCACATCCCGCTCGTCGCCTTGGACATTCTCCAGGTTCTTGACGAATACCGGTTCGGTTATGTCGTCGGTAAAAAAGTGGTCCAAGCTGGCGTCTCGGCGACGTTCCTCATCCAGCAGATCCTCGATCAGTTTTTGCTGCTGCGAGTTGAAGGTTACCACACCGATGGAACGACCGGTTTCCACGAAGACGGGATCGTTGAGGTGACGGACAATGTCGGCAACCAAGGCCTTGGCTTCAACCGGATTCGTGCGGTTGCCTCCCCTTCCGTAACAACCACCTTCCACCAGATGCAGGGAAACCGCGCGGTCGTCGGTCACTGGGGAAGGGAAGGTCACGAGCCCTCCCGCATAATAGCGGGCATTCGAAAAGGCGATCAGGCTTTCATGGCGGCTGCGGTAATGCCAGTTGAGACGCTGACTGGGGAGTCCCGCGCCGAGGCATTCGTCCAGGATGCTTTCCATATCGCCGCCGGTCTCCACATCGTCGTCGGCGTCCTCGTCTTCGGCCCGGTTGAAGAAGTTGGTGGGCGGCAACTGTTTGGGGTCACCCACGACCACAACCCGCTGCCCGCGGGCCATGGCACCAATGGCATCCCAGACAGGTATCTGGCTGGCCTCGTCGAATACCACTAGATCGAAAGGCGTGCGGTCGGGCGGCAGATATTGGGCGATGGAAAGGGGACTCATCAACAAACAAGGCGTGAGGCTAGGGAGCGCAGTCGGCAGTTTCTCCAGAAGCTGGCGCAAGGGTATATGCCGGCGCTTTTTCCCCATTTCCCGACGCAAGACGCCCCATTCCGAGGCGTTGGTCACATCGTCAACTCCGGGAACGCCGCGGCGCACATTGGCTCGGATGCAATCACGGGCCAGATCGGCCAGTTTCTGGTCCAGTTGCCGGAAGTCCGCGATAGCCTGTTCATGCTCGGCCGAAACGAAACGCCGCAAGAGCGGCTCCGTATCGACTGCCGCGCAAAGCCACCAGCGGCAATAATTCACGGCAAAGGTCTCCTTGACCTGGGAGCCGGATACGCCCCCCGTGGCTACAGCTTGGACCAGGGGGCCAAGCCCCAGGCCCAGGGCTTCACCGGCGACCCGGTTCCAGGCGCACCAGGGACGGAGCAACCGGGATTGGGCCAGCAAGGCGCCGCACCACGAAACGAGTTGGTCCGGCGGCATGGCCGCCACGTGACGCCTGGCGGTCTCGTCGCCGCCGAGCCGGTCAAGCAGCAGGGTCAGCGCCGCCAGGAAATGGGAAAGCTGCGTCGAGACTTCGCCACAGGCTCGGGTTGCCGCGCCATGGGTTGCAAGCAGTAGGTTGTTTTCGCCGATCAGACGTCCGAGCGCCTCCCGGCCGGTCTTCAAGGTTTCGGGGCGATCATAGAGCCCGGCAAGAGCATCGGTGAACTGCTCCCCCAGTTTCGTGGCCAAGTCGATATCCTCGGCCTTGGTGGTGAGGCCGGACCATAATCCCGCGGTCAGCGGACCGAGGTCCGCATAAGGTGCCAGTTTTGCCTCCAACTCTTGGATCTTGGCCAGTCGATTGAAGTCTTGCACCACCCGCTCCAACGTTTCCTTCAGACGTTGGAAGTTGGTCAGGGCGGAAGTTTCCAGGGCCGCCCAATCCCACCCGTCGGCATCTCGGCCCCGTAAATCTTCGTAAGCGGAAAGCTGGCCGTCGCGATCCCGGATAGCGAGCAAGAACTCCAAATCCTGGGCATCATCGCCCGCCGTGGCGCGAGGCGTCTTGGCCACGGCCAGCAGGGCCTTGCGCACCGCACGTTGGCCGGCATTTCTTTTAAGCCACCAGGATGACGCCGCTTGTTGCCAGTCCTGCCGCAGTCGCTCCAAGTCCAAGCTCGTGGCCTCGGGGAGATACTCGCGGGAAAGCCGCCCCCAAAGCTGCCACCGATCCTCATCGAGGGACTTGCCTGCATGCACCCGGTCCAGATAGGCGTGGGAGATTTCCTTGACCCCGGCCGCGACCGTCGCGATCCGCTGGCGCAGCGTTTGCAAACGATCGGCGAGCACGGCTCCGGCAGGAATGCCGCCTGGAAGGCGCAGTTCCTCCTCGGCCTGCGCAAGGCCATGCCGGACCTCGGCCGCGAGATCAAAGGCCCGGGTTTCGAGGTCGGGCCAGAGGCTCTCCGTCGCCTCCCGAGTCTCACAAGGCGGGGAAGCGCAATCCGACTGTCCATCCAATTGGGCCAGGAATTGCTGGCCTAATGCCGCCAGAGCTTGCCCCTCTCGCAGGCGGCCCAGACAACTTGGGGCATCCGGGCGCAGGAGGAAGCTCCAGTCGCGGCCGTAGGCTTGCGGCAGGCTGTGCGACAGGGCTCCCAAGGCTCGGCACGCGGTCGCCGACAGGATGCTCGCCGGCAAACCGGTAACCTCGAAAAAGGCCGTCGCGGCCTGCACCAACGCCTCGCACGGTGCGATCATATCCCGCAGGGCCCCTGTCAGGTCGGCTTCCCAGCCCGGGGCCCATTCCGTGGCCGTGACCAAGGCCCATTGCTCGGTCGGTATGCCGGCGACCTGGGTCGCGTGAATCCCCAGACGCGTGGCCGTGTCGAGCAACCGGTCCAGGGCGGGCTTGTCGTGGCAGTCCGGCCCGGGAAACTGGAGCGACACGTGCGGCAGGTCCCGGCCGGCCAGGGTCCGGCTGATCGCCGTGAACACGGAAAGGCCGTTCGGCCATCGGTGGTGCAGCCGTTGCACCAACGCGTTGAGCTGGTTACGCAGGAGATCCATGCGGGCGCATTCCTGCTCCCAGGGCGTTTGGTCGCCAGCCTTGCGGGTGTCCCAGGAGGTCGAAAGCTGTTTGAGCACCTCCAGCTTGTTCGCCTTGTGGGAGTGAAGCTCCAGACAGAATTCTCCCAGACCGACCATCTTGAGCCGCCGGTAGACAACCTCCAGGGCGGCGGTCTTCTCGGCCACGAACAGCACGGTCTTGTTCAGCGCCAGACACTGGGCGATAAGGTTCGCGATAGTCTGGCTCTTGCCTGTGCCGGGCGGACCTTCGAGCACGAAATCGCGTCCCTCGGCCGCTGCCACCACCGCTGCCAGTTGGGAGGAATCGGCCGGAAGCGGACAGAAATTCTCTGACGGGGGCAGGACATCATCCAATTGTTCCGGAGCGACAAAGGCCGCGCGTTCGCCGTAGGCCTGATCCGGGGTGTCCATGAGATGACGTACCACGGGATTTTGCCGCAGTTGTGCGGCGTGATCGGTCAGGTCTTTCCACATGAGGTATTTGGCAAAGGAGAATTGCCCCAGACAGACTTCCTGGGTCACTTCCCAGCCTGGCATGTCCTTGACGGCCGTGGCCACGGCACGCCAGATGGCAGCCACGTCCAGGCCGGAATCGTCCCGAGGCAGCTCACCCTCGACCGCCGGCAGGTGTAACTGGAAATCTTGGCGCAGCATCTCCAGCAAGGTCAGGTTAAAGCGCGGCTCGTCCTCGTGCAGGGATAGGGAGAAACCCGAGCGCACTGCCTTTCGGGCCAGATTGACGGGGATGAGAATCAACGGAGCCTTGTAGCGGCGACCATCTTTCCCGTCCTGATTCCAGACCAGAAAACCCAGCACAAGATACAAGGTGTTGGCACCACCTTCCTGAAGGGCCAGGCGCGAGGCCCGAAAAAGCTCCACCAGCCGTCGATCCATCTCGTCATCGGAGAGCTGTATGTAGAGCTCCCCTTTCTCCAGGCCCTCCAGGGCATGTTCCCGTCCCACTTCCTCGTGGTGACGGGTCTGGTGCAAGGAAGCATCCCGCGGGTCGCTGCCCTCCATCAGGTGCACTCCTGGGCGCAGCTTGAAGCGCTTGCCGTCGGCCAGCAGGTCTTCCAGTCGGCCGGGGTCTGGGATCATGAGCTCCGCCACCCGTTTGCTGGCCCGAAAATTGAGCAGGTTATTGCGCAGGGAGAGATCGAGCAATTTGCGCTGCCAGCGGTCCAATCGCCCCTGTGGCCCAGAAGGTTCCGGTGCGCGGGCGAGGGGTTCGATTTCCACGAGATCCGGCGCATCGTCCAGGTCCAACACCTCGGCTGTCCCTAACTCCGGAGATGACGCGCTTGTCGCCTGGAGAAGCTCCGTATCGCTCGCCAGGGGACGGATGCGCTCCATGCGGGCCCGACGGATGTCCAGGGCAAGCTGAAAATGGCGGGACTCCTCCGTGGCGACCTGGCGGGTTCCCACCTCGCAGGACCAGGAGAACTTGGGCGGCGCCTGTTGGCTGCGCACGGCCAGGGTTGGTTCAAACAGCACGATTTCCTGCAACTGCAAGCGCTTTCGCAGGGCCGTCACATCGTCGACCACCGTGGTCGCAAAAACCTCGGGCACAAGCCAAGCCCCGGCGAAGGCGTGGCCGTCCAGAAAAACGAGCAGGGGATGGAAGTTACACTGCTCCAGGCAGGACGCAAAAAGAAAACTCAGATCCAGGCACGTTCCCAGACCGTTCCCCAGAATCTGCTCTGGAGAGCGCACTTTTTGGCCTTGTTGCTCGAAACCGGCCGGCGGCAAGGCATAATCGAGTCCGAGGGAGCTAACAGCTTGCCAAATGGCGGCCAATATTTCCCAGACACGGCGCTTGCCGCCTCGATCGTATCCGGTGAACGCGGTTTCTTTTCCGGCGCGCAGGAGCAGGTCGGCTGCCTTTTTGAGAATCCGTTCCACAGCCGGATCATTAGGCCGCACAAAAGCCGCAGCCAGTTCTGGATATTGCGCAATGCCACCCCATTGGTTGCGCGCCAGGAGTTCCACCGGCTGCATCTGGCTGACCAGAACCGTATTGCCGTGCGTAACGGTGAAGGTCACCTGCCCTTTTTCGGCTTCGGTAAGGCGGAAGAGTTGGCCGCCATCCAAGGAAAGGTCGAGATCGGGGATGCGACAACATTGCCCGGGGCCTATTTTACTGAGTTGCCAAGAGCGCTGTTGAAAGAAAGGGGGCTCGGCATGGATAGTCAGAGCCAGATCTTCCCATGATTCCTGACTGTCATTTCGGACGGCCAGTTCCAAGAGGACGGGGACGGCATTCTGATGGAGAGCAAAGGATACTTTCGGAATCAGGGTACGTTCAATGACCAAACTCTTTTCCGTCGGAGAGGGGGTATCCATCTGGCAAAAACCTCTGGTGAAAAAGCCCAATGAATCTACAGCATGCTTGGCAATGCCCCATCAGGAACAGGGGCATGCCTGCCGGGCAGTGGCTAGCAGCCTCTTGCAAAACAGGCTGCGCGGGCCAGAACGGTCCATCGGTTGCGTGGCAACCAAGAGGAATGGTTGAGCTTTGTTCAACCATTCCGAAATTAAAAAGTCCAGAATGGACTTATTTTGGCCATTGCCCGTTTCCCGTATTTTTCGATATCTGATTATGTGTAGAATGCCTTTCCGTCAAATGAGCCCTAACGGAAGAGCAAATCTCTTTGGAGAAAAGAAGCCGGCAGGGGTGTCCGTCAGGTATGAGCCGAGGAGGCCGTGTGGCGTGCCAGACATGTAGCATATGCAGGCATGGCCCCCAGTCTGGAGCCTCCGGCTATTTTGCCCGTCCACGAAGTGGAAACGGCCCGCCCATTGATGCCGATTGCTACTGATTTATGCCTTATCTGCTGGGGATAGCGCTGGGGAAAAATCCCAACAAAAGAAAAAGGGAGTTAGGTTTTCACCTAACTCCCTGGATTTCCTGGCGGGGCCGACGAGACTCGAACTCGCGCCCTCCGACGTGACAGGCCGGCGTTATAACCAGCTTAACTACGACCCCGCGATTCGTTGGTAGGCGGAACAGGACTCGAACCTGTGACCCTCGGCTTGTAAGGCCGACGCTCTCCCAGCTGAGCTACCCGCCCGCCCGGCGAGCCCCGATATCTACGCACACCCCACCCAACCGTCAACAACTTTTTTCAAAAAATTTCTTCTTTCTTTTTACCGCATCATTTCGATAGGATAGAAAGACAAAAATTGCGACACCTTTTCCCGGGAGACGGCCCATGACCACCTTCTATGCCCTGGCTGCCTGCGTCGTCCTGATTCCCTGTTTTGTCGCCGCTTTGAGTTACACCATTTTTTATTACGAACTGGCCAACAAACCCCATCCTTTTTTCGCAACCGCCTGCCCCAGGCGGACCTTTGCATGCCTGCTTTCGGGCGTGTGCTCCTGTCTGTGCAGTCTGCTGCTGATCATCCTCACCTATCCCCTGGGCTGGTTCGCGCGCCGGCACTTGCGCGCCACGCCCGCCCCAGGGGAGCCCGTGGTGGTGTGCCTGCACGGCATCTACCACAACCCGGCCGCCTTCCTGGCCATCCGCCCGGCCCTGATCCGGGCGGGATTCAAGCACATTCTCGTCCCGGGCTACTGCTCCCTGAGCGGGAATTTCGAAACCGTGGCCGCCCGGTTACTGACCGTCCTGCGCCGGGAGATTCCGCCGCACGCGCCGCTTATTCTGGTCGGACACAGCCTGGGAGGGCTTTTCGCCCGCCGGCTCATGGCCGAACCGGACCTGGCCGGCCGAGTCCGGGCCGCAGTCACGTTGGGCTCGCCGCACCAGGGCAGCAAGCTCACTGCCCTCTCCATCGGCCGGCTGGGACGCTCCTTCATGCCGTCCGGGCCGGTCCCCGCCCTGCTCGCCCAACTGCCCGACCCGCCCGGAACCGCCCTGCTCGCCCTGGCTTCGCCCGTGGACAACATGGTCATCCCGTTAAGCGGCCTGGAAATCCCGCGCCCGAGCTGGCGCCTGGAAACCACCGTGCCCGTGTCCCACGAGACCATGCTCTACCATCCGACCGTCATCGCCCGAGTGGTCGCCTTTGTCCGCGAACACGGCCTGACCCCCACGGCCTAGCCCGCGAGCGACGCTGTGGGCCTCGCGCCCCGAACGGCAACGCACCGACGCGGTGTTGATGGCGAAAGAGAGGGGCTCTACCTCGGCCTCCCCCTCACCGCCGCAGTGATCCCCCCGGTCCCTGACAACAGTATTTTTAATAATCTGAACTTGCCTTTCCGGATGGGGTGGTCCAGGAGGGGCCCTCGGCCCCTGCTGGCCGCCGGAGGCTCTCTTCTCCCCCTCAATACCCAGCCGCCAGACCGTCACCGCGCGGGTCGGCCGCGCCGTGGCGCACGCCCGTGACCGGATCGATGCGAATGGCCCCGGCATGGCCCATGATTTCGGTAAAGGCCGGGACCAGCGTCACCGGGTGGCCGCGCCGGCGCAGTTCCGCGACCACCGCCGGATCGATGCGACTTTCGAGCTTGAGGTCATTGGCATCCGCGCCCCAGGTACGGCCGTGCAGCCAGCGCGGCGCGGTCACGGCCTCCTGGGGCGAGAAGCCGAAATCCACGATGCGCGTGACCAGGGCGGCCTGGGTCTGGGGCTGCCCTTCCCCGCCCATGGTGCCGTAGACGAGATACGGGCGGCCGTCGCGCAGGAGCATGGCCGGATTGAGGGTATGGAAGGTCCGCTTGCGCGGTTGCAAGCAGTTGACGTGCCCGGGGTCCAGGGGAAAAAACGTGCCCCGGTTTTGCAGCAGCACGCCGGTATCGCCGGCCACGATGCCCGAACCGAAATCGTAATAGAGGCTCTGGATAAGCGAAACCGCGTTGCCCCGGGCGTCCACCACGCCGATCCAGACCGTGTCGCCCTTGGGATCGAGGGGTGCGACATCCCGGGCGGCCCGGGCCCTGTCGATGCGCGCGGCCTGGTCCCGGGCATGGGCAACGTTCAGGAGCCGGTCCACGGGGATGGGGGCAAAATCCGGGTCGGTCAGGAAGCGGTCCCGATCGGCAAAGGCCTGTTTCGTGGCCTCCACGAGCAGATGGTAATAGTCGGCCGAGCCTTCGCCGAGGCCGTGCACGTCAGACTGATTGAGGATGTTGAGGATCTCCAGGGAGGCCAGTCCCTGGCTGTTGGGCGGGCAGTTGCAGGCCGTCAGGCCGCGATAGGGCACGCGCAGGGGCTCGGCCCAGTCCGCGTGGTGGGCCGCGAAATCCTCCCGGGTCAGGATGCCGCCATGGGCCTGGAGAAAGGCCGCGATCCGCGCGGCGATGGGGCCGTGATAAAAGGCGTCGGCACCGTCAACGGCCAGGCACTCCAGGGTGCGCGCCAGTTCGGGCAGCCGCATGACCTCGCCCTGGGCAGAGGGCCGGCCGCCGGGCTTGAGAAAGGTGCGGGCGAAATCCGCAAACCGCCCCAGGTGGCGCAGTTCCCGGTCCGTGGTCGCGGCATCCGTGGCCAGCCAATACGCCAGCCCCGGGCTGACGGGAAAGCCATCCCGAGCGTAGCCCATGGCCGATTCCAAGAGACGCGGCCAGGGCAATCCCGGACCCATGACCTCCCGGGAAAAGCGATAAGCGGCGTCCCAGCCCGAAACCGCGCCGGGCACCGTGTTGGCGGCCAAAAATCCCCGGACCGGAATCCGGTCCAGGCCCTGGTCCCGGTAGAAGGCGAGGCTCGCCCGCTCACCGGAGCGGCCGCTGCCATTGAGCGCGCGCAGGGAGCCCGTCCCGGCCGCGTGGATGAGCCAGAAATTGTCCCCGCCCAGGCCGCACATGTGCGGGTAGACCACTGACAAGGTCGCGGCCACGGCAATGGCCGCGTCCACGGCGTTTCCGCCGGCCCGCAACACGTCCACCCCGGCCTGGGTGGCCAGGGCATGGGGCGCGGTGACCATGCCCCGGGTGGCCATGGCCCCGGCGGTGCGCGAGGCGGTTTCGCCGTACGTGCCAATCATCCGCGCGCCCTCGGCCCGATCAGAGCTGTTTGCCGGTCGGCACGCCGGTACTGGACCGGGACCACAGGGGCGTAGCCACGGACGGATTGGCGCGCATGTCGCAGGGGTCCACGTCGCAGACCGGACAACGCCCGTCCGCGCACGGGTCGGCGTGGATCATGATGTCGGCCTCGGGGCCGAGCCCCTTGCGCAACAGATCCTCCATGGCCACGACCTGCTCGTGGGCCTCGGCCAGGCGCAAATCGCGGGGCAGGATCAGGTGCAGGTCCACATGGATTTCCCGGCCGGACTTGAACGCCCGCAGCCGGTGGACGTCGATCCAGGAGGGATGCCGGTTGTCGCGCAGCAAGGCGCAAATATGGTCCAGCAACGCTGGATCGGACTCGTTCATGAACCCGGCCACGGACCGGCGCACCAGATCCACTCCGGCCCAGGCGATGTTGCACCCGACCAGGCAGGCGATCAGGCCGTCGAGCCACAGCCAGCCCGTGACCGCGACCAGGCCCAGGCCGATCAGCACGCCCGCCGACGTATAGACATCGGTCAGCACGTGCTTGCCGTCGGCGATCAGGGTCAGCGACCCGGAGCGCTTGCCCCGGCTGGTCAGCAACAGCCCCAGCCACAGATTGACGCCCCCGGCCGCAACCAGCAGGGCAATACCGCCACCCAGGTGCGGCAACGGCTCGGGATGAAAAATCTTGTCCCAGGACTCCCAAAAGATGAGCACCGAGGCCAAAAGGATGAGCATGCCCTCGAACCAGGCGGCGTAAAATTCGATCTTGCCGTGGCCGTAGGGATGGCGGTCATCGGGCGGCGTTTCCGCCACGGTGACGCTCAGCACGGCAAAGGCCGCCGCCACCACGTTGATGATGGATTCCAAAGCATCGGACAGGATGGCAGCCGACCCGGTCAGCAACCAAGCCCCCATCTTGACCACCAAAAGAACCATCGCCACGACGAACGACAGTCGGGCCGCCCGGACCTGGGGCGAATTTGTTTTGGGGAATATGCGCATGACCCGGCTTCTAGCGTCGGGCCGTGGGAAATGCAAACCATCCCTCCACGGCACCGGGCCGGGAAGACCGCCGGAACGCGGGCTCAGGTTCCCGGGGCCGTGTCGGCGGCGACCAGGCTGTCGCGGTGGGCCAGTTCCGGGAACAGCCACCACCACAGCGCCACCACGGCCAAGGTGCCGATGCCGCCGACCAGCACCGCGCCCACCGTGCCGAACCAGGCCGCGGTCAGGCCGGATTCGAACTCACCGAGCTGGTTGGAGGTGCCGATAAACACCGCGTTGACCGCGCTCACCCGGCCGCGCAGGGCATCGGGCGTGTCGAGCTGGACGAGGGAGGCCCGGATGACCACGCTGATCATGTCGCTGGCCCCAAGCCCGACCAGGGCGGCCACGGTCAGGGAAAAGGATCGGGACAGGCCGAAAACGACCGTGCACAGTCCGAAAATCGCCACGGAAACGAACAAGGTCCGGCCCACGGAACGCTTGAGCGGAAAGCGGGTCAAAAAAAGCGACATGACCACCGCCCCGGCCGAGGGTGCCGCCCGCATGACCCCGAGCCCCCAGGCGCCCGTGCCCAGGATGTCCTTGGCGAAAACCGGCAGCAAAGCCGTGGCCCCGCCGAGCAACACCGAAAACAGATCCAGGGAAATGGCCCCGAACAACACCGGGCGCGTGCGGATGAAACACAATCCGTCCAGGGCCGAGCTCCATGAGGCGGGTTGGCGCGGCTTCCCCGCGGCCGGGACCGGAATGCCGGCCACGCCCAGGGCGGCCAACAGCAACATCCCGGCCGCCACGGCAAAGGCATAGCCTGGGCCGGCGATGGACAGCACGCCCCCCAGGGCCGGCCCGAGGATCATGGCCATTTTCCAGACCGAGGCGCTGAAGGCAAGCAACCGGGGCAACTCCCCGGCCGGCACGAGCTGGGGCAGCAGGGCCTGCAAGGCCGGCGTCACAAAGGCCCGGGAGGCGCCGATCATGGCCACGCAGACGTAGATGCCACCCACGCCCAGCCGGGTATGGCCGCAGCTTTCGCCCATGAGGACCAGCAAGGCCAGGCCCTGGAGTCCCAGGCACACACTGGCGATGCGGCGCCGGTCAAACCGGTCGGCGACCTGGCCGACGACCAGCGTCAGCAGGAACTGGGGCAGGAATTCGACCAGGCCGGTCAGCCCCAGGTCGAGCACCCGGCCGGTCAGGCCATAGACCTGCCAGCCGATGGCCACCGCCGACATGTGATAGGCAAATCCCGAAGCGCTTCGGGCCATCCAGAACCGGGTAAAGGCATTGTTGCCGCACAAAACGACCTGCGACATAATAATGATGCTTCCTTTTGGCCGCCCGCACCGGGGTCTGCCCACGCGGCCGATCGGCCGTCGGCGCCCCGCCTAGCACTATCGCCAGAGGCCGTCGAGGACGACGGCAACGACCTTTCCCCTGGCCGGCGGCTTGCCCTTCAAGCGGAAACCCGGTAATTTTTTTAAACTCGAACCCAGACCGTGACCGTCCGTGCCTGCCTGCCGTGGCCCCGGTCCGGGTCGCGCCCCGGAAGCCTTCCGGAAGTCGTGCCGGGACGTGGACCAGCAACCCCGGAGACCGGCCATTTTCCAGGACCCACGGCAATTGTTCCTGCTCTGGACGCTGTGCCGCCTGGCCCAGGGCGGGGTGCTGCTCTATGTCTGGCGCATCCACCGCAACTTCGCCCCGGCCAGGGATTGGGGGCTGGGGGCGCTGGTGGCCGTGCCGGGACTGGTACTGCTTGGCCTGCGCGGCCTCGTGCCGGACTGGGCCTCCATGTTTCTGGCCTACGCCTTTGTGCTGCCGGGCTGGATGCTGTTTGATTTCGGTCTGATCCGGGCCGCCGGCCGACGTCCCCCCTGGCGCTTGGGGATAGGCACCTGCGGGCTGACCCTGGGTTTTCTCGCCTGGTACGGCCTGGTCGATCCCGACTTTTCGGCCCGGATGCTCGCGACCACCGCCGCCCTCCTCGGTTTTGACGGCACCACCGCCGCGGTCTGTCTGTGGCAGCGGGGACGCGGTATGGGCCTGACTCTGCGCATCCTGGGCGGCGTGTTGCTCGTCAATATCCTTTCCGGCCTGTGGCGGGCCTCAGGCATCGCCGACGTCCGACCGCTCTGGCTGTTCACCCCTCTCCCGGCCCATATCCAATACGGTTTCGCGGCCATTCTCAGCACCATGGTCGTCACGCCCCTGCTCGTGCTGCTCACAGCCCAGAAGCTCCAGGAGGAACTGCGCGATCTGGCCTGCCGCGATCCCCTGACCAGCGCCTGCAACCGCCGCACCCTGGACGAGGTCGTCTCCGACCACTGGCCCCGGGCCAGCGCCAGCGGCGAACCCCTGTGCTGCCTCATGCTCGATATCGACCATTTCAAGGATTTCAACGACCGCTACGGCCATCAGGCCGGAGACCAGGCCCTGGTCGCGGTCTCGAAAGCGGCCCGGGCCCTGCTGCGGGCCGAGGACACCTGGTGCCGTTTCGGCGGCGAGGAATTCCTGGCCCTTTTGCCCCGCACCGAGGCCGCCCAGGCCATGCTCGTGGCCGAGCGGCTGCGCCACACCATCGCCGCCCTGCCGCTCGACGCCTGGGAACGCTCCCGGCGGGTGACGGTAAGCATCGGCGTGGCCGAGGCCCGGGCCGAATCCGTCAGCTGGCCGGAACTGGTCGGGCATTGCGACCGGGCGCTCTATCTGGCCAAGAACCGGGGCCGCAACCAGGTGGTCCTGGCCGAGGGCGACACCCAAAACCTGGACGAGGCCGCTTTCGTCCACCTGTCCTGGGACCCGGCCTATGCCTGCGGCCAGCCTGAGATCGACGACCAGCACCGTCGGCTTTTTGCCGCTTCCAACACCTTGCTCACCGCCCTGCTGACCGGCTGGCCCAAGCCCGCCTGCCAGGAACTGATCGAGGCCCTGCTGACCGAGGTGCTGACCCATTTTCACGACGAAGAACTGATTTTCCGGGCCGCCGGCTATGTCGAGGCCGACGCCCATGCCGCCATCCACCAGACGCTGTTCGACAAGGCCAGGGAACTGGCTGAAAAATACGCCAAGGACGTCCTGACCCTGGGCGAGGTGTTCGATTTCCTGGCCAAGGATGTGGTGTCCAGGCACATGCTCTCCGAGGACCGAAAATTCTTTCCCTGCCTGCGCCCCGGCACCTCCGCCGCCGGCCCGAGCCCACGAATAGCATAAAATATCCAACGATTCCAAAGGGCCGACATTTGCCGGCGCCTGTGCTACAATCGGCGCCCATCCCGGGCCGGCAACACGGAAAACGCGTGTCGGTCGCGGCCCCAATTTCCCGGCGGAGGACGCGTGCGTTTCACCCTTGTTTCGATTTTTCCGGAATTTTTCGATTCCTTCCTGGCCTGCGGACTCATGGCCAAGGCCCTGGAAGCCGGGGTCGTGTCCGTCGACCGGGTCAATCCCCGGGATTTCGCCACGGACCGCCACCATACCGTGGACGACCGGCCCTACGGCGGCGGGCCGGGCATGGTCATGGGCCTGCCGACCCTGACCGTGGCCTTGCGCAGCCTGCCCGAGCCCGGCCGGGTGCTCATGCTGTCCCCGGCCGGCCGGCGCTTCGACCAGTCCCTGGCCGAGGAGCTGGCCCGGGAACCGGCCCTGACCTTGCTGTGCGGCCGGTACGAGGGCATCGACGCCCGGATCTTCGATCTGTTCGACATCACGCCCGTGTCCATCGGCGATTTCGTGCTCTCGGGGGGCGAATCGGCCGCGACCTGCCTCATGGAATCCGTGGCCCGGCTCGTGCCCGGCTTCATGGGCAAGGAGGCCTCGGCCGACGAGGAAAGTTTCGCCTCGGGCCTGCTCGAATATCCGCACTATACCCGGCCCGAGGTGTTCGAAGGCCTGCCCGTGCCGCCGGACCTGCTCACCGGGCATCACGCGGCCATTGCCGCCTGGCGCCGGCGCCGGGCCCTGGAAACCACCCTGGCCCGCCGGCCCGACCTGTTCGACGGCACGACCCTGACCGAGGACGACGCGGCGTTTTTGCGCAGCCAGCCCCGGTCGCGGCCCGGCCGCAACCTGCATATCGGGCTCGTGCACGGCCCGGTGCTGCTCAAGGACGGCAAAGTGGGCACGGTGTCTTTGACAAACCTCGACATCCACGATATAGCGCGCGTTTCCCGCACCTATGGTCTGGGCGGGTTCGAAGTGGTATCCCCACTCCGGGACCAACTTGCCCTGGCCGCGCGCATCCTGGAACATTGGCGCACAGGACCGGGATTGCGGGCCAATCCGGACAGGACCGAGGCCCTGTCCCTGGTCCGGCTCCACGAGGACCTGGACGCGGCGCTGGCCGCGGTGTCGGACGAACATGGCCAGCCGGCGGCCCTTGTGGCCACCAGTGCCAGGAACGCGGCCACGCTGTCCTTCGCGGCGGCGCGCAAGCTTCTGGCCGAACGGCCGGTGCTCGTGGTCCTGGGTACGGGACACGGCTTGGCCGATGCGGTGCTGCACCGGGCCGAAGGGGTGTTGCCCCCCTTGCGGCCGTTTTCGGAGTATAACCATCTTTCGGTGCGGGCCGCGGCCGGCATCCTCACCGACCGGTTGCTGGGCGACACGCTGTAGACCGGCGGCGACAAAACAGACATTCCAAGGCCAGATGGGCGCGGCGTGCCCCACGGGCCTATCCGAGGAGAAAGCGTCATGAACGTGATCAATGCCATCGAACGGGAGCAGCTGCGCCTGGATATGCCGGAGTTTCGCCCCGGCGACACCGTGAAGGTGTTTCTGCGCATTCTGGAAGGCGAAAAGGAACGTATCCAGGTCTTCCAGGGCGCGGTGCTGCGCCTGCGCCGGGGTGGGGTCAACTCCACCTTCACCGTGCGCAAGGTGTCCGACGGCGTGGGCGTGGAGCGCGTGTTCCCCATGCACTCCCCCTTCATCGAGAAGGTGGAAGTGCTGACCCAGGGCAAGGTGCGCCGCAGCCGCCTGTACTATCTGCGCGCCCTGCGCGGCAAGGCCGCCCGCATCAAGACCCGGACTACCTGGGACTCCTAGTCCGGGGGCGATCGCCCGTGGACCGTTCCGGGTACCACACCCTTTTGGCCGTTGCCTGTCCGTCGCCGCAAGGCGGTTTGGACAGGCACGGCTTTTCGTGTTGATGCTTCCTTCCCTGCACATAGCCGGCGTGGACGAGGCCGGACGGGGCTGCCTGGCCGGACCGGTGGTGGCGGCGGCGGTCGTTTTGCCCGAAACCTACGACCTGCCCGGGCTCACGGATTCCAAAAAGCTCTCCCCGGCCCGCCGGGAACGGCTGGCCCCGGCCATCAAGGCCCAAGCCCTGACCTGGGCCGTGGGCGTGGCCTGGCCGCCCGAGATCGACCGCATCAATATTCTGCAAGCGACCTTTGCCGCCATGGCCCGGGCCGTGGTCCATCTGGCCCCGGTGCCGACGCTTGTGCGCGTGGACGGCAACAAGACCATCCCGGCGCGCCTGCTCGCCGGCCTGGCCAGCCCCCCCGACCAGGAAGCGATCATCGGCGGCGACCTGACCGTCCCGGCCATCTCGGCCGCCTCCATCCTGGCCAAGACCTTCCGGGACAAGCTCATGGTGCTTTTCGACCGGCACCATCCGGGCTACGGTTTTGCCGCCCACAAGGGCTACGGCGTGGCCGTGCATCTGGCCGCACTCCGCCGGCTCGGGCCGTGCCGCCTGCACCGGCTGACGTTCCGGGGCGTCCTGCCCGAAACCCCTTCCCCCCAGGCCAGCCAAGCCACCCTGCCCGGACTCTAGATGCATCCCTTGCGCCCCGCCCCTCTTTTCCCCACCCTCCCCTCCCGCTGTGCGCGGGGGTGCGAGGGACCTTCCCCTTTCGGGTGGTCCAGGAGGGGCCGGACGGTCCCTCCTGGCCGCCGGAGGCGCCCCACCCCATGACCGCCCCCCACCTCACACTGGGACGAGAAGGCGAGGTCCTGGCCGCGCGGCTGCTCACCGGCAAGGGCTACCGCATCCTGGCCCGCAATTACCGCACGGCCGGCGGCGAGGTGGATCTCGTCTGTGAGGACGGAGACACGCTGGTGTTCGTGGAGGTCAAGACGCGAAGCGCGGGCAGTCTGGGGCGGCCGGATCAGGCCGTGACCGGGCTCAAGCGGGGAAGGCTGGTGCGGGCGGCGGCCGCCTTTTTATCGGAGCACGACGGCTGGGAACGGCCATGTCGGTTCGATGTGGTGGCCGTCGTGGACCGCGACGGGTCCCGGACGGCCACCCACTTGCCCCATGCCTTCAGCGTCGAGGACGCCCTGGGCGGGGGACGGTTCTATCAACCCGGCTAGCCTGCCTGGAGGCCTCGCCAGGGGTTACTCGTCATCGGCATCGTCCGCGCCCTGTTCTTCTTCGGACAGGGAGAACGCGGCCGCCGCTTCGTAGATCCGCGCTTCCACGTAGCTCACGGTATCGTCGTCATCGGAATCGACGTCGAAGCAGTACCCGTCCTTGGAGAGCAGGCCGCCGGGAATAAGGTCGCCGCGCTCCTCGGGATCGGTGATGGTGTCGGCGTAGAAGCAGACCGAAAGGAAGCGTTCGCCGTCGAGGGAGGCCACATCGACCATGGTGATGACCGGCCGGCCACGGGGTGGTTCGGCGCGCAGGCTATAGGTCGCCGGGGGCCGGGGCACGAAGGTCACCGCCGCGTCGCCCAGGCTTTCCAGGACGGATTTGAAGCGCAGAAAAGCGTTTTTGACGCCGCTTGGGTCATCAGTCCAGTCGTTGAGAAAGGAATCGAGTTCGGTCATTCGAGCCTCCTGCGGGAAAGGATGATCAACCGCCAGGATGCCCTCTTTCGGGGAAAAACGAAATCGCTTTCTGGCGGAGGCCGGACCGGGGCGACATTTTTTTGGGAAAACGGATAAAAAAGGGTTGCCAAGCCCAGAGGGCTGGGATAGAAACGCTTTCTCGCCACCGCCGAGGTAGCTCAGTCGGTAGAGCAGGGGACTGAAAATCCCCGTGTCGGCAGTTCAATTCTGTCCCTCGGCACCAGAAAATTCAGGGAGTTAGGCCAAAAACCTAGCTCCCTTTTTCTTTTGCTTTCATTCCTCTCCCCACTCTCTCCCCACTTTGAAAATGATGGGGAATGAATTGAAGTGAAGATTGCCCCTGCTCGCCCCGTCCTCTTACCCTGCTCCCCTCACCCATACCCTCGCCTCTGTCCAGGACCTGAAGCGCGAAAAGCCCTGGGACAAGCTCAGGATGGCCCATAGGCAGTACGAGACCGCCAAGCCGTGGAAGCGGGCCGGGGCACGTCCTTTCCGAGGAATTACTTGCCAGCATCACGACTGAATTTGTTGACTACTGCCACATAGCCTGAAAAGCTTTGAGGCGGTGAATGCTTTCGACTATCACGAGCCCGCGTCAAGTCACCCTATTAGGAGGTCACTATGGCGGATGAACCCAAGGTAAAATGGTTCAATTACGTGTCGGTTACAACAATTGTCTTTGCTGTATTTGCCACACTTTCCACGTTCAAGGGTGGGCAGTCTTCCACCAAGACCGTGCTCAACCAGCTTAATACTGCAAACACATGGGCGTACTACCAATCCAAGGATCTCAAGAGCTACTTGCACGAACTCCAGCGCGACCAGATTGAACTTGCTCTGAAGAACCCTGCCTTGCCTCCAGAATTAGCCAGCGAATACCGGAAAAGAATCGAAGCCTACAACGAAAAGGTTAAAAAATATGACATGCAGAAACAGGAAATTGAGAAAAGCGCCAGAGGCTACGAGCAGGACATCAAGGACTCACAAAAGCACGCAAGTAGTTTCGGAATGGCCGTGATTTTTTTGCAGATAGCAATTCTCCTTGCCTCCATTTCTGCGCTCATGAAACAGATCGGCATGTGGTGGGGGAGCCTCGTCGTGGGGACCATCGGCATCGTTTACTTCGCCAACGGTTTTTTCGTATTTCTGTGAGGCGCTGTCCCCCGCTGCTTCGACCACTACAAGGCCGATTCGACCCAGGCTTCTCGGGCCTCGAAATAGTCAAGCGGCGGGGGGCGAATTTCATTCTACGTTCGGCGTGCTGGCGAAGGAATTCAACCTGGGCCTCTGGCCTGGGCTCCTTGCGTGCTTCCAGAAGAGCAGGACGGTTGTCGTCCCCCCGGTCTCGCGGCGTAAAATTGCGCTCAGTGCCCGGCCGGTCCCGCGAGTTGTCGCAGGATCAACTTGCCAGCCCGCCAAAGGGTAGAATCCTCCCCGTTCTCAATCTTACGGATTCGTAGGATTGAACCGCCCCTGGTAAAGGTGGTTCCCCACCACCTTTTCAAAGTCGAGGATTATCGACTTTGCCCACGCGTCATATCCGCCCCAGGAGCGACGGAAGACCAGCCCCCGACACTTTCCAGGGCGGGCGTCAAAACGCGGGAGAAGGGAGCTATGGGGCTTGGCTAGCCGGTACAGTTAGCAATTACAAAAAAGCAGGAAGACAAGCACGCAATAGACTCCAAGCGCTCGTTCAGGCAATGAAATAGAGTCGTTGTCGTATGTCGTCCCCCGATCAGCGTTGGTGTCCTCCGCGCTGGTCGGGGCTTTTTACCCGGCAGGATGACAAGCTTTCTACCGCCTGTTATCAGCCCGCCATGGAATGGATCATCGTCATAGCGCTGGCCGTAGGTGCCGTCGCCCTGGTGGCCGTCCTGGCCCTGCGGATCAAGCGCCATGATGCCGGCAATGTGCCTGGCCGGTTCAACTTCGACGGCTACAAGGAAGGCGAACTGACCCGGCGCGGGTTATTCGACAAGACGAAATGGAGAAGGCAGAAGTTTTATTAAATTCAAGAAGAACTATTACATGGGGCACATCTTGTGATTCTGATCAAGCCAGACCAAGAAAAAAACTGATTTTAGATGAAATCCATGAACTCTAGCTTTTTGTGTGACTCGTAATTCACAAAAATCTATATCCTCACTGAGCCCCTCAGGCACGGTCGGAAGTTTTGATTTGTCTTTGTGTGGTGTATAACCTAGCCCCGTTTTGTCCCCGATCTTGCCACCAGTCTCTTTTACTTGGTCCCAAGTTCTTTTGCCGAGTTTTTTTATGAAAGCCGAGAATGATTTTAAATCAGTTTTCCCCCATTTTGAAAAACACTCAAAATTTGAATCATAATATTTCAAGGAAACAGATACGGTTGTCAATTTTTCCCTATTTGACGAAACAAATCCCAATACGTCTTGTTCAATGGAGGTTAAATATACATAATCTTTGTCGTTGACGACCGTTAACGGTGGAATGAGTAGCTTGCCGTTTCTTTTATTGTTTTTCCCCATTAGCAATAGCCGCCCGATATTTTTCCCGGTAGAAGGTCTGTATGGATTCTTTCGAAATTATATTCTCACAACGTTCCTCTGGGGCGCAATCTCCCCGAGCCTCTTTCCAAGGGGCTTCACAGTGCGACAGCCGTTCAAGAGTTTTTGCGCCATGCTCTCCGTAAACGCGAAAGACCTCATCAAGTAGTTCTTTCGTTTTCTTGTCCAGCTTGGGTGCATTTCCAGATCCGCAAAGGGCTTCCCAACCGTTCCCTTTGAACCGTTCAAATAAAGACCGCACCACTGGGCCATGAGTCCATGCCTGTAAGTCCTCATCAAACAAAGGCTCACCGAGCAAGGCCAAAGCCCACGCTTGGGCGTAATAGACAAGCTTTTGCAGTTTCAAGTGAGTGATTGAATCCCCAGCCTCCCGATCCACTCGAGCAAGGAACCAATCTGCTATTTGGCTTGCGGTATATTTTGCCATTAAACTACCCACCATGATATTCTAACTATGACGAACTTCCCTATAGGCTAGCCAACATTTTTGTCTTTCAGGCCGTTATTACATCTGGACTTCACTGGACATCCTTGGGGCTCATGCCCCTTCATAGCCATTCGCCAGGGGAAATCAAGCCGATTCGTCCCCCGGTTCTTCCGATTCTGCCGGGTATTTTGGGGTGTGTCCACCCTGCCGGGGGACAGACGGGGGCAGGCCCTGCAACGAAAAGCGGCCCACCCCCGAAGAAGTAGGCCGCCAAAGTTCAGAATTATGAAGATTCGGTCGGGGGGCTATGCCGGGTCCAGTGCTGCCTCGATAGACTCCAAGTCGGTCATGACGTCCTCGAAGACCTGACCGAGGCCCCGCAGGGTCGCGCCGTCCAAAGTGATTCCGCCCGCATTTTTGAGCACATCCCGCAGGAACAGGCATTTGTCGTGCGCGTTCGCAGCCGTGTCCAGGGCGTCCTTGATGTTGGGGCTACGCATGGGGGACCTCCCCGCCGGCCATCTCTGTCGGCACCTCGGCCAGTTTGCGGGCTCCTTGGCTCATCTCCTCCACCTTCCCCGCAAGATCTAAGACCGCCACTTCGGCGGCTTCCAGGGCAAGGGCTGCCCCACGCGGGTTAGGGTCCTCAATCTCCAGGCCGCCTTCGATGAATTCAAGACGGCTGGCGATGCCACGAAGGGCATCCAGCATGAAGCCGAGGTCCTCCACAAGATTTGCCGCTGTGGTCTGGCAGGGGGCAATGATTTCGGTGGGGGCGCTATCCATGGCACACCTCCTCCATACCCGGCAGGACGGGGATAATCGGCGCACAGGGCTCCACAGGGAGAGATGCCGACCCATCGCCAAAGAACGACCGGGAATGCCCGCAGGCGGCCTTCAGGAGCGCCCAGGCGTGGACGGCGGCGAGGGTGTGGGGTTGGGATTGAGTCGGACACGCGGACAGGGTAAGCGGATGCTCAGCCATGCTCGAAACCTCCTGTGTTTCGGGTTGGTCAGGCCCGGTAAAGAGGTGATGACTCCTTGCCGGGCTGTTTGTTTCTGGTTTTGTCCTATTGTACCGATGCAGACAGGTCAAGGCTTGACTTGGTATATTAGGACAAATATGGAGGGAGTAACCTTATGATAATAAGTAATATCAAATGGATAATGGAAGACCAGAAAGTAACAGTTCGGGCTTTAATGGCGCGGACGGGTTTGTCTAACGAAACCATCCTGCGTGCCCGGTCGGAGAAGATCAGGCTTTGCCGTCTGGACACCCTGGCCACCATTGCCGGGGTACTCGGGGTCAGGACAAAGGACTTGTACGAGGAGGAGTGATCCTTTCCCCGTGTATCCTTCCCTTATATGCATTCGGTCCGGTGTTTTTTTTGTGCCCAACCTTGCCGATCCGACATGAAAACTGGTATCGGGAGGGGAAAGGGGGTGAGATGAAAAAGCTACTTTTACTCGGCCTGGTGGTCTGTCTGGCGGGATGTGTTATTGGTGGGCCATACCCTTGTGGGTATTGGAAACCGCCGTATGGTATGTCCAAGGAAATAGCGGCACGTGAAACATACAATTGTCAGTATATGGCGAATATGCAAGCGAAATGGACTAAAAATTCATGGTCTGTAGCCGACGATCAATTTAGACAATGTATGCAGTCGCGTGGATTTACATATGTCTATGGTGGCCAAACCTCTTCACAAAACAGCTATTATTACACGCCAAACGAAACAAAATCATTAAGCCAAACAACTTATGATATACCCGGAGAAGTTGAAAGTGTGGGGGTTCCACAAAAATATATTTATGGCGTGATCGATGTTAAAAGATTGATAAGTGAATCGTCATATTTGAGCAAATATTATTCAATACACAAATCAAAATTTGGTCGAACAAAGGCTGACAACGATACTCTGACAGAGGTAAAAAGGATTGCAGACTATTTTTGCAAAACGCGTAATTACGCATATTTAGCCATTGGTGGAGCAGATATGACCAACCTTAAAACTGGGTACATCTGTCCACCGGAGAAGCCTATTTCTCCAATGTACAGCAATTTGCACAACGTCGGAGATGCTACATTTTATCTTGATTTTTATATTGATCGTGAATTTGACCAGGGCAGAATATAAATTGAGGCTGGTTTAGGGGACAACATGTTTGGACTTGATTTCACTGTTCTTATCGCCCTTATTTTTGCTCTGGCTGTATTATTTTTTGTCCCTGTATGGTCCGCTAAAGTTGCATCAAGCAAAGGCCGTAGTCCTGTTTTATGGTTCTTTATTGGCCTCTTCTTCAGCCTATTTGGTGTATTGGCCGCCTATCTCTCGCCGGTCAGAGCTGATGGTGTGAAATATATAAAATGTAGATATTGTGGGGAACCAATACGTTCTGAAGCCTTAGTCTGCAAGCATTGCGGTAGAGATCTTTAGATAGATTTTGCGTTAACGATCTGTACTTGGCCTCGGTCTGTGTGGGCCGAAAATTCGGCTCACATTCCATACTTCGCCAGTTCCGCTTCGATGAATGACTTGGCGGCCTTCACCACCTCCCTGACCACCTCCTGCGGAGTGAGTTTGTCCCCACTGTCTCCACCCTGAACCGGCGTGGTTGCTTGGTTTTCGGGCTGTTGCTCATTATTGACCAACTCATTTGTTTCATCCTGAATTTGCCTCCACCAGCGGCGGATCGTCTTGGCTGGGATGCCGTCCTCAATAGCCCTGGCGGCGGCGTCCACGGTCTTCCCGGACAGGCCGACTTTAGCGGCTGCGAGATCGCGGGCGCGGCCTTCGGGAGCCTGTTCGGGTAAATTTTCCCGGACTGCTTGGCCGGCATCGTTATTCTGGGCGGCAAGCTGCCTCTCCCGCGCCTTCTCCTCCTCGGCCGGCAGAAGATACTTCGCGGCGATGTAGGCGTACTGTTCGACGGCGCAAGGACTATACCTGCGCCTACGGCCGTGGATTGTTTTGCAGCTTCCAAAAGCGCGGACTGGTTGCTGTCCAGCCCAAGCTCTCGGGCAACCTCGTGAGCCTCGGGGGCCATGGTAGCGATCTTGTGGGCACGGTGAACTTCTTGGGGGGTCATTCCTAATTCCTGAGATGTTTTCCTGACCCCGATATCTTTTTGCTGGCGGCCTCCCGGAGGTGTTCCAACTTGGAACACCTTTTCGCACGTCAATTCCCGCCACTCCTCGACCAGCTTGTCCCGTTCCAACGCCGTCAGTTCCGCCCGGTGGAGATTCTCGGAAATCTCCCACAAGCGGCAGGCCCGGCAACGAAAAGCGGCCCACTCCACGATGATGGGGCGACCGGCGAAGGTCCGGGACAGGGCGTCCAGTTCACAAAACAGGGTCGGGGTCAGGCGGGTGAAGCGGCTCATAACGCCTTCATGCTGAGGTAATATCACCACGATTTGTAAATTTTAGTGCCTCATTTTCCCATGCAATATAAAACCATTGTGCATTTCCAGTAATTCGTTGTATGGTTGATACATTTAACAATCGTTTTGTTTGCTTTGTCCGGGCAATAACCCTTTCAAAAAAACTTGATGATGATAGCATCGTAATTTCAACAAAAATATCGCCTGTTCCTTCCGGAAAAACGATGTCCCACTTGATTGTGTTGTAAATATGCGCATATCCAGTTAAAAAGTCATAGAGTATAGACTCTATCTCGTCAGTGTCACAGCTATCAATAATAAAGTATTTGTTGACCTGTTCTTTTTGAGATTCGTCAGATATTAGACTTTTCAATCTTTTATCCAACTTGTCTTGAACCTTGTAAAATATATTGGCTTCGGAAATACTTGGGGCTATGTCTTCCATTCTGCTAAATATTATCATTTTAAATATATTTCGATCTTTAGCGCAAACATCAGAAAGGTAAACATCAATCGCTTTGTCCAGGGAGTCAATTTCAAAAAACAGTACATTTTTTTTGGTAATATAATATGCATATAATATGTTCTGTTTAACAAAAAGGCATGGTGAAATTTTGTCAACAAGTTTAAAATTGTCTGGTATTTTTTCTTTTGCCATTTAAGTGTACTCTTATTTTGCAAGATATATACTTGTTTGATGGTAAAAACGCTCAGAAGATCCATTTTCTAACATGGGCATCTATTGTATAGGACAACTCATGGCAAATTTACTGATTCAGTGCAAGAAATATCAAAAGTTATCAGACATCGTGACTTGCTCGCTTAAGACTCAAGCGTCTAATCCCCCTGGCATAACGGACGGTCCCGGCTCACCGCCAAAAAAAAGGGCCGAGTCACCCCGGCCCCTTGATTGCATCCAAAGGGGATCACTGCCCGAGCCCGTTTCTTCTTCTGGCCTGCCGATGCTCCGGTGTCTCACCGTAGATAAGCGAATCCAGCCCCTGACCCCAGTTCCTGTTAACGCCCAGAGTATCGCCCAAGCCATTGAGGCGGTTTCGGACATCACGCATCACCTGCATGCCGTGGCTGTCTTCAGGAGGAGAGGGAATATAAGGAGCAACGACAGTCCCGGCCGTTGCTCCTAAATCACCCCCAACAACCATTCCTAAGGGCCCCCCCAAAGCAGACCCCAATGCACCGCCCAACACCCCACCCGCCATAGGGATTCCGGCCGTCAAAGCGAGGGGGGCGCGAGCGCCCCTGTCCTCGTAATCCGATAGAACTCTCGAAATGACTCCGGGGTGTTGCTCAAGAGGCACTCCCTTGTCCTGCTCAATTGCCTGTGTATCGCCATCCTCAACTGGTGCCTGCGGACTCTGTAAGCGCTCCCGGTATGACGGCGTATGGCTGGGGGCTAGATTAAGGTTAGACTCCCAGCTTGGGACAGACGCTTGTTGCCGGGGATTAACGGGGTTCCCCCCTGCGTTTTTGAGTCTGTTGTACGCCTGAATGGCCGCATATCTCTCTTCGGGATGCGCATCCTTCCAGGCGGCCTTGCGCTCGTCGTCGCTCATGGCTTCCAGGTTGTTGATGAACTGCGATCCAAGGTCCCGTGTCCGCTGCTGTCCCAATGTGGGCGACTGGTCCTGCTTGGGGTTTGAGTACCAGATTTCGATCCCGCCATTGCGCGTCAACGGCGGCAATGGGTCTGAAGCCGGCTTGGATTGATTCGTCACAGCGGCCAGGGCGCGGCGCTGCAAATCAGGGTCGGAAGCTGGCTTGGGCTGGTTCATCACGGCATTCAGAGCGCGGCGGTGCAAGTCGGCATCCACCGCCTGTGTGTTCGGAAGCACCGTCCCACGTACGGGCGTGGCCACCACCTCCGGGCCATTCTGCCCAACCGCAACAGGTCGAGTGCCGTTGTCCGGAACGAATGTTTCAGGCCCAGCCTCGCCGACCACCACGGGCCTATCGACCGGAGGGCGTCCACCATCCTTATATCCCGGGAGCTGGGGGATGGGGCTGCCCTGGAACTGAAGCCCAGACATCCGAAGCCCTCTTGCAACCGACCCGATGTAGGAATCGGTGGGGTTGATTTTGAGGCCGTTGCTGTACTCATCAGCGCGTGTCAGGGCCAGCCGCTTGGTCTCGTCATCGGAGGCGTACTTGGCGGCATCCAGCCCAAGCCCGGCCATCCGATAGTTGTTCTCCAAACCAGAGGTCAGCCCGGTCCGGTAGTTGGCCCCCTGATTATTCATCGACGTACTCTGAAGCTGGGTGTCAGCATTCAGCTGCGCTCTGGCCTGTGCCGCAGCGTCGGCCTGCTGCTGCAACGTCTGCTGCTGCCCGACGTTTTGCGCAACGGCGTTGGCCCGCGTCGTTTCCGCGTCGGCGTTTTGTTGCAAGATGCTGTACTTCTTTTCCATCAAATCGTTGAACTGAGGTCCGAAACTCATGGTGTAACTCCTTGCCCGGCAGGGACCGGGGTTGATGATCGTTAAACAAATTCGGCAAGGGACGGGGACTCGGGGAAAATGTCCCTCACAAATTTTGGGTCTTTCTTCAGGAGCGCGATGCTTTGCTGACTCCACCCTTGGTCCTCTTTGGTCAGGGCAGGCAGCTCAGCTTCTCGTTTAGCAATGTATGCGGCCAGGGCTTCGGCATGAGGCAAGGAAGGGTCGTAGCCATTTGCAAGTAAGAGCCTTCGCAGTTCAGCGTGGATCTCTTCGATGGACATCGCGCGAACTATGGCTTGTCCACGAACCATTGGGTCACTGAGGTCGCCATAACGGCCTGTGAGGCGTTCAACGCGGTTCTTGAGGCTTTTACCCATGGTGCGCCTCCTGCGGCTGTCGGGGCGACTCGGGGAACATAAGCGGCAAGTCATTTTGTTTCTGCTTCAAGTGTTCAATTATCTGCCGCTGCCAGCCCTGCTCCTGTTCGCCGAGGGTGGGAAGTTCGGTCTCAAGTTTGGCGATGTAGGCAGCCAATGCCTCCTCATGGGGAAGGCTTGGATCGTAGCCGTCCTTCAGCATAAGCTGACGGAGCCGGTCGCGAAGCTCTTCATCGCTCATCGTTCGGAGTCTGGTCTCAATGCTGTTTGGGTCACCCATGCGTTCCACAAGGCGTGCTACGCGCTTTTGTTGGTTCCTACTCATGGCAACCCTCCTGCTTTTCCTGCCGGGCCTTACCGCGCCGAATAGCGGCCTCCATGCGCTCGGCCAGACTCCCGCCATGGGCCTGATAGCTCCGCAGTTCGGCCAGGGCGGCTTCCTGGGTGGCGTCCTCGGGCTTCCTGGTGCCGGCGGCCACCTCCCGGGTGAACCGTCGCAGGGTGACCTTGACCATGCGAGGCCCCCAGATGTTGGCGATAGGCCGGGCCTGCTGTTCTAGCTTTGAAAGACGGGACCTGATGTTTCTCACTTTTTGTCTCCTTTGATTTGCTCAAGCGCTGCAATGCGCTGTTCGAGTTCACTGGTTTCCAAGGCCCGGCGGTGCGCTTCGACCAACCCGGTCAGGGCCGTTGCCTCGCTCGGGGTTAGCGCCCCAGCGGCGACGGCGGCCAGAATCGAGGACATGGCGGCCGGGATGTCGGCGGCGCTCTTGATGGCCGGCAGGGTCATCTTGACCGGTGCATCCTTGCGGGGCGGGCACAACCGGTCGAGGATTGCCCTCAAGACCGGCCCATCACCGGCCAGGGCCAATTCAAGGGCCTTCTCCACCACTTCCTCGGCCTTGCCGTCGATCAACGCTTGTGCGGCCCTTGTAGCGCGATTCCGGGCACCCTTTGGCTTGCCGGCGGGATTGCCGCTTTGTCCGGGCTGGAAGAGGTGCTTTTTCTGTTTCTGGTCTGAATTTTCAGACATGGGCATCACCTCCTATGCCGCTTCGCCCTTTGCCGGGGCCTGGGCTTTGGTCAGGGCCTTCATGCGCTCCTCGATCTCGCGGGCGTACTTCGCCAGGAGCCAGAAGGTTGTGTATTCCGCGCCCGCTCGGTCGCCGCAGAAGAGGAAGGGGACGGCGTAGCGCACCTGAAAGGCCAGAAATGATTGGAGCACGGCGTGCGGCTTCATCTCGCTTCTGTAGACCCCATCGGCCACGTCACGCATGGGCGCTTCGATGACCACGGCCTTCAACTCGTATGCGGACAGGCGGCGAAGCTCGCGCTCGAAGCGTTCCCGATTCGCCCCCATCAGACAGGAGACGAGGTCACCCAACTCTTTGCGTTCGATGCCCACCCGATCCTCGAAGCCCGGCAGGGAGTAATCCGCTGTCGGCAGGGCAGCACGTTCCACCTCGGCCTCATACTTGACGAAGGTGAAAACGCGCTGCTCTCTGGTGTCAGCGATAATCCGCATATGCCCTCCGGCGACGGGGTTTGTAGCCGCTCCGCTTGGCGTTCCTGGCTCGCTCAAGGCGTTCCAACTCGCGAATGGCCTGGGCCTCCAACTCTTCGTCTGTCTTAGGCGGCAGGTGGGCAGGACGGGCCTGTTCTGTCTGTGTGGCGCTCATTGCTTCACCCCACAGATCGTCAAGACCGGAATTGCTTCAGGATCACCGGGGCCGTCGTCTTCTTCGCCGCAGTCGCAGGACAGATATTGCCGCCTACACCTGGGACACTCTTCGATGTCGCAGCCAGGGTGATGGAGTCCGCCATGGGAAACGCCACATTCGGGGCAGAAGTCGAATTCCTCCCAGCGGTCCCCCTGCTCCTGGCCGAAGCGCACGCGCTCATAGACGCGTCCAGCAATCTGGATCAGGGGACCGCCGCAGGACTCGGCGTCGCGCATATCCTGGCCGCAGGCGGAACAGATGCGCTTGCCCTGGTCGGCAGGGGACGGAGAGGTAGGCGCGGCGACAGGCGGCGGCATCACGCCGTCCGTGGGTTGGGCTTCGTAGAGAGCCAGGAGGCGGGCATAAACGATGTCGTAGGCCTCGCTGGTCCGAAGGCGCGGGTCGGAGTGCGCGGACAGGATGCCCACCAAAAACTTGAAGGCCGGCTTCACGGCGCTGTACCAGAGGCCATAGGTCGGGCTGCCTGCGAGTTCCTGGGCAAGGGCCTCGGCTTCCAGGATGCGGGGTTCCAACTTCACGATGTCGGCGTAGGTCAGAGACTGCATAAATATTTCCTCCAGGGGGAACGCCCCTGATTTTGAGCTTTGCAGGTTTCTTAGGTTTCTAAGGTTTTTCCCGGCCCCATATATAAAAGTGTCATTGTGTACCTCTGACAGTTTCTACGTATGGATTAAAAAAAACCTGTAAAACCTAAGAAACCTATAATCCCTACCCTTCGATGGGTGTCACTTTCCACTCTGCCATGTTGGAAACTCTGGATTGAGTGAGCTTCATACCATCAACGATGCGCCCAGCATTCCGGCGCAACCACCAGCCCAGACGCTTGGTGTTGATGGTGCGGCCCTCACCCGCGATGTCGTGCAAGACATCCGCCAAGGGGGAATCGTCATCCTCGCTGGCCCTGACGATCTCCTTCACCGTCCGTGATGTCCGATTGAACCGCTCCACCCAGGCGACAAAGAAGTTCTTCAGCATGGCGGCATCGGGATCGTCTTCAAGGACGGCTTCCCGGCTTTCGCAGGGGTCGACGGCACCAAGCCAGACCAGGGCCGAACGGACCAACCCTGACCATCGTTCAAAACTCCCAAAAGGATGCAGTTCGAGGCCTGACCGGTCGGCGGTGACAATGTAGGCCCTCAGTATGGTCAATGCAGCGGCCACATAGTCAGCCCTGTGCTTCCTGGCCCTGGCGACGGGATCGAAATCGAACACGCGCTCCTCCGGGCGTTCCATGCCCGGATCGAGCCGGCACAGCAGCGTGCGGCGGGCGAGGTCAGAAGCGATCAAGATGTTATTGCCGTTGCAGGCCCAAAGCGCGGAGTTGGGGACTTCGGCTTGGTCGCTCGAACCCAGGGGCCGGACCTTCACCGCCTCGGCCGTGGTCGCCTGGCACAGTAGGTCGGATCGGAGGACGCCGTTTACGTTGTCCAGGTTGATGATGCAGTCACCGGAGAGCAAGCAGCCAACCAGGCGCTTTTCAAGTTCATTCCGGTCGGAGGTAGCGGACAGGACGGCAGACCGTCGCCCAGTAGCGATGACGGCAGCGATGTCCATCAAGGTGGACTTTCCAGAACCCCGTACGGGGGCCGTGATGCTGAACAGAGGTGCGGTGTCCAGGGAGGGGCGAGCAACCGCCGTCAAGATCAAGGCCAGGGCGACGGAATAGTCCACGGACTCGACAAACGAGAAACCGGACAAGAGGTCCGCCAGAAGGTCAAAGGCCTTTTGGGCTTCCTCCCTGGTGGGGTTTTCCGTGACATGGATCTTCAGGCCGTGGTTGAGGTAGTAGCCGCTTTCCCGGTCATATCCCGGGGCCAACATTAGCGAACCGTCAACCCGCAGTGTCGGGCAGGACACAACCCCGCGCAGGACAGGGAACGGCCAGCGACCGGACCGCGACATGATGGCTTCGGCCACGGCCTTAGGTGGATCGATGACGCGCAAGTCCTTGACCCGGCCGTCGTACTTCTTGAAGTGCCCATGCCTGGACAGGACAGTCAGCAGGAAGGGCTTTTCCACGGACAGGATGACCACGGCTCCCTGGGGGCGGGTGACTCCATCAATAGGACCGGGCACAGGCAACACGCCCACGCGGACCAGACGGCCGGCACGCTGGAACACGCGGTCGGCAATCGGCAGATCAGGCCGGGCCAGGACCGCTTCAGCAGCATCTACGGCTTCGGCCAGGGCGCCTTCGCGGATGAGGATAGCGCCGCCATGGTCAAGAGGCTCTTCCAGAACCGGGGTGGGAGATTCGGCTAGGATTGCGTCCAAGATAGCCTGGACCGCCTCGACACCTTCGGCTTGGGCCAGGTCGTTGAAGTCCGACTTACCGGCCTGGTCCGTGAAGTTAGGCACGGCCAGGACCGCGCCAACAGCCTTGGCCGCCGCCGTGGCCTTTTCGATGCCGGGATTTTTCCCCTCCCGAGCGGCGGTTTCGTGATCATCGTCGGCGCAGATGACAATGACGCGACCCGGGTATCTGCGTCGGGCCAACTTAGCGACCGGCAACAGGTTCCCGGCGTTGAAGGCTACCAAAACGGTCTTCTCGGTTGCGGCGTGGATCGTCGCCCCGGTGGCGAAGCCCTCAGCGATAAAGAGCGGCCCATCACCTCCAAAGATCGGAAATAACCCACCTTGAATCTGCCCGCCGGTCAGGAACCGCTTGTCACCATTAGCTGTGATAAACTGCAAACTCGTGGTGTCGCCGTGCAGATCGAAGACGGGGATCACCAGCTTGCCGTCATCGGTAACGCGCACGTCCGCCGTGGACTTGACACCCTTTCTCAGTAGGTACGGATGATCGGCCGGGGCCGGTTTCGTCGCGGAGAAAATGCGTTGGGCCTTCGTCCGGGCCTCGGCATTTCTCCGGGCGGTTTCCTCCTGGCGGGCCTTCCGGTCGGCTTCGGCCCTGGCCTTAAGGTTATCCCGCTCTTCGGGTGATAGGCGTTTGCTGTCGCCGTCCGTCCAGGTCCCGGATTCCCCTGTGCGGAAGTTTTGCCACCATCCAGATGCGGGGGCATCGAGGTGGAGCACATAGGCACCATCGAGGCCCTGGGACTTGCTGTCTGTGCCGGTACGGTGGAGCTTGCCGTCTCCGATGGGATCGCCATGGAAGACAAGGCCGCCCTTTTCGGCGCCGTTGCGGAAATTTTGGATGGCGTCGCTCATCGCCGGCCCTCCGAAATCTCGCGCAGCCCCTCAGCCCGGTAGTCGAGCCAGTCCACCCAAAGACTCAACCGGCGCGACCATGGCCAGCCAAGCCCGGCGAGTCCGTCCAAAAGGAGGTCCCGGCCGAAAAGCAGGCCAGCAATGCGGATTTCGTTGACTTGGCGGCGGGAAAATGCCACCCAGAATTTACCCACGTTTACAGTTTTTCTTGAAAGCCCAGGCCCCGCGAAGGTCTGGGTTTTCGTTTCCAAACGGGGGTCACGCACAGGCCGCCCCCTCAACGCTGCGTCCTTCCGAAGCCCGCAGTTTGCCTTTCCACCACGCCAAAAAAGGGTCACGGACGATTAAAACCTTACGTCCAGCATACCCAAAGCAATCAGCGGGGATTTCCCTTCTGCTCCGGGCGTTCTGTATGGTGCGCCAGTTGATTGCTTTGCCTGTGAACTCGTCCAACGATTGCCCGGCAAATACGGGAGGCAACGCCGCTTGCAGTTCTGCAACGATCCGATCTACTGTTTCCATGGGATAACTCCTGTGCAATTGATCTTGCACGGTCACCATGGCGGCCCGCAGAAAAAATAAAAGAGTCCAAAAATGAAAGAAGCGTCCACTTTTGAAAATGGACGCTTTTTATGTAGGCGGAAAGCGGAGTTTGGGCGGACTAAAAATAAACAGTCCAGTTTGAAATGGACTATTCTTTCGGAATCCCTCGGGGCCTGCCGGTCTTCTTGGCAGATGGGGGGGCGTGTGGGGCGAGCCAATCCCGAAGTGTTTTTTGCTCAGGGGCTTGGCATCGCCATTCAACACGGCGATTTTCTAGGATAGCTTCGGCCACCTGTTTGGGGCGCAGTTCGGGGTTTGCCTCCCAATACCCGGCTGCCGCTGCCAAGGCATCTTGTCTATCCTGATCCTTTTTTGACAGAGCGGGCTTCGTTTCGTTTTTATGTGCGACCCCTGGCACGTCCTGTCCCCCGGCAGCAGACGCGGGCGCATCATCTGCCGATGCAAGCCCCCCCTCTTTAATTAACTTTCTTATCGCGGCATATTCATCTTCGTTAAAAACGAATGTAGGGATATCTCTACAAAATAATTCTCTATCGACGCCAGTTTCTGTTTTGTATTTTTCTGGAGTTAATGCGTAGTATAATCCGAATATTTCATCAAATGTTGTGTCGGATGGATCAAAAAAAAGCATCTCACAGTGCTCTGAGTCTCCATTCCTTAACCGTTTAACCTTGTCTATCTCATTTAATCTCATGTGTGCAAAAATAGGAGATGTTCTTGATTTAGAATAAGCTACATGCTGACGATCTATTGGGTAGACGTAGCTATAGTGCATAATGTAAGCAGCCTGCCCTACTTCTTCTCCTGTCGTGGTTGTCCCCGCCAGTGTTGCGGCCATTGCTGACAAAAGTTCAAATGGTTGCAGCGTAAATTCGTCGATAATCTCCTGACCCGTAATCCATCTTTTGCCCATCTCTCAAGCCCTCCATAGCTTGATCTCCATAAAATCCCCCGGCAGGGTGGTAGGAGTGCCACCTTTTCGGCCCCGATGATCAGTCGCGGCCTAGCCGGGGAAAGTTTTGTGACTTGTCACACCTGCCGGGCTACAGAAACCGCTTCCACGGCGCATTGAGTGCGGCCCCGAGGCGTTGGGCCATATCCTTCCCGATGGCGCGCCGCCCCCGTTCCATGTCGGAAATATTCTGTGCGGACGCACCCACCAGCTTGGCAAGTTCCGCCTTATCCGCCGGGGTACGAGAAGCTGGGTCAACAGATTCTCCCGTAGTTCGCGCCCTCGTGAGTCCCAACATAAACAACCTCCACGGATTGCTCGCCACTAACGCGCCAGACAACGACAAATGTCGGCCGGCCTTTTTGGATATGGCAGTGATGGCAGCCAGGCTTGCCTAAAATCTTTCCAAGGTTTGGCCGGCCCATTCGCACCGGACCGGTATCTCGGATGTCCAGAAGCAGCCGCCGTAAGGCGTCCTGCACGGCCGCAGGTAACTCCCGCACCTGCTTGAGCACTCGCTTGGTAAACGTCACCGTCCATTCCATGTGTTCATTGGTATTCATGCTACGAGGTATAAGTTGAGGTGCTGCCGGGCTACACGGCCAGCAACCACCTGGGGTCGATCTTTAAGGCCTCGGCCAGGAGGCGGGCGTTTTTCTTCCCGATGGGCCGGCGGCTGTTCTCCATCTCTGAAATGTGTCGGCGCGGAATGCCGGTTGCCTCGGCAAGAGCAGCTTGGGTCATGCCTTCCCGATACCGCGCACCGGCCAGAAACACGCCGGGCAATTCCTGATCCTTGAAGGGCAGCACTTCCCGCCAAGGGATGGAATCTGCGTCCATGGCCTACCTGCCAGCCCGCTTTTCCTGATAGGCGACGTAGGCTTCCAGGACCTGATTAATGCGGGTTTGATAGCCAGGGCCACGCTGCTTGAAGAACTTCAGGATGTCGGGGCGGACCCGGATGCAGACGGGCACCTTCTTGGGTTCAGGGTCCACAAGCTCGGCATCGGCCCAAAACGCTGCATCGGTGGGCGGGTTGTCGGCATCGTCCAGGGCGTTCTGGATGGCTTCGGCGTCGGTCATGGCCTCAAGCCGGGCCAAGTCGCTTGAATCGTGCTTGTTCATAAATCGTTCGCTCCTCGGGCGTAGCCTTGCGAAGGGAAATGGCCCGGATGTCCTCGTCTCGTTCCGTGTAGACCAGGACCACCACCTTGCCGTGGATCATGCCGAGGGCAACCCATCGGTCCTCGCCGTAGTCCCGGCGCGTGTCGAGACGTTCCAGGCGGTAGTCCTCAAACAGTTTTTCGGCGGCTGCGAAGTCCAGCCCATGCTTGGCGAGATTCGCCCGCCGCTTCTCCTCGTCCCAGGTGACGTTCAACGTCATCCTCCGCTTGAATATATCGCCGTATATACAGAAGACAAGGGGCTATTCGCCTTCGGCCTTCCCGGCAGGGAACTGAGCAACCTTCTCGCCGGCCTGGGCCGTGTCCGCCTCCATGGCCCGGAAGGCGTTGGCAATCATAGCGTCGGCAACATGGCTGTAGCGTTGCGTTACCGTGGGCGTGGAGTGTCCCAGGGTCTTTTGCACCACGTAGAGGTCTGTCCCGGCCTCGATGAGCCAGCTTGCACAAGTATGGCGCAGGCAATGAAAGCTGAAAATCTGTTTGGGGTCGTCCACGTCCTTGTTGAGGCCAAGCTTTTCCACGGCAAGGTCGAAGGATTTGGAGATCTTTCCTATCTGCCCCCCTACCCTGCTCTTGAAAATCAATTCGTTGGGCGCGCCAGATGTCATCCCCGCGAAAAGCTCTTTCACCCTGGCGGTCATGGGGAGGGAGCGATCTTTCTCGCCTTTGGCGTTGAGGATGTCGATTCGCCCCTTACCGAGGTCCACACACCCCCAGGTCAAGCCCGTGACCTCGGAAAAACGCATTCCGGTATGGAGGGAGAGAAGGGAAATGTCGTGGGTTTGCGGGCTGCGCTCGGCCAGTTCCGCCAGCAAGGCGTCCGCTTCGGCCCGGGTCAGGTAGCGCTTGCGCTCGTTGTTGACCTTGGGCAAGGACACGCCTTTGGTCGGGCTTTGCACCTGGACGAACCCGTTGTTGCGGGCATGGTTCCAGATGGCCCGGAAGGTGGCGAAGACGTACTGAATGGAGCGTGGCGACCGGCCGGCACCCGCCATGGCCAGCAGCACTTTTTGCATGTGCATCTGGCGGATGTTTTTCAACGGCAGGCGACCGACGACGGGACCGAGCCAGTTCTTGACGTGCTCTTCGGTCTTGCGGATGGACTCGGGCTTTTTCGTGACACGGGCAACAGGTAAATATTCGCGGTCAAAGTAGTCCTTGAACGTAATGGCGTCCCGCGCGCGGGCTTCCTCCGCCTGGCGCTCCTGCTCGCGCTTGGCCTCGGCCTGCTTGCGCTTCTCGGCAAGTGAGGTAGCACCCTCGCCCGTGGTGGCCGCTTTTTTCAGTTCCGCCAAGGATTGGGAGGCTTTCGACGCGGACCACCCTTCAGAGGCCCAGCCAAGCCCCTCTTCCCGCCGCTTGCCATCAGACTGAAAACGGATGGCGAAATAACGATCCTTCTGGACACCATGCTTTCGAGTGGCGTGTTCATAAAAACGGACGCCTGGAAAGCTCGTCTTGATCCAGGTGACTGCCATATCCCCGTGTCTCCTCTCCCCACTCTCTCCCCACTTTTTATATGATCCGGGGTGAAATGAGGTGAAAGTCTATGAAGAGACGATAGGGACTAACTACCTATAAGTCAACGTGTTAATGTGCTCATATGAACTGGAGTGAAGCTATTTAGCGGGGACTGAAAATCCCCGTGTCGGCAGTTCAATTCTGTCCCTCGGCACCATTAACAATAACGAAGGGTTACATACGGGAAACATCCCCCGAATGTAGCCCTTCTTTTTTACCCAAAATCGCATCTCGTCCCGGAACGAAAAAAATCCCCAAAAAACTTCTAGGGGGCGGCATTGTCTGCTGGCAGTGTCGTTACCCATCTCGTTCCTCCTTATCTCGCTCGCGAGAGGAGTGGTAATCGGTGCGGCCATAATCCAGGCCGCCCAAAACTGACGCCGGCTGTCCCAATCCGCAAAGGCAAGGGCGGCCTGCCTCGGATTCTTTTCCTGGCCGCCGAGCGAACCAAGCTCTGGTATGACCATCCCAAGAAATGCCCCCCGCTGCTGACCCACGGCAACCGCAAGACCCGGAGCGAGCGCCGTGAAGCCTGCCTCATGGTCCTGGAAACGCTTCTGTCCCATCTCGATTTGGCTTCCCTGTGCCTCGGTGTGCCGACCCTGGCCAACGGCTTCATCGACATCGACATGAAGACCATCGTCCGCGATACCGGTCTGGGGCAGCGCCGTTGCGAGCGCGCCATCAGGCAGCTCAGAGAGGCCGGCTTCATGGCGGTGACCCAGCCGAGGGGGAGGAGTGACGAGGGCCAGTACTTCGGCTGCCGGGCCATCCGCGTTATCACCACCGCCTTTTTTGAATGGCTGGGCCTGGGACCGATGCTGCGGCGGGAACGGGCCAGGGCCTCGGAGGCGCTCCACCGCAAGGCGCAAAAAGTCAACCGCAAGCTGACGGATTTCATGCGCCGGGTGGTGGCCGGTGCACGGCCTATATTAAAACAACGTCAGGGCGGGAAATCCAGGGAGCAGCGCATCGCCCTCTGGAACGCCACCTGGGCGGGCCATGTTCGGGTTGGCCTGGACATCCAGGCTGCCCAACGGCGAACGAACGAGACTCTGGGCTACCCACCAGGCTACAGTCCAGGGTTAGAGCAGTAGCCAAGCGTCTACTCGCGTGCCTCCCCCCTCCCGCGAGGGACCGTGTCATTTCTCAGGACCTTGCCGCATCCTTGAATCTGGCAGCGCCCCAGAAGAAGGATCTCGTGAAGACGATGAAACAAGACCGGGACGGAGCCAATGCGGTGATGGAAAAATATCCAAGGTATTTCCAGGAACGAATGAATGAACTTCTGCAGTAGAAAACCAGATTATCGACCAGAACTATTTCACTCCAGGCTGTTATCCCGGTTGATGGCAGAGCAGTGAGCCTACAATAGTTCTATTTAAAAACTCGCATTTTCTTTGGATGGACCATGACTCAGCAGGCGCAGCCATCACCAAGAGAGCATTATTTCTACGTTGCGATAGCCAAGTTTCTTTTCCATCATCTAGGGCATGGCATCGTATCAGTGCGGGACCCGATCAAGATCAAGGATGCAGAGCGATACGGGCTCAGCCCGCTCATACTTTATGGATTGTCCGTTGCCGGGTTGCCCATTCGGTGGATGACCTTCACTCCAGTCGATCAGCCCAGGCCCTTCTGGGATGTCCTTCTGGAGGCGTGGCGTAACGCCGAGGGCTTGCGTGGCCGACCGGACCTCCTGCGGATCAACCGCCACCTCACGACGGCCAGCCCTGAACTGGCAGGGGAAAAGGCAAAAATCGGAGTCCAGGTCGAGGTCGCCGATGCCAAGGAGAAATCCCTTCCCGCTTCCCTGCGCTCAGCCCAGGACTCCAGCCGGTGGCTGTTGAGGAATCACGACGGAAAAGACCGGTCTCTTACCGGGTCCATCCAGGCCCTTTGCCGGTACGCTCAATATGACCACGATTTTCGTGTCAGGGATGGCCACAGAGGCGTGAATAGCCGCAAGGTTGAAAACAGAATCCAGCAGTGGCTGGCCTTGCCGGCGCAAGTGCCGGTGTCGACTGTGACCGGTGGACTCGACTGGGAACTCGGTCCATGGCTGTCATCCTGGGAGACCTCTTTGCCACCCGATCAACCCCGTTTTTTCAACCTCGATGGGTTTGATGGCAGTACCTGGCTGCTGACTGTCAAACGACATCAGGAACTGACCCACTGACGCCATCGAGAACTGACCCTCCGTCAGGGCTGGTTGGTGGTTTCAGCTAAGCCGACCCGCTGGTGTACCAGGATGCCGGCACGCCGTTTCTCCTTGAGGCGATAGCTTTCCCCCCGGACGGTGATGACGTGGCTATGGTGCAGCAGGCGATCCAGGATGGCCGAGGCGGTCACCGTGTCGCCGAAGACCACGTCCCATTCGCTGACCGTCCGGTTGCTGGTGATGCACAGGCTTCCTCTCTCGTAACGCCTCGAAACAAGTTGGAAGAACAGGTGGGCGGCGTCCGAGGCGAAGGGCAGATAGCCCAGTTCGTCGATGATCAACACCTTGGGCTTGGCATAATGGGTGAGCTTCTCATCGAGCTTACCTTCGCCGTGTGCCCGGGCCAGGTGCGCCACCAAGGTGGGAGCGGCGACGAAGAGCGCGCTGTAGCCGCAGGTGATCGCTTCCCTGCCCAGGGCGATGGCCAAGTGGGTTTTGCCCACTCCGGGAGGTCCGAGCAGGAGCAGGTTCTCACCGTGGGCGATCCAGCGACTGGCCGACAGTTCCCGAACCTGCCGTTCGTCGATGCTGGGTTGCGCGGCAAAGTCAAACCCCGAAAGCGTTGCCACCTTGGGGAACCGGGCGATGGACATGGCCATCTGGATGCGCCGCTCATCCTTGCGGGCGATCTCCCGCTCGCACAAAAAGGCCAGGGTTTCGCGCAGGGTCAGCTCCAGCTTGGCGGCTTCATCGAGCAGGTTGTCGAGCTGATCCCGAATAGCCGTCAGTTGGAGACGGGACAGCATGGCCAGGAGGCGTTCGTGGTCGACCATCAGAAGCCTCCTCCGGCAAGCGCCTCGTACTCGGACAGTGGACGAGCCAAGTCGGTTTGAGGCGATGCAATGCCTTCCTCTCTCTTGCCCGGTTTCCCCGTGCGCACAACCAAGCCATCGAAATGGGCGGGATCGATGGAGCGTTGTCGCGTGCCGGCGAGCAAGGCGTGGCGGGCGACAGGCCGTCCGGCATGACTGACCGTGACGGATGTCACGTCCGACAGGACCGTGACGGTCTCACCGATAAACCGCCAGGGGACGCTGTAGCGATTGGTGTCCACCTCGACGCAGGCTTCCACGTTGACCACGCGGCTCAGTTCCCGTGCCGGGGAGTACGGCGGACGCCCACCAAGCGGTGCAAGGGCCATCCGTTCATCGCGGTCGAAACGCAGGCGGGGGGCTTCCTTCGTGGTGCCATGGACACGTTCGTCGCTGATCTCCCGCTGCCAGCGGTCCAGATGGGCTTCAAACGCTTCCCAGTTCGGGAATCGATGCCCCGCCAGGGCATTTTTCTTCACGTAGCCCACGCCGTTTTCGTCCTTGCCCTTGGTACGCGCTCGATACGGGGCGCAAGCCTTGGGCACGAATCCCCAGTGGCGGGCGAAGGCATGGAAGCGGTCGTTGAAGACGACTTCCCGCGTCTCCGGATTGTGCGACACGACCAGGGCCTTGGCATTATCCAGCAAGATTTCCTGGGGAATGCCGCCGAAGTGAACGAACGCCCCCTCCATGCCGGCGAACCAGGCCGATTGCCGCTCATGGCGAAAAGCGACCACATAGCCGCGCCGGGAATAGCCCAACGTGCCCACGAACAGATGCACCCTGGCCTTGTGCCCACCGATTTCCACGGTCGCCTCGCCGAAGTCGATTTGTAGTTGCTTGCCGGGAGGCGTCTCGAAACGGACCGTGGCCTTGGCCCTGGCCCTGAGTTCCGCCCGCAAGCCCTGACAATTCCGTTGTACCGTGCGCAGACTGGCGACCAGGCCATGCTCGGCAAGGAGTTGTTGGCGCACGACGTCGCAATTGCCGCGATGTTGGAGAAACGTTGCACGCAGCCACTCCTCAAGGCCATCAAAGAGACAGGGCCGTCGTGGCGTCTGGTAGGGGGCGTAGCCGCCAGCTTTCAGGTAGCGTTTGATCGTATTGCGGGCCAGGCCTAGCTTACCCGCGATTTGCCTGCTGCCAAGACCGAGTCGGTGCAGCTCCATGATCCGACTGACCTCTTCCGGCTCCAGCATCCAATCCCTCCTGCTGTCTCGCAGGTGCGGATGCTGCACGATTTCAAGGGACATGACTCCTCCTGGCTGCCTTCCAGGTGGGTCAATTCTACGTGTCGCCAGAGGGTCAGGTTACCCTGTCGCCTGACAGCTGACAGGAGAGAAGGCATCAGAGGACATCGTCGAGGATGATGATTTCTGGGCCGGCAGTGACTATGACAACGCAGCCGAAATCGCCAAGAACCTCGTGGCGTGCTGGCCCAATCCGCCAGCAGAGATTGCCAAGTGTGCCGGGATCACCCAGCGAGAACTTCAATGGTTCACCTCGGGAAAGGCTCACCTTGGCCAGCATACGCGTTTTGGCCTGGAAAACTTGCTCGGCATTGAATACGACGAAAGTACCGGCAGATATGTTGAGGCTGGACCTTATGTCTTGGTGGCCCATAAAACACTGGCTCTCAAAGAAGTTTATACAGGCATATCCGGCGGCGGAGATGCATGCCCCTGTGAGATTGTCCCTCGCCAAGGAGCCGCAGACCCAAGCTGGCGATATGTGTTGATCAACACGTATGGAAAGCCCCCGAGCATTCTAATGGCACCTCGCGGAGCCAAAATCACGGAGCGTCTTCCGAATTTGCTTATGAATTATGCCGGTACCGCGTCTGTCTCCCCGGATTTCTATCGGGATGTCGTTTCTACCTGCGCCCGGGCCTGCCGTGAACCTGCGGCCAATATCCGCGAGATGAGAGACTTTGTGAAACGCTACGAAGCGCACTGGACAGATTGCGCCTGGCAACCGGAGTGAACCTGTCAGGTTGAGTCAGAGTGCGGGGATTGAGATCGGTGGAAACGGCAGAAACATCATTCGGGCAGAAAAAATTTGGCCGCAAGCATATCAAGAGCTTCGCCAGCGGCATCGCTCATATGTTTACCTGCTCGGCACAGCATTATGTCTGGTTGGCGTATCAGCATCAGTTGCCGACGGTGACAATTGACCTCCTGGAACTGCGAATCGAACCCGCTGCATTCGACATTGAAAGAAACCGGATTCTTGCCGAAATGTGTCGGAAAACGCTTCTCAAAAACGCCGGGCAACTGGCACGACCTGGCGCTGTGGCTTCGGCGGTTCTCTCTGCCCACTTCGGGATTGATGACTATTCGGAGGACGGCAGTTCTGCCTCGATTGGCAGGTCTGTTTTCACCGTGATCCTGATCGATGACCGGAGCAAGGAGTGGCGGGTTGACCATGCTGAGGAGAGGATGCTTATTCAATTGTAGTCAGTTGGTGTTTGGGACCTTACAGCTTACGTGAATGCCCCTCCGCTCTCATCCGAGAGCATCTTTCGACCGCCTGTTCTACCTGGCTCCTCACCCGCTTCAGTCCACATGCGACATGCATGTCGTTGAAATCCGTTATTCCCCGCGCTTTCTCTGCCTCGGAAAAGGAGGGCACAATGACATAGCCCTGGACAGCCTTGGCCGCCAGAGTGGCTTTCTCCACCCCCACGTTCACCGAAAGGCCATGGTCGTTGTCAGCCAGGATGGCAATGGGGGCATTCGGGAACTTCTCGCGGAGCGCCACGGCCACCGGTTCCAAATCCCCGGCGTCAAAGGCGGCCACCACCGGCTTGCCCGTGGCCAAATGCACGCTGGCGGCCGTGGCATAGCCCTCTGCAATGAGGATCACGTCCTGGCCGAGGCGTCCCTCGGGGTCGATGGGAAAGAAGGTGCCCTTCTTGCGACTTCCGGCCTCGAACTGCTTCCCGTCCTGCGAAATCGTCTGGAGCGTATGGATGAAACCGGCGGTGTCATATCCCGGCACCAACAAATTCCCGTTCTCATCCTCTCGAACGCCGATACCCGGCACACCCTTCTTGACGAGATAGGCCTGCTCTGGACTGGCCTCCTTGGCATTGATGAACTTGGCGTATGCCCGTTTAGAGGCCTTCTCCTGTTGCGCCCGGCGCTCAAGCTCCTGCTGGACACGGCGCTTTTCCGCCTCGGCCCTGAGACCCGCCTTCTGTTCGTCGGAGAGCATGTGCCCGGTCGCTTTCCAGTTGGTCTTCTCGCCAGTCTTATGGTTCTGGATGAACCCGGCCGGGATGCCGTCCAGGTAGCCCACAAGGCTCCGTCGAGTTTGCCTGCCGCCCCGTCCAGAAGCGGTGTCCGGTGAATCTTCCCATCCATGACCGGTTCCGGACCGTCAAGATCCAGCCCGGTCGCCTTGAGCGCCAGTGCGAATTCGACTTGTGGCGGCATGGCGGGGACTACCTCCGGCGTCTTCTCCGGCAACCAGGCTTTGAGCTTGGTCATGTCCGAGCCTTCGGGAGCGTACCAGAGCCTAGCCTCGGGGTCCCATCTGGCTCCGGCGGCCTTGGCGCGTCCCTTTTCCCGGTAGGGTACCGCCAGGAAGACCTTCTGGTCGGCTGGCTCCCTGACGGTCTCCTGGTCTGAATCTTGGCCAGCCAGCGGCGCGCGGGCGACAGCAACCACCTCTTCACGCCCTTCAGCCAGCTCCTGACGCTGTTCCTGCTTTTGTTCCATGGCGATGACGTAGTGTTTGATCCTTTCGGCATCCCGACAGGCTCGGATGATCTCGAAAGGATCCTTCTCCAGGGCCTTGATCCAGGAACCGACGTACGCCAGATGCTGGCTTGGATCGTGGCCGATGCCCAGGTCCTGGCCGAGCATCCAGGAGGCGATTTCCGCTCTAAGCTCCTCCCGGGCATAGACTTCGGAGCCGAACGGGCCGAACTCCCGGGCCAAGCGCGAGGCATGGCCGGTCCAGTGGCCGAGCTCGTGCAGGGCCGTGGCGTAGTAAGTGTCCTGCCCCATGAAGTGGTCTTTGGGTGGCAGGCAGATCTCGTCCGTGCTCAGGCTGTAGAAGGCCCGGTTGCGCTGGTTGTGCTTGATGACCGCGCCGGAGTTTTGAAGGATGGCCTCGGCTTTTTCGTTCGGGTCCCAGGGCGGCACCAGAACCGATTTGTCCAAAGGAGGAATCTCGCCGGCAAGCTGGCTCACGTGGAAGACCGAGGAGAAGCGCACGATGGGCCGGGTCAGCTCGACCTTCTCCATGACCTGGTTGCCCTCATCGTCCAGCACCGGCTTTCCGTCGTCATCCCGGGCCGGCTCTTCCCTGGAGAACTGCCAGTAGACGATGCACTGGGATTTCTCCCCCTTCTTCACCCGACAATCCAGGGTGTTGGCCTGGCGAAGCGTCATCCAGCGCGGGTCGTCGAAGCCGTAGCGAGAGAGCATCACCCGGTTGATACCGCTGTAGACCGTGCCGGAAACCGGATTCATAGGCGCAAGCACCTCGCCGGGCTGCCAGGGCTTTTGCCAGGGGGCCACGCCGCACTTCAGGTCCTCGATGATCTTCTCCGCAAACTCCTCATGAAAGGGTTTACGGTTTTTCTTGTCAGCGGCCATGGCCAGCCTCCACCGCGTCCCCGTCCGGATCGTCCAGGTCATCGAGGCCAACGGCCGTTTCTTCAAAAGCGCCCATGAAGTCCGCCACGTCGGGATCGACCGGGATGCCGAGGTCAGGGAGTTCCGTGGCCTGGGCGTCCACCACTGTGGCCGCAGCCATGAGACGGTTCTTGTCCATGTCATTCTCCTTTGGGGGCGATAAGGAAGACGGGTTCGACCTTGCGCAGGCTGGCCATGGGGACTTCGGTGCGCGCCCGACGCGAAAAGACCGGGTCCAGGAAATAGAGAATCTGGCGGCCGTAGATGGGCGGCCGGCCGGCGCAGAAAACCAGCATGTCGCCCGGAGCGACGACCTTGCCTGTAGCATCCTTCTGGGGACTGGGCAGGCGCATGCACTCATCTTCGGTCAAAAGCGGCCGGGCGGTTTCCGAGACGCTTACCGAGGCGTTTTTGAGCGAGCCGCTACGCGACCCCGAAAGCGAGGTCTTCTTCTCCACCACCGTGGTCTTGCCGGTCATGGCGGAAAGCACCTGGGCAGTTGCGATGGTGTTGGGGGCGTAGGCCACGCGGATGTGGCAGTTGGCCATAAGGCCATTGTCCTTGCCGTACACGGCGCTTAACTGCACGATATCCTGGACGATGAAATAGCCCTTGATACCGTAGCCGGCCATGTAGGCGATGGCCCGTTCGATGCTGTCGAGGCGGCCCAGGGCGGTGAATTCATCCAGGAGCAGCAAAAGCCGGTGTCTCGGGACCACGCCTTCGGACTTCCCGCCGAACTCCAGGCGAGCTGTGGCCCGGCTCAAGAGCAGGTTCACGACGATGCGAATGAGCGGGCGCAGGCGGTCGATGTCCGCCGGGCTGATGACCAGATAGAGGCTGACAGGCTTTTCATGGTGCATGAGATCGGCCAGCCGAAAGTCCGAGCGGCCGATGTTCCGGGCCACCACCGGGTCCCGGTACAGCGCCAGATTGGCCACGGCCGTGGAGACCACGCCGGACAGCTCGTTGTCGGCCTTGTTTAAAATCTCCCGGGCAGCCGAGGCGATGAAGGCGTGCAGGTCTTGGCCCTGGTGCCCGTCGGGGAAGACTTTATCCAGCAAGGCGGCATGATCCGTATCCAGCATTTCCTGGAACAGTTCGCGGACGCCTCGGTGGGCGTCCGCCAGCGTGCGGGAGAGATCAAAGAGCGTTGCCGTGCGCTGCTCCTTGTGTCTGACCATGACCATGCAGTGCAGCAGCGTCCCGCCGAGAAAGGCGAAGGCCGCTTTGTTCCAGTAGTCGGCCAGCCCCTTGCCCTGAGGATCCAGGATCATGCCGACGAGATTCTGGGCGTCGGGGATGGCGTGGATGGTCTCCAAGCGAATTTCTTCCAGGGGATTGAAGCAGGCCGAAACGCCCGTGGCGTCGGAGGGATCGAATTTGACTACCGTATGGCCGATGGACCTCCTGTACCCGGCGGTAAGGCTCCAGTTCTCGCCCTTGATGTCGAAGATGACGGCGGAATCAGGCCAGGAAAGCAGCGTGGGCAGGATGAGGCCAACGCCCTTGCCGGACCTGGTCGGCGCGAAACACAGAATGTGCTCCGGCCCGCTGTGGCGCAGGTAACGCTGCACGGATGCCGGCTTGCCGCGAAGGGTACGGCCTAGGGCAGGCAGACCGCGAAAGGTCTTGATCCAGCCCCCGACATAGACGCCCTGGCCACCGAGAAGTCCCATGGCCCGGATATCGGCCTCCTCGGCCCAGCGGGCCGAACCGTGCAGGTCGTCGCGGCCATCGCTTAAGCGCATGCGGCCAAGCCACAACCCGAGAACCAGGAGCTGGGGCAGGAGGAAGATGGCCTGGGCGATGGCCAATGACTTCTGGACGTGATCCTGCCGGTCCGCAAGCCGCCCTTGCCAGTCGAAAATCTTCCAGGGGGCATACCAAGAAATTCCGAAGGCCTTGGCCAGAGGAGTTCCCAGGGCGGGCTGGAAACCATACAGGGAGGCCACGCGCTGGGTGGCGACGGACATGGCGAGCACGGCCAGGACGGCCACGAAGACGAGGTACGGCCAACGGGAACGGCGCTGCCGTTCGGCCTTCCCGAGACCATATTCTCGGTCAGCAGGCACTGTTACGCCCCTTGGGCTGTATTGCCGGCCTGCTCCTCCTTGACGCGACCGCATGGAGCCGTTCTATACTTGTTTCCGAGGAAGCAATGCGATGAAAATGTTGACCTATAAGGGCTATCAGGGCCGGTGCGAGTATGATCACAGCGCAGGCATATTTCACGGCGAGGTCATGCATCTGGCGGATGTCATCACCTTCCAGGGGCGCACCCTCGATGAGCTTAAAGCGGCCTTGGCGGATTCCGTCGAAGACTATCTGGAGTTCTGCGCCCTGAAGGGCAGAACGCCTGAAGCGCCTCCGCAGGCCGGGAGCACCGACACCAGATGACCGCATGCGCAGCTTTGGTCTCGGGACCAAGGGAATAGACCCTGGAGAAGGAAAAGCCGTCGGAGGCTTTGACGTTGAGGTACCAGACGCCGGGCTCGTCCTTGATGGCGTCGAGGGTGTAGGCCACGGCCAGGACGCCCGAGCCGCCGGCCGCTTCCAGGCGGAACCCGCGTTCCCGCAACCGACTTTCCAGAGCCGCATTGAAATGCCCGCTCTTGGAGAGCTCCAGGTGCAAGGCTGTCCTGCCCGGAGGGTATGCATCCGCGAGCTTGCCCGCCGCGTCCTCGGCAATGACCGTTCCCTGCTTCGGTGTGATCCCTTCGGCGCTGAATGATCCGACATGCCGGGGCGCACAGCTCGCCAGAAGAAGCCCTAGACAAAGAGAGATCAGGTGGATGCGCATCAGCTTTTCTCCCGTATGATTTCGATTTTCTCCTGATCGCTGCCCACGCCGACAATGAGCAGGACCCGGTCGAAGAGGCCGTCCATGACCATGGTCCGCTCCTTCACCCGGTAGTTGACCAGCACATTGCCCGAGGCTTTGCGCACGAGCAGGATCGGCATTTCCCCGGTGGCCGTGGACTCGGGAAGGCGGATGAAGGTTTGCTTGCCGTCGTCGTAGACTTGGGTGGGTTTCCAGGAGGCCCGGCCCTTGAGGGCGTAGCCGAAGTTGAGTTTGCTTAAGTCCATGTCCCGGCCGCCGACCGAAGCCGTGCGCCACAGTTTTTCCCTGGCGTCCTTGGCCGCCTGTTCCTTGAAGTGGCGGACATGGTCTTCTTGGTAGGTGAAGCCGACATACGGGGTATGCCCCGTGCGCTGGGACACCAGTCGCAGGTGATAGACGCGGCGGTTGGTCGTGACCACGGCGGAGGTTTCCAGGCCCGCATCCACCGGCTTGATGAGCAGATGCACGGTTTCGTTCTCGCCCGAACCGGACTTGCTCACATCCACGAGCCAGCGGGCCGAGTCGCCAACCACGACTTCGTTGAGGGTTTCGCCCGGCTGCAATTCGACATCGCAGACCTGAAACGGCGAGGCGATGACCGTCGGCAGGCTCGCGCCGTGCACGTAGAGCACCCGGCCGTTACCGTCGCGGCTTGGGGTCACGGATTTGGCCGCCCAATCCTGTGCCAAATCCAGGGCCTTGCGTTCCTTGGCCGTGAGCTTGACCGGCTTGTCGCTGATGTAATCGGGCATCGGCGGCAGCGGCCCAGGCGTCTCAACGCCTTCGGCAACTGGCGTTCAAGGGGCGCATCCATGGTCTTTCGCGCCTCATCCAAAGTGATTTTGTCCTTCCCGTCCTGGGCCAAGGCAAGTTGTCCATGAAGGCAAAGCAACAGGGCCAAAAGCAGTATCTTCCCGCGCATCCGTTTTTCCTCCCTCTCCTGCGGTTATTTGTCCGAACCGCCACCGAGCACCCTGGAAAACGACAGACCGGTGATGGCGATGCCACCGGGGTTTTGCATCACCTGGGCATCGGTGGCCGGCGGCTGGAGCTGCACGGTCAAGGTGGCCTCGAAGATCTGGGGATCGACAAGCACGGCCCCGGTGTGACCGCGCACGGTTTCGGTCCATTCCACCCGCCAGGAGTCCTGGCTGAACCGGTCGCTGCCCTTGACGAACGCGTAAGGGCATGCCCTTCGGGGGTGTCCACCAAGGCCTCTCCTGGCGCGCCGGCAAGTACGTCAAGAGAGGCCATTGTCGAGAATACGGCAAGAGAATTCGGGCTGCGACTGCTGCGTTCCCTGTTCTCTTCCCTGGGCAAATTTCGAGTTCCTCCCCAAAGATTCCCTCACGTTCACGGCCCTGTTCCCCTTGAGCGACCGGTGATCGGCAAAAAAACAGGCCCCCGATGCGAAGCGGGGGCCTGTCGTTGTTCCGAGCATGCCGTCGCCTGGCGACAACGCTCGATAGAGTCGATTATGCAAGCGCCTTGGTGAAGAAGTCTTCCAGTTTGTCAAAGGGAATCATGTCCACCCGATCATACAGGTCGACATGCGTCGCGCCGGGAACGATGACGAGTTCCTTGGGTTCGGCAGCCAGCTTGTAAGCGTCCTCACTGAAGTAGCGGGAGTGCGCTTTTTCACCGATGATGAAAAGGATCGGCCGGGGCGAGATGGATTCGAGGCGGCCAAGCAGGGAGTAGTTCATGAATCCCATGTCGCTGGTCATGGTGAAATGCGTCGTGGAACGAGGGTGGTGCCCCCGGTCCATCTTGTAGAACTCGAAGAATTCCCGGGTAATGGGGTCCGTCTTTTCGTCAATGGCGGCGGGAAGGCCAAGTGTCGCCACCTTGCCTCCCTCGAATTCCTTCCAGCGCACTTCGCCGAGTTGGTCGAGGTAGGCGTTGCGCTCGTTTTCGCTCCACGAGTCCATCCAGCCGTTGGCCTTCACACGGCTCATGTCGTACATGCTGGCCGTGGCCACGGCCTTGATGCGGCGGTCGACCTGCGCGGCGCTGAGCGAAAAACCGCCGCTGCCGCAAATCCCAATGACGCCGATCTTGTCCCGGTCCACAAAGGGACGGGTGCCCAGGTAATCCACCCCGGCGCTGATATCCTCGACAAAAATTTCCAGTGAGGAAATGCCATGGGGGTGCCCGCCGCTTTCGCCGTTGAAGGACTCGTCAAAGGCGATGGCGACGAATCCCCTTTCCGCCATTGTCTGGGCATAGATGCCCGCGCCCTGTTCCTTGACGCCGCCGTAGGGCGTACCGACGAGGAGTGCCGCATATTTGCGCGATGCGTCGCAATCCTTGGGTTTGTACATGTCGGCGGCAATCTCGATGCCGAACCGATTGCGGTACGCTACTTTCTCGTGAATCACCTTGTCGCTCAAAGGGAAAATCTTGTCCCAGGCCATCATTGCCTCCGTATGGATGGATTGGTTTCAAAGATCGGGGGACGGGGCCGGCCTCCCGGTTGGTCGCCACGACGGCCGGTCTCGTGCCGCCGATTACTTGAGGGCCTTGGTAAAAAAGGCGTTCAGCTTGTCGAAGGGGATGAGGGTCACCCGGTCGTAGAGGTCCACATGCCCGGCGCCCGGAACGATGACGAGTTCCTTGGGTTCGGCAGCCAGCTTGTACGCTTCCTGGCTGAATTCGATGGAATGGGCCTTCTCGCCGGCGATAAACAGCATGGGGCGCGGCGAGATCGTCTCGATGTCGTTAAAGGGGTAGAAATTCATGAACTTGACGTTGCTGGACAGCGTCGGATGCGTCGTCAGTTCCGGCGACGAGCCCTTGGGCGTGTATTCACCTCTGGGGGTGCGATAGAAGTCGTAGAACTCGATGGCGATCGGGTGGGAATCCTTGTCCACCTTGTGCGGCGTCCCGCTGGTGTATTTGGTTTCGCCGCCGGTAAACTCCACAGAGCGCTGCGCAGCGGCCTCCTTGAGAACCTGCTTTCTCTGTTCCAGCGTCTGGGAATGGTTAAGTCCGTGGCGCGCGAAACCGCCCATGTCGTACATGCTGACGGTGGCCACGGCCTTCAGGCGCGGGTCGATCTTGGCGGCGCTGATGGCGAAGCCACCGCTGCCGCAGACCCCGATGACGCCGATCTTCTCCCTGTCCACGAACGGGCGGGTGCCCAGATAATCCACCGCCGCGCTGAAATCCTCGGTGTAGACGTCCGGCAAAACGGCGTTTCGCGGGGTGCCTTCGCTTTCGCCCCAGAACGACAGGTCGATGACCAGGGTGACGAATCCTTTTTCAGCCATTTTCGTGGCATACAGGGTCGCGCTTTGTTCTTTCACCGCGCCCATGGGATGGCCGACGATGATCGCGGGATACTTCACGCCCTGCTTCATGCTCTTGGGCGTGATGAGGTTGCCCACGACCTTCATGCCGTATTGGTTGTTGAAGGTAACCTTTTGGACGTTCACGTCCTTGCTCTGATAAAAGTTGTCGGCATCTTCCGGCCTTGGTGAGGCCGAAGCCGGGTTGCCGACCATGGACAGCAGACAAAAGACGAATGCGGCCAGGCCGGCCTTACGTAAGGTATACATTGTCAGTTCTCCTTTCATGTTGACTTGGTTGCTTGCCCCAGGGGGGTGCCCACAAAGAGGCTCGCGCGTCGTATTTCAGTTGCGAACAGCTGATGTCCTTCAGCTTGGCGTTCCCATGTTGGATTGTCCTGGCCCCGGTCTGCCCGCCACAGGCCTGGCGACTTCCTACCCAAAAGCTCGAACAGAAAATGGGCAAACCGGGTTTGGCAACTCGAAGTGCGCGAGGCACGCTTTGCTCAGCCTGCGACCTTGAACACGATAAGGCTTTGCCGGATCGGCATGAACACCCATTTCTCTCAAAAAAGCTGCCTATTCCTCTTTGAGCACCTTTTTCTCTTGAAGGAATGCGAAGAATGGTGTCCATAAAAAGTCTCGAACCAAGGGGAGGCGCTTATGGATAACCTGATTGAATTCATTAAGGAGTTCGCCACGCTTGATGGAGGGGCCGTCGAGTCTCGGCTTCAGGGGGTGCGTTTTTTCAAGGACACCCAAGCGGTTTCCCGCAGACCGCTGTTGTATAATCCTGGAATTTGCCTCATCGCTTCCGGACACAAGATCGCCTACCTGGGGGACCAGGCCTTTCAGTATGACCCAGACAATTATCTGGTCACTTCGGTCGCCATGCCGTTCGAATGCGAATCCCATCCAAGCCCGGAAAATCCGCTCCTTGGCATGTTCATCGATATCGACACGACCCAGCTCAATGAACTCATCAGTCAACTGGGCCTCCAGACCGAAGTCGCCAAACTGGACGAAACCATCGTGCCTCTTGGAATCGGCCCTTCCCTGATGGATGCGGAAATGAAGGACGCGGCAATCCGGTTGCTCAAGGCGCTCCGGTCGGAAACCGAGACAACGATATTGGGGCCTGGGCTGGTGCGGGAAATCTATTACCGAGCCCTTTGCGGCAATCAGGCCCCCATGCTGTTCGCCCTAGCCAAGGGAAGCAGCTCCCTTTCCAGGGTGGCCTATGTCATCGGCATGATGCATGGGGATTATTCGAGAAAACTTGACGTCGAACAGCTGGCAAGCGCGGCCCACATGAGTGTGTCGGCTTTTCACAAGGCGTTCAAAGAAATTACTTCGGATTCGCCTATCCAATATCTCAAGAAGATCAGGCTCAACCACGCCAAGATGCTCATTGTTCAAAAGAAAATGAAGGCGAATACCGCCGCCGACGAGGTGGGATATGAAAGCCCCTCCCAATTCAGCCGAGAGTTCAAACGCTACTTTGGACAAAGTCCGGCGGAGGTGAAGAAAGAAATACGAACAGCGTGAGGCGGTTGGCGCAACACCGGCGTCAGGCTTCTTTGCGCCAACGCAGCCTATTCGCGTGCACCACGCGGCCTCATCCGGTCATGTGCGCGAGGCGTAGTTTGCCTGGATGTGATCCACGAACAGACGGACTCTCTGGGGGAGCTGGCCGGGACCGGTCACCAGATAGACGTCGTGCTCGAAGCCCCCACTCCACTGCGGGAGGACCCGCACGAGGCGTCCCGCCGTTTCGTCCGGCGCGGCCAGCCGGTCCCGGAGCAAGGCGATGCCATGTCCGGCCAGGGCAAAATCGCGGCACATCTCCACGGAACTGAAGGTGTATTTGGGCTCGATGTCGACGATGACCTGCTGATTGCCGTTGTGCATGGGCCAACGATTCCCGAAACGTTCGAGCACGATGCAAGGAAGCCGGTACAAGTCCTTCGGCTCCACCGGTACAGGGTGATGCTTGAAGAGTTCTGGGGACGCGTACAGAAAAGGCTCAATGGTCAAGAGCTTCCTGGCCACAAGCGGCGGCGCGATGGATGGGCCGATGAGAAAGGCCACGTCATAGGGATCAATGCGCATGTCCACCGGGTACTCCGCAAAGGTCAGGTCCATCCGGATGTCGGGCCAGCAGGCGGCGAAATCGACCAGCACATCCCGCATGTGATCCTCGTACAGATCCCTGAACATGCAGACGCGCACCAGGCCGGAAGGCTTCTGCATATTCATCACGACGAAATCATAGGCTTTTTGTGCTTCACTCAGAATGAATTCGCACCGCTCGATCAAAACAGAGCCGGTATCTGTCAGCTTCACATTGCGCGTGTCCCTGTAAAAAAGCAGCACCCCCATCCGCTCTTCCAGCAATTTGATGCGCCTTGAGAGTGTCGAGGCACTCATCCCCAATATTGCAGCGGCCTTGGAGAAGCTGTTTTGCCGGGCGACAGCCACCAGGAGTGGCAGGTCTGTCAGAAATTCTTGCATGATTATGCCCGTTTTTGGGTTAGAGTTTTTTGTTTCGGCTCTTTATTTATTTTTTGAGGATGGTAAAAAGCATACTGAGGAATCCAAGAACCGCAAGGCGGCGCTACGGCCGTCGGTGACGGTCTCGGGGGCACGGCCAGGAGGTCCGGAGCAATCGCTTCCGGCAGCCCCCTCGGACGGGTCCGGGCTTCCGGAGAGCGGTCCTCACGGAGAAGCCTCGCCGAGGACAAATGCCACTCTCCATATCGCCGATGACGCGGCGCAGACTGTTCGGCAACCAAGCAGAGGAGTGAAAGACCATGACCATGCAGTCCGTCCTTGATGACACCAAGACCTTTCTGGACCATCTCGGCACAAAGGAAGAGCCGTTCGGCGTGTATTACGCCGATACACTGCCGGAAAAAGCTATCGGACCCAAGGTGGGTGTGCCCATTTCGCGCGAGCTGGAGGATCAAGGCAAGTTGGATATGCAGGAAGTCTTCAAGACGTTTTCCTGCGTCATGTGCAATGTCTGGATGGCCAGAAAACGACAGAGCGCGGCCTTTATTTCCACGGAAGAATACGGCTGCATCGGGGGCGTGTACTACTGCGCCATGATGCAACCACCCCTTGCCTTCATCGAGCATTACGTGGGCGTGGGCATCAAAGGGACGCCGATTCATGGCGAGAGGTATATGCCCAGTCCCGAGAGCGTGCGCAACTTCCTCACTGAGGTCAATCCGCGGCCGGCTCCGGCAAAGTATTGCATCTTCAAGCCGTTGTCCCAGTTCACAGACGGCACGGAGCCGGAGTTCGTCATCTTCTTCGCCCGGCCCGAAGTCTTGACCGGCCTGTTCATTCAGACGGTTTTCACCACGGGCGACGTGGACTGCGTGGCCTCCCCCTTTGGCGCGGGCTGTACCAGCATGCTCGCCTGGCCCCTGTATTACCAGCGCAAGGGGCTGGAAAGAGCCGTTCTCGGCGGGTTCGATCCCTCGGCCAGAAAGTGCATGAAGCCCGACGAACTGACCTTTACGGTGCCTTTGAGCCTTTACAGGAAAATGCTGGCCGCCCTGCCCGAGTCCATGTTCAATGTGGACGGGGAATGGAAGAACATCCGCAAGAAAATCGCCCGCAGCGCGAAGGCCTGGGGGGAAGAGGAATAGGCCTGGCGTTTGCTTGATGGCCTCTCACTGTCCTTTGGCCTGGACGGCTGCATAGAAAAAGGGGTGTCCGAAAGCGGGCACCCCTTTCCTTGTTTGTGTCTCGCGGCGGGATCAGGCGTTTTTACCCGCGGCGTAGGCCTGCTCAAGGGCTCGCTTGTTGACTTCGCCCGCGTCCCAGACGCCGGTTACGGCGATGGTCTCCTTCTCCTTTATGCCGCTAAAGCACTCGGTGAAGAGCCGGAGGCTTTGCACGGCCTTGTCGACAGGCATCTTTCCCCCGGCCGCCGACAGGATATAATACATCTCTTTGGCGCGGACCATCGTATAAATGGGGCAGACCCTGTCGATGAAGGTCTTCATCTGGCCATTCATGGCGTGAAAATAGACCGGGGTGGCCAGGACCATGACGTCGGCCTTGAGGATCATTGCAAAGATCCCGTTCATGTCGTCCTGCTGGACGCACGCGCCTTGCTTGCTGACGCAGGTGCAACATCCCGTACAGTAGTTGATATTCTTCTCCGACAGACGAATCTTTTCCACGTGGTGGCCGGACTCCTCGGCCCCCCGCATGAATTCGTTGCAAAGGAGATCGGAGTTGCCGTTTTTTCTTGGTGTCGCGGACACGATCAGGATATTTTTGCTCATACTATTTGCTGCGAATACATCGTTGTTTTCGGCGTCATCGAGAGGAAGGGGGGCCAGGGGGCCCTCGTCACGACCCGGGGACGCCGCGCCTGCCATGCAGGCGCGAGGTTGCCCGTATGCTGCCGGTCCCGTTTACTGTTTTCTTTTGGCGAGGACGTCCGTGAGCACCTTTTCGGCGCCGGCCGCCTGGTCATGGCCCACCTTGGCCCCAAGGACATCGATGAAGCCATGCATCTGGGACTGCGTTAGCCCGGTATTCATGGCCGCGCCGAGATGATAGGCCAACTGTCCGGCGGTGCCACTCATGTTGGCAAGCGCCGCGATGGTCGCCAGTTCGCGCTCCTGATACGTCAGCACGTCGCGGGCAAAGATGTCCGCGAACAAATGCTCTTTGAGGAAATCGTCGATGATCGGGCAGAACTGCTGCCAAGCCGCCGGGGGAGGAACGTCCTTGAGCCCGGACAGATCGGCCCGCACTTGGGCGCCGTAGGTGTCCCGGTCCAGGTCGGCCGGAAGCGGTGAGGCAAGCCTCCCTTCCACATCCTTGATGCCCTTCGCCTTGCGTTCTTCCATCACGCCCATGAAGACCCCCAATCCGTTGAGGCTTCTCGGGAAACCGGCATAGGCATACATCTGGACGAGGACTTCCTTGATTTCACTTACCGTCAGGCCGGCGTCCAGCCCTTCCTGAAGTGCTGGCTTGAGTCTGTCGAGATCACCGCTCGCGGTGAAGGCGGCAATGGTCACGATGCCTTGCTGCCGATCGTTCAATGGTGCTTCGGTTTGCATTTTTTTCGCCTCCGTAATGGCCGTCAGGCCGCAAACGAGAAAAAGTATGGCGAAGATCAAAGCGGGGGGCCGCATGCGCATGTCCGGCCTCCTAGCGGTGGGCGTATTGCTCGTCGGTGACCTTTTCCTTCCAGACGACGTTCTTGCCGTCCTTCGATCCGGTGATGACGAGATGGGTCATGGGCGCGTCGGGAGTAGCCCCGTGCCAATGATCGATACCGGCCGGACACCAGACGGTCTCACCTTCCTTGAAGGCGATAACCTTGCCATCGCGCGTCCCCGTCAGGGCGACGCCCGAGGTAACGATCATATGTTGCCCGGCCGGATGCATGTGCCAGGCGGTTCTGGCGCCGGGCGCAAACGTGACGTACGCGCCGGAGTAGTGGGCTGTGGCGTTGTCCGGGAAGAGCATGACGACCCGCACGTCTCCCGTGAAATACTCGGCGGGGCCTTTGAAGGATTTCTGCGAACCCTCCCGGTAGAAAACCTGCGAGGCGCTATCTTGCTCCTGCCCCGCGTAAACCGCGGACACGGACAGCGCCACCATGGTGAAGAGCAGCAAAAACCGTTTCATTGCATCCCCCTAGCCGAGCGCGTCGTATTCTGCATCGGACACGGGTTCCAGCCATTCGTTTGAGCCGCCCTCGGAAGGCACTTCCACCGCGACATGGGCGAACCAGCTGTCCTTGGCCGCGCCGTGCCAGTGCTTGGTTTCCGGGGGGATGTTGACCACATCCCCGGCATGAAGCTCCTGGGCCGGCTTGCCCGCTTCCTGGTACCAGCCGCGTCCCCCGGTCACCAGGAGGATCTGGCCGCCCTTGTGGTGGATATGCCAGAAATTGCGGCAGCCAGGCTCGAAGGTCACATTGCCGATGACGACGCCTTTCATGGAAAGCATGTTCAGGTAGCTGGTGCCGGTAAAATAGCGGGCGTAGGCCTCGCTTTTCGGCCCTTTCGGAAAAATCCCCTCGCCCTTGAAGATCGTAGTATCGCTCATGATCAGAGCCTCCTCGTCTTTCGTTGCGGTTGCGGCGTGACCTGGCATGACGCCCGGATCACCCTCCGAACTATCGGATGGTGACGGGGCACCCGCTTTTGTCCAATTCTATCTCTTTCCCGGGAGCAACGGGTAGGACGATCCGCTCATTTTTTTGCCTGATCGTCCGACGTCTGGAGAAATGTGTGCCGCGTTCTTCGCTGCACGCCTGGGCGCAATCCGCGAAAACCATGGGCGGCGGCAGAGGTCGCGTTCCCCGGTCATTCTGCGGAGCGCCGCGGCATGAGGCCCTCCAGGGATACCCTGGCCCCGAAACGAGGCGAGATGACGGCGTGGCTCCGTGAGCGTTGAGTCGCGCGCATGCCACCTCGGAAACATATCGGATGTCCCGGCATGCGGCATGGGGCGATCGCCGGCAAAAGCCGTGCGGTGTCGGGCGGCCTTATTAAGGCGATGCGGAGCGCAGCCACCCTCAATGTGCAAGGTGCAGCTTGCTTCGGGGAGTTTCCTTATTGCTTGTCGTGCATGCCAAGCATTCGCAGGAACAGGTCCTTGAGTTTTTGAGACACATCTTCAATGTGTTGTGTTCCTATGATGGCTTCGTCGCAACCGCCCCGAAAACTGTAAAACATAATCACCGATGTCCAGCGCTCGTCGTCAATTTGCCAAGCGCCCGCTTTTGTACCGTCTGCAATCAATTGGGCAAGGTGTTTTGTAACTTCAGAATCAGCCATCGTGTGTCGAAATGGCATCCCGAGGCCGTAGATAACGACGTCATGGAGGTCGATCATTTCGAAGTAGGCAGTGCTCGCCGCATCGATCCACGACGTGATGCGTCCACGCCAATCATCAGCAGGGCAACTTTCCACGTGCAACTGGATGCGGCGCGCGATTTCTTTATCGAAGTTTTCCCGCAACACCTGAAGCAGGTCGGCCTTGGTCGTGAAGTAATGGTAGAGCGTCCCCTTTGCGAAACCAGCCGCCGCGGCGATCTCGTCCATCGTCGTGGCTTCGTAGCCTTTTTCTACAAAGATCCTTTCTGCGGCTTCGATCAAGGTGGCTCGTTTCAGGTCCGCTTTTCGTGGTCCCGGCGGCGCGCCGATCCGATGCGTTGCCTTTCGGGCCGATCGTTTTGAAGCCAACGCGGCTTGTTTCATTTCTTCTCCTTATTCGGTGCGGTCGCGAGTTTCCCAGGTCGGCAAGAGCCCGCCGTGAGACGCGCTTCTAACAATATTTTTGACCGGGAGTCTATTTTTAATATTGACTCACAGTCTATTTTCCCCCACAGTCACTCGAAAGGGAATGACCGTGATAGTGCGCGCCCTGCTCCAGAAACAGGGAGAATGCCCGGGCAGACAGTTTCTCATCCGGCCGGTTCCGGTTGCGGTGGTCGCAGCCGAATGGCGGGTGACGCTGGTATCGAAGCCGGTCGAGCCGTACCCGCAACCGCAAAAACATGTTCTGATGGAACCCAGGAGGCGTATGCGATGGAAATTCGCAGAAGCTATTGCGGACTCTGTCATCCGAGATGTGGAACGTTGCTCCACGTGGAGGATGGGAAGGTTGTCAAAATAACAGGCGATCCGGAACATCCCATCACGCGTGGAGCCATTTGCGAACGCGGTCGATTGATGCTTGACCATATTTACCATCCCCAACGCTTGAATCATCCGTTGAAGAGAGTCGGCAAGAAAGGGGAAGGACGTTGGCAGCGCGTGACCTGGGATCAGGCGCTGGACGAAGTGGCTGGGAAACTGTCAAAGCTGAAAAGCCAGTACGGCGCCGAAACACTTGCCTTCACCCATGGGACAAAGCGCACCTACCATTGGGACTGTCGCCGTTTTTTCAATATCTTCGGATCTCCAAACACGTGCGGCGTCAATACGATCTGCATGTGCCCCAGTTACGCCACGGAGTATGCCACGTATGGCGGCATGGTCATGCCCAGCCACGAGATTTTGAGCACACGCTGCATCGTGGTGTGGGGATGCAATGCTTCGAAATCAAGCCCGATCGGCCTCTATCCCCAGATAGTCCAAGCCCGGAAAAACGGCGCGAAACTGATCGTCATTGATCCCCGGAAGACAAAAGAGGCGGAACTCGCTGATTTATGGTTGCAAATTCGGCCGGGGACAGATCTCGCCTTGATGCTGGGCTGGATTCGCCACATCATAAAGAATGATCTGTACGATCGGGAATTCGTCGCCAACTGGACGGTTGGTTTCGAGGACCTCAAGGCCGCGGTCGCATCGTACACCCCGGAGAAGGTGTCCGAAATCACGTCCGTGCCTGCGGCTCGCATCATCGAAGCGGCCACGATGTACGCCACGACGAGCCCGGCCTCGATACCTTTCGGGCTGGGGCTGGACAAGCAAGGGGTGAACGCCACGCAGTGCGCGAGAGGCCGGGCCATACTCCGGGCCATTACCGGCAACCTGGAAGTCCCTGGCGGGGAGGTTTTCAGCCGCGCTCCCGCGGTGGCGAAAATCCATGATCTGGAGTACCTTGAACGCAACGACCTGATCCCGGACAGCCAAAGGGCCAAACAGCTGGGCGCGGACAAATACCCCTTCTTCGGTTTTCCGGGTTGGGAGAAAAACTCGGCCGCCAATAAAAAACTGCCCGAAGGGTATCTGGCCGCGCCGGAAGCGTGGCACTCCAATCTGGCCCACGCCAGAGAGGTCATGGATGCCATCATCACCGGCAAGCCGTACCCCGTGACCGCCGCGATCACCCTGGCGAACAATCCGCTGCTGGCCCTGCCCAATTCCAAGCGGGTGTTCGAAGCCCTTCAGGCCCTGCAGCTGTATGTGGTCATGGACTACTACATGACTCCCTCCGCGGCCTTGGCCGATTATGTCTTTCCCGCGTCCACCACGGTGGAACAGCCCGAGATCTGGCTGACCCCGGGATTCTGCGTCGCCTGCCCCCAGGGCATCGAACGCATCGAGGAACGCCGGAGCAGCTATGACTTCTATCGCGGCCTGGGAATACGGCTCGGCCAGGAGGAATACTGGCCCTGGAAAACCGTGGAAGAGGTCTACGACCATTGCCTGGAGCCCGTCGGACTGACGTTCCAGCAGTTGGTGCAGCAAAAAGGCGTCATGGGACCGATGGAATACCGTCGGTACGAGAAGTTCGGGTTCGGCACGCCCTCGGGCAAGGTCGAGCTGCGTTCCTCGATCTTTGAAGAACTGGGAGCGGCGCCGCTCCCCGCGTACCATGAGCCGGTCTGGAGTCCGCTTGGCAGCCCGGAGTTGGCAAAGGAGTATCCCCTGATCCTCATCACAGGGAGTCGCTTCATGCCCATGTATCATTCCGAGCAGCGGCAAATCGAAAAGGCCCGTCAGAAAGTTCCCGATCCGTTGGTCACGATCCATCCCGAGACAGCCGAAAAACTGGGCTTGTCCGCTGGGGACTGGGCCGTGATTTCAACGCCCCTGGGGTCGATCCGCCAGCGCGTCAAGATATCGGAGACGATTCACCCGAGCATGGCCGACATACAGCACTCGTGGTGGTTCCCGGAACGCGATGCGAACCTCCCGGAGCTCTTCGGCGTTTTCGAGTCGAATTCCAATGTCCTGTGCCCGGATGACCCGGAATTCTGCAGCCCGGAAATAGGCAGCTGGCCCCATTCCGCCTTGCTGTGCCGCATTGAAAAAGAGCCCGCAGCCACGGTCTGATGCGAAATATCAGGCGCATTGACGCCTTGGCGTTGCCGGTCGCATCGGCTTGGGAAGACGGGAGGACAATCGCACACCAGCGATAAAAGCACAGCGAGCTGGCCAATATGGCCAGCTCGCTGTGCTTTGGGAAATGAAGGCGGAGGGCTTTCGTCTCCGTCTTCCAGTGCTGTGGCGCCGATGCAGAGGTGGTCTCGTGAAGGTGTCACGGGGCGACATGCCCTGGTTATTGCACCGCTTCGATGCGCAATTCGAAGTCATGCTTCTGCGCGCCGAGGGCCGCGATGTCGCCATCGAACTGCCCCAGCCGAACCAATCCCTTGGCGTAGCTGGCGTCCCTGTAAAAAAGCGCCAGATTGCCCCACGGCGCATAATAGGTGATGTCCCCGACCGACGGGTCGTGGCCGGCCGGCGCGCCGCGCTGGTCGAGTACCTTGGACAGGCTGCCGCTGATCTTTTCCCTGCCGGCGAAGTCCTTCATGGGCAACGTCAGCGGCAACATGGAAAAAAAGTCCCGGCCGGCGGTGCTGTCGTCCAGGGTCGCCGGAAGCGTGGTCGAACCGATAACGAAACGGATTTTCATCGCGTGTCCTTCCTCTGCTTTTGATTCCTTGCCCGGTGTCATGAACGCGACAAGGGCGATGACAAGAGTGGTGAGAAACGCATATTTCATAGGGCAGCCTTTCCGACGCTATGCGAGTTCGATGCGGACGGAAATACTGGTCTCCAGAGTGTCCATAATCGAAAGCGGCGCGTCCAGGACGCCCAGCGTGACGATGCCGTCATATTGCCGGGAGACTTCCTCCTCCTTGTAAAGGATGGTGAAGTAGTTCCCGTCAATGGCAAAGGCGATGTCGCCGTTGAGCCACCCCTTGCGTGCGTCGCTTGCGTCATAGGGCAACGGATCGCGCATGACGCCGCAGTAGTCGTGGGCATATTTTTGCAACCTTACCGTGTACGGCAGCCTGGCGATGAGCGCCTTTGCCGATTTGCTGTCGTTGAGAACGGCGGGGATCACGGCGTCGCCTACGGTCAGCTTTATTTTAGTGCCATTTTCGATGGTTCGGGTGGCGTGTCCGCTATTGTCCTTGCTCGACTCAATTTGATGCATCAAAGTCTCCGCGGTATCATCATGGTTGTTGTCGCCGCGAGAGCCTCTGGCAGGCTCCCGCCATCCTTTTGGTACAAAATATGTTGTATGCGAAACGCTTTGAACGTCAATTCCTCCAGAAACGCTTGCCCATTCCTCTTCTCTTCCCAAAGCGGACAACGATAGATCGTCAGCCAACTTTTGTCGCTACCTGGCGCAGTGCCTTCATGTCCCGCAACGGCGGAGCGCCAAAGAAGCGACTGTACTCGCGGTTAAACTGAGAATGGCTTTCATAGCCGACCTGAAAAGCCGCTGAAGCCGCATCAAGATGCTCTGTGAGCATCAGCCGCCTCGCTTCATGCAATCGTAACGATTTTTGAAACTGGAGCGGACTCATGGCGGTCACTGTGCGAAAATGTCGATGGAGCGTTGAGCTACTCATCTTCGCGTACGTGGCGAGATCTTCTATGTGGAGAGGTTGATTGTAGTTTTCCCGCAGCCAGTCGATGGCCAAGGCTATTTGATGGCTTTGCGTCCCCGCGGCTCCTATCTGGCGCAGCCGTTCGCCTTGGTCGCTCACGAGCAGGCGATACAGTATCTCCCGCTGCACGAGGGGGGCCAGCATGGGAATATCCTCAGGAGTGTCCAGGAGATCGATTAGGCGAGTGAAGGCATTGAGTAGCGGCAGGGTCACCTCGCTGACGACCATCCCCCGGCTCGTCTGCTGCGGGCGGGGTATGGGTACCTCGTTTTCCACCAGCATTTGGGCAATCGAACGCCTGTCGATGCCAAGCACAACACCCAGGTACGGTTTATCCGGGCTTGCCTCTATGACCTGCGCCACGACCGGCAATTCGACGGAAGTTATAAGGAAATGGTAGGCATCATAGGTATAGGTTTCCGTGCCGAGCACCACGCGTTTTGCGCCCTGGGCGACAAGACAAAGGCTGGGTTCGTGGATGTAGCAGGCCTGTTGGGTCGTCGCGGTATAACAACTCATCGACAAGTCCGATATCGCCGTAAACGTGCGTCTGTTCGGAGATGTCCAACGTGCAACCCGTTCACCGAGCGCTTTGCGTGCGGCGATCAATTCCTCAGGCGTCCATACTTGCGGAGATTCCTGCTGATTCACGAGCAGCCTCCTTGGTTTTGTTGTTATACGATACATTCACATATCTCTTTTATATGGCTCAATTTACGTCTGCCATGTAGTGCGTACGAATCAATGGTCGCACCTGTCAGTCCTATAAATTTGTAGAATCTGGCGACCGTGCCGCCGATGCGTGCAGAAGACCTACGGCGATACCCGCGGCGCACAGCACCACCAAGGCGCTGACCGGAAAGACCGAGGCCAGCCCCGCCCAGGCCGCGAGAAGCCCCAGCGCGGGGTTGGCGATACCCAGAGCCAGGTCGAGAAAGGCCGTGTAGGCAC